>Ga0208599_1000022_pt1 | contig 69466 bp, 77 predicted proteins | sample LakMenEpi17Aug12_FD_150706 | JGI IMG/M metagenome (GOLD analysis project Ga0208599, IMG submission 150706) | Freshwater microbial communities from Lake Mendota, WI - 17AUG2012 deep hole epilimnion (SPAdes) | ecosystem: Environmental > Aquatic > Freshwater > Lake > Epilimnion/Euphotic zone ... | reverse complement strand
CCCTAGGGACACCTTCCGCAAAAAATGCCCGCCGTATTCCACTCACAAAGTCCGTATTCCACTCACAAAGTCCGTATTCCAACCACAAAGTAATTTCCCTGGGAAATCCAATAGGGTCGACGGACCGCGCCACGTCATAGCGGCGCGGGCGGGGTCGACCTGCCAGACCGACCCCCCCTCCCCAGGGTGCTCCCTTCAATTTCGATTGCGGAGTTGGGCTCTTCGATTGATGAGCTCAGTTCACCACATGGATTCGGACAGTGAAGACGGCGCACCAGTTCATCCGGCTGTGTCGGGTGTAGAGGCGAACGCAGCAGCACCACCGCCTACTACGAATCTTTCCGCCGATGCGACCGCGGTCGCTGCCGTCCACAACGCCGCAGTCGGTCAGACGGCACCGTTGCATATGAACTCCCGCAACCACGTCATGGTGGAGACGGACTGGAACGTGGCTCTGACGGCTGCCCGCGCGGGGGCGTACACGGATCCTTTGCCGATCATCAGCGCGCCGTTCACATGCTTCGGCACGTCTTTTCGGCTGGAGCTCACGCCCAACGATAGGCTGGCGGGGCGCGGCGTGTCACTGCGCGTGAGGTCGATGGGCCCAGTGCATCGGGTGCACTTGCGGTCCGCCCTGGCGGAAATTTACGTCAAAAAGAGTGCGACCGACCAGGTAAGGGGGCTATTGGGGGGCTGCGCTCCCCACACCCCCGCCCGCGGCTGTTTGCACAACTTTGCGAATCAAAGTTGACTGACGCGTCCCGTTTCTCTGGGGGTATGGGGGCTTGCCCCCCACCAGCTCGAGCGCACCAAACAGCGCCGCTGGGCGCCTCCCACGTGCAGCGTCGCCGACTGGGACGCGCGAGTCGACATGCGCGACGGGACCGCCGTCGGCTGGACGCCGCTGGTTAAGCAGGCGGATTTGGAGGCGAAGGAGCGCACGCACTTCATCAGCCACGACGGCACAATGTGCCTGCACGTAGAGCTCTACTTTTACGCATCATCGATGCTGCCCAACAGCGCTTTGCTGGGCGACGACTTGTCTCAACTGCGCCACATGCAGCAGTCTTGCGACGCGTGCTTCGTACTTCGTGATGGCCGCGAGCTGCACGCGCACCTGGCGGTCCTATGCGCGCGCAGCCCCTACTTCCGAACTCTGGTGTACGGTGAGAACTTCACCAAGACGCCCCCAAAAGACGGGCGCTACGACGCAGCCGAGTTTGATGAGAACGCGTTCGAACTCTTCCTCAAGCTTTCGTACTCTGACGACCAGCGTGGTCTCGAAGGCGCATCCGCGGAGACGGTGCTTGAGGTTTTGCGCATCGCAGACCTTTATTGCGTCGACACGGTGCGCGCCATGTGCGACAGCCACCTGGCGTACGGCGCCACTTTGACCGTTGAAACGTGCGGCACGCTGCTGGGGACGGCACATCGCATGCAATGGGCGGCGCTGAAGCGGTCTGCGATGGAGTTTTACAAGCGCAATAAGGCGGATGTCCTTGAGACGGACGCCTTAACGAAGGCCGTGAGGGAAAACCCCGACCTCGCGATTGAAATCATGCGGCACTGCGTGTAAAAACACCCAAAGTGCTAGCGACTCTGAGTTGTACAAAGATGTTCCACACTCTCCCAGAAGCGGTCGAAGACGCAAATAAATGTGGACACGACCTCGTCGCGCTGTGATCGACCGTGACGCGTCATTAATCGATCCCATTCCCGTGCGCGCGCTACCAAGTCTTCGATTGCGCCCCTAAAGTTCGATTGCGCGTCATGGCTGAAAATTCGATTGTAGCTGGATCTAGGCGCCGCAACAAGAGTGGTTCGGGGCGACTCGGCGTGCGCAAGAACAGCAAGAAGCGGCTGAGTCGTCAGATTGCCACTATGGAAGCGGCGGTGGTGGTGGTGGCTCCGACACGCCCGCAAGCCGAGCCTACATCGTTCACGCCGCCTGGGACGTTATGAATAAACTATGATTACACGTGTCTGTGTGTGTCCGTCTGTGTGTGTCTGTGTTCTGTGTGTGTGTATGTATGTGTGTGTATGTATGTGTGTGTATGTATGTCTGTGTGTCTAGCACATGTTTTAAAGTACTGGGCGTATTATCGCGGTTTTGTCTCCAGATGCAGTCGCAAGCTTTAATCCGTCGGGACTAAACGCCACGCAAGTCACTTCGGCATTGTGTTCCTTATAAGTCTTGGTGGACCGCCACGGGCCTACGGCCCAAAGTTCGGCGGTTTTGTCCGTGCTTCCCGACGCCAGTTGCAACCCGTCGGGACTGAAAGCAACGGAAGTCACACGGCTGTCGTGTGCTCTGAACGTAGCCATTGTCTGACCAGACAATGTGTTCCAGATTCTTATAGTACCCGTATCGTTTCCTGTCGCGATCATCAAACCGTCGGGACTAAATGCCAATGATCTTAAACCTGGTGGTTCGGCAACATAAACCGATATAATGACGTCAAATGTCGCTATTTGAGCACCCGTGGCCACTTTCCACAATTTTGCTTTCCCGTCCAAACTCGCAGTCGCAAGTTTTAAGCCATCGGGGCTGAAAGCAACAGACATTACACCACTAAGATGGTTATCTAATACATGTATGATTTGACCCGTGTTCACGTTCCACAAAATTGCACTACCGTCGGCGCTTCCGGTAGCCAGCTTTGTTCCGTCGGGACTGAACGCTATTGATTCCACGCCTCGAAAGTGCCCTGAATAGTAGGGTCCGCGGTTTCCAGTTGTCACGTCCCACAACACTGCATCTTTTTCAACACCTCCCGTAGCAATCTTCTTGCCATCTGGGCTAAAAACTACCGAATTTATCCATTCTTTGTTGAAAAAGGTTTTTACAACAGTTTTATCGTTTAATTGCCACAGTATGGTGTTTCCGTCACCGCTTGCTGTCACCAGATTCGCCCCATCGGGACTGAACGCCAAAGAGTTCACCGATTCTGAATGTCCATGAAGAACCACTGGGTCATTATTGTTAAGCGCATTCCAGGCTTCATCCGACACCCGAAGGTTTGTAACAGGGTCTTTCTTGTTACCATTTCGAATCTGTTCGAGTGTTTCCAAATCATAGACGTTATAATTGAGCCGGTACGCGGGATTTTCCACGCACATTAACGTAACCGGATTAATTAGACATGTATCATTAATATCCTGCGTGTTATTCTTGACGTTTAAGGAATTTGTAAACCTCTTCCATAGTGGTTCGTCGGCTCTCGTAAACTTGATGTTTGGCAAAACAACTTTCTCGATCTCACGGCGATATTTCAAACTGGATGTAATCGCTTCGTCTACTATTTTTTCTTTGGCGCGCCGGGTCCGCGCTGGGTCCGACTCTTCGACATCTTTATCTTCATCGGATCGAGACTTTTTCCCGGGAGGATATTCGAACGATATCACGCTCATCGACTTGCGTGGCGGATATATCGGTATTTTTGTAAATATCACTTGTCCTCGTCAAATAAAGACAAGAAATATTTTTCACGGCTGGATGTTTTCGGCACCGTTACACGTCGTCATCGGGTGCAAAAAGCTTCAGTCTCGCGAACAGAGTCGCGAGAGCATCTTCTTTATCGCCCACATTCATGCCCATAAACCCCCAAACGTATTTGCGCCACACAGCGGCACCGGCGCGGCGCAGCTCGAGGAGTTTACCAGGCTCCGAAGCGGCGTCGAGCGCGCGTTTTAACCCACCAGGCACTATCAGGTCGTGTGCATTCACGCGGACGGAGAACTGCTCTACATGCAATGCATCGCTCCACGCCGGTTCGACGCCTTCGTCGAGCCACACAGGAACGCATCCCATGACAAGAGCCAGCGCGAAACGCGTCGAAAAACCAGCGGCGCCGGCATCCAGGCAAAAAACGGCGGCGCGCATTTCACCAGCCAAGTTCACATGCCCCTCAACAATCCGGAACCCTTCCTCGGCCAGGTGAAGGTCGAAAAGCTTTGAGCGCAGAGGACCCGAACGCAAGCCGGCAAAGAACAGTTTTATGGGCCGACCTTCCCATACAGATTCCAGGCTGGCCGCGGCGAGGTACGGCGACTGTGTTTTAAAAGAAGTCTCCATCGTGTCTGGCACAAGGAGGTCGATGCCCGCGCGGTACGCAGGGCCACCGTATGGCGGGGCGGTGCAGCACCGCGGTCCACCCTCCGTCAATCCGTAGTGGCCGATGACGCGTATGCGGTCAAAATACGGCAGCCGCATCATCTGACAGGCGGCAAAATCGTAAGGGAAGGCCACAAGGTGGTTGTATCCCAGCGTCCGGTTCCAGTGCGGCTCGTTTTGAATGATGTGCTCGAAGGCGGCCGCAGCAACGTCCAGCCCTACGGTTCCCATGGGCCAAACCGGCACAAAAAAATAGTCCGCTGTTCTGGCGTCGTCCGTTCGGTGCTCGCTTCGCAGCAACGTTTGCCACAAGTGCCACCCTATGTTCCTGTCGACCGCCACGAGATCTTGCCACGAGTTGAACGCCGGCGGTAGCTCGTACACAAACACCGAAGGGCGTTTTGGTGCGACGCGTCGCGTCCTGTCAAAGGGCAAGCTGCAGTCGGCGCCCGAAAGCCCGGAATCACACACGCACACACCGTTCACGCATCGGCCGCTGTTGCTGCACGTGTTCGGGCACGGCTTGAGCGACACGGCGCCGGCGCAGTCGTTGCCGAACGCAGCGTCCGCACTCGCGTGTTCGCCGTCGTTCCAGAAGCACCTACAGACAGCCCCCGACTGTTCGCCGCCTCGACCGGCGAAGCAGAAGCCGCGCCCCGAACACCTGTTCGGACACAAGTGCATAGGCACGAGCCGATCGCGCTGTTCGGGTTCGACGCGCACCCCCAGCGCCCCGGGTGGTTCGCACGCGAGGCCACAGTCCGGCATTCCCGTCGGTAGCAGGCGTCTCGGTCTGTATTTCACGACCGGAGCGCTCACGAGGTCATCGACGGAGGCGGCGCTCGTGGCGTTGTAGCACACTCTGAATTCTCGGTGAAGGAAGAGGGCATCGTCACACTGGGCGGCACACTCGCACGTGTTTGGCGTGCGACAGTCGCCTGCTACACCACCCACTGTGCACGCGGGCCAAGCCGGGCGGTCGCACGACGAGCCGATGAGCCCGCGCGGACACGCGCCGACCGCAACCGACAGACTCACAAATAAAGCGATAAAAAATGGGACCATCCTTCTTTTTATTCACTTGTGTGCTCCAGAACCTGTACAAGTCGACGATGTCACCACCGCCATTCATTTCCGCATCGTGGATCGCTATCGTTTCGGAGTCGACGCGAGATTTTGCTCGCGACTCGACGCGTCTCTTGCGCCGATGCACCAAGCCTGACCGCACCGAGTTTAAGCGGGTCGCGACGCGCGTCGGGCTTGGCGCGCTGTGTGCTGGAACGGTGGGATTTTGGGTCAAACTCCTGTTTATTCCGATTCGCACGCTCATATTGTGACGTGGAACTGTAATGGGCCGCAAAAAGGGCTGAACTCTATAAGTGACGTTGTGCAATGACTTGTAAGAAAAGATGAGCGTATTTGGGTTTCCTGGATTCCACGAAAATCTCGTGGATGTGGGCGCCCCCAAACGTCCACTCGAAGAGGATGAAGAGTTTCAAACTCTCATGCGACAACGAACGAACTATCGGCCGGAGGGGTATAGACCGCCCGACACGTTGAACAGGGAAATTTTTGAGGCGATAGAGCGCGGGAACGTACTCGAGGAACACGCGGGGAGGCTGATCGCCGACCATAACGCGCTCGACGCCGAGCACGAGCGCTTACGACAAGCTCATGGGTTCCTGCAGATGAAGCACGAGTATGTCGGCGTTCGCCACGAGCCTGAAGAGACCTGGTTTTACAAGGTTTTCTACGATGCTATAGTGAACGACAACGCGTATAATGTCACACTTTTATTGACCATTCAGGACCCTCCGCTCCGGAACGCTTTATTGAATCACAGGTGGTATGAAGATGAAGTTGACGTGGAATGGCCGGGAGACTTGGACTTGTTTACCGATGTAGGTGATGAAAGTGATAAATTTTGGACGCCTGTTGGTGTGGCCGTCTGTCGTGGCAGCGAAACGGTGCTTCATATCTTGATAGAGGCGGGTGCAAATATCAGCACGTACAACGATTTAGCGTTTCGCGCGGCTGTCTACCTTGGTAATCTCGCGATGGTGGGTCTTTTGCTTGATGCCGGTGCCGAAAATAGTGAGGATTCCCTTATAGAACCTGCCTACAATGGTAACGACGAGATGGTGGCGCTTCTGATAGCTCGTTCGAACGCCAACGTGCATGTAGATAACGACTGGCCGCTTCGCTTAGCTGCCAGAAAAGGTCACGACGTGGTGGTGGCGCGCCTGATTGCTGCGGAAGCCAACGTCCGAGCAAAGGACGACCAAGCGCTTCGCAAAGCTGCCAAAAACGGTTACGACGCGGTGGTGGCTCTTCTGATTGCGGCAAAAGCCAACGTCCGTGCAAAGGACGACCAAGCACTTCTAGAAGCTGCCGAAAATGGTCACGAAGCGGTTGTGGCTCTTCTTATTGAGGCATATTCCGATATCGATGCAATTAAAAAAGCTGAGCTCTTCAAAAAAGCGCTTGATTTAGCTGCTGAAAATGGTCACGAAGCGGTTGTGGCTCTTCTTATTGAGGCATATTCCGATATCGATGCAATTAAAAAAGCTGAGCACTTCAAAAAAGCGCTTGATTTAGCTGCTGAAAATGGTCACGACGCGGTTGTGGCGCGCCTGATTGCTGCAAAGGCCAATGTCCACGGCAGGCACGGGGCTATATTCTTAACCAAGCCGCCGTAAAGGGTCACTATTCGGTGGTGGCACGCCTGCTCGATGCCGGAGCGGATGTCTACCACGTGTCCGAAAAGACGCTTCGACAAGCTACCGCTGATGGTCATGACGCGTTGGTGGCGCGCCTGCGCGGTGCCGGAGCGAACGCCAACAACCACAACTGGTACGCGCAACAAATACGCGAAGCTACGGTGGCGAACCGCCTTCGTGCTTGGATCGAGAGGAACTGAATATCGTCTTCGTACAAAGGTGTTATGATAACTTCCATCAAAAGAAACACAGCGCGTCATTCGTCTCCCCATATGCTCTTCGGTTCGGAGTAAGCCTACCTATGTTCAGGTTGCGGCTTCGCTCGGCGCTCTTCGCGCTGATTGCCGTGTTCGCTTCAAGCGGATATGGCGTGCGCGCACAGCAGCCGACGCAATGGCAAGACGTCGCCGTCACAATCGATGGAGACTCTATTGACCTATACGTGAATGGCGTGTTGACCCACACCATCAACCTGCCCAACCTCAACCCGACGAGTTTTCAGCTCTTGAGTCTCGGTCAAGGGTCGAATAATGCTCGTAATTTCTACGGGTTTGTCAAGTCGCTCGATGTGTACAGCCAGATGCTCGCGCCGAGTACGCTGGCGGGTCTCTCGAACAACGACACCAGCGCTTGCGTCTTTTCCGTTCCGCCGCCGCCCAGTCCGCCACCGCCCGGGCCGCCACCCCCGCCTCTGCCACCAGGACAAAGCGCGTACCCGCCCACGCCACCACCGCCGCCGCCGCGACCGCCACCGCCGCCGGGCAAGCCACCGCCGAGCCCGCCGCCGCCCACGCCGCCGCCGCCGCCCGTGCCGCCTCCGCCGAGTCCGTCACCCCCGCTCCCACCGCCACCCAGCCCCAGCCCGCCGCCGCCGCCGCCGCTGTCGGCCACCATCAGCGCCGGCTACTCCGCGTCGCTGCCGGCCGTAAACGCCACCGCCGCCTACATCGCCAACTGGACGGCGAGCATCTCGGCGCAGCTCGCTCCCGCCGCTTCGACGCTGGGACTGGGTACGCAGCCACCGGCCGTGACGCTTACGGACATCCTGGTGAGCACCAACCTGACGTTCGCGGGCGTGACGGGGACCATCACCGACTTTGCGCCTTACATCGCCGCTCTCGAAAACGAATTTACGGGTATCAATCCCAACGAAGTGACGCTCACGCAGGTGGGATTCAACCCCGCCGTCATCCAAGTCACGTTCAGTGGTCAGGGCGGCGATACAGGCGCCGTCGCGGCGCTGGTGGCGCAGCTGACGTCCAAGGTGCAGCTGGCCAACCTCGACAGCGCGCTCAACATCGGAGGCGTGCCGCAAGTCACGGGCGTCACCGCCACGGCGCCCGTGGCGACGCCGACGTGGACCGTCACGCAGGGTGTGCTGCAGGGAAGCAACGCAATCACCGCGGCATCCAACCTCCGCATCGCGACGGCCGCCGTGACGTTGCAGCATCCGGGATACACATCTGGCACGGCGGCGCCCGTTTCCGTGAACAGCCAACCGCCGCCGCCCAGCCCGGCGCCGCCACCGCCACCGCCCAGCCCGCCACCCAGTCCACCGCCGCCGCGGCCGCCGCTGCCGCCACCCACGCCGCCGCCCAGCCCGGCGCCGCCCACGCCGCCGCCGCCTCCGTCGCCGCCGCCGCCGTGGCCGCCCGGCATGGTGCCTCCCAGCCCGCCGCCCAGCCCCCTGCCTCCCACGCCACCGCCGCCGGGGCCGCCGCCGCCGTCGCCGCCGCCGCCACCGCCGCCGCTGTCGTACGTCATTTCAACTCAGAGCGTGAGCACCTTTTCGCCAGCCAGTGCAGTTACGCCTGCTATTCTGAACGCCATGTTGAACAACCTCAACGCCATCAACTCCGCCGCCATCACCGCTGCGGGTGGCACGCCCCCCACTCATTCCATCGCGGACCTCCAAACGTGCTTCAACATGACCTTTTCGGCGCCGCTCACCGGGTCTCAACTCAAAGTGCTGGACAACACGCTGGCGACGCGCCTCAACGTGGACCCGGCCAGTCTGACCCAAACGCTCATCTCCGGGTCGACCTACGCTGTGTGTGCCACCGGCGTGGGCAACAACGTGCCGCTACAGCAGGCACTGGCTGCGGCGCTCACCAACAGCACGACCGCCGCTGCTGTGAATGCGGCACTGGCGCCCGGCGCCGGCATCACCTCCACCACACCAGCATACGTCCACGTCATCATTCAAACCACAGCTGGCGTCACCGCCGGCGGTAGCGTGGCGGGCGTGCAGGCGGCGCTGGCGGCCGTGGTCCAACAGAGCGCCGCCGCGCTGGTGGCCGCGGGCGCGCCGCCTACCAACACCGCGGTGCCGACGCCGCCCATCGCTGCCTCCTACTTGCCGCCGCCGCCGCCCAGCCCGCCGCCCAGCCCGCCGACGCCACCCGGCCCGCCGCCCAACCCGCCGCCCATCGCACCGCCGCCGCCCAGCCCGCCGCCGCCACCCAGCCCGAACCCGCCACCGGCGTGTCCCACGATTTACGTGGTCGCCAACGTCAGCACAACCTACGCGCGCCAGATGTACGGCGGCGGTCTGCCTGGCTCGTCCATTTCACCCGTCAACGCCGCGGCGCTTTCGCCGTCGGACCTGGCGCTGTCGACGGCCAGCCAGGCGTACTACATCGAGAATCAGTTCGAGGAGCTGTTCACCTCCACGCAGCTCAACTTGACCAAGTGGCGGCCGAGCGGCAGCGCGTACGCCACCGGCGTCAACGGAAAGACGTCGGTCACGCCGTGGGGCACGCAGGAGGCTGGCCCCATGCAGGACCACTGCCCGGCGGCGGGTGCAGTCGGCGCCGCGAGCCCAAGCACCTGCACGCTGCTCAATCCGGCCACGCTGCAGGTTGGCGCGCAGTTGCCGGATTATCCTACGAGTGACGGAAGCGTCGCGTCGGGCACGATCATGACGCTGTCACAAAGGCCTTGCTTTGCTGCGGACGGTAGCAATAATCCGAACTGCTGCAGCCCCAGCACGCTCAAGAGCGGCCAGCGCGTCAACGTGTGCGCCGCATGGTCTGGCGCGCACTTGAGCTCGCAGTTTGGCGCGCAATTCGGCGTACTGGAGGTGGAGGCCAAGTTTAATTTGCCTAGCGCCAGCAATGCGTACATGTTTTTTGGCACATGTGCGTTTCCCTCCCATAGTTTTTTTTTGCCCTCGCAGGTGGACTCTTCATACTATAAAGGCGGAACTTGGACCAACCAACAAAGATGGATACATACTTGGAACAGATTGAGGCGCAACAGTCTAGATTCTTCAAGCAAACACTCCAGTCGTACACCAACTATTCAAAGGAAGAGAACATCAGCCTTGCAAACGCGTGCGTCTTTGGTGCTTGGTTTGCTGATGTTGATGACCCGAGTCTCGAGATAAACGTCAATGCTGGGCAAGTTCGACAGACAGGCACAAAAAAACTTGTTGGTTACGTTCAAAACGACCACTTTTGTGTCAAAGTCAATGGAGTACGCATGCCAAGAGGTCGCCTTATTCTTCGCTGTGGGAAACGGGACCGTGTTTCCGAGGCGGAAACGGTTGACCATCTTGACTTTCGTCGACCTTTTGACGATAGAATCAAAAGCATTGACTGGTCATCTAAGAGCATACAAGCTATTAACCGACGCAATGGCAAAGGAGCCACAAGAAAGACCAAGCCCTGTCAATCTTCAAAACATGAAGACTTTTCTGTGGTGGAAGCAGAGTTCGGCTCAGTTGCGGAAGCTGCTGAACTGCTAAAACTCAACCCCAACACGCTCTCGGCTGCCATGTCTCGGGGGCGCCAGGCAGGAGGTTTTTATTGGAGAAGAAAGCCGCCAGTTTCCCTGCCTGGTGAAACCTGGAAACGGGTTTCAACTTGGAGAGACGAGGCCATCGTTTATGATGTATGCGTATCTGACATTGGCCGAGTTGATATCACATCTTCAAGGCAGCGCACCGTCGGTTATGGAATCATGCAAAAAACCAGTGGTTATATGGTCTGCCAGTTGGGAACTTCTTCGGGCATCAAACAAATCTATGTACATCAGCTAGTATGCACGGCTTTTCACGGAGAAAAACCACCGGACAAAGACTCTGTGGACCACATAAACCGGAACCGTGTTGACAACCGTGCCACTAACCTTGCGTGGGCTAATTGGTATGAGCAAATTTCTAACCGCACTCTCCCTCCTTAGACATCTACTCCTGCCAGAACAGCACGAGCAATCCGGTCTGCGACGGGCAATGGTGCGTAAAACAAGCAACCACAAAATATGAAGAAAGACTAAACCATTTTTTCGCAGGAACGAAATCGACCAGCTGGTGTACAACTCGTCGACATCGGGAGCTTCGTTCGGCACCTCGCTCTTTATTTCGAAGAGCGCATCGCAGTGGGACCAGGCTCAAGGCTACGGCAAATACAGTTCTGCTGGTTTGTTCAGCAATCACGATCAGACCGGCCAGTGCGGTGCCGCATCGTGCACGGCCGCGGAGCAGGCGTCGCTGTCGTGCCCGGCGGCGCCTTTAGGTTTTCCTACGCCATCGGCGGTTGCGCTCGCCGCAGGCGTTCCCCCCTCGGTGGCTGGTGGCCAAGGGTGCGCACGATTATTCTGGGTTTGCTTCAAACCCATACTGACTTTTGTGCAGGTGCCCCGCATACACTCAAACCACCGCGACGACGTACGCCAACTACAAGCTCGTGTGGACGCCTGACTGGCTGGCGTGGATGGTGAACTCGGTCGTCATGAGAAATGAAACCTTGGACGTACGAAACGGTTTCGTGCCATGGTGCGTTCACGCGCGCGTGCACTCGTTTTTGCGTGAATGTGTGTGCTCACGCTTTCGTTCCCGTCATAAACTACGCAGGAGACCCGTCACGCTTCGCCCGCTGCTGCGCACCAACTCCGGCTCGTCGCCCGTGCTCACGGGAGTTTGCTCAGTCGGCATGCCGTGCGCTGGTCTTACCGTGTCGGTACCTGCTGGTTTGATTCAAAACATGGCGAGCGGAAATACGATTGCCAACCACGTTCTACTTGCCGGCGCCACCGCGCGCGTCAACTTGACTGCTTCTTACAGCATCGCTGATTGGACAAATGGGCAGTGCAGCCCGTGCAGTCTGTTTACGACCAGCCCAAACATCGTGGAGTTCAATATCCTCCTCACGAGCGCCTACATCAGTTATTTGCCTGATGCGTCGGTGAACATTCGGAGAATGAAGTATACGCCTTATAATTCAGGGAGCATCGCGAACGCAATTTCACAGCCGAACAGCTGGAGTAATCCCGTTCATCAAACGGTCGCTATTTCTGCCTGTGGCCCGCCTCCCCCGGTGCCTCCCGGTCCGCCGAGCCCGCCGCTGCCGCCGGCGCCGCCGGGGGGGTACTCGCCGCCTCCACCCGGACCGCCACCCAGCCCGCCGCCACCCAACCCGCCGCCGAGCGTCGCGATTCCCAGCTACGTTGACCCCCTCGCGACGTGCCCCACGGTGGCACACCGAATCGAGAACAGCACGTTCACAGACGCGGTGGCAGCGTCGTCTTGGTATGGTGCTCAGTCAAACACTCTCGCGATTCAAAACTCGCTTTATTTCGACGGCGCGTCATCGAGCGTGGGTTTCCAGAACGCGGTTCTAAGTTCTTCGCAAGCAACCTTCAGCCTTCGCGCCGCCGCCGTGGCTGATAACTACCAGCGTTCTCTGCTTACGGTGAGGGCTGCCGGCGTGGGCACCATTTCGGTTCAAGTTGTAAACGGGCAATTTACTCTTGCGCTCTTTTAATTCAAACTCGAAACCTTCATTTCATTTTCACCACTCATACCCCGAGGTGGGAAAAGCGTTCGCTGACTACATTCTTTCGTTCCGACGAGTTTAAAACATGCAATGCGTCTCGATGTTGACTGGGACACGAGTTTTATCTCGTACGCAAAGGAGGCGCGCGCGCTCAAGCCATGCGCGCGGCGGCTCAGATGGGAGGATTATATCGATGACCGCGTGCGTGAGATTTTGAACCTCGTAGATTCGCACCCGAAAGAATGCATCGGGCGCAGCTTTGATATCGCCATGCACGAAAACTGGGCGCATTCTTCTATGATTGTCGTGTCAAAAGAGGCGTTTCCGTGCGTGAACGGCGCAACTTTTGACGTTTACGATTGCATGGTTTACAATCAGAAGGGGCGTATAAAAGAGTTTCGAGTGCAGGGGAGGCCGCAGACGCATCGCACCCTCGCGCACGCGTTTATTTCGATGGGAACGCCGGGGCGCTCGCTGTGAAGCCACTACTTTGGAACCATGATTACCAAGGCTGTGCCAGGTGTCGGGTCGTCGAATCCAATCTGCTGGCCGCTAAGCGGATACATTTGAGAGTACCAGCCGCCATGTTTGCGCATAGCACCACCACGCGGTCCGATCCATTTCCAAACCATACCCAAGGTCGGTGCGAACTCACCATTAGGGGCGTTTAAAGCGGCTCGAGCTGCGTGTGTCGACGCACGCGAGTCTCCGTGAATAATGGGCGTCATCACATCCGAAACGAGCGGTCTTGGGACCCACTGGCCATACGCGTTATCGGACGCCTTCCAAAGAATGGAGTTGCCGTCCTGCGTGACGAAGCCGAGGTGATAGCCCGCGTACCCACGACGCCTTCCAATGGTCCAAAAATCATCCTCGTTTTGACGCGTCACTTGAACGTCGGAACGTCTTTGTTCGAAGCTATGGCCAATAGACATTGTGTGTTTGTTGTGCGTTCGTTTCGGTTGTTTGTAAACGAACGCGCGAAACGTCCGTTGTGTTTGTATCACAGAATCAGTTTTCTCGTCTTCGTGTTGAGCGGTAGCGCGTGTCGCCGTTTGGTGCGATCACGTCGGGTGAGCGCGCGCGAGCACACCACGTACGCGGTGAACGCGAGAGCGGGTGCCGTCGAGAGCACCACCAGCGACCTCGTGTCTATTCCGTTTGCTGTAGAAGCCCCGGCCGGGATTGCCGCCGCCAGGTGCACGCTCACGCCAGGCGGCATCAGACCGCTCAACATTTCGAGCGTCGTGTCGTTGAAGACGCGCTGCAAAACGTCGTCTGAAGAGTTGCGCGGCGCGACGCGCGTCGTAACGCTCGCTCGAGCGTCTTGGAATACGACCGTCGCGCCTTCACCGTTCAGCCCCATCGCGCCCAGCTCGCGCGCGACGCTGGAGTTGCCATCACCGCGCGCGTAGCGGCGCCACAAGTCATCCAGTGCCTCCGGCGACCCGACGGTCACGTTGAAACGGGCAGTGTCGGCCAGCATCAGCCGTCGCTTTGGTGCGCCGTATCCAAGCAAGCGCACCGAAGCCGCGGACACGTTGCTCGCACGCGCAAACGCGGTGCTCAGCGAGTCATCTGAGGCGACAGAAGCGTCGAACGAGGCCGTGTAAAGGCTCAAGCTGGCCGCCACGCTCGCGCCAACTCTCGCCACGCTTACGCCGGCGACCGGCACGCCGAGCGCCACGGCCACCGCGTCGCGAACCGTTACGCGAGATATGCCGATCGGGAGCGTGACGCTGGCGAAAGCGTATTCCGTAAAAATATCCGGCCCAACGACCTCGGAACTGCGGCCGCTTCGCACTCCCAAAGGCCGAGGGGCTTGGTTGAACGGCACGCCTTCACGCGATTGTGTGTGCGGAACCAAGGTGCGCACGAATCCACTCGACGCCCAGGGGCTTTTGGCCTCGAACTGAGTGACGTCGGTGCTCTGTGTAAACGGGATCTTCCAAACCGCCGGCGGCGGCGGGCTGGGTGGAAGATGATATAAGGAATAGTTCGGAGGTGGCGGCCTTTGCATCGGCGCCTGCGGTGAGGGCGGCGGAGGCTTGGGAGGCGGTGACAAGGTTCGCTTCGGTGGTGGAGAATGCCGTTTTGGCGGCGGGTGCGGTGGCGACGGTGGCGAAGGCGGTGGCGAAGGCGGCGAAGGCGGCGACGGCGGTGACGGCGGCGGTGACGGCGGCGAAGGCGGCGACGGCGGGCTGGGCGGCGACGGCGGCGAAGGCGGTGGCGGAGACGGCGACGGCGGCGGCAACGGCGGGCTGGGCGGCGACGGTGGGCTGGGCGGCGACGGCGATGGTAGCGCTGGCGGAGGCGAGGGGGGAAGGGAAAGCTTCGGCGGTGGTGGTCGTGGCAAGGTTGGCACTGGCGGTGGTAAGGTGCGCAGTGGTGGTGGTGGGGAAGGTGGCATGCGCGGGCCCGCGGGTGGTGGCGGCGTCGGCGACAGCACCAGGGCGGAGCAGTTCGCGTTCGGGCTGCCCATATGCAGATCGAAAATGACGTTGGCAGGGAGCGCGATGGCGTACGCATCCAGAGAATTGACAAACCCCCAGTATGGTCGAGACAGGTTTCCACCGGGCGCCCCTACGGATGTAAGCTGCAGCGCAGTGGGCGCGGTGAACAACAGCCCTTCCGAGAAGGTGCCGTCCACAAACAGGTCGGCGCGCGCGCCGTCAAACCTCAGTGAAACGTCAGACCACGAGGTGCTGAGCTGTGCAAGCGCGGCGCGAGGGGCCAACGTGGTAAGCAGTACCGTTGCCAGAATCCTCACCCCCTCCACCGCCACGAGACCCATCGATTACAATTCACCTCCACATTTCGATTGCGAAATAAAAAAGGGCAATCGATAGCAACGGAGAGTTGACGACTTTTTTGTGGGTGTGCGCTCCGTGTTTTTCTATTTGAGCACCCGCCAAACTTCAAACAAGTATGTGCACCGTCAACGAGCTCAACTCGGTCATGGATATTCCGACGGTCCCTCTGGCGGAAGCGTGCTGTTCAGTCGAACCTTTTATCACCACCGCCACGACCGAATTCACATTCGGAACGTATCACCCTCATTCGCCGGAACCGACGTCCGAGGTGGTCGAGCTTCGAGAAAAAGTTGCGTACCTCACAAACCAGCTCGTGGGCCGCGAGCGCGTCCTGCAGGCGGAAAAAGATGAATTTATAGCGAGCGTTTCACGCGCGTCTACGACGCGCATCGTCAAGGTGCAGGAGGAGTTGGAAGCCTCTAAAAATGAGATAATCCAGTTGCGAAAAGCTGTGGCCGCAGCGAAGGATGCTGCGTTGGCCGCAGCTTCTGCTGCGGCCGCGGCTGCGGCTGAGGCTGCAGTGAAGGCTGCTGCGGAGGCTGCGGCGGTGGCTGCGGTTAGGGACCTCCGACCCCCAACTCTCGGCGGTCAGGAGTGGGAGGCGTGTGCGGGGGGCGATTCGACACAACACCTACCAAAGACGCCTCGTCGTGATGATGAACCATCTCCTGCCGAGGAAGAGATGCGTCGGCGCGTGGCTGACCTCGAGACGCGACTGACTGCCAGCAGAGAAGAATGCGAGTCTTCGCGCGAAACGGTGCACGCACGAGACGACGAGATTAAAAAACTGTCGGAGACCGCAAAGCGACTGAGCAACGCGCTCCGTAAACGGACTGGTGAAACAGAAATGCTGAAAAAGGACTTTGCAGACGAACAGGCGTTCAGTCAAGGTTTGGCCGCAAATAAGGCGGCGCTCGAAGAGCAGATTGAAGAATTTCACAAGGTGATGACGGCTGTGATTCACGAACGCAACGACGCCGCCCGCGATGCGCGCTTGATGGCACACGAGCTGCAGACGCTTCAACCGGTGGCCATCGAACTTGAGGTGTGGCACGTGTGGATTGACACGGAGATACGGGGAATGACCGCCATCGGTAAAGAGCTCGGAAACGAGGTAAGGGGGCTGCGCCCCTGGGGGGCTGCGCCCCCCACACCCCCGCCCGCGGTTGTTTGCACAACTTTGCGAAGCAAAGTTGACTGACGCGTCCCGTTTCCCCGGGGGGTATGGGGGGTTTGCCCCCCACCAGGCGTTCAGCAAGGCTGCGTTTCAATTTGTGAAAAAGTACAGACACGGCGATGCGCAGGAGTGGGTATCTGACGTGGTGAAGAATCGCAGCGCTGCTCTTACGCGCGTGTATGGCGTGGCGCCGAGAACGGCGGCTTGCGAGGTCGCAGACGCGTCGAAATTCATGTACGTTTTCAACAAGAAAGCAGCCCCGGGCGACCAGAAGTGATTTATACGACGAACGACCGTACAACCGCATCCGCCGCATCTGCGCTCGGCGTCTCCTCCCACGCCGCGGGCGCCAAAGCCGTGGCGAGAGCTCCTTCTCGCGCAGGCGCCCACAATAAAACCACACATTCCGCCTGTCTACCGCCCAGCTGCCGGCAGGCGTGTGCGTGTGCGGCGCGCAGCTCCGCCTCGTATGCCGGTGGGTCTGCAAAAACGATCACGGGCGGTCGAGCGCCGCGAGCCGGTGCCAAACAGTCGCTGCTACGCGCCAGCAACGACTCCAGAAGCACAGTCTGAACGCAGCGCGCGTTGGCGCGCGATAGAAGGCGCTTTGTGATGTCAATCACCGTTCGCGTGTCGCATACGACCACCACGTCGCGGTCCGGCAAAGCTTCGGTCTTGACGAAGGCAACAACATCGGCGTCGCGGCGCACCGACGCACGTAAACGCGTGACACCCAGCAGCGAGTCGCCCGCACCGATCGACCGGCGCATGGCGTCGCTGAACGGGGCGTGCGGGCGGATCTCGTAACGCGGCGCGACGTTGATGCCACGAAATGCGGCGGCAGCGTGCGGCGCGTGAGCAGCACCCTTCTGGACATAGGACGCCACAGTCGCTAGCATGGCCGCCTCCTCGTCGCTCGAGCCGCACAGCGGGGCGTGCACGATGATGGGGGTATTAGGTGGAAAGACCTTCTTGACGCGCGTTCGTGCGCTTTGGTGCGCCTTTGCATCCCGCATTGTCATCATGACCAACACCAGTTCGCACGCGCTATGTGGTCGTGTGTACGACGCGGTGGTGTCTTGCAACACGACGACTGGTCCGAAGAGCGGCGTGCACAGATCCGCGTCGGAATCGCACGCGTCAAACGTGGCGAGCGACGTTTTCAAACCCCGGAGCTCGGCGCGACACGTTTCAGAGGCGTACACCAGCACCTTGGTCGCACCCGACAGCGCGGCCGTCGCCACCGCGGCGCGCGGGTCATGTGAGAAAGAAACGACCACGTCGTGTCCTTCTCGCAGCGCGGCACATAGATCTTGTGTTTCATCCCACTGTTCCGGACTGAGCTGCATGTTTGCAATTACGGGCGTCGCCATCGAGACGTTGCGGGGGGTCGAGGAGTGACGTGGCGGGTCAACAAAACCCCGCCCTCCCACCCCCATGGACGCCGTCGATTGTGCACCTCCGATTGCCGCTCCGATTGAACTGACCGCCAACGATCCGCCGGCTCCCGCCGAGATGGCACGCGCCGAAGCGGCGGCAAACGCCGCGCGCGCCGCGCTGCGCGCCGCCCTCGAGGTAGCCAGCGGCGACGGCCTCGAGAAGCTTGACGTCGCTACGCTGGCTGCTGCCAAGAAACAGAACAACCTGGCCGCCAAGCACTTCAAGGCGCTCACCGACATGATCAACGAGCGCGACAACCCTCCGCTCGGGTCCAAGCGCGCAGCGCCGTCGCCCGTCGAGCCGGTGGTGTACGACGACTCCGACGATGATGAGGATGATGATGACGAGGAGGAGGACGACGGCGATTATGTTGCGCCAAGCGACAGCGACGCCGATGTCGCGGAAGATGATGACGGAGGCTCCGACGACAGCGCCACGTGTACGGAGGACGATTCCGACGATGACGAGCCCCCCAAGAAGAAGTCCAAGGACTCTAAGAAGAAGTCCAAGGACTCTAAGAAGAGCAAGAAGAGCAAGAAGAGCGACGATCACAAGGAGAAGAAGAAGAAGAAGAGCAAGACGAAGGTGAAGGAGTCTGCCCGCGAGGCGCTCGACGCGCTGATGGCCAGCAGCGACGACGACGAAGACGACAAGCCCGAGGGTGACGCGGTCGCTGTTGGCGACTTTGACTGAACGTGAATGAATCGAGTCACACACGCGTTGTGGCGTAAAGAGTCGATCCCGCCGTTGCACCGAACGTCAACAACGAGATGCCATATACCCAGAACAGCGCTTGCGTCGGTCGCACGAAGGTGAGCGCCCCTGAGGGGGCGGCATCACCAGCCACCCCAAACGGCACATCGCCTGTCTGGAACGCGCTAGATGTGCACGACACGGTAAACGTGCCCGTCTCCGCAGGCGCCGTGCGCGCGCGTGACACGGCGTACGTCATGGAATCGCACGCGCCCGCGGGGCACGCGTAGGCGCAATGCCAGCCAGCAGGCGCGTCGCCTAGGTCCAGTCGCAGCGGCAGGCCCGCGTTGCTTGCAGCGCTTTGATCCACCACGAAGGACGTGCCCGACGCAAAATCCGTTCGGGTTAGCGACAGCTTTCCGCTCGCGCCGGCGGCGGTCACAGCCACCGGATCTGCGCCAACCACACCGGAGGTTGCAGCGCTCAGCAGTGCCGCGCCCAGCAGCGCGCCGCGCATCTTTTTGTTTTCCGCTCTACAAAGGCCCTTGTACAGATCAAAGCAAAAGGAGTGCACACACATATCACCCCTCTCTCATGGGTGGCCGAAACGCTTCCACCGCCGGCCGGATCGGCCACGCCGCTGGCGCGTTCTGCGCGCTCTGGACGGGCGCGCGATTCATCAACAGCTTCTTTTACCACGCGGGCGAGTACAGGTCGCTTCACCGCGAGGCGCGCATCCTGCTCAGCGGGCCGTGCATTTCCAACGCGAACTCCATAAGCGGTGTTCTAATCGACTGCCAGAACGCGCGCCGCATCCTTGATGGACGAACGTTTGGCGCGCTTTACGCGGCGCAGCACGCGGCGCGCGACGTTCTGGTGGAGACGGTGCGCGGCGCGAGCCGTGAGCTCGGATTCCTCGTGCAGCTGTGCTTGCTCCTTGCAGCGTGCGTGTTCGGGGTGTACATGCTCGTCGCGCGATACGCGCGCGCCTCGCAGCGCAGCGCGTGGGACAAGAAAGCAAACGCCGGATATGGAGTTTACGGCCGCAGCGGCGCGTACCACCCGGTCGCGCGCGCGCGCTTGACCTGCATCCCTAGCGACGACGAGAGCGATGACGACGACGAAAACTCGCCGCGCCCCGGCTCATCTTCGAAAATGATTCTGAAATTGGATTGATTGCAGCGCTCACACCCCCGTGCTGCCAAGCCCACCGCCGCCGCGCTCCGTCTCGGTCAACATCTCGTATGAGACGCGCTCGAGCACAGGAGTGTAAATTTTCTCAAAGATCAGCTGTGCGCAGCGGTCGCCGATGTTCACGTTAAAAGCCGCATCACCGTTGTTCTGCAGGATGACAGTCAGCTCGCCCCGAAAGTCGCTGTCGATCACGCCCGCCAGCACATCCAAACCATTGCGCAGCGCCAGGCCGCTGCGTGGCGCGATGCGAGCGTAGCAGTCTTCAGGCATTTGCAGCGAGAGGCCGAGACGGATGCACGCGCGTCCTCCGGCCGGCACGACGGCAGCCTCGGCGGCGTGCAGGTCGTAGCCCGCAGAGCGCCCGTGCGCGCGCTCAGGAACGCGTGCGCTCGGATGAATCAGCGCAACCTTGAAGGGGGCGCAATCGTTGTCAGCGGTGCGATTGGCCATGTCGATTGCTCAATCGAGAGGGGCGTTGCAGGAAGGGAAGGGCGGAGAAATTATGAGCGCGTTTTTTTGAACCGCCGCCCGCCGTCGCTCTCGAGCTGAGTCGTTTTGAGGTGCGCGATGCGCTCCGCGTCGTCAACCGTTTTGACCGGCGAACGGGACAACGCAGCGAGTCCCGCTTTGGTCTGCGCCTCCGGCGGCGACCACGGCCCAACGCTAACCACTGACATGTTTTTATGGAAGCTGTACTTGCATAGCTTTTACGGATATCACAAAAGAGCCATGGGTGACGAGGAAGGCAGCCATTACAAGTCCGGACTCTTTGACGTTTGCCAGCCGAGGGGATCCCCTGTGACCAGCTGCAAACCGCGCGGCGATGGGTGTCTTCTTGGCTGCACGGCACTGTGGTGCCCGTGCTGCGTCTACTCTGAAATCACCGGGCGTCTGACGCCCAGAGAGTTTGACTTTGGGTCCAAGGGCAACGAATACTCGAGATGCGAGCAAGTCTTGTCGTGCTTTTGCTACGCTGTTACGAGTCCCTTTGGTAGTTTTATGCCGTGCAACTTCATCAACGCGCTGGTTGGCTGCAACCTGCGCAAAAACCTGAACCGAAAGTACAACACCTCAGAGAACGATTGCGAAGCATGTGCAACTCACTTGTTCTGCCCGTCGTGCTCGCTGGCTCAGCTCTATCGCGAAGTCAGTTACGCAAACCCAGACGACCCGGTAACCAAGACGGCGCTCGTGGGCGCACCACCGCAAATGTGGATGGGTCGCGGGGGCCGAGCTCGGTAAAAATAAATGTACAGTGAATTTAAATCACCCCGCGTTCAGTTTCATCCTCTTAGAACGTGCGTCCACCAGCGCGGCGTGCACCTTTGCAGCACCCAGCAGCGTCTTTATCGTGTTGTCATTCGGTCTGATCTCTCCTGTCTCGCGATTACGAACGCCCACGTGGTCGCGCAGCAAGTTGATCGTCGCAAACACAGAGTCGATGACAACGTCAGCCTGCCTGTCGCGCGCCTGTGGCGAGTTTTGCAAAATGTACTTTGCGATGCTCGCTTTGCTCCAAAGTGGAGCATCAGCAAACGTGCTGCGCACACATCGCTCGTAGTACTGACTGACAAGGTCGACGATGGACTTGACGGCCATACCCGCCGCCAGGTTCTCGTTGATGAGTTGATTCAGGCGCGTCCAACTGTGCTGCAAGTCCTCTCTCCCAAGGTCGTCGTGAAACCCTTCGTCCATACCAGCACCGTCCTGCTGACCGTCGTCGATGATAAAAATCGCCGGAAAGTCGTTCACGAGCCCGTCACCTTCTTCAAAGTCTGCATCGTCGCGTGGCGCGCGACACGGCTGCCCCTCCACCAGCGCATCGTTTCCGTGTTCGCGAGGAGCAGCCCCGTCGTCGTTGTCTTCGTCAGGCCCGAAGTAGCCGCCACCAAAAGGCGGCGGCGGCGGCGGAGGCGGCTGATGTCGGCGCTGCGGAGGCGCGCCGTCATCATCGTCGCTGTCTTCATCGCTGCTGTCGATCCATCCGCCTCCACCACCCCCGCTGCGCCCCTCTCCGCGACCCGGCGCACGTCCGCGCCCGCGGCCGTTCGCTCGTCCACCCCTTCCGCCGCGCCCACCGCGCCCACCACGTCCGCGCGCGCCGCCTGGTTGCGGGTCGGACGAAGCGCGTTCGAGTTCTTCGTCGGACGTTGCAAAGTCGCGCCCGAACAAGTCATGGTCGGAAATGCTCATTTTTACAATCAGGACAAAGAAAGCACCTGTACGGTTCATAAACGTTCCCCCCATCTTCCGACGCGGTGAGCGACCATGATGGGCCTCGGTACCGCCAACTCGCACAACAAGCTGATAGAAGCGCTTCTGCCTGGTGACGAGGACGGGGCGGACGGCGGCGAAGACGCGCGGGCGGCGGAGGCGGCAGTCAACCTCGAGATAAGGGACTCGGACACCGCCAAGTTCACGTGGCACGTGTACTACGCGTGCGCGCTGGCCAACGCGATCGACGTGCACTTGTCGACGCTGGAGCGCCGACGCGTCGAACTGGCGGCGGGATCGCTCAATCAAAACGACCATCAAGACGGGGAGGAAAACCCGCGTCTTTAAGTCTCGTATCTGTGAGGTCGTATTCGGAGTCCTGTGTTTCGATTTGTTGCTTGAGTTCTTCTATTGTATCCAACAAGCCTCCCATGGCTTTTTCCATGTCGTTCACGTTTGCCGTACACAAATTGATAGATTCTAACGCCTCTTCTTTTTTTGCAATAGCGTCGGCCGTCTCTGCACCAATGTTTTCCTGCGACTTTTTCAGATTTTCAAGTTCAGTTTTCATGGCGAGCACGCGCTCGCTGATGTCCTTGTGTGTCCGGATGCGCTTACCCATCTCACCAATCATTTTGTCCAGTTTTCCTTGTCCTTCCTTAATCTTTTCGACAACCGTGCTCGCTTTTTCGGAGCACGTGGTGGGCGCGTCGGCCGCGGTGGCTGTTGCGGCGGCAGGCCGGACGCTGCCGGGGGGAGGTTGCATATCGCCGGGAGGAAGACTATCGTCTTCGTCATTCTCATAAAGATCATTCTCAAAAAGGTCATATCCATCATCATCATCATAACGGGGACCGAACGTTGCCCCCCCACGCTGGGCCGCCGGGTCGAACGACAAGACAGACATAGCTCGTGTTTGTTCCGCTTTGAATACTTGAGTGCGCGTGTTCAAGTAGGCGGTATTCGTATTTTCCCGCGACGCTCTTTTAAGGAGCGCCCTGCAGACGATGCCGTTTCCGAACGCTGCGTTGGTGCACAATATCGCACTGGTCTTCCTCGTGCTCGATGTGTGTTACATGGCGACGTTCTTCGGAATCACCGTGCACGCCATGTTTGACGGCCGACAGATTGACGAAACAGACGGCATGCTCGCCATCGCATCTCCGCACGCGGCAATCATTCCGACGTTGGTGACAATTCTGTCGAGCTCTCGCGCCGCCGCCCTCGACGGCTCGCAAACGCTCAGCGTCGACACAGGCTGGTTCCTTGTGCCCGTGCTGGCGGTGCCGTTCGACATCCTTCAGGTGACCCAGTCGTTCATCACCAAACCGTTCACGCTGCAGTCGACGATCGTTTTCTGTTACGGGCTGTGCTTGTCGATCCTCATTGGGATGTTCACGTCGTTGCTGTACGTCGAACACAACCGGCGCGCGAATAAAACGCCGGGACACGAGCTGCGCGACGGCCTGAAGATTGTGACGGGCGCCGAGGCTCCGTCGCTGGCGCGGCCGCGCGCGCGGCGCAATGCGGGTTTGGACCTGTGAGTTTTGAGACGAGTGTTATAGATGAAAAAGCAAGTGCGATAACAAAAAGAGAGTCCGGCTCTGACCACGGTGGTCATGATGCCGCCGCGCCGCGCCGTCAGGCGCGCGGCGTTCGCGACCGTTGTGGTCGCCTCCATCGCAGGCGTCGCCTACGCCGCCGCGCCCACGCCCACCGCCGTGTGCGCCCAGCCGCCCCCCGGCGTCACCTACACCTACAGCGCCACCGCCAACACCGAGACCGCCGGTCTCGTGCCTCCCTATGGAGCCGTCTACGACGCTCGCACGTGGCCGGACAATGAGATGTCAATCATCACCGGCGGTCAGGTGCGCGCGCTTTTTACGCCGCGTTTCACCAGTCCCTGACAATGAAAAATCCATCCGTCAAAAGGTGAACTATGTCGAAAGCCAGTTCGAGGACGACTTTGGCAGCTTCAACCTCACCCGTTGGATGCCGTCGGGCTCCTACTCGGACGGCACCACAAACCCCACGGTCGTCACGCCGTTCGGTAAGCTCGATCAAGGGGCCTCTCAGGACCACTGCCCCAGCGCGGGCGCCGTCGGCGCCGCCTCGCCCGGCACCTGCACCCTGCTGGACCCCGCTATGCTCGCGACCAACGTGGACCTCACGACGCACGGCTACGTCAAGGACGCCGCCGCCGTGCCCGCCGACACGGGCAAGGGCGCCGTCATGACGCTGTCCCAGGCGGAATGCTATTCCGCCACAACCGGCGTCAACAACCCCAACTGCTGCCAGACCAGCACCCTCAAAAACGGGCAGAAGACTCAAGTGTGCGCCTCCTGGGCCGGAACGCACATCTCCTCCAACTTCGGCGTGCAGTACGGCGTGCTGGAGACGGAAGCCGCCTTCAATTTAACTGTCAACGGCGGAGCGTACGTTTTTTTTGGTTCTTACATGTATGGGGGAAAGATCCCCACGGGCGCCACCGCTGTGGACCAGTCTTGGAACGAGATTGACGAGCTCGTGTTCAACCAGAACACCGGCGGCGCGACCGGGGTGCGTACTTTTGTCTGCTATTCCCATACCCCCCCCACCCCATCCCCCTCCCCTTCTCGGCGCGTTCGATCGTACCTGTATCCGATCGAATTCAGTTCGATCGCAACTCATTCAATCACATATGGATTACACCTACCAAGTATCAAAACAACTGAACAAAATATATTCTGCAAGGAAAGATTTAAAACGCCTGACACCCGATGAAGTTCGCGATATGGTTATGGCTTGCGGTGATGAGTCCTTATGGGTACCCGTACCTGGATTCTCCAAACTAGAAGCAAATGCAAAAGCCGGCCACCTAAGAATGATAACAAATCGCAAACGGCTTTTGGGTACTGTTCGTGGTGGTGGTTACGTTCATATGGACCTGAAAGGTGTACCTGAAACTCCACGAGGGCGTTTTATTCTTTTGACTTTCGATAGAGAACGGAAAGCTGGTGAAACCGTAGACCACATCGACTGCGGATTACCTTACCTTGATACTCTATCAAACTTACGATGGGCTTCAAAATCACAGCAATCTATTAATCAAAATCGGCCTTCTAAAAGGTCAACTCGCCAAGGATATCAAACATCAACTTCAAAAGATTTCGAGTCGTTGTTGGAGAATTACGTAGGTTTTGAAGAAGCCGCAACGAAATATGCAGTTACCAAGAACCAGATAAAAAGCGCTATTTTGCACGGTCATCTTCTGTGCGAGATGTTCTGGAGATACGTACCTACAGACATGAAGGACTTACCTGGTGAATGCTGGAAGCCGGCGATCACTTATAACGGGGAAGAGGTTAAGAAAGGATACGAGGTGTCATCAGGTGGTCGCGTGCGAAACTTAAACTTCCGCAATGGAAAACCTAGTATGGGCACCGAGAACAAGGCCACTGGCTACATGCAAACATCGTTTGTGTTTGAAAATGGGCGTTCACGTACAGTTTCACTTCATATATCCATATGCGAGACCTTTCACGGTCAAAAACCCAGCCCATCGCACACGGTGGATCACAAGGATCGCAACCGAAAGAATAATGCTGCAAACAACTTGAGATGGTTAGACGGACACGAACAGAATTTGAATAGAAACATCTAAATTTTCCCATCAACCCATCACCTTACCTAACTTTTTTATACTAACCTTGCCTTTCCCCGTTCGCAGTACACCTACGGCACCTCGCTGTTCGTGTCCGAGCCCGCGCCTGCGGCCGCCAGCAAGCCGTACGGCTACGGCGCCTACGGCTCCGCCGGTTTGTTCACCAATCATGATCAGACCGGCAAGTGCGTGCTCAACGCGATGTGCACGGCCGCACAGTGCGCCGCCGGTACGTGTAACGGAGGCAACATGTGCTGCCCGACGAGCATCTACGGTACGACGGACATCGACATGAGCAAGAAGGCGGGCTACCCGGCGCAGCTGGTGGGCAACTCGCTCGGCGGCACCATCGGCGGCGTGCCGCAGGCCAAGGCGCCCGCCTTCGGCACCTCCGCCAGCATCGACCCCACCAAATTCAACAACTACAAGCTGGTGTGGACGCCCAAGTGGCTGGCGTGGATGATCAACTCGGTCGTTATGCGTAACGAGACCGTTGATCTGGGCCGCCAGACGGTGCCTTGGTACGTAAACGCGTGCGCGCGTCGCATCTCACGCCCGCGCGAACTGAGTTTTTCCGTCTTCTATTCGCAGGCGCCCGGTCACGCTGCGCCCTCTGATTCGCACCAACAACGGCTCCGCGCCCATCATGTACGGCACGCTGCAGAACGCCGCGCACAACCCCACCACCAACCCGTACGTGTACGTGCCGGCGGGCGCCATCTACTCCACGATGGACGGCGGCCTCATCAGCAACCACAGCATCAACCCCACCACGAAAGAGGCGACCGTCAAGATTCTGCCCGCGCAGGAGACAGCCACCACCGACGCCGCGCAGTGGGCCATCATCAGCTCGCAGAGCGGCTTCTGGACCTACCCCAGCAACTGGTGCGTGCTTGAAAGAATAGAGCGCCTTGCCAATAGACACTGACATGCGCTTCCCCTCGCAGCATTCCTTGCAATCTGCTAAACACCGCCTCCACCGCCGCGCCCGCCACCACGCTCGTCGCCAAGACGCTGTACAACGCCGGCATCCAGTTCTGGGAGCCCAGCAGCGTCTACGTGCGCCGCACCAAGTACACGCCCTACAACTCCGAGGCGGTCACCGCCGCGCTCACGCAGGCCAACAGCTGGAGCCCCACCAACGCGGTGGCGTACACCGTGGAGACCATCGGCGGCGCGTGCGGTGCCACCGTCACCAAGCCCGCGCCCACCGCCACCACCTCCACGGCCACGCCCGCCGTCGCGACGCTGCCCGAGAAGACGCCCACCAGCGGTCCCGAGCCGGTGCCCGTGCCGGCGCCGCCCGCCGGGTCCGCGCCGCTGGCGACGCCCACGCCGTCCATGACGTCCACCGCCGCCGCGCCGGCTTTCACAAGCACACCCATCGGTGCAGCGTTTTCGGCCACTGCGATCGGCAGCCGCAACGGCGCGCCCGTCAACTGGGCGGGCGCAACCGCCGCGCAGGTCATGGTCGCTCACTCTGGCCAGTGCCAGTACATCGAGTCGGACTTCGAGGATGATTTCAACACCGACGTGCTCGACACCAGCCGCTGGCTGCCCGGCGGTTCCGTAAAGTCTCCGCCGGCTGGCGTGGCCGTGAGCGCCAGCGGCAAGTACACCACGAAGTGGGGCGCACAAACGTTCGGTGGCTATCAGGTGTGTTTTCTGCGCATAGGCGCCGCGCGACGCGCGCTCACGTTCGCGCGCGCATCGCATCACAGGACCACTGCCCGTCCGCAGGCGCCGTGGGCGCTGCCAGCCCCGGTACATGCACTTATCTCGATCCCGACGCGCTGAAGCTGAACGCCGACCTGCCCGGCTACGTCACCAACGGCGTGCAGGAGGTGGGCGCCATCGCCAGCATCAACCAGGATCGCTGCTACAACGACGACGGCAGCAACAACCCCGCGTGCTGTGTGAAGCAGGCCATCAAGAACAAGGCAACCGGTGCAGTCGAAGAGGTGTCCGTGTGCGCCTCGTGGTCGGGCAGCCACCTGTCCAGCCAGGGCTGCATCCAATATGGCGTCCTCGAAACGGAGGCGGCCTTCGACATGCCGTCTACGGGCGGCGCTATCGGTGCGTAAACGATTGCGGCGTCTTCTATTACACCGACTCACACGGCGTCGATTCTCCACACCAGCTTTCTTCGGAACATACATGTACGGCGGCCAGAACCCTGGAGGCGTCTCGATTGGCACCACGGCGGCGACCCAGATCGTGGACCCGCAGGTGCGTTTGCGACGTTTCCTTGCTTTTGACACACCAAAACACTCACACACACCCTGCCGCTCCCGCAGTGGAATGAAATAGACATTGCTTTCAGGTGTGACGGTTCTCGAGCACGACGATGTTAAAACATGTGACTAATACTTTCCATTTTCTCCGCAGCAACTTGACGGGGACCCCGCTGTACGGGACGTCGCTGTTCGTATCGAAGCAGCCCTTCGATTACACCACGTACGGCAGCAACGCCGGCTTCGGCGCCGTGCAGCCGAAGGGGCTTTTCTCTGGTCACGACGACAGCGGCACGTGCGTGGCGGACACCATCTGCACGGCTGCTGCGGCGTCCGCAAACCCGCCCACATGCCCCTCGTACCCCATGGACGCGCCCACCCCCGTGGCGGCTGCCATCGCCGCGGGCATGCCGGCGACGGTGGCTGGCGGCCGAGGATGCCCGGCGTACCCGAGCAAGATGATGACCGAGTGTGCGTAGCCCCGGTGCATAAGACCGCGAAAACGCTCGCTCTGACGCGCCGACTGTTTCTACAGACCACAACTACAAGCTGGTCTGGACCCCCACCTGGCTGGCGTGGCTGGTGGACGACGTCGTGTACCGCAACGAGTCCAACCAGTTCCGTGGCATGACCAAGGAGGCGGGCATGGCGTACCAACCAGGCGCGTTTCTGCGAATGTATGATGCAAAGGATCATTACTCACACGCACGTTACGTTACACGCGCACGCAGGTTACGTGCCGTGGCGCGCCGTCACCATGCGTCCGCTGCTGCGCACCAACATCGGCAGCGCGCCCGCCATCACCGGCAAGCTGAAGGCGGCCTGCGGCTCGCTGGCGGCCGGCACCGAGGTGACCGTGCCCTCTGGCTTGATTCAGGTCCTGGACGGCACCTTCGTCGCCAACCACACGATTGTGGGCCTCGGCTCCGCCGCGACCGCGACCGTCAACGTGCCGACCAACTGGGACATCAGCCTCAAAGCGACGAAATCGTACGACTACGCCAACAACAACTGCAACCCGTGCAACCTGCTTTCTGTCGAGCCGACGTTCCTGTGCAAGGGCGCGGAGCTCACCGCCGCGGCGCTCACGTTCCTGCCGCAGTCCACGATGTTTATCAGGTGCGTATTGTTTGTGCAACGCTGCGTGCCGAGTCACTGACCGCGCCCATTCATCATCGCAGGCGCCAGAAGTACACGCCCTACTCCGAGGAGGCGGTGGCGTACGCTCTGAAAAATTCCGTATCATGGAAGTCAGGCCCGTCGGCGGCGCCCGGTCCGGCGCCTGCCGCCGGCCCCGGCCCGGCGGCGCCCACGCCCGCCGGAAACCAGGTGACCATGACGATGAACCTCGCTGGATTCTCCACGACAACCTTTGGCGCAGCCGAGGCTGAGATGAAGACTCTTATTGCCGGAATCGTGGGCAATGGCGTGACGGCCGCGGATGTGACGATTGAGTCCACCACGGCCGGCGCGAACTTCGTCCCGAAGGCGTAGATCGCGCGTGTGTAACTGAAATTTCATTGATTTTCAAAACACAAGCGTGACCTGTGCGAGAGTCTCATTTGGCAAGCGCACGGTCGCGTGCGCGTTCAGGTCGCCGCAGAAGATGTCGTGGTAGGAAAACTCGGCCGCCAGCGCCGCGTCGCGCATGCAATCGTAGGCGGTCCATAGCACATCTCGGCGCACGTGAATCATGCGCTGCGTCGCATTCTCCTTGGCCTGGCGCAGGCCCGTCGTGCGCGCGACCGCTTTTTTTGAGTCGCTCGTTGCGATGAGTGGTGCGTGGTCGTTTTGATGGTTTGAATATACGGTCAGAAAGCGGTGTTTCAGCAAAAGAGCGACGCCCCCGCGTGCCAGCCATGACGGAGCGCCGCGTCGCCCGCCGAAAGGCGGCGACGGCCCTGGTTGCAGCCACGCTGGTGGCGACGATCGGGTCGGCGTCAGCGGCTCTGCCCACATACACGACGTCCGGTGTGCTGACCTGTCCCGCCGGGAACACTGCGCACCTGGCGTCTTCACTGTGCCCGACCGGCTTTCTGTTCACCGGCCCCCAGGCGGCGGCTCCCACGGTCGCCACCGGGGCAATCGCCACTTGCGTGACCGGCACAGCAGTGCCGACGACTTTTACGACGCTCACGGGGGGTATGCTCGAGACGGCGACCGGCAAGATCGCGCACGCCATCGTGGGGACGTCTAATTTTCCGTATTACGGCGGCGCAGCCGCGACCGGCCTGGCGTTCTACGGCAGTGGCTCTGGCGGCAACAATCGCGTTTCGACCACCGCTGCGTTCGGCACCGCCGCCACCAACCTGTGCCTCGAAGATTACATCGCGGGCACGACGCACTACGTCACGCTGGCGACGTGCCTTCCTTACACCACGGCCGCGACAGCCTCGGTGTCGCAGATGTTCGGCCTCATGTGCGTGGAGCCACCCAGCCCACCGTCTCCTCCACCCAAGCCGCCAACACCGCCTCCGCCGCACCCGCCGAGCCCGCCGCCTCCCGTCAAGGCGGGTCCGCCGCCACCATCACCGCCGGCGCACCCGCCGCCGCCCGAGCCGCCGGTGGGCGTGGCGCGGCCGCCGCCGCCTCCCAGCCCTCCGTCGCCCCGCCCGGCGGCGACCCCCGCCCCGCCGCCGCCCGCGGGCGCCACGGGAAATCTCGACAATGCCGACGGCCAACAGTGCTATAGCACCTTCGCGAGCTGCCAGACGACTTCCACGTGCAAAGGCACGGTGGAGGCGTGTACCTCGGCAACGTGCAGCCAGACCGGCACCAGCGCATCCTCGTGCATTTCGACGCAGTACTCCACCGCCGTCACATGCACCAACGGCAACGCCAACACTCGCCCCGCCAACCAGTATTCTTTCGTGTGCGAGGAGGAGATGGACGTGGTAGCCACCGCAGAGTCGCCGTCCGGGCTGCTCTGCTATGATACCGAGGCGCACTGCGCCGCGGACGCTGACAACGCGTGCCACAGCACTTCCGCGGCGTGCAAGCAGTACACGGCCTTGTGCGACGCCGGCTATTCCGGTGCCGCCGGCTTCAGCTGGGCATGCCCGCTGGACGTTCCCGAAAATGCCTATCCGCAGGGCAACGACCTGCTCTGCTACACGGACCAGGCGTCGTGCGAGAGCGACGTGCTGTACGGCTGCACCACCGCCAGCGGCGGCGTGGCGTGCATCGAGTCTCCTCAAATCTGCTCTTCCGGCGAGGCGCTCACCTCGAAGGCTGGCTGGTTCTGCCCCACCCAGATTCCACAGGGCACTGGTGGCACCGGTCTGCTGGGCAACACCGGCGCGCACCCCAACCCCACCACCGGCGAGTTCTGCTACAACAGCACCGAATGGTGCTACCTTTCCGGCGCCAACTCGTGCGACGGCACCACCAACAAGATGTGCATCGAAGATGCCACAAGCTGCAAGGGCGCCACCGGGCTGTACGCGTGCGAGACCAAGACGGCCTCCACCCTGGCTGCCATTTCTCCCCCGCCGCCGCTCCCTCCCGCGCGCGTGGCGTCTCCCCCGATGCCGCCTCCGCCGCGTCCGCCGCCGCCCAAGCCCGCGGCGCCGCAGCCGCCGGTCGTGGTCGAAGCGTCCGTGCCGTCGGTGAACGTGGTGGTGACGGTGACGGCACCCACCGTCGCGGTCGAGGCTGCCATCGCATCCAAGCTCGACGCCATCGTGGCGACAGATTTCAAGAGCATCGCGGCCGTTGAGGGCGTGAGCATCGTCAAGAACGCGGCCCTGACGGGTACCGCGTCGATTCCCGCGACGCCGGCGACGGCGCCTCCCAAGGCGCCCACGCCCGCCGGTACGGCCATCGTGCAGACTTTCGTCACATACGCGGCTGGATACACCATGGCGACGCTGAACAAGACGGCCCTGGAGGATGCCATCGCGGTGCAGTGCCTGGGCATCCCGCTGGCCAACGTGACGGTCACCACGGTGACCACCGGCGCTCTGTACGAGAGTGGATCTACCAAAGAGTCGGCGGTGAACGCCACCGTGCAAGTGACGGTGGGCAGCTCGGCTGCTGCGACGCTCGTAGACAACAAAATGGCGGCGTGCACTGCGACTGACCTGAAGAAGGTTGCTGCTCTGTCGGCGCTGCTGGACTTCAGCACGCTCAGCCCAGCGGCGGCGACCCCCGGTTCGGCGCCAATCACAGCGCCGAGCCCGACGCCGGCCGCGCCTCCCACGACCGCCGCCGTCACCGATATGGTTTCCGGCAACATCATTCTCGCCGGTTATTCGCCTTCGACCTTCTCACTCGCCGCGTATCAGAGCGCCATCGCCAAGATGCTAGGCGTCCCGGTGTCTGCAGTCAAGATTAACGGAACTCCGACGGCGGTTACGTCATCATCTTCTGCGCCCTCTATATCGGTCAACACGACGATCGGCTTCACAAGCGCAGCTGCCGCGGCGGCTGCACAAGCCACTCTTGCCTCCCTAGCAACGTCGCCCACTCTTCTGGCGCAGCTCAAGACGGACGGCATGAGCTCCATCACCGGCGCCGGCGCGACTGGTATCACAGCGACATCGACGGGCAGCTCGGGCACCGCTTCTGTGCCCGAGCTGAAAGTGAGCTCGCGCCTCTTCACCGCGGGCGTGGTGGCACTGAGCGTGCTGTCCGGCTCGAGCCTGATTGCGTGCATCATCATCGCCGCACTTCCGAAAGAGGGCGCGGGCGTTCCCGCCGGATACGCGCGCCTGGGCGCGGGTCACGGGTTTGACGACAGCTACGCGACGCGCGGCGGCTATGCGCAGAAGGGATATGCGGCGAGCGCGATGCGTCGCTGAAACTAATGTAAATTTCAGGTTTTACCATTCTCCTCCTCCCGTGCGCGCGAACGTGAGGTCGCCGTCGATGAGCAAGTTCTCGTCTTGCTCCGTGCACTCGAAGTGACTCGGTACGATTGAAATGGGTGCGTCGATGTCGTTCTTGTCTTCAGAAATGCGCGCGTCGTTCGTCGCCAGAGCGCCCTGCCGCGTCGTCATGGCGTGAATATTGACATTTGACAGCACACGGACCGCGTCGAACACGTCCGAGGCCACTCGGCCGTAGGGGCGTACTTTCCGGGCGCGCCGGGCGCGCTGCGTGACGTTGTCTCGGTCGCGTCGGCGGTGCCAAGCTGCTTTGACTTCGCTACAAAAGGGACCAAAGATATCTCCTTCAAACTCGTAGAACCAACCGGCGCGCGCCTGATGAACGCCCCGATAGCGCGGTCTTCCCAGATATGGCAGCTTCCCCGTTCGCGCGTAGCGTTCGACCGCTTCGTGCGCTTCTTGTTCAGTGGAAAATTGACCGAGGCTTACTCGCAAGCCAGGGGAGTCGTAGTTGCGCACGCGCGCGGTGTAGTAGCCAGATGCGAGGAGCTTGACCCCCATGTGCCGACCGTTTTTACAATCGATCTTGTGCGATTTCGATTGTCACGCAATCGCGCGCGTGGTAGAGAGGGAACGGAGAGTGGAGAGGGAACGAAAAGTGGCGCGCCGGTACATGTCACATCGGCCCAAAAAAGCCCAGGCAGGCGGTCCGGTACACAAAATGTACCGTTGGTCCAAACGGCACAGTTTTTTTCCAAACTTTGCGCCCCCGTCCCGAGCCCGCCGACCATGCCGCTGCATATGCCTGCCGGCACATACTTTGTCGGCGACCCGGTCTACGTTTTCGAGCACGACGATCCCGGCTGGCAAGAGCTTTGTCAAAAAATGGAGAAGCGAGGCTGCCCAATACGCGGCTGCCCAAGAAGCGCCACATACGTTGTCAACGGGCGCAAGTTGGCTGTCATGTTTACCACGTTAAACGACTGCACGCACGTGGACGACGACGGCAACACGTACTATGTTATTTCTCAAACTCTGGGCATGGCCCAGGTCTCGCCTGAATGGCGCCCACGCTCGCGCAAATGGGGGCGCGTGCTGACTTTCAACGAGCCCTTCACCTGCTCCTACAACCACGGAGTGCTCGACTTGGGCGGCGTCTACATTGGCGCTCGTTGAGAGTTCTTGAAACGGTAAAAAAAACGGTCACAACAAAAATAACGGTCCTTTCCCAGCGTCCGGTACATGCCTCGCGGGTCGCAAAACGCGAGACGACCTGCCACATCGTTCCGCCCCCCGTGGGCCGTTTTTTTCAATCGGCAGGGTTTCGATTGCAGTGACCGCTCCGAAACGATTGCCAAGTCAGTCACACCATGCGTGTGGAGCCTGTCGTTCTGCATCCTTTCTTGACGAAGCAAGTGTTTCTGGCGCTCTCGGTGGCTTTCGCAGCCTTGGCGTTGGTGTTACGGGCGTCACGCCGCCAAGCGCTCCGCAAAATTTAAGATGTGGGGAATATGAGTTGTAAGGTTACACTATGGCTTTGAAACGTTGAGTCCCACGCGCGAGTACGCAGACGCCAGGTTGCTGCCGGGGCGCGCGGCGGGCGGGTGCATCGGCACAGCCGGCAGATCTTGCGTGCCCGCCGGCGCAACCAGCTGCTGTTGCGACGAGCTGTTCGCTGCGCCACTGCTTTCGAACTCGGCCATGGCAGCCTCCAGCTCGCGCTGCAGCTCAGCGTCTTCGAGGCCGGCGCTTCCGCCATCTCCGGTGGCCTCGGAGAAAAGAGTTTGCGTTTCCGACATGAGCGTGCGATGATCTGAAAGACCATCAGTGAGCTTACTGAGCTGTCCATATAGTTTTTCTAGCTTGAGTCCCTTGAATTGCGAGTGTGCCGAGCTCAACGCAGAAACAGTCTCTTTGGTGAACTCCGCGTCAGCAATCTCGTCCAGCATACGCTGAATCGTGTCGACATTCGCTTCGTAACGCGTCACCTTTTTCATGACCGCAAAGCGCTGCTTCACGCAGCTCTTTAGTTCGGTAAGGTTTCTCGCACGCATCGCCGATGCGCGACGTTTGTCGATTTCAGCCACCGAGTTTTGCAGCGTGCTCAACTGAAACTGCGCAAGACCCAACTGCTTGCGCAAGGTTTGCTCGGCCGATTCACGGTTCGCCGAAGAGGTGGTACTGCACGTCGCGAAGCATGAGCGCAGCGCCGAGCCGATGTCGGTCATGCTAAAGCGCGACATTGTGCTCAACTACAAGTGTTTCGAGCAAAACGTTATGTACCAGATGAAATGAGCTCCGCGCATGGGCACGGTCGCCCCAAGACGAGGGGTGAGAGTATTTTTCAAAGTGCGCAGGATGCCGAAGCAGAGCGGGCCTCTTTGGAGGCTGATGAAACCTCCACCAAAAACCTCATGTACAAGGTGCTCTCTATGCTCGACAGAAACCTATGCGTGACGGAAGACTCGTGTCTTTTTTTCGACTCGGCAGACGCCATCGCGCGCATCATCGTGCGAGCGCGCCGAAACCCGTTCCTACCACAGCCGTCGCAGAACGCGTTCAACAACAAGTTCATAGACACCGTGCGCATGCACGCCAACCTACCAGACCTGAAGCTACCGAGAGGTATGCTGACGTATGAAACAGACAACGCCAACATGGGTTTCGGCGGGCGCGACGGCGACCCTTTGGCTAGCAAGGTGGACGACATGCGCACGTACGCCGACCAGAACGTGTCTGAGGTTCACTTGCTCGAAACAATCCGGCGCACCAGTAATGCTGCGCGCACGGGTCGTTCGACCGACGCAAACGGTGCCGATGCAAACCGGTTTCGCGCCGCTTTCGAGACAGCAAAAACGATGCTTCAGAAAAGCATAGGCAAGAAGCACCCTTTTTACTTAAGCATGTTTCCGTCGGACGACCCGCTCGACGTTTCGGAGCGGAGGTCAAAACGCGATGCGGTTCCGACGGAGGATCTCGTCGAGGCGGCGCTGCCGCACCTGGACTTGTCTGGAAACGCGCGCTACGTGCCGCCATTCTATCAGAGTCTGATGGAGAGCAAGATTGGACGCGAACGGTTCAAGGTACGCCCGTGGGGGCGCCACATATGGTCGGCGGCCGTGCGGCAGCGCTGGTACGAGCCGGATAAATCAAAAGAGTCGTACGATGCGGCGCGCACCCTGCTCACGCAGCTGGTCGAAAAAAACGAGCGCGAACGGCGAGGGCACGTGCGCGGCGACGTTTCGGACGGCGACGTCAACCTGATGGACCTGGCGCTGCTGGGCGGCCTCAACCCGCGCACGTTCTTCGACGTGGCGCTGTGGCACTTCCCAAACAGGTACCACGGCTATGATATGGAGGAGGGGGATAAGAATCTGATGATAAAGGAAATTTTGTACTTCTTTACGTGCTTCCTAACGGATGACGTCTATGACGGCGTGGTTGAGCAGAAGCACAGGCCTGTTCTTGCTATCAAAAAACTGAAGGATTTTTGGAAATCTTCTGGAGACGCGCGACATCGCGAGAAGCGCCTGTTTAGGAATTTTTGGAACATTGCAAACTCAATATGCAAACGAATCGACCCGGTTAACCCGAAGACGATGGTCGCCCCAGAACTTCCAGTCGACAGGGCGGCTCAAGTGCACCACTTTCTGTACAACCATTTCACGGCCATTGATCCATCCGAGGGGTTCGCGCCGGACATTACAGTTCCGCGCCCCATGCACACCCGCGCTCCGGCGTACGACTCCATGCCGACGTTCGGCGCGGGGGCCAAGGGTGCTACTGACGATGATGATAGCGAATCTGAATGGGACGGGGAGGAGGAGTGCAACGGCGACGACAAGTACATTGTGGCAAATAACAAACATACCGCTGCCAAAGTTGCCTATACAGCAATATTTGACGCGGTTAATGAAGCCGAAAAGCACAAAAAACGTATTGAAGACGCCAAAGGAAATGCATCTCTTCAAATCAAGGAAATTGCCACAAGAAGAAAACAGCTGGAAGTTGCCGACGCAAATCTAGGTAAGGCCAAGCGCGACCTCGACATTGCTTTGAAGCTCTGCGCGAAGACCGCGCTTGACGAAGACGACGAAGAATATGACTCTGCCAGCGAAGAGCCTGAGAGCGAGGAGGATGAGGAGGCGAGGCTTCGAGATGCCCAGCGCTTGGCCGGAATCATGAATCAAAAAAAAGATGCGACGAACCGAAGCCACGGAGTAAAAGATTCTAAAAGCAGCGAAGGGGGTGGCAAAGACCAAAAACCGCCCCCTGGCATCGACGCGCTATGGATTCACATGTTGCGGTGCATCTACCGCGGCGGGCGAGCGTACGTGGCCATCGTGCACCGCCTGACTGAGACGGAGCGCAAAGAGGCGCGCAGTGAAGACGACCCAGATATCCGGCGGTTCCGCGAGCTGTTCGCGCGACTGGTGGCGAACGTATTGGTTCAATCGCGCGAGGCCCATCCGACATCTAACCGCGTCTTCTGGGAGCGCCAGATGGCGGAAACACAGTTCCAACGCGTCGAAATCATGCAGCAGATTACGATGTTGTGCGGCGTACCCACGCCGGTGCAGATTGAAGACCCTTGGATGAAATCACACCCCGTCTACTTTTAATGCATCTCATGTTTACTCAAAGGCAGCAGCGGCCCACTCGCATGTCGATCATTGGAGCACCCAGTCTTGATGACGTGCTTAAAAACGAGGTTGCTAAGTTTGAAAAAGAGATTAGCGCTCAGCATGTCAAAGCAGTCCGTTTGCAAATGAAGAATGACGCGTGCGAAACGAAGGAGAAAGAGCTTAGGATTAATTTGAGAAAAGCAGAGAAAGAACTTGCGGACTGGAATAATGCTCATGGCGGCTTGAGTGCACAGCCAGCTTTTGACCAAACCGCTAATAAGATGTTAAAGACCATAGTTAAGCTGAAGAACGATATCATGAAAACAAACGGTGTGTGTGGCATTTCGAAGAGGGACATGGTGATGGCGCAGGCAATCAAAGCGGGTATGGAGAAGGCGCTGAAAGATTTCAAGAGAACGCATCGTCTTACTTAGAGCGATCATACAAACGCAAGCGCGTTTCGAGCTACTATAGCGTTTAATCACATGTCCATCATCGCAACAACCATCGGCGCGCCGCCCCCGTCCTACGAGGAGCGGCGCGATATTCTGACTAAAGACTACGCGCAGATTACGTCGTCTCTCACGCATAAACTCTCTAAGCTCAAAACCGAAGAGTCTAAGCTGCGTGACCGCCTGCAAAAGCTAACAAACACGCTCGACGTCGAGGAGAGCCAATTTAGCGCGTGGAAAGCCGAATGGGCCGATCACAAAAACTTGATGTATAAAGCAAAACGCGAACGCTTAGAGCATAAGATTGCGGGTTTGAAGAACTCAATCGAGAGCACGCAGCTAGATTTGGCCAAGAACGACGCGCGGCAGCAACGGGCACTGACCGTTCTGGCAGGTGCAACAGCCGCGGACGCGGAGGTGAAACAATCGACATCGCGGTCCTGAGGTTCGCACCAATCGCGCGCTGACGTCATCATTATCGACGCGCCCTCCCACCTCACATCCAATCGTCAGCTCCTTCGATTGCCATGTGTGCTCCGCAGAATTCGACCGTAACGAACGATTGCGGTCCGTTTCGATTGGGCCATAGTGATGCGTTAAAGTTCAAGACGTCTCTGTGCCGTCACTACCAAGCCTTTGGATCGTGCTCGTACGGCGACCAGTGCGGTTTTGCGCACGGCAATCGAGACTTGCGCCCTATGAGCAACCTATACAAGACGCGACTGTGCAACACGTGGCTCTCGGGAGAAGAGTGCAACTATGGAGCCAAGTGCGTGTTCGCGCACGGGGCGGCCGAGATGCGCAGGCCGACTATGCTCTCGCAGCCCTGCCACCTGTTTCTCAAAAACGGCACATGCGCATACGGCGACGCGTGCCGCTACTCACACGATGCGGATGCGTACAAGACGGCGCAGCCTTCTTCACGTAAAGAAGTTGTTAGACCGGTGACGCCGCAATCGTCGCCGGTGAAGCCGCGTTCCTCGCCACCCGGAGCGCCCATCAAGCAGCCTCGCCCTGATCCGAGCGCGTGGTCGCCCTTCGAGGAGGACAACTTCGGAACAAGCCTGCTCGGCAATGTCTCCAAACAGTTATTTAAGTTTCAACTCTGACCATGAGCTATGCGGATACGACGGCGACCACGACGAGCCGGTGCACGTATGGCGTTATGACGACTATCAAAGCGAGTTTGATGAAATTTTAGGCGAAGAGGTTTTTAAAGTGACTCAAAGTGTGTACGCTTTTTGCTGCGACCATGTGGAATCAAACATGAGCCGTGTCGAACTATACTCCATCCAAGGCGGCGAATACGAGTCAGAGGGCGGCGAGCGCGATGCCGTCGAGGCTTACCTTGGTCTGGATGAAAAAGAGCTCGAGCGCTTGCACACGAACATGGTGCGCGTGCTCGAAGAGCGCATCACGAAGAAACAAGCGCGTCTGCGCGCCATTGACCGCTTTGTGGAAGTCAACGGGTCTGCACTCGACCCGGAATCGGAGGTGGGGCGCGAGGTGCGCGAGTTTTTGGACGAGCGGCGCTCGGATGCTGACAGAAAACTGGCGGACGCCATGCGCAAGCTGGCCGGTGAACGCGCTTGGGAGATGCCGCCGCCTATGCCGGACGACGAAGAGGCGGAACTAGACGAGAAGGAAGCCGCTGTGGGCGAGCCAAGCCCGAAATGCCAGAAAGTTTAATTTTCACACACGTGTGCACGTCGACCAGCGGGAGGCCCAACCCGCCCCATTCCGAACGCGCTCCCCCGCCTTTCGATTGCGACAGTCTCTCAGGTTCGATTGTTAAGAATGGGAAGGTCGATTGCTTTCGTTCAGCCCCGCGGGGGTATCGGCAAGAGCACGTCCGTCGCGCAACTCGCGGCGAGTCTCGCGGTGCAGCGCCCTGATCTTACCGTCGTCGTCTTGGACGCCTCGGTTCACGGCGACTCCAGCACTCTTCTCATCGGCGGTCTTCAGGAGCCGAAAAACTCGCCGTCGGCGCGCTCGCACGGCGAGGAGTTGTGCGCCGCGCAGGTCGCTGCCGGCAAGTCCACCTTTTTGCTGATGACGGCTTTCGCCGGAACCGCGGCCGGCGCCGCCCCGACCACCACGCGCGCCACCGGCTGGGGCCGCATGATGACTTCTGTCAGCAGCACCACCGCTGCGGCCGGACCGGCAGTGGCGCTGACGCACGCCACCATCATGGCCGCGTACGCCACGCGCGTGCGCGACGCCCACCCGACGAGCAACGCCCCCGCCAATCTGTACCTTGTGGTCGGTGGTGCCACACTCACTGGGCTCACCAACGAGATGGCTGTGCGCGCCAGCCAGACGCTCGGCAGTGCGTTTGCCGCCGCGCCCGCCGACGTCGTCTACATTTTGGACACGGACGCGGAGTTGTGCGAGCGCCCTGCGTCGGCGTGCGCGGCCGCCGCCGCTGGTGGGCTCGCGCTTCTTTCTTCGGCGAACTGGTCGGATTTTCTGCGCAGTCTGACAGATCCCGTCAACGGCATCACCATCGCGCTCGCGCCTCCTTTTCCGCCGAAGAAGATTGAGCGCATCATCTTCACTCGCGTCTCCAAGACCCGTAACGAGCAGACGACGGTGGCGGGTGCTCCGGTTTTGCCGTTCAAGCCGGTGAACGCCGCCCTCGCCAACATCGAGCAAATCGTCACCTATGCGCACGACCGCGCTCAGGCGGGTGGCCCCATGCAGCGCTACATCGACGCAAACACCACGTTGCGTCAGTTTGCCGAGGATCACGTCATCGTCGTGCCCGACCTGCCTGAGAATATCATTTCCACGAGCGTTCTAAAAGGAGTTCCCGTTGCGTACATGGAGGCTGGCGGCGCGGTGACGGAGGACGCGCTGGGCGCAGCGCAACAGCAGCTGGCGTTTGCCGCTGCGCGCCTTGTTTGAATCCCAAACCACGTGACGACGGCGGCTCGTTGAAACCTACATTGCGTACGTTTCAAAAATCATCACATCAGTGTCTCTTATGAGGTGTTGGTTTGTCTCATTTGCCCATACCCCCACACGCGAGCGCGCCGCTTCTTCCGGGCACGATGCGTCCGAAAACGTCATGCGCAAAATTCCTCTATCCTCCTCAAACGCCGCGCCGCGTGCAAAGCACGGCGGCGCGCACCGCGGCGGCCATTGAAATACGGGAGGTGAGGCGATGCCGTTGTCGGCGTACGCCGCGGTGCACGCGGAATCGAAGTGGACAGTGCTCACGTTGCCCCAGCGCATCACAGACACGTCTATGCCACCAAAAACAGTTCCGAGCGCAAAGTAAACATCTACGGGCGGCGATGACACGACCGTTGTTTTGTCATAGCGGCCGAGCATCGCAATCAAAGCCAACGCGCTCGTCCGCACACCCATACCGCCTTTGTAAGTGAAAAGAAAAGTGAGATGTACTTGTCTGTGTCGTTGAAAAACAAAAGAAGAGATCGGTCGACATGTCCGTGTTTTTCGGTGCACCGAAGGTTTATGACGACACCACACACGTTGCCGTTCGGAAGGAGGATCTCGCCTCCACGGTCCTGTTGGAGATTGACCATATGAAGCATATGAGAGAGAAAGAAGATGAGCTGAAAGCAGCTCAAGAGCAGTTGGGTAGGACATCCGCGCAAGCATCAGAACTCGAAGGTCAGCGGCAGGCACTCGAAAGAGACGTTGCCAGACGGAGGAGAGAGGCAACTCAAGGCGGTGTTCCGAGTGAGCAGCTTGTAGCTAAGGAACACGAGCTTCAAAAACTCACAAAGAAGCTTGCCAGTCTGAAGCGCTCAAATATTGAAGAGTTTGCACGCAATCAAAGACTGGCACTGGCAATGCTCGAAGCATCGGCAGAGGCGCTCAACCTGAAGAGAGACTTTCATTCGAGGGAACTCGAGATTACGCATCAGGCAACCGAAGAGTCTACGGTTGATAAGAAACGTTACCAAGAGGAGATCCGAGGCTTGAAAGCTTCGCTGGAAGAAATCACTGCACGTATTCGAGCGTACGACGAACGGGTTGCCGCACTGGAAGAAGAGAACCACGAGTTAAAGTCTAAAAGCGCAAAGCAAGACACTGTAATGCGGAAACAAATCCAAACTATTCAGACTGGAATCGATAACCTTGCTGTGCAAACAGCCCTGGTTGAAACTCAAAGGGAGCGTGTGAAAAATGCAGCGACTGTGGAGGAAAATGTGAAGAGAATCGTTGCGTATGCCGAGAGCTTTTTCTATCCACTTGCACCAAGGGGCGACGTAAGAGTTGACACACTGCAAATATGGATACAGACCCTGAGTAGCATCCGCGCTACAAGGGACGGGTATGTTATGCTACCCAAAACCGCTGCGGATCAACTCATCACGTTTTTAAACAAGACGTCCAAGATTATCGAGGATATTGTGGGGAAACCGCAAACCTCGCCTTGAAAAAACTCAGCGACGGATGCACCAGCTGTTACAAAACCACACGACGGCGTCCTTGTAAACATCGACGACCGCCATCATGTCTCATATGGGAGAGGCTGATGTCCTCCGCACCCGTATTGCCGAACTCGAGTCGCGAGTCGAACACCTTCAAGCACCGACGAGTGCACACGGGATTCCGTTTTCGTCCGCCCCCGGGTCATTGGATCGACAGCTCCACGATGCAATCGAACGCATCACGAGCCTCGAGGTACTTCTCGGGCAGCGCGGGGCGTACTCGGACCGCGTGCTTGCTCTCAGACGCACTATCGAACCGGTCATCATCGAGGCCCTGAGACAACATCGAGACTCTTTTCGCAGCGTCACTCATCTCGTTGCAGAAGGAGTTTATATCGTTTGCAATACAGTCGTATCCCAATACCGAACTCGGGTGACGAATAAGGTGTTTGCCGACGACTACGTGGTATTGTATGCAACAGACCGCGACCCCGAGAGCTTTAAAGATGATCTTCTAATGGTTCCTCGGGCTGCGATCGCATCCGTGCAACTGCAAATTTTGGCCGAGGTTTTTATGGTGCACAACTCCGGCGTTGGGAAAGGGGAACTGAATTTTCGCATGACGGGGGCCCAAAAGCTGGACCAGTTTGTCAAAGCGATCATAGATTTCAGGTTCGGATTTCATGAAGCCTAATGAAATGATCAGCGGCGTATACACCAGCTGGGCCAGTCGCTTTCGCGGTATGTGACTTGAACCTGCCTCTTGTGCCGTGCGGCCCAGTCCTCCACTGCTCCACGCACCGCTCGTCGCGACGTGTCAATGCTTCCATCGAAATTCTTTGTCCAATCTTGTCCTGACTGTTGCGGGCCTTCGTCCTGAGCTACGAAATCGTGCCTTTGCGTGTGTTAGAGAGGGCTAAATAAGAAGAGAGATTTACAAACGCACCCGCAGATGATCCCGTCGTGCTTGACTTTTGGCCACCATGCTTCCAGATCTTCGAGCACCCCGAGCCTGTCGTGCCGTGCGTCTACGTAGAGGGTGTCGAAATATTCATCCGAATACCGCGCGGCGCATACGGTTGTGAAGTTACGGCATATGCGTATTTTGCTCGACCAATGGCGCGTGTTTTCAATCGCTTCATTCATGCGCTTGTCCTGAACGTCCTGCGCCGCGTTTGCCAAATCCACGTAATTCTCTTGCGGCGCCCAGAGGTCTACCAGCAAGTACTCGACGGCGCTCGGCCAGCGCTGCAGCGTGTCGCGCGCGTACGCGCCGTGGAGCACGCCCAGTTCCGCGCCGCGCATCATTTTTTCGTCTTCGAATATGAGCGGTATGTCAAGTCTGTTCTGGAGCACTGGGATGGGGCTTGGGCACGTCTTATAGAGCCGCTCCCGGCCATGCGCACATCGCACGCTGGCGAGCGTCAATACGAGCGCCGCCACAGCGCGCATTTTACTAACAAGGGCCGTGTCGCTTATGTAAACACCGGCGATGCCTCGCGCGTTGCGCCGCATAGCCTTTTATGTGGGCGCCGCCGGCGTCCTGGCGACGCCGCTGCTGGGATGCGCCCTCTCCGTCAAAGGCATGAGCGCAGCGGAATGCGTAGTCCTGCCAGACGGTGACCGTGTGAGCATGTCGTCCGTCGTGCGGTCGACACCATACGCCACCGCGTTCGCCGCCAGCGGTACTCTCGCGCTCGCGGCGCTCACAGACGCGCTGACCGAGTACGACACCACGCTTGTTGGGCGCGCACTGGCGTGCGCCGCGTTCCTGTTTTTTCTGGTGCCGTTCGCTGTGCCACTCGATGGCGCGGGGCCGGTCGAGTCTTTGGGGGACGCGTCGGCCACGTCGTGGGCGCACGTCGTGGGGGCACTGCTCGGATGTTTTTGTCTGTGGGTGTTTTCGTTCAGGTTGACACAAAGAGATATGAACGTCGCCGCCCTCACCGTGTTTGCCATGTACACGGCGAGCGCCGGCGTGGCGGTCACCGGCACCATCATGGACGCGCTGCGCACAGAAGGGTCTGCGCGACAACTCGTACAGTACGGCACATTATACAGCGAGTTTGGTGCAGCGGGGGCGACGCTCGGATTATTCAACTATGTTTGTCGCGACGCGACGAAGCGAAAACTGTTCAACTTTTGAGGCTTGGGCTGTACAAACGCGACGCGTGCAAACTCATTAAAAGGCGCATGGACATCAGCAGATGTCAATGACCGGCGAAGTCATCACATCTGGGGTGCCCGTTGGCAATAAAAACGCATTTACGGACGCGACAAAGAGTGTGACGAGTTGGCCTGTTTGGTTGATTATAGTGTGCTCTCTTGGCGGCGCGTTGTTCTTCTTCCTGCTGTTCATCATGTGCATGTGCATCACAGCGAGCACGCGGAAAAACACGGCACGGAAGTCGGTGGTGAAGAGTCGAAAAGATCAAGACTATGGCGCCATATCTTTGTAATTATTGCGTAATCCCAAGAGTCTCGCAGAGACACACGCGCGCGCGCCGTACAAGCTTATTTTAACCCCACTGAATAAAGCGTCTCCATGTTTATCGTCAATCAACAACCCACTCGGGCGAGGCGTCAGCAACAAGAGCCCCTCACCCAGCGACGCCAGTCGTTTCCGCGAGTCGTCTCCGATACGCGCACGAAACGAGATTACTTCAAAAACACGGTAGCTCTCGGCTGTTTTGTAGTCGCCATAGTAAGCATCGCTTGCACGCTCTTTTTCGTTCAAAATCAAGGAGTTCTTCGAGGACGGGCAATAGCCGTGACCGAGCAACTGTTGCAACATCAGCAAGCAAGCGGCGGCGCCGCCGGCAACCTCGCGGGGTCCGTCATCGACGCGGAAAAGCAGTTGGCGCGCGCTCAAGAGATTGCAGCCGCCTTAACCACCGGGACTACGGTGCACGCGCCCGAACCCCGGGTACAGGGGACATCCGGCCCCTTGCCGGGAGCGCCTCTCGCTCCCGTGGTCGAGGTCCGAGCCGCCCGCGTGGAAGCTAAAGTCTCGCACGCGGCGAGCGCGCCAATCAAACCCTTCGAATCGAGCACGCACCTCAAGTCGGTGGCCAACCCGTTCCCGGGGCGACCGGATGGAGGACTGGTGGTGGTCACCTTTACCGATTTTAACCCAGCGGCCGACGCACAGCCCAACTCCGGCGCCAACACGGTGACCGGCGGTGCGAACGACGGCGCAACGCAAGCTGCGATACTCAGAAGCTGGGCGCGAAACGCCAAGGCGGCCGGCCTGAAATGCATCATCATGCTGTGCACGTCGCGGCCGCCTTCCGAATCGGAAACAGCAGACTTGGCATCCGAGTGTGCGGTGGCACACGGTCCGATGTGCGTCGTCAACCCACGCCTCTCTCGCTGGTTCTACGTGAGCAACTGGATTCACGCCGGATACGATGTGCTCAGTACCGACCCGGACGTTGCGTTTCTCCGCAGCCCACTGCCGCACTTGGCGCGTCTCGCGCGAGCGCATCCCGAGGCGGACATTTTTGTCGGCAGTGACTCGAACACCGGCTCGTACGTGTACGCATCCCCCTTACGCAGCGGCGGGACCGAGAAATCACCAGACGGCAAGCGCGGCTTGTCGGTGCTTCGCGCCCCCGGCGAGCGCGGTGCGATGCCGCCGACGCTCTGGGACGCCTCATTTCCAAGCATCAAAATTAAACAGGGATTTGTGTTCAGGCCCGAACACGCTCACCGCGACGTTTTAGCGGTCCCCGACTTGCTGAAGCTACTCGCCACGGGTGACGCGGAGCTCGGACTCGACGGGCCAGAGAACTGCTGGCCCCACGCATTCAACACAGGGTTCATGGTGTGGAGAGCGACGCAACGCGCCCAAGACCTCATGTCGAGATGGGTGAAAGAGCTCGCAGCGCTCAAGGGTCGGGCCGTGGCGGACGATCAGGTGCCGTTCAACAACGTCGCAAAGAATGGCAGCACGCACTGCGCCCGTCACGGACGTGAGTTCATTCCTGCCAACCTGGCGACGGTGTGCGGTGGAGACCAGCTGCTGAACGGCGTGGCGGGCGGCACGGCGTGCCTCGGCATCCTGGCGCTGGCGCAGTTCGGCAACGGCTTCACTTTCAGCACCGCGCGAGACTGGGAGCAGTATCGCGTGAAGCCTTACGCGCTCCACGCCACCTACTCTAACGATAAAGTTATGAAACTGCGCGAGGAGGGCGTCATGATCGACAACAGCGACCATTACAAGGGGCGATTTTTGGTGTATGACTCGGACATCACGCAGGAGTTTTTCGCACCTCGGGCGGATGTCGCGGACCCGCCTGCCGCCTTTTACACCTGGAAGCGACACTGGCTGCTCATGCAGCATCAGCTCGTTCAGTTTCGCGCCGCCGCGTCGCTGGCTGTGGCGCTGAATCGAACGCTGGTGCTGCCGCGCATGGCGTCGATTTGCGAGTGCTTCTTCTACCCTGGAAAAGACTGCGTCATCGATGGCCACCGCGTGCGACTGCCGCACGTTATGCCGACAGATCATTGGCTCAGGCCGCGGCGGTTGCGGCTGCCGCACCGAGAGCCCGGCTTTGTCGACAATCAGAGGTTTCGGAGCGGCGCCGTCAAGACGCTGGAGCCGTGCGCCGCGGACGCGGCGTGCGGCGCGCACGCCGGCGGCGCGCGCGTGCCGGCGCGCAGCAGCGACGCGTTTGTGCGGCGCGAGATGGGAGCGCACGCCGACGCGACGCTCGTGCGCGTGCTGAAGCCGATGGAGGTGTTTGGCGCGTTCGAGCGCGAGGACGACGCGCGCGCGCTGGCGAACGCACTGGACGGCGTGCTTGGCGCGTTCTGCTGTATTAAGAACGAGGACCAAGCGCGCTGGCCGGGCGTGGAGGTGCTGCAGGTCCCCTATGCGTTCGAAGGCCCGCCGGCGCCGATTGACAACGGGGCGCCGGACGCCGCGCGTTGCGGTATATGACACTAAGACATTGTACTTATGCCAACGCGTGTCATTCAGCAAATACCTTATGGCGGACAAATTCAAAAGTATCATAAATAAGCAGGCTGTGAGTCGACAGCACTCACGTGCCGACTACCGACACAAAAGGGAAAATGTCGTGATATGCACTGAATGTCTGGAGTTTGAAGTTTTTGATCGAGACCACTTGGCGCCGCAAAGGCTTGGCGGCAGCGATTCCCTGTCAAATTGTTGCCTACTGTGCCGACGCCGTTGTCACCCTAAAAAAACGAACTATTACGAGTCTAGCTTGGGAACATACTTTCGCTTGCCATCACGAGAGGTTCTTGAGAAGAAAAAATGGATGCACGATTTCGAAGGGAAGCGGATTTACTGCAAGTGGGGAGACCCTTCTCAGCCGTTCCCCCTTTCTGGTTTGGGTTGGCCACTAGAGAAAGAATATGTCAACTTCGTGCGTCGCAACGCGTTTACCAGAGACGGCGTGTTCCGTTGGTTTCGGTTCAGTGATCAAGAGGTCATCCAGTCCTACTTTCAGGTGCCCATGCACATCCAACCAGTACCCATAAAATCTATTACAGACCTCAGAGAACTCGACCTGACTTTTAAGCCTCTTTTCGAAAGTCTGGAGCTTTGCTATTATTTAATGGGTCGGTTGCATAATATTGGTATTTGGAATGAAACATCTGTGCTCACCCAATCATTTGAATGGATGTTAGAGTGTGCAGATGATGTGGGTGCATATAGGAGCACTGGAACCATTAAGAGCCACTTCGTATACTGCGTCTTAGCCAAGGTGGCCGGTAGCAACCTGCGAAAATGTTTGAACACGCTTATGGAGAATGCAACTGAGCATGAGCGTTTCTTAAAGCTCATGATGATAAAGACGCAAGAGCGTTTTCCGTGTTTCCCTGATGTGGCTTTGCTTGAATCGTTTCCGGACGAAAAGATTGACAGCGAATTCCTGGTTGATACAATAATAAAAAGTAGAGTACGAAGATACAGAGCAGATACAACAAACCTAACCATGGAAAGCTGGCGCGATTTTCTCTCGTCGCATGTCTCATCCCAATCCAGAAAAGATCATGATATAATTTCCAAAATACAAACTCATAAGAGCGCCTTAACCAGTAATTTTTCGTTTTCATCCGAACCTATACCAGAATTCTTTCAAGACATTCGCGAAATGGAATTCATTACGTCTCGTTTTTTTTACGGTTTAGATTTCTTGCAAGTATTCAACTCCATCACATCACTAAACGATTTTTTGAGAATAGCTCAAGGCATGGCTAGTGACTTGGATAGTGAATACATACTTGGTCTGCAAACCAGAGCTATTTTTTGCGAAAAACTTCGTCAACAGCAGCCGCCGCCGAATATATACACCCCTGCAAACAGTCCATTAAGGGAGCCGCAGCGGTCTCCTATGTCATCTCCTGATCGATCAGCAACTTCCGACCATCAAGAGATAGAGATGCTTACTTCGCCCAAGGAGAAACTCGATATGGAACGGAAAGACTTGAAGAGAAGACGCGATGAAGTTGAGAGGGAAGCTCGTGAACTAGACTACAAGATGGAGATAAACAGCCTAGGCATCGAATACCAGCTTAAGAAAGAGCAGATAGACCGGGCATACGCAACGCTGGAATCGGACGGAAAGCATGCTGGCCAAGAGCGTATCGACGCAGCGGCGCTCGTGAACGAATGCTCCCAGGGGAAAACGCTTCCGCTTAGCGAAGACGTCGTGCGCGTCGATTAGGCGGCGTTTTTTGCGGGATTCCTGAACCCCTCGCCGCGCGTTAAGAATGAGGACCAGGCGCGCTGGCCGGGGGTAGAGGTGTTGCAGGTACCCTATGCGTTCGAAGGCCCGCCGGCGCCGATCGATAACGGGGCGCCGGACGCCGCGCGTTGCGGTATATGAAATTTATTCAAAGGCGAATCACTCGTTCAAGTATATATTTCCCGCCCACTTCGCGCGCGCTCCTCCTAGCGTGCCGGATCAAAGGCGCCCGCTGCTTGATCGATTGAGACATGGCCGGAACCTTGATCGCCCTGCAAGCCGCGATCGAAGCCGCAAAGACGCGCGTGAACGATTCCCAGACGCGACTTCGCCTGGCGGGCGAACGCTGGGATTTGCAGCGGCGGCTGACGCCGTTTGGGCTCTTCGCCGGCACCGCGGTTGCCGAGCCCTACGAGCGCGCTCTGGACGCGTGCCAAGCCGAACACGCCGCCGCCAAACGCGGTCTAAAAGAGGCTGTGCGCGCGGTCGCCGACGCCGAGATGGCGCTCGTCAAGGGCGTCGCCAAAGAAAACTTGACGTCGATTGCGACTCAGTTCACAGACCGCGTGCGCGGCCGGCTCGCCACGGCGGAGGACTGGCGCGCGCGCGTGCGCGCGGTGGAGGCGGAGCTGGCTCGCTCGCTTCGCGCGGCGCGCGATTTCGCGCTCAAGCGCCACCACGACGACGCGTCCGTCAAGCTCCTGATGGCGTCTGAGGACGCGGCCCGCTATGGCGCGCATCGCGAGCGCGACATGCTGGTCAAGGCGGAGACGCGCGAGCGCGAGGCGCAGCGTCGGCGCGATGCAGCCGCTGAGAAGAAGCGCTCCAAGGGCGTGTTTGTGAGCTTGACGAAGATGCCCGTGGAGATTCTGCTCAAGATTTTCGCCAAGATGGATGCAAAGACACGGGCCCGCACGGCGTGCGTGCACGCGTCGTTCGCCGCGGCGGTGAACCTCTTCGAGCACACGCTGACGGACCACACGCTCAGCATCGTGACCGCCAGAGCGCGCCACCTCGCGGAGGTCGCCGCAGCAGCGGCCGCAGCGACCGCCGCCAAGGCCGCAGAGCGCGACCGCCTCGCGGGAGAGCGCGGGAACCGACTGGCTGCGCGCACTCGCGCTCTCACTTGGCGTCAATGGTTTGGAGGTGGGTGACATGTATCATATAACCGTTTTGTGCCGATGCTGCGTCAGGTGAGGCAGTCCCCGGGCTGCGCGCACTCGCGCACTTCGTTTTTAAATGTTTTACAAGCTATTATATTTGACGCCCGCGTTTGGGCCCCGGCCCCGCCAAACCGCCGGCGGCAACCTGCACCTGCCTTTCTTGGTCAATGAATCTTTCAATCATATCGACTATGTATGTGTCATACCCATCGTTGTGTGTCATACTCATCGCAGCGATATCCAGCGCAGTTTGCCCTACCATATTTTTACGGTCCAAATCGATGCCTTTTTTTTCAAGAAGACACCTTACTATCGTGTTCCTACGCCACACACATGCGACCATCAGAGGCGTCCACCCGGTTCGATCTGCTAGGTTGACGTCAATATCTATATGTGAAAGCAAAGCTCGAGCGGCGCTCGTGTTTCCGCTCTTTGCACATGTCGAGAGAGGTGTATTTCCAGAACGATCTTGAACGTTGACATTAGCCTTAAAATGCGGTTGAGGGTAAATATGGTCACCGACCGGCGAATGGTAAATATGGTCATCGTCATCATCCCAGTCATTGTCGATAAGATACTCAACAACAAGACTGAAGTTGTTTCCAGAGTAGCTATGTCCGCCGAGGTCACAAGCATAGTGAAGAGCCGTGTTACCGAGCCGAGGCTCGGCTATGTTACGATCGATAAGCCTAACAGATTTGTGAAATTTATCGCAAAATTTTCCAGGCAGTAACGAGCATGCTAATTTGACACGGCCATTCCGTATTGCCAGCATGAGAGGTGTGTATCCTTCCGCATCGACCGAGTTTACGGCACTCGGGTCCGCATCGAGGAGCGCTTGTAAAGCAGGTATGTTACCGGAAGCAGCGCAGTTAAAAACTGTCCAAGGGGGGGGAGGCACGTCACCTCTCAACTTTGAGAGATCCCTTGTCGGAATTGTCTGCCTGCACGCCGGGCACGTTGTTGGGCGCCTTTCCGAACGAGCGTAGCTCTCCATGCATGTTTTGTGGAAGAGATGTCCACAGGCGTCTCGGATGTACACGTCCTCGCCCGCCTCGATCGCGCTCATGCATATGGGGCACTCGGGGCGTTCCCACTGAATCACCTCTTCGACGATTTTGCCCTCCTCGTCACGCACAACTTGACCGTCGACCACCTTGGGCACTCGCTTCTCGGGACCGGAGATGAAGAGTTTGGTGAACGCACCAAGCGTCGCTTGGTCCGAAAAGACGCTCATCGCGACCACTATCGTTATTTGCTTTGCTGCAAGACGATTTATCTATATTTCAGTCAAGAAAGAAGCCATTAAACGTTGCCGTCTATGGCTGTCCTCGAAGACTGGGCTGAAAATGACCTACTCCTTGGAAAGGCGGTCGGATACCGCTTTGCAGGCGGCCACTTGGAGCAGGTGAAGTTGAACGTACTGATTCCGTCTCTCCGCGAAGTAAAAGATTTGGTGAGAAAAGTAAGCATGCGGAAGGGACCTCTTGTTGGATACGAGTACGAAGGTGGGACGCGTAGCGCGGCCGCGCGGTTTAACACCGGAAAGTTGTAGTACACAACCCCGAGACGAGCAAGAAATGAAGTGTCATACACACGCAACCTTACGCGTTCCAATAAAAAGAGGTGTCGCGCTCTCCCACCATGCCCGCCCGTCTGCGCAGCCAGCGCGGCGGCTGGCTCCGCGGCGCCGCCGCCACGGCGCTCGTCGCCGGTGCCAGCGCCTGCACGTTCCTCACAGCCCCCGGCAGCCCCCTGCCCGCCGCGTTTGAGGATGCATCAACGTGGTCCGCAGCGACGCTTTCTGCGCGAAGCAAGGGGCAGTGCAAATTTTTGCTGAACGACCCCTATGTGGAGGCTTTCGCGGGAGCGACGCTGAACGCCAGCTTCTGGGACCCGACGCAGAACGCCGGCGCTCAGCACTGCAGCGGCCTGGCGCCCGCCGGGCCGGCGGTATGTACGATGGCAGCGACGAGCCAGATGCAGACCGGAAGCGAACTGCCCGGGCCGTACACCACCGGCACCGACAAGCGCGTGCAGGCCGGCGACAAGGGCCTCACCGCAACCATCTCTCAGGAGGCGTGCGTCAAGGACAGCGCAGCTTGCAAGTTCAATGGAGGCGAATCCTTCTGGCTGGGCGCGCACGCCGAATCTATGGGCTGCATTCAGTTCGGCGTTCTCGAAATTACGACCCGAATGGTGATTCCGCCCGCCGTCGGCGCGTTCTTCTTTCTTGCAACCTGTGCGTTATTGATGCTTGAACTCAACCAAAAACGCGTACTAACTTGCCGTAAAACACAGACATGGAAGGAGGGGCAGTAGACGCAAGCTGGAACGAAATCGACTTGGGATGGCCGTCGCAGTCCACGGCGACGCAGAAAGATATAGAATTCCACGCAACGTTGTTCACCTCCAACAACGCGGCGCCCACGGTCACCACCATGAGCAGCGTGGGCTTCGCCAACACGACCGGCGTCGCCTCTGGCAACGGCGGCTCGTGCGCCTCGGTCACCACCAAGACCAACCCGGCGGGCGTGCCCACGTCTGGCCCCGCGATGCTTTACAACAACAAGTTTGCGTTCAACAGCTCCTTCGCATCGGAATGGCATACCTATAAGGTGATCTGGACGCCCACAGGCCTCAGCTGGTACGTGGACACCACTCTTCTGTTGACGATCGATTATGCGTAAGTTCCCAGCATCTATTTTCGCTTGCATCGCCGATGATTGCCTCACCTATTTTTCGCGTCGCAGAATTTGGCTGCCGCAGACGCTGCGATTCATCCTTCGCACGAATACCGCACCCTGCGTAGACGGCGTGACGCAGGCTGGCAAGTGCTCGGCCGTGCCCGCGGCCAACGGCGGGCCGTTCGTGTCAGGCGAGGCGCCCACGCTCGCGACAATGAAGCCCAACGGCACGGTGTTCGTGAAAGAGGTGCGGTGGACTCCCCTCACCGCCTCGGCCACCGTGGTGGCGGACGCCAAGGCGCACAACAGCATCGGCGACCTGTGCGCCGTTCGCGGCTGCGCGGACCCGTACGCGGCTGCGGGCGCGTCCAAGGCGCCGCTGCCGACGCCGCCCACGCCCACCGTGAACCCGACGAGCCCCAACCCGTATGCCGTGTCCTCCACGCTGTACATCGACAGCACGTACACCGCCGCGACCATCATGGCGGCTGACGTGCAGACGAAGTTGGCCACCGCGATCGCCACCAGCGTCGGCGTGGCTGCGAGCGCCGTGAAGATCGTCAGCGCCAAGGCTTTCACAGCCACGAGCCGCCACCTGCTGCAAGCCTCGAACATCGTGGAGGTGGCTTTCACCGTGACGACCACGGCCGCGAATGCGACCGAGGTGGAAAACGCGCTCGCGGCGTCGTGGAACGACGCGGCTGGCCAGGCCGTGGTCCACCCGACGACCACCGTGGCGGCGACGACGCCCACGCCCGAGGCGCGCCTCACGGCCGCGGGGCTGACCGGCATCGCCGACGTCAAGCTCAACTCGGCGCCTGCGTCGGTGGATACCACCGCGTCCCCTACCCCGTCGTCTTCGTCGTCGTCGTCGTCGTCGTCACCAGACGTGTCAGCGCAGGTGTCTGCCGAGTACATCGTACTCAGCGTCGGGCTTCTGATCGTCATGGTCGTGGGCTGTGGCGCGTGGAAGCAGCGCGCGCGTGACGGTCAAAAGCGGTGAGACGCGCGCGTGTGACAAAAAAAAAGATGTTGTATAGATGTCTCTTGGAGGAGTTTTTTAACAAACATGAGCGTCATCGGTCTACCCGTTCAGTTTGGTGGATACGCGCCACATCCGAAAAAACCTACGGAAACGCCTTTAGACACGTTGTGTTCGGTGTGTCATAACGATGTCACCGAGGAAGAATGGGATACGCCTCAAGCTGTTGAATGGCCGGCGTGTGGTCACTTCGGGCACCGCGAGTGCTTAAAGCACGTTGCTATCTGCCCAAACTGTCGCACGCCACTAGGCCGACCAGCGCAGGCGTATGTTGCCCCCGCACCGGCATATGTTGCCCCCGCACCGGCGCAGGTTGCACCCCCACAGCGCAATTCAACTTCAGAGCTTCGAGAACTGCAACAGCGCTATCGAGAACAAATTTTGAGATTCATAAACAGGACTCGCGCTAACAATACGTTCGATCAGCGCCAAGATGAGCTCCGTCGAATGCTTGATACTGCGCGGTCGTTTGGTGTGGTTCTTAATCTCCGTCAATTAGGGTTGGAACCGAGGCCGTGACCGAACATGCGTTGCTTTTAATTTCACATTCGTTACTCGTCGTCAGACGCCGCACCCACACCCCCGAGCGGCTCAAACTTGAACGCGCTCAACTGCTGCGCCACGGTCAGCTTTGCGTTCTTGCGGCGCGATCGCTTCGTCTTCTTCTTCTTGGGCTTTGACTTGGTATCGGCAAACTTGACCTTTTTGGAGCTCTTCTTCAGAATGCCTTTCTTGGCCGTCTTGACGGGCGTCGCCTTTTTCTTGGCGGTAACCTTCTTGGAGGAGTCCTTCTTGGTGGCGGCGGCCATGAGATCTTCCTTTACGCGGTCGGCGTGCGGTGGTGGAGAGCGGTCTTCGATTGAGACAATCGAAGGTAGGTCCCGATTGGGGCCGGGAGGGGGTGGTTGAAGTGCCGGTTGTGCTGACGTCACCCGGCTGATCGTAGCGCCCATTCACATACAGACACCCTACAGAACCCCTAAGTACTTTTACGCACCAGGTCAAGCCGCGTCCGGTTGAACCACGACCCGAATCTTGGCGGTACGATCAGTCGAACCGGTGGCGAGCGTACGCCCGTCGGGGCTGAAAGCCACGGAATTCACATAGCTGGTATGTTCCCGAAAAGTCACCGTGTTCTCGTGCGTCCCCACGGTCCACAGCTTGGCGGTGTTGTCATCAGAACCGGTGGCAAGTGTGGTTCCGTCGGGGCTAAAGGCCACGGAAGTCACCCAGTTGGCGTGTCCCCGAAACGTCGCCGTGTTCCTGCGCGTCGCCACGTTCCACAGTTTGGCGGTGTTGTCAGGCGAACCAGTGGCGAGTGTGGCTCCGTCGGGACTGAACTTTACGGAAAACACCGATTCTGTGTGTCCCCGAAATGTCGCCGTGTTCCTCCTCGTTGCCGGGTCCCATAGTTTAGCGGTGTTGTCATACGAGGCAGTGGCAAGCTTGGTTCCGTCGGGGCTGAACGCCACGGATGTCACCGTAAACTGGTGCCCCACGAGCGTCGTCGTTATATTGCCCGTCGTCACGTTCCACAGCTTGGCGGTGCGGTCTTGCGACCCGGTGGCAAGCGTGGTTCCGTCGGGGCTGAACGCCACGGCTTGCACCCAGGAGGTGTGTCCCTGAAGAGTCGCGTTGATATCGCCCGTCGCCACGCTCCACAGTTTGGCAGTACGGTCAACCGAGCCGCTGGCGAGCGTGGTTCCGTCGGGGCTGAAAGCAATGGAAGTCACATGGTCGGTATGTCCCTCAAACGTCGCCGTGTTTTGGCGCGTCGCCACGTTCCATAGTTTGACGGTGTCGTCATTCGAGCCGGTGGCGAGCAGGGTTCCGTCGGGGCTGAACGCCACGGAATTTATTGGGAGTGTATGGTCAAACGTTTTGGGCTCCCGTCCGAGGACGAACCGGCACTCGGCACCGAACTGCTGTTTGTTGCCTTCTTCCAGCGGCCAGACGGAAGGATTCGTGCGGAAACGAGCGGCGTTCGCTACGCTCTCTCGGTGCCGCGCTTTGTACTGTTCCTCCCAGAACCCGGGTACGCTGCACACAGCGTCGTGCGCCTTATCTGTCGCACAAACACTGATCACATCTTTGCACGGTAGTTTCTTCAACACGAGTTCTCGCGGGATATCCTCGAGGTTTGCCGGGAGAAGTTCCCGTATGACGCTCATATCGATTATGTTATTTCGGTCGCAAAACGAGTTGTATTGTTTAAACGAAAATGCGCATCAAGAACGCTGCCTCAATCCTTCCTCGAATCCGTCGTAACACTCGTTTCGGTCGCCTCCCCGTCGACGTCTCGTTTCGGGTATCGGGGTTTTGAAGCAGTCTGCAAATAAGCATGTCACGACCACCAAAAGGATGACTCCCAGCACGCTGATGAACGCGATATCGCTGCCAGCCCAGTCGCGCGCTCTGTAGTCGGTTGGAACGTAATAAATAATCGTCGCGGGCGGGGAGGACATGTTTCCGCTTTGAGATGCGCCAAGTTTTGTCACTTGTAGGCTTTGTCAAATAATTTCAGGATGCGCTTTAGGCACGGAAACCCGCAGCACGCCGCGCTCAAAGTCCACAGCACTCGTGCTGCCCGAGGCCGAAGCCACACAAGCGGCGCGCACGGCGGCCGTGTTCAGCTTGGTGTCGGTCAGCTTAAAGCTCACCACGTGACAGGCGGGCGACGAGGAGACGGTCCACGTCGTTCCAGTAAGTAGGTGTTTCATGACGCAGCCCATGGCGGCCACGACTCGTTCGGCGTCTGTTTTGTCTGTCACGATGTTGCTGATTCGCAGCCGCACAAAATCGCTGCTGACGCCACCGCCACCTCCACAGCTGGGCACCGCACCGTCGGCGCTGGTGCCTTCTGTGCGCGCCTCCTTTGCCGTAGATTCGCCACCGCCCCAGGACCGACGAATCACGAGAATGAGCCCTTTCTTGTTCATGTCACAATGACTTTCCGTGATCGAGTAATCGCCCGGTAAGGTGGCGTCCAGCACGGCTACGATTCTATCACAGGAGAGCTCGTCGAAGGAGCCTATGCGCAGCACGGATGCGTTTTGTGATGTTTCCACGCGCGCGCGGACTTGATACTCGGAACCACACGCGTCTAGCCATCCGCTCACGATCCGCATGACCGCTCGCGTGACTTCCTCGACTTTGACGGGTGCACGCGTTCGCGCGTCGTTTTCATCGTCATCACAACGCCCCCGCTTTTTGCTCATCTTTCTTAAACTTTTTTTAACAAAAACAGTTATACGGCACGGGGTTCGGTCTCTCGAGTTGCATCCTCCTCCGCCGCCGTGTCAAGGAGCTTCGTGTACATGTTTTTGCGTTTCATGCTGGCGAACCACCTGAGCAAAGACAGCACCTGCGCCATGTTGACCGACGAGGAATTGTTTTTCACGGGTTTGGCTTGCAAGTGCTGCACCATGCGGTCGAGCGCGTTCGCATACGCCTGTTTTTTCACGTGCACGTTTCCGATGATGTACTCGTCTACGGACGCCTGAAGCACGGCGTAGTCGTTTACAACGTCCCGTACCGTACCGAAGCGGTGCAGGCGACACTCAGCCTGGGGGGCAAGCCCCCCATACCCCCCAGGAAACGGGACGCGTCAGTCAACGTTGCGACGCTAAGTTGTGCAAACAAGCGGGCGGGGTTTTTAAGGGGGCGCAGCCCCCTTACCTGCTCGTGCGCCGCCGGCGTCCAAGTGGCATCCAAATGTATCACAGCCGACCCGGCGGGCGCCAGGTGTAACCCAGTACCTCCCGCTCCGAACGTCAGCACCAGGCCGTCGAGTAGGCCGTTTCGGAAAGCGAGTACCGCGTCGCGGCGCGCCGCGTCGGTGGTGGACCCAACAAACAGACGCGTCACGAAGCCGTGCTCCGCCAGCACATCTTGCACCAAGTGCGCCGCCGTGCTGAAACTCGTGAAAACCAGAAAGCGCCGATTTTCAGCCTTGTACGCTTTCACGCGTTCCACCATCCACCGCAGCTTGGAGCTGCGCGCCCAAGTTTCTTTTGCGCGTTGCATAGCTGTTTGTGCAAAAGCGGCTCTCTCGCGAGCAGCCTCGTCCTGTGTGTTCTTTTTCCGTCGCTTCGCGGCGACCCGTTTTTCGTTCTGACGCGCATGCGCTGCGCGCGCGTCTTCGTCTTCGTCGCCGTCGTCTTCGTATTCATCGTCAGACTCGTCTTCTTCGTCGTCGCTAGCCGCCGACGCGCCGCCCGAAGGTGGTGTTGCCGCAGGGAGGTCCGGGTGAATGGCCACTTGACGCAGGCGCACCAGCGCGACGATTACGTCCGTGAACGACGTACAGCGCTTTTCGTTGAAAGACACCACCTCCACGTTCAGCTGGCTCACATACTCGTTGTGTATCGCGCGCTCCTCATCGCTCATGGACAGAGCGTGAAAAGTAGTCACCAAGTCAGGGAGCTGTGCCGTTTCGGACTTGTAATGCTTTATGAAGCAGGTGGTCACAAAGTCGGAGCCTGTGGCGACGGTCAGCGTGTCGAAAAACCTCGTCTCCGTGAACCTCTTCGGAAATCGAAGCACGGCGGCGACGTTGCTGACGTCTGCAAAGCCGTTGACGATAGGCGTGCCGCTCAGGCCGATGCGCGGCGTGATCCAGTCTACACGCTTGGTGGCGCCGAGAAACCTCGCGGCGTGGTGCACCTTGGCTGTCTTGTTACGCAAACGGTGGACCTCATCAAACACCACAGCACGATAAACATCCGACTGGAAAAAGCGGTGCAGTCCGCGCGGCGAAACGACCCAGTCTTTATCTTGTTTTACATAAGACCCCTCGAAGGCGGACCTCAACGTCTCGTATGTTATGATATGATACTGCGCCTCCGAGACCTCGTGGTTGATCGCAACGCGATCGAAATACGTAAACTTTAAGATTTCGTCTCGCCACTGTTCTGCGACTGATTTAGGCACAACCACCAGGGTTCGAAAGTTTCGGCAGAGTGGCGTCACAACCTCGCGTAACGTCTCCACGCACGCGATTGCGGTGAAGGTTTTTCCCAGGCCGAGGTCGTCCGCCACCAACACTCCGCCGTCGCCAAAACGAACGCACTGCAGGAATCGGGCCACGTTGTGCTTTTGATGAGGCTGTAGCTCGATTCTCAGACGCGGCGGCTGCACACCGCCCGCGCGTGGGTCGCGAAGCTCGAGGCCTGGTGGCACAGCTTCGCTCATCTTTGTTTATTGAGGTATTTTGATAACACCTAAGTACAGCCAAACGTCAGAGGCTCAGAGCCCCATCTCTCATGCACGGGCTCCTATGAAGCTGCCGGCCAGCGACGCGGCGATCGTCGCCAGCGCTGCTACGCGCGGCAAAAACAGCACTTTCCGCAGCATCGCCACGATCGGCACGGGCAGGTGGGTGTACACCACCCAGGGCGCAGAAAAGCGCCTGTGGCGTCGCCGCGCGCGCCCCGCCGGCGCGCTGACGACCGCGGCCGCCGCCATGGCTGCTGCGACGCGCACGGCCGCCGGCTTGGGACGCAGCGCGCGCGCCGGAGGCGAACGAGCCAGCGCTGCTCGCAGAGCCACCACCGGCGCCGGACACGCCGGTGGCCCCGCCGCGGCGAGCCCCGTCAGCGCGGCGAGCACCTTTTCGCCGCCGGGCACGCGCCGAAGCGGGCACCCCTCCATTCACACACAAGCCGGCGTGCCGTGTTATTTTGTCAGGTTAGGGTTAAGTGTCCCGCGCCCCGCTTGCGTCTTGCCCGTCGTCCTCCAGCTCGACGTATAGCTCGACGCTGTTCGTGTCGTAGTTTGGAAAGTAGCCGCCGGCGTCAGTGTCCCACGGGCACTTGTTCATGTCTGCACAGTCTGCAAGCAGCTGACACAAGCTACCCTCGCCCATGCGCTCCAGCGCGGGCACAACCTCCCACGTACCGCCGTGGTTGTCCCACAGCACCATGACGGCGAGGCGCACCGGCTCGCCGAGCGTCACCCCGGCGAGCCATGTGGAGGTGGCGTGAGCCTTGAACTCGGCGTAGGATGTGCGCTGTGCACGCAGCCAGTCGCCGTCCGAGTTGTACAGCTCGCGCAGTCTTTCCTCGGCTCTGCGCACCGCCTCGCGCACGGCGCCGGCGTCCGCCATCAGCGATTGCCAAAAACAAACGGACTCGGACTCGAAGAAAAACGGAGAGCGCGTGTGAATGGAATGACACGTCAGCGCCCCTCATCGCAGTGCTCGATAAAGTCTCGGACGTAGCACTCCAGCTTGATTTTAGGCGCCCACCCCAGTTCCGTGCGCGCGCGGCTCGGGCCACACACGCTTTGGAAGCGCTCTCCGCGGCGCTCGGGGACGACGATGTGCGTCGCCTTGCGCCCAAAAAGGTGCACAACTTCAAGGATACTCAGGTCGTCGTTGGACGCCAGCTTGTATCCATCTCCGATGCCGCGCTGGGCGACCATGATCACGCCGGCGACAATGTCGCTAACATGAGTCCATACACGCCGTTGCTCACCCGGCGAAACTACCGTGAGCGGCTTCCCTGCAGCGTACTGCCGCCTGAACTTCGCAATTGCAGTTGCGTAGTCGCCGTTTTCGATATCCCCAGGTCCAAATACGTTATAGAAGTAACAGATGGCGTATTCGAGACCGAACCATTCTTGATAATTTTTAATGAGCTGAATGTTCTGTTTTTTTAAAAAGGCATAAGGGCTCAGATTAGCGTCGGCTTCGTCGTTTCCGAAGATGGAGCTGCTGCCGCTGTACACGAGCTTTGCTTTTTTCGACACGCAGTACTCGAGCACGCGCTGAGTCCCCAAGCTGTTGGATGACCAAACGTAGTTGATTTTTTCAAAGCTGGTGACAATCCGGCTGAACTCTCCAAAATGGCAGACGACGTCTGGCTGCTCATTTTTCAGCAGCTCTGTGATGTCTGAAGTGTTGCCATAGACGTACGTCACGCGAGCGTCGCTCACGTGTTTCGAGCGCTCGCCGCTCGAGTAGTTGTCTAAGCACACGATGCGTTCGGCTAGGTCGAGGCTGCAGATCAGGCGCACGAGGTTCGAGCCGATGAACCCGGCGCCGCCGGTCACGACGACGGTTCCCCATGATGCCGCCATCTCGTCGCGGTATTTACTTTCAAACTGCTGCGGGTTCAAGTACAGAATGCGGTTCGCCGTGCTTTCCGTTCTTTTCTTCGTCGCGCGCATCGGCGCGGCTGATTACGGCAGCAGCAGCGACTCGACCACCGAGTCGGTCGTCTCGGCGCCGTGTTCGCCGGCGACGCTCGACGAACAGGCGCTGCACGCCGAGTGCCCGCGCGACGACTCGGGTGGGCGGTGTCAGGCGGTCGTTCTGCACAACGTGTGTCTGATACAGGAAACGATTGTGTTCTTTGACGCCGACGCCGTGGACGCTCACCCGGATGGAAAAGGCGACCCACTGGCGGGCTTCGACGTCACAACCGTGCCGTACTGGTACCGCCACGCAAGCCCAGACCGCGTGGACGCGCTGGTCCACGCGTCGCCGCACCCGCACAGCCATCCCAGCACCGTGCTGGGCCATCAGGTCAACTTCCCGCCCGTGGAAGCGCGATATGCCGCGCAACACGAGCTGGATGCAGCCCCGCCGATATTCGAAGCGTGTCGCCAGCCGGTAGTGATATTCACTCCGTGGGCCATGAATTTCGCCGAGAGCTTTATTCGAGTGCCCACGCTGCTTTCCAAGCTAAGCGACGCGTGGAGCGGCGCCGTGGCCACGGTGGCCACGCCGCTGAAGCTACCAGCCGACCCCTTTTTTGGGTTTTACTCGGCGCCGTTCTCGGACGGCCGACCCACTTCCTTTTCAGAGCTGTCTGCGTTGCGCCTGGACGGGTCGGACGCCGCCAACATGACCGAGCACGAGGCGTGTTTTGAGAGAGTTGTGTTGCTCAAACTCAAGAACGGCGCGTACCCCGAGCTCCCGGCAGTGGCCCATCATATCGCCGAGTTTTACGCATCGGCCACGCCGTCGTCGCCGTGGAGCACGCGCGGCGACGCCGTCACGCGCGTCGTGTTCGAGCAGCGCCCGAACAAGAGCATGCGCCAGTTCCTGGGGCTCGACGAAGTGCTTGCGGAGTGCGCGCGCGACGCGGCGCTGGATTGCAAGGCGCACGCGTTCGGCGCGTCTTTCACGGACGACCTGGCGCTTATGAAGCACGCCGACGTGCTGGTGTCGTACCACGGCGCCGGTGAGGTGAACGCTCTTTTCATGCCGCCGCACAGCTCTATCCTAGAAGTTCGAGCGCGCGATTTCGGCACGAAGCATGGCTTTTGGAGCGCGTTTTGGTGGTACGGCTCCTTTGTAATGTGCAAACTTGCACCTATTATTAATATGACCTTTGTTCCCCCAGGCCCATGATAAGCCAGCAGACGAAACAGGAGGTGTTCTTCTGGGGTCTTAATATTGAAGATTCCGCTCTCAACACCAACAGCGCTATGGAGGATGAAGGACTCGAGCATGACGAAAGCTTCAACGCGCGTGACCGGTTTGTCACGTTGAATTGGAACTACTTGAAGCCGATGCTCGACAAAGTCATTGCGGTGAAACGTGACGTCGGTGCCTACCGAGACATTTACAAGACTCACGGCACGGGAGTCGTGTGGACGTGGAACGACGATCAGCTCACGCAGGCACCGCCCGTTTTCTGTAGCGAAGACTGCCCCGTTGCGAAATCTTTAGCGTGTAAAAAATGTTGAGGCGGCCGGTACATGCCACTATTGGATTTCCCAGGGAAATTACTTTGCGGTTGGAATACGGACTTTGTGGTTGGAATACGGCGGGCATTTTTCGCGGAAGGTGTCCCTAGGGCACTATGACCGCCCCCGTATTCCAACCGCAAAGTCCGTATTCCAACCACGAAGTCTGTATTCCTACCGCAAACCGTACCGGACGCAACAGGTAACAAGGCAAGCCCCGTGGGTCGACCCGACTCGACCCGACCCGTTTTGCTGACGCGCAGACCCGCCGCGACCCGCTCCTTTTCTACGCGGGTCCTAAAGCCTGGACAAGGCAAGTTTTAATCACAGAGCGTGCACGTGCAGGTTAAGCACGGTGATCTCGCCTTCTTTGCTCTTCTCTTCTGTGAAGTGGCACGTAGCGACGATTCGACCGCGCTCTTCAGGGTCTCCGTTCAGGTAACGCGTCGCCAACGCCAACGCGGTGGCAGCGCGCGTCGCGGGATCGATTCCGACGCACGACACGAGCGCCGTCTTGCCTTCCCGCAGGCGAGCCGCCAGCGCACCCGCGAGGGCGGCCGGGTTGGTGCTGCGGCTGGCGGAAAACGCCACGCATGCGTCGCTCGGCATTGCAACGTCCACGGCGGCACTCAGTGGCACGAGCCGCAGGCGCGTCTGTCGCCGTTCGTCGTCGGTGATGGTGGCGCTCACGGCAACGCCGAGGTTGTCGTCGATCAGCATTTTGCGCGCGGCGGCGCACGCCTTGAGTGCGGTCGCGAGCGCGCGACCGCTGCCGGCCAGCACGTCCATTTCTTTTTGGTCGCGCGACAGGTGCGCCATGGCCGCCGCCACACCGCGCGTCGTTGAATTGACGCTGACTTTGATCGAAGTAATTGCGTTCGCCGCGTCTTTCAGCGCAGCGCCACGCTCGGCCGGCAGGGGCGTGGGCGATCGGCTCGGGTGTCTTTCGCCGCCGACGGGCGCGCGTCGCGCCTCGTTCTCCGCGGCGTAGGGCCGGCGAGCGACCTTGCTACTGTTTATGCGACGAGTATCCGTCATTTGTCGGCCTGACCCGGTCAAAAACACAGGACGATACTCGCCTCGATTTAGTCGACGCGAGACTGTCGGGTCGCGCATGTGTGGCTTTACACACACTTCAAAAAGGTCTTTTGTACTTTTCAAGACACGCTCCGTTTTCCGCACAGCCACAGCACGAATATGCGCAACTTCGCAAGCAAACGAGAGCACCCGTTCCTTTTGGCTTGTCTGTTTTCCGAATGGTCGAGTGAAAGGTCCCCCCCCGCGGCTTCCAAGTCTTGGGATGTTCCCAGCAACGCGCTTCGTTCGCTTTGCAGGCGTTCAATGTTTGCTTCAAGCTCTTGCACCCGAGTTTCAGTGGTGTCAGCGCGCTTCTTCATCTTCGCGTTTGTTTTTGCTCTTGCAAAGTATTTGTACAATCACACGGTGGTCCTTACGCGTCTCACGGGATGCTTGGCATGTTCATTGGAACCGCCAGATTGTCGTCGTCACTGTCGCACTCATCCTCCGCCGTGGGCTCCGACGGAAGCTCGGTCACTTCCATCGGAACCGGCGCCTGCTCGGGTACGGCCGCAGCCGCCGTCTCGGGCGCGACTGTCGCCTGCGGCATCGCCTCCTCGGGAATCGCCTCCTCGGGCGTCGCCTCCGGCGCGGGCGTCGCCTCCGGCGCGGGCGTCGCCTCCGGCGCGGGCGCGACAGCCGCATCGGGTGTGCCTTCGGCCATCTGATCGGGGATTTCAGCCTCGGGTGCGTCCACGGGCTCCATCGGCGGCACGGATCCAGTCTTGAGATAGATGGCACGGTCGCGCGCGTAGCGCTCCTTATCAGCGGTCGCTTTCGCCTCGAACGCGCTCCTGAGATCAGTAGAAGCGGCCTTCCAATGTTCGCTGATGGTCTTGGGCGGCACTTTGGTCCCGGGCGGCGCCCGCTGCCGCATATACACCTGAAAGAGTGTATACGCGTTTCTCGGCTGAGTTACCGCGGGCGCGGGTGTATCAGAAGTCTTGGGGCGCGTCCACTGGCACATCTTGGTAGGAAGGTGAACGTAAAATGAAAGTTTGCTGCAGGCATCGGTCTGGCGCTTCCAGCCGGCTGGCAGCTTCACGAGGTGCGGTGGCAGATTCTCGTTGAACTTTTCCTTCTCGATATTGGCCAGGTCTATATATCGCTTTTTCTCTTCAGGAGTCAGTTTTTTCCAGCGAGCACTGCAAACCTTTGAAATCTGGGACATCTTCGTGCTCACTTCCTCTGCTCTGATCTTCGGTAGCTCGTCGCTACAAAACAGAAAATATGAAGACTTGGCGCGCTTCGGCGCCTGTTTCTCCTTGGGCTTGGACTTGTTTGTTTTCTTAGAAGACATGCCGAGTTTTCGCTTTAAGCTATCGGAAGCCATGAAGAAAGGTCGGCGCGTGCAGACGCGTCCAATCGATGACGCGAATAACTCGCAATCGAAAAACGCAATCGAAAAAACACAATCGACACCGAAACCCTAAGCGGAGGGCGGGTCGGTTTTGACCGGCGTCTGGCGATCTGCCACGTCACACCTTGGTCCGAACCCGCTTCGTCGACCGGTTTTTCTTTTAAAGACTCGCGCCTTCCTCAATGTGTAGAAACGCGTTTGCTAGTCTGCGCGTAAAGATGGATCAGGTTTTTGAGATTCTGGGACAGATGATTGAAGCAAACGCGTGCCTCGTGGAGACCAACTCGCGGCTGGTGTCCACGATTGAACGCAGAGAGTTCACTATTTGTGCTTTAAATCAACGAATCAAGTGTCTTGTTGAGGAGAACGAAGCTGGGAAGAAGATGGTTGCACAGCAGGCGAAAACGCTTGCTGCGAATTCTCAAATTTAAGACGTGCGGCCGCCGGCACCTCCGTTGCCGGTCGTGGTTGCGGCACAGGCCGAACAGGCGGCGCCAGGCTGCCAGCAGCGGCCATTTTTGTGAAAAGCGTGTGCGCATCCCGCCACGTAGACCTCATCACTCAGCGTGTTGACGATTTCGTAGCATGCGGGGCAAGCCAGCATACGCCCCGCAACGGTCATGGCATCGGAAATCGCTGAAGCAGTCACCGGCTTGCCTCGAACGGCGGCTGCGTGTAACTCGTATAGCTTGGTGTACGTCTCAACAAAAGCTCCGCGCACCACCGCTAGATTTTTAAAATGATAGACTCCAGTGGGCACAAAGCCGTCCCCGCCGCGGTCGCGACCGCCGCCACGGTACCCACCACCACCACCTTGGTGAGAATGCGGCGCGTTGCGCCGCTCGTACGTACCACCGCGTCCGCCTCCGTATCGCGGCTCGTGCGCTGCGAGATGACGTCCGCCTTGACGTTCGGGAGAACGCGAACGCGAGCGCGAGCGCGAAGTGCGCGCGCGCTTGTGTGCGGGCAGCGGGCTGGCTTCTCCCGGCTCGCGGTCTTCACCGTCGCCTTCGGCGTGGTACATGGTGCTGACGCGCTCTCCTCTTTTATGTTACACCCGCAAAACAGTCTTGTACGCGAACGAATCTGCCGTGGGTTAGAAACGTGCAAGGCGTGGGATGAGCAAACACGAAGGATAGAGACATGGTTGGAACCCTGCGCCGGTGGTTTTTGAGTTTTGAAGAGCTTTTGATTCGTTCGCCCAAAGACGACCGCGACCTGTCGTCCACGGAGAGAATCTATCTGTTTGTTTTCTAGTGGTTTTTAGAAGTGTGGGGAGCCGTTTCACTTCAAAGGCGCAACTCAGCGGGAAATGAAATGTCCGCGCGGTTGAGTATGCCGCCGTTTTTTAACCGAGCCCTCACCGCGTTAGTCATCGCGCATGCGGCTGTCGGCGCTATCGCACAGTCGGCGTTCGGCGCTCCGCCCCCGCCGCTGAGCAGACCGGCAGCCCCTGCTGGTTACACGTACGTTCCTTATTCCCAATGCATCGACAGGGCCTCCGAAGCAGGTTTTACCTATAAATTCTTGTTATACAACTGCGGCGTGGGGAATCCAAACTTCAAGACCGTCGAAGTGTGTCAAGTGTACGACAGTGATCCAGCAGAGACGTGCGGAGGGCTGCCCGTGTACAACAGCTCAGATGAGAAGTATCAGATTGTGTATTATCCAGCCACCGATCCGGAGGTGGCGTCGTGGTCAAATCGCTACAACGTCATCACAATCAACGAAATGTACAATCCTATCGACTCGCCACCTCCTTTGACGGCGTGCTCTTACGACAGCGTCGTTTCTACTCGTCTCATAGCACCGGACCTGGAGATGCGAAACCTGGGTCAGGGCTTTCTCAGCGCTGACACAAAGTTCACTTTTTTTAATCCCGAAACGCAAACCGACGAAGAAACTGGTATTTTGGTGGCGTGCATACAACCGAATGCGCCTCCGCCGCCCCCATCGCCGCCTTCTCCACCCCCCGGACCACCGCAGCCGCCCAGTCCTCCTGCTCGCCCGCCGCCCTCTCCGCCTCCACCCTCTCCTCCGGTGAGTACGCCCCCTGGGCAGCTGGGCTTCCGGTCGTGCAAGGGATACGCGTCGCGCTTTTCGTTTTCCGAGTGCGACTCGTCCGTATCGGTTGTGTGCGGAACCAATTTCGTGGTTTCTACGGACACGTGCGGAACATCAGGAGGCTCTGCTTCGACCGCACCTCCTGTGCTTTACAACTCGGACAAGTCTTTGGCTCTATGGTTTGTGAATAATACGCTCGGCGCCGCTGCCGGATGGGATGTCGGCGCCTTCGGCTGGTTCGTGGTGGGAGCTGCATCATCAAAATGCACTTTTTCAGGCATATCCAGCAAGCCAGTCGACGCGTGGGTTTCTGTCACATCGAGTACGTTTGGGTATCAGTTGACGAGCGGCGACGCGTTTATGAGGTATGACGAGCCAACACACACCCTCGTAAGCGGTGGCGGGACCCCATACTGCGTGGGGTCTGCGCCTCCACCACCCATCAGCGCGGCCCTCGCGACCTTTTCGAACGAGTCGCTTGGTGCCGCCACAAGCGAATACGATTGTGATTACACCGTTCGAACCGTTGGCATGTTTGGGTGCTCGGCGTCTCTGCCGAGTTATCTGCCCTGGGGGCTGTGCGGTGTGTGGACTGTGACTACAGATTACGAACCGCAAGACTGCAACGGTGTCCCAATCTTGCAGAGCACCGTAAACCCGTCGATTTTCTTATGGTACGTCAACGCGACGATGATGAAGGCGACGCAAGGCGTTTGGAGCATCGGGGAGCCTCTCAACTTGTGCGAATATGGTTCAGCCTCGTTCATCAATCCGGCACCCGAACCGGCGACTCCCACCACGTGGGATCGCTCGCTGATGAGCGCCGGTGAATGGAGCTACGTAAGCCAAACCACAAACGCGGCAGCCCCGACCGGCGGTTCTTTCGTGTGCGCTAAAGTTTTGGCACCTCCGCCACCGGTATGGACTGTAAAATCACCACCGCCGCCGACTCCACCGCCGCCAAACCCTCCTCCGAGGTTATCTCAATCTCTCCAACTCAGCGCGACGTGTTCTTCAAACACACAGACCATGTATCTTCGCGGATGCTCCACACAGTCACCTACGATCATTCCGAGTACCGCGTGCGGTATGTATTCGGCGGACACCACGACGCTTTGTGGGGGTATTCCTTTGATGACTCTTCACGGCAGTGCGTTTTTTGTGGCGTACAATATCACCCGCGCGGCATACGTATTAGCGTCTGGTTCCACCGCGACTTGTTCGCCGGCGACAGAGATTGCTTTTTCTCCGGCTCCTTCAATCTCAGCTACATGGGCTAGCTCTCTCGCCGGTGTCAACTTCCAATACACTGGCCCGTCTGGAGGCACGCAGCGCGTAATTTCTTCCACGAATTTTTCGTGCGTAGATCTGGTTTCGCCGCCGCCGCCGTCTCCACCACCCCCTTCGCCATTGCCACCGCCTCTGGATCCTTCACTCACGCCGCCCCCGTCGCCATCACCTCCTCCTCTTGATCCTTCACTTACACCGCCGCCTTCCCCACCGCCGCCACCCGCGCCTTCGCCGTCGCCATCGCCGCCTCCTTCCCCGCCGCCGTCGCCATCGCCCCCACCGTCGCCTTCGCCGCCGCCTTCGCCACCCCCTTCGCCTCCGTCCCCGCCCGGCTCGAATGGCGGACCGACGAATAATATGGCAGCGCCATCCACCACCCTTGTGGTTGCTTTGTGTTGTTCGTTCGTCGGGTTTGTGATGTTGGCTTGGGCGTACTACAGCTGCATGGGAGGAGGTAAACTGCCATTTAAACGGCGTTATTTCACACGCGCGCGGCGGGACAAGCCAACTATCCTGGGATACCAACGAAATCAAATCATGGCGCTTCAAACGGAAGTGACTAAAGTTGAGTTGTAGTGAAATTAAAGCTTAATCTTTGGCCACGCGCGATAGCGTTTGTTCTCGTCAACCCTCAAGCGCGTCAACGTCTCGTCTGCAAAGGGGGCCTTGTTTTTGGTGTTTCTCCACCTAGTGACGCTCTGGCGTTTGCGTATAGAGTTTCCAATAATGATAATGAGACACAGGCCCAAAGCGACGCCTGCCACAACGAACAAAGCAATTGAGCTTTGACTGATAGGCGCATTGGTATTCGTCGGAGATTGTGGCGAAGAACCTGTTCCCGTCTCAACGAGAATGCGCGATGTGGCAGTAGTTGGGGTGGTTTCCGCCCCGAATACCACAGCTCCGTTAGGGGGCGGTGGCGGACTCGGAGGTTTCGCAACAGGCGGTGGGGGCTTCGGTGACGGAGGCTTGGGCGGCGGTGGTGGGCTCGGTGGAGGCGGTGGCGACGGTGGCGGTGGCGATGGTGGCGGTG
>Ga0208599_1000018_pt1 | contig 80377 bp, 70 predicted proteins | sample LakMenEpi17Aug12_FD_150706 | JGI IMG/M metagenome (GOLD analysis project Ga0208599, IMG submission 150706) | Freshwater microbial communities from Lake Mendota, WI - 17AUG2012 deep hole epilimnion (SPAdes) | ecosystem: Environmental > Aquatic > Freshwater > Lake > Epilimnion/Euphotic zone ... | reverse complement strand
CAAGATCAACCCACAGCTGCCCTTGCTGCAGCTGCCTGATCACAACGCTGCGATCAGGTCACAGGCCTCGGGATTTACACCACTCCAAGGGACGCGACCGTGAACACATGGGCCGAACGCAACATCCCTGCCAATTCATGGGCCATGTTTGCGGGAGCTTAACGGCTCCAAAAAGCCCAGACTGGATTCAGAGGTCGGTTTGCCCACATGGCCGATTCGGGCCTGTTCGCACCCTTACGGCTTCTGCTCCACCGCAGGCGGCGGCTTCAGGCCACCAGCAGGAGTTTTGTAAAAGGTGAGGGCCAGCTTCATCTCGGGAATCTTTGCTTTGGGGGCGTCCGCAGGGGCAGGAGAAGCAGCATTGGCACTGGAACTTTCCACCAACTGCAAAGCAAAATCACTGGGCACAACCAGCAGGCTGAGTTGTTCTACGGAACGCATGAAGGCCAGCAGGCTGGGATAGGTGCCACGGGCAGACAGCAGCACCCGCTCAGCCTCCAGCCCCGCAACCTGAAGGGGTGCCTGGACAGGCGGGGGAGGCGCAGCCGGAGCATTCGGCTTGGCCCGTGAGCCTGCCTCAGGAGCCTCTGGCGCAGGGGCGGCGGGTCCAGCGAGCCCCGTTGGTTCAAACAGCTCCAGCTGCAGGCCGTTGCGCGTGGCCTCCAGGTCCAGCTGGGCCAGGAAGGTGCTGAACTCGCCGCTGCCCTCAATCAGGCGCAGCAGCTTCACCTGCTGGCGCTCAGTCCGCTCAATCTCCTGGCCGCTCTTGGTCAGCTGATCCCTGAGCAAAGGGAGCTGCTGGCGCAGGGCCTCAAGCTGCTGAAACCTGGCACTCTTGGCCTGCAGTCCCAGCCATTGGGGCACGGTGAACAAGCCGGTGAGCGCTGTGGCCACCACCCCACCGATGGCGATCGGCAGGCCCAGCAGCAGCCGTTGACGCCAGCGCAGCTGCTGGGTGTTGGCGGCCTCCTGCAGATTGGTCATGGCAGCAGCTGCTCCCGCTGGAGCAGGGCCAGGCGCTGGGCAAGGCCGTTGGCCCCGAGTTGCTCCAGAATCTGCTTTTCCGCCAGGGGCTGGATGGCGGGGCGAAACTGCACCGTGATCTCAAAGGTCACATCGCGCCCGGAGCCGGCCTGCTGGGCGTCCGCCTCCTGCCGCGCGGCCCTCGTCAGGGTGACCCGGTTGGGATCGAACAGAGGAGAACGCTTGAGTTCCAGTTGCAGGGCATTGATCAACGCAAAGGGCTGGCGACCCACCGCCACTCCCTTGAGCTGCAGGGTTCGGCCGCCTTCCCCCTGTTTCACGTCCGTGAGCTGGATGCCGCGGGGCACGCGCAACTGCAGATCGCGGAGCACGGCCGAACCGGAGCGAACGCTCAGCAATCCCTGCACCAGCGCCTGGTTGGCCGCCTTCACGGTACCTAGCCGGGCCTGCTCAGCCTGCAGCCTGGACTCGAAGGTCTTCACATCGGCCTCCACGGAGGAGAGGTTGTCGATCTCGGCGGTGAGCATGCCGCGGCGCAGCAGCACCAGACCCGCCAGCCCCAGGGCCAGTCCCACCAAGGCAGAGCCGATCACCGCTCCCTTGAGCAGGCTGTCGCGGGTCTGGCGGGCCTCCTCCACGGGCTCCGGCAGACCCAGGGCCTGGCGCTTCTCGCGCAGTAGATCAAAGGGTGTGGAGCTCATGGGCTGAGGTCCAGGGCCGCCAGGCCAGTCAACCGCAGGGATCCGTAGCCGCCTCGCTGCACCAGTTCCAGCGGCAGCTCCAGCTGAGCGCGGATCGCCTCCATGCTCTCCAAGGGATCGCTGCACAGGAGCCGCACCGTCTCAGCTCCCAGGCGGATGCGGCAGAACAGTAGAGCCTGCTCCAGGGCCGGCACGAGCTGGGAGGGCTCAAGCGGCAGGCTGCGCTGGAATTCAGGCACCCCGGCTCGCCACACGAGCAGATGACAGACCTGGCTGTCGGGTTGCAGCAGCGCCACCAGCTCCTTGTCTGCGCTGGCCTCCAATTGCTCGCGGATCGCCAGCTGCTGGCACACCTGGGCAGGGATCAGGTGGCGAAGGGTGCCACCGGCGATGGCAAAAACCTCGATCCACGACTCCAGGGCATCCAGCGACATCCCCACCGCCAGGGAACAACCGGGAGCGTTGGCGAGGGGTTGGACATCCAAACTGCCGTCCTCCAGGTTGAAGGGCCAGCCCAGGTCGGCGTGACGCTCGCGCAGCTCATCGGTGGCATCCTCCGGCTGGCCGCCATCAGGCCATTCCACCACCCGCCAGCAGGCGGCCTCCCAGGGCAGCGCTACCACCAAGGCAGCATCGGGGGTGCTGTGCTCGAGCAACAGATCGCCGATGAAATCGCCCAGAGCATCCAGGGCCACGGGCACCCCGGCGCGGCAGGTGCGGGGCGGCACCGGGGCCGCCCAGGCCTCCCCCCTGGGCTTGCCCCCCTTGAGCGACTGGCCCAGCAGGGTCTGGGGGTCGCTCAGGTCGAGCAGCAGCACCTGGGGGAACAACAGGGCTCGCAAGGGGCGCCACTGCGCCTCGATTCCCGCCAGAACCAAGACCGAACGAACCCGATTGGGGGAAAACTAACGAATCAGGCGCTCCAAGGCAGTCCACGACCAACCGCTTCGCCGATGTGGCCCAGCCCATGGCGCTGGAGCTGCCGGCCCAGACCCTCGAGGATCTGGGGCACCAGGGCAGGCCCCCCATAGATCCAGCCGGTGTAGAGCTGCACCAGGGATGCACCGGCAGCGATCCGCTCCCAGGCCACCTCGGCCGAGTCGATCCCGCCCACGCCGATCAGCGGCAGGGCCGGGCCGGCGGTGGCCCGCAGGCGGCGCAGCACCTCCAGCGCCCGATGGCGCAGGGGGGCACCACTCAGGCCGCCGCTCTCCTCGCTGAGTGGCTTGCCGGTCTGGGGCAACAGGCGCCCCTCCAGGCCCAGCCGGTCCAGGCTGGTGTTCACCGCGATCACCCCGGCCAGCCCCTCCTGGTAGGCCAGGCGCGCGATCGCGTCGATGGCATCGTCCTCCAGATCCGGGGCGATCTTCACCAGCAGCGGCGGGCAGCCCGGCAGGCGCCGCAGCCGCTCCACCAGCCGCCGCAGCAGCACTTCGTCCTGGAGCTCGCGCAACCCGGGGGTGTTGGGTGAGCTCACGTTGATCACCGCGTAATCGGCCAGGGGGGCCAGCAGCTCCAGGGAGACGGCGTAGTCGTCGGGCGCCTGCTCCAGCGGCGTGATCCGCGACTTGCCCAGGTTGATCCCCAGCACCGCCGGCCGCCGGCCGGGCGCGCTCAGCCGCTGGCGCTCCAGCAGGCGGCGGCAGGCCTCGGCGCCCAGGTTGTTGAAGCCCATGCGGTTGAGCGCGGCCCGCTCGGCCGCCAGCCGGAACAGCCGCGGACGCGGATTGCCGGCCTGGGCATGGCACGTGATGGTGCCCAGCTCGGCGAAGCCGAAGCCGAACAGGTGCCAGATCCCCGCCGCCACCCCGTTCTTGTCAAAGCCGGCCGCCAGGCCCACCGGATTGGCAAACCTGCAGCCGAACAGGGTCTGCTCCAGGCGTGGATCCGGGCGGCGCAGTTCGGCTGCCAGCCCGGCAAGCAGGCCCTGCAGAAGGGGCCAGTCCCGGCGCAGGCTCAGTTGCCCCAGGGCCGTGAGGCTCAGTTGGCTGAGCTGCTCGGCGTCGGCCCCGTCGTCCTGACGCAGCAAGGGGCCCACCAGCCGTTCATAGAGCGCCACCGACCGGCCTGGCACCACCGCCCCCGCCGCCGCTGCTCCCCCTTCCGCCCCTGGCTGCGCCATCGCGGCTTTCACTCCCGGTGCGCCAATCCTGGCGTCTCCCGGAGCAGACGCCAGCGGCCATCGCCCAGCGGTTGCACCAGCCAGTCCCGCCAGGGGAAGGCCTCACGGCGTTGCTCCAGGGTGCGCAGCGGCATCTCCACCAGCTGGGCCAGTTCCACCAGCGACAGCCCGTGGCCGCCGCGGGCCAGCCGATCGGCCAGCTCCAGGCGGCTGAGCAGCTGCGCCAGGGCTGGGGGCGCCGGGTCGGCGGCGGGCATGGGTGCGGGGGCGGGGTCGACGGCCTGGCCGCGGGAGTGGGCCACGGCGATGGCGTCACAGCGGTCGTTGTCGGGATCACCGCTGTGGCCCTTCACGTGCTGAAAGCGCACATCGGGCAGGCGAGCAGCATCCAGCTCTTCCCAGAGATCGCGGTTGAGCACGGGCCCGCCCGAGGCCGTGCGCCAGCCCTTGCGCTTCCAGCCATGGATCCAGCGCTCCAGGCCGTCGATCAGGTAGCGGCTGTCGGTGCGGATCACCAGCGCCGGATGGCGCGGCAGGTCGTGCAACGCACGCAGCAGCGCCAGGGCGGCCGTGAGCTCCATGCGGTTGTTGGTGGTGGCGGGGTCTGCCCCGCCCAGCTCGCGCACACTGCCGTCCTCAAAGCGCAACAGGGCCCCCCAGCCACCGGGGCCGGGGTTGCCGCTGCAGGCCCCATCACAGGCTGCGGCCACAACCCGCACCGGCTCAGCCACCACTGGACAAACCCTCAATTTCCGCTAAAGAAGCCTTCTGAATCGGTCCAATGCCCACGGGCAGGAGCACAGCCATGCGCAACTCGCTCAAGCCCAGTCGCAGGAGAACCTACCTGGCGGCCGCCGGCTTGACCGCCCTGGCGGCGAGTGCCGTGAGCCAGCAGAGCGTGCGTGCCGCCATGCCCTTCGGCAGCGAACCCGTTGCCCAGGACCGGGTGATCGCCCTGGCCCAGCCCCTCAGCAACGACCGCTGGACGCTGATCGTGCTCGAGCAGCGAGAGCCTGCCCCGCCCTGCTGGCGTCGCAACGCCAATGGCAGCGTTCTCACCTATGAGATGCACCTGCCGGAGAGCATCTGCGGCCGTTATCTCTCCGGCAGCTCCTACTCCCTGCGGGCGGGGGGCCAGGACCTGCGCCAGCCCTGGCGACTGCGCGTGGAACACAGCAACGGCCAGCTGCAGCTGCTCGCCAGCGACGGCAAACAGGCCGAACCGATCGTGATCGGCAGCGGTCAGGCAGCTGGCCCAGCCCTGGTGGAGCTCAGGCTCCAGAACAACTGGGCATTCGAGCGCCGCACCTTCGAAGGCCAGAACCTCGGCCATCTCTACGTGTCCCACAGCAACCCCCTCCCCGTGCTGCTGGCTGAGGCCCGCAACGGGGGTGGCATCCCCCCCCTGCTGGCCCGACTGCCCGCACCGCCGCCGCCCCTGGCTCCCGAACCCCGCCGCAGCGCTTCCGCAGCAGCGGAACGGCACAGCAAGGCCCGCACGGCAGCAGCCGGAGCCGCGACCACGAGGGCCAGCCAAAGCGCGGATCAACCGCTAGCCAGCAGCTCCAGCTCCCGCCTGGCCCGACTGGAAGCCCTGAGGGCAGGCAGTCCCCGCTCGCTTGGCCGGGGCGCCGATTCGCCTGAGCTCACCCCTGGGCAAACGGATGGCGTGATCGCCCTGCAGGTGGTTCCCTACAGCCCCTGAGCCCACCACGAGCAGCCCAGTTCAATCACTGTCCTGATCACCCTGGCAACCGCCTCTTGCGCCCTTAACTTGCACTTGTGTGAGGAGTGAGGGACGACCAATCGGGGTCGAAACGAGGACAGACTCCCGATCAATCGTTCCACACCCCAGCCCTGCCTTTGGCGGGGCTTTTTTTTGTCCCTGTTGCCATCAAAAAAGCCGGTCCCGAAGGACCGGCCGCGAGAGAGGGCTGGACACCCGGCAGGGGTCACTTGATGGTGACTTTGCCGCCGGCTTCTTCGATGGCCTTCTTGAGGGTTTCGGCATCGGCCTTGGAGATGCCTTCCTTCACCGCCTTGGGAGCGGCTTCCACCAGGGCCTTGGCTTCACCCAGGCCGAGGCCGGTGGCCTCGCGCACGGCTTTCAGCACCTTGATCTTGGCGGCGGCGTCGAAGCCATCGAGCACGACGTCGAATTCGGTCTTCTCTTCGACGGCTTCAGCGGCAGCTGCAGGAGCAGCGGCCATCACCACGCCGGCGGAGGCGGCGGCGGACACACCGAAGGCCTCTTCGATCTGCTTGACGAGCTCGGAAGCTTCCAGCAGGGAGAGGGTTTTCAGTTGTTCGAGAATTTGGTCGGTAGTAGCAGACATGGTTGGGAATCAGCAACAGAAATGGGAGGTCGCTTGAGCTCAGCTGTCGCCTTCGGCGTGCTGCTTGAGCGCCCGGGCGAGACCGGACGGAACCTCGTTGATACCCACGGCAACCTTGGTGGCCACGGCATTGATCGCACCGGCGATCTGGGCCATGAGCACCTCCTTGGAGGGCAGATCCCCGATGGCCTTGATGTCGTTCTGGGAGAGGAGCTTGCCTTCGAACAGGCCGCCCTTCACCTCCGACTTCTTCGTGTCCTTCTGGAAGGACTGCACGGCCTTCACCGCACCACCCACGTCGCCCTTGACGAGCACGAAGGCGTTGGTGCCGGTGAGCAGGGAATCGAGTTCCGTCCAGGCGCTGTTGCCATCAATGGCCCGGCGCATCAAGGTGTTTTTGGTCACCTTGCACACGCCATTGGCCGCCTGCAGACGGGTCCGCAGGTCGGTCATCTCCTTGATGGACAGGCCCTGGTAATCCAGGACAAGCGCCATTTCGGCCTCGCCGAGGAGCCCTTTGAGCTCTTCGACGATCTGTTGCTTGTTCTCCAGCGTGCGGCCCATAGGAAAGGATCGGATCGGGGGAACAAGCCGGGAACGCGGCCCTGGACGCCTTGGGGAACCATCCGGTGTGGCCGGTGGGTCTCCAGGCTCGAGGCCGCTGCACGTTCCGGGCTCGCTCAACACCCCGGAACCCGAAGGCCGCAAGGAGCTGGTGGCTGAAACCTGTCGCGTTCACCTCGGCGGGACTTAAGGGGATGCCTGCTGTCTGGGGTAGGGCGCGTGCCCTTCTGGCCGTAGCCAGGCCTTGACCCTACCATCCGGGGTCCAGGCACCCAGCAAAAAGCCCCGCCGGGGCGGGGCCGATCATCAAGCTTGGACAGGCCGCAATCAGCCTTGCCGTCAGGCCTCCTGCTTGAGGTCTTGCAGGGCGGAGAAGTCCACCTGCACCGAGGGGCCCATGGTCGAGGTCACGTACAGGGAGCGCCAGTAGCGGCCCTTGGCACCGCTGGGCTTGTTGCGGTCGATGGTTTCCTGCAGGGCCTTGAGGTTGTCGAGCAGCTTGGCCACGTCGAAGCTGGCCTTGCCGAAGCGCACGTGCACGATGCCGGTGCGGTCGGCGCGGAACTCCAGTTTGCCGGCCTTGAACTCGCTGATGGCACCGGCCAGGTCGGTGGTCACGGTGCCGGCCTTGGGGTTCGGCATCAGGCCACGGGGACCGAGCACCCGGCCCAGCTTGGCCACCTTGGGCATCATGTCCGGGGTGGCGATCAGCAGGTCGAAGTCCATCTCGCCCTTGGCGATGGTGTCCACCAGCTCGTCGTCGCCGGCCAGGTCGGCCCCAGCGGCCTTGGCGGCGGCGACCGCTTCACCGCGGGCGATCACGGCGATGCGGATGGTCTGGCCCGTGCCGTGGGGCAGGGCCACGGTGGTGCGCAGTTGCTGGTCGGTGTACTTCGGATCAATGCCGAGGCGCACGTGGGCTTCGATCGTCTCGTCGAATTTGGCGTTGGCGTTGGCCTTCACCAGTTCGAGGGCTTCGAGCGGGGCGTAGGCCTGGTCGGCCACCTTGGCGGCCAGTTCGGTGTAGCGCTTGGAAACTTTCGGCATGGCAGGAATGGGGTGCGGGCGAACCGGTGGTGGGCGTCAGGCCTGGCCGGATCTCCCCCGATGAATGGATGAAACAGTGAAACGTGGCTGAACCAGAGGAGGTTCAGTCGTTAACAGCGACGCCCATGTTGCGGGCGGTGCCTTCGATGATGCGCATGGCCGACTCCACGCTGGTGCAGTTGAGATCGGGCAGCTTGGTCTTGGCGATCTCCTCGAGCTGGGCTCGGGAAATGGCACCCACCGAACCCTTTGAGGAGGTGGCGGCACCCTTCTCGATGCCAGCGGCCTTGGAGATCAGCACCGAGGCGGGCGGGGTCTTGGTGATGAAGGTGAAGCTGCGGTCTTCAAAGACCGAAATTTCAACCGGAATCACATAACCGGCCTTCTCCTGCGTCCGAGCGTTGTACTCCTTGCAGAACGCCATGATGTTGACGCCATGCTGACCGAGGGCTGGACCCACGGGAGGCGCCGGATTGGCTTTGCCAGCCTGAAGGGCCAGCTTGATAACGGCAACGACTTTCTTGGCCATCGTCTGGGGCTACTAGGACAGAACTCCCAGAGGGAGTGGGAGCGAATCTGCGGATCACCCCCATCGCCGGGGGTGTGGACTGTACGGCCGCCCTCCGCAGGGAGACGGCCGCTGAGCAAAGGCCGGGGCCTCAGCTCTGCTTGCTGATCTGGGAAAACTCGAGCTCCACCGGGGTTTCCCGGCCAAAGATTGAGAGCAGGGCCTTGAGCTTGTTGCGCTCGCCAGACACCTCGATCACCTCGCCCTGGAAATCCTTGAACGGACCGGCGGTGACCAGGATCTGATCGCCCTCGGCGAGATCCACCTTCACCACTGCCTTCTTCTCGGCCGCTCGCTTGAAGATCCGGTCCACTTCCTGGCGGCTGAGGGGGCGGGGCTTGATGTGGCCCCGGGCACGAGCGGTGGCGCGGCGCTCCTCGGCCCCCACGAAGTTGATCACGTTGGGGGTGCTGCGCACGGCCATCATGGTGTCCTCATCCAGCACCATCCGCACCAACACGTAGCCGGGGAACACCTTCTCCTCAGTGCTGGTGCGGTTGCCATCCTTCTTGATCTTCACCCCCGGGGTCTGGGGAATCTCGATCTCCAGGATGCGGTTGTCCACGCCGAGGGTCACGGCCCGCTGTTCCAGGGTGGCCTTCACCTTCTTCTCGCAGCTGGAGGCCACCTGCACGGCATACCAGCGGGCCACCTGGCGCTTCTCTTCCTGATCCACCACGACGATGGGCTCTGGCGCAGGCACTTCGGCTGCCAGTTCAGCGGCGTCGAGGCTGGCTTCGCTCGGACGGATATCGGACACGGGACTCGTCAACGGGGACTCGGGAAGGAAGGTCGAATTCAGCGGAACACCTGGGTGGCGGCCCAGCCGTAAAAGCGATCCAGGGCGGCGATCGCCGCGGCCGACAGACCAACCATCAGGATCACCGCCACCGACTCACTGAACAGCTGCTGGCGGCTGGGCCACACGACTCGCCGCAGCTCGGCCACGGTGGCCGCCGCGAAACCGGCATCGGCCTCGGCCAGGGGAAGACCAGCCTCATCCACCCCGCCCTGGCTAGCTGCACCGCTGTCAGCCGCGTCACCCTTGGGCTGGGTTGGCCCCTGCGGCGGAGCTGGACTGGATGTAGAGGCTTCGGGCTCCAAGGTGGGCTCCAGGAACGGACTCGGATGAGTCGCGTGGGTGCGGGTGAGGGGATCGGCCGGGCTGGTACTGCTCGGCAAACGACCACCCTACCGGACGTCGTCACCCTCCAAACGTGGCTGGAAGGCCAGCTCACCGTCGGCGCTGGCGGGAAGGTCCACCCGCACCGCCCGGGCGCCACGGAAGGAATCGGCCAGCAAGGCTGTGGCCAGGGGATTCTCCAGTCGGCGGCGCAGCACCCGCCGCAGCGGCCTGGCGCCGTACTCGGGCTCATAGCCCTGCTGGGCCAGGGCCTGTACCACCGGCTCCTCCACCTCCAGCGCCAGGCCCTGCTCCGCCAGCAGGCCTGCCAGCTCAGCCAACTGCAGGCGCACGATCCGCTGCAGATCTTGCTGCGCGAGGGGCCGGAAGCGGATCACCTCGTCGATCCGGTTGAGGAACTCCGGCCGGAACTGGCTGGCCAGGGCCTGATCCACCTGCTCAGCCAGCCAGGTGTCGGCCTGGAGGCCATCACCGTCCGTGGAACCGGGCTCCGCAGCCAGCTGGCGGGCGCTCTCCAGGATCGCCCGGCTGGCGAGGTTGCTGGTCATGATCACCACCGTGTGGCGGAAGTCCACCGTGCGGCCCTGGGAATCGGTGAGGCGGCCGTCGTCGAGCACCTGCAGCAGCAGGTTGAACACCTCCGGGTGGGCCTTCTCCACCTCGTCGAGCAGCAGCACCGCGTAGGGCCGGCGGCGCACGGCCTCGGTGAGCTGGCCGCCCTCCTCGTAGCCCACGTAGCCAGGGGGAGCCCCCACCAGCCGGGCCACGGCGTTGCGCTCCATGAACTCGCTCATGTCGAGCCGCACCAGGGCCTCGTCCTCATCGAACAGGGCCGCGGCCAGGGCCTTGGCCAGTTCGGTCTTGCCCACGCCGGTGGGGCCGAGGAACAGGAACGAGCCCACCGGCCGGGTGGGGGCCTGCATGCCGGCCCGGGCCCGGCGGATCGCCGCCGCCACCGCCGCCACCGCCTCGCTCTGGCCGATCACCCGCTCGCCCAGCCGTTGCTCCAGGGCCAGCAGCTTCTGGCGCTCGCCGGCCAGCAGCTGCTGCACGGGGATGCCGGTGGAGCGGGCCACCACATCGGCGATGTCACCGGGCTCCACCTGCTCGCGCAGCATCGTGTCGCCCTGCATCTCGGCCTCCAGCTGCGCGCGGCGCTGCTGCACCCCGTGGAGCTGGTCGTACTGGAGCCGCGCCGCCTCCTCCTGGTCGCCGTCGCGCTCGGCCTCGGCGATGGCATGGCGCAGGTGCTCATCCTGCTGGAGCAGCTCGCGCAGCTCCTCCACCCGCTGGCGCTCCGCCTGCCAGCGGCGCTGCAGCTGCTGCAGGCTGTCGGTGGCGGCCTGGCGCCGGGCCTGGAGGGCCACCCGCTCGGCCTGGGGCGAGGCCTCCGCCGAGAGCAGGGCCAGCTCCACCCGGCGCAGCTCGGCCTCGGCCGCCTCCACCTCCTGGGGCTTGGAGGTCACGTCCATGCGCAGCTCGGCGGCCGCCTCATCCACCAGGTCGATCGCCGAGTCCGGCAGGCAGCGGTCGCTGATGTAGCGGTCGGCCAGGCGGGCCGCCGCCACCAGGGCCGCGTCGCTGATCGACACGCCGTGGTGCAGCTCGTAGCGCTCCTTGAGGCCGCGCAGGATCTGCACACAGGTGTCCAGGCCCGGCTCCTTGACCAGCACCTGCTGGAAACGCCGGTCGAGGGCCGGATCCCTGGCGATGCTGCGGCGGTACTCATCTGGGGTGGTGGCGCCGATGCAGCGCAGCTCCCCCTGGGCCAGGGCCGGCTTGAGGATGCTGCCGGCGTCGGCGCTGGAGCGCTCGCTGCTCACCACCGTGTGCAGCTCGTCGATGAACAGGATCACTCCCCCCTCGCCGCGCCCCTCGCCCTCACGCACCTCGGCCAGCACGCTGCGCAGCCGTTCCTCGAACTGGCCCCGGAACTTGGCGCCGGCAATCAGGGCGCCCAGGTCGAGGGCCACCAGCCGCTGACCGTGCAGGGCATCCGGCACCTCGCCGGCCACGATCCGCTGGGCCAGCAGTTCGGCCACAGCGGTCTTGCCCACACCGGGCTCGCCGATCAGCACCGGGTTGTTCTTGCCCCGGCGCGAGAGCACCTGGATCAGGCGGCGGATCTCCGTGTCACGGCCGATCACCGGATCCAGTTTGCCGGCCCGAGCGGCGGCGGTGAGATCGCGGCCATAGCGCTCAAGGGCGGTGGGCTCCGGCTCGGCCTCGGAACCACCGAACTGCGGCGGCAGGGGCGCCGCTACCAGGGCGTCGTCGGCGATCGGTCCCCTGGTGTTCCCCCTGGCCGGGACCGTGGTGTCGACCCAGTCGTCACGCTGGGATTCCCGTTGGGGATCGGGCGCTGCCGTGGCGCCGGGCCGCAGCCAGCGGCGCACCTGCTCCTCGCTGAGCCCCTCGGCGGCCAGGGCAGAACCACCGATCCGGGGCTCCTCCAGCAGGGCCAGCAGCACGTGGGGCAGATCGATCAGCCGCGACCCCCAGGCGGCCCGAGAACGGTCGGCCTGCTCGAGCAGGTCCTCCAGGGCATCACCGATGAACAGCTGACCATCGCCACCGGCGAGTTGCTGCTGGCAGAAGGCCTCAACGGCGTCGAGCACCCGGTCGGCATTGATCGGCAGTTGTTCCACCCAGCCGGCGAAGCGCCGCTCCAGCAGCAGGGCCTGCAGCAGATGCTCCACGTCCATAGCGCCATGACGCCAGCGACGGGCTGTCTCCTGGGCCGCCAGCAGCAGGTCCCAGGCGTCGTCGCTGAAGCGATCGGGTTCCGCCGTAAGGCTGCCGCTGAGCACCGGTACTCCTGGGGAATCCGCACGCATCTCAGGCAGCGGCCCGGGAGGCCAGCTCGATCAGCTCCACTTTGTAGCCGTCCGGGTCCTCCACGAAGGCGATCACCGTGCTGCCGTGCTTCATCGGGCCAGGTTCCCGCACCACCCGGCCTCCCTTCTCGCAGATCGCCGCACACACCCCTTGGATGTCATCCACCCCAAGGGCGATGTGGCCATAGCCGCTGCCGATCTCGTAGCTGCTCGTATCCCAGTTATGGGTGAGTTCCAGCACGGTGTGGTCGCTCTCGTCGCCGTAGCCCACAAAGGCCAGGGTGAAGCGCCCACTTGGGTAGTCCTTGCGCCGCAGCAGGCGCATGCCGAGCACCTCGGTGTAGAAGGCCAGGGAGCGCTCCAGATCGCCGACCCGGAGCATGGTGTGCAGAAGACGCATCAGGGGCTGGGGCGGGATCGAGCGCGGTCCCTATCGCAATCTCCATTGTGAACGGCCCTCCCCAGTCCTCGAGGGCGGGAAGGAACGGGCCACACGGTACCGGTGACAACAAAAGAGACGGCAGGGGGCACCAATAAGATCCCCGGTACCTGCTTGACAGTGACCCAGTGATCGATTCTCTCGACCTCGTGATCGACACCGTGGTGGCTCGGGAGGTGCTCGATTCCCGCGGCACGCCCACGGTAGAAGCCGAGGTGATGCTCGAAGGCGGCGCCACCGGGCGGGCGATCGTGCCGAGCGGTGCCAGCACCGGTGCCCACGAGGCCCACGAACTGCGCGACGGCGGCAGCCGCTACATGGGCAAGGGCGTGCTCCAGGCCGTGAGCAACATCGAGGAGAAGATCGCGCCCGCCCTGTGCGGCCTCAGCGCCCTCGACCAGGCGGCCGTGGACGCGGCCATGATCGAGCTGGATGGCTCTGACAACAAGAGCGCCCTGGGTGCCAACGCCATCCTGGCGGTGAGCATGGCCACCGCCCGGGCCGCCGCCAACGGCGTGGGCCTGCCGCTGTATCGCTACCTGGGCGGCCCGATGGCCACCCTGCTGCCGGTGCCGCTGATGAACGTGATCAACGGTGGCGCCCACGCCGCCAACAGCCTGGATTTCCAGGAGTTCATGCTGGTGCCCCACGGCGCCCCCACCTTCAAGGAAGCCCTGCGCATGGGCACCGAGGTGTTCCATGTGCTCAAGGGTCTGCTCAAGGACAAGGGCCTGAGCACCGCCGTGGGCGATGAGGGCGGCTTTGCCCCGGATCTGGGCAATGTGGAGGCGGGCGAGCTGCTGATTCAGGCGATCGAGAAGGCCGGCTACCGCCCCGGTGACCAGATCTCCCTGGCCCTGGATGTGGCCAGCACAGAGTTCTTCAAGGACGGCCGCTACGCCTTCGACGGCGGCAGCTACAGCAGCGCCGAGATGGTGGACCAGCTGGCAGCGCTGGTGAATCGCTTCCCGATCATCTCCATCGAGGATGGCGTGGCCGAGGACGACTGGGACGGCTGGGCCCTGCTCACCGAGAAGCTGGGCAAGACCGTGCAGCTGGTGGGCGACGACCTGTTCGTGACCAACACCAGCCGCCTGCAGCGCGGCATCGACCTGGGGGTGGCCAACTCGATCCTGATCAAGGTGAACCAGATCGGCTCGCTCACCGAGACCCTGCAGGCGATCGACCTGGCCGGCCGCGCCGGCTACACCAGCGTGATCTCCCACCGCAGCGGTGAAACGGAAGACACCACGATCGCCGATCTCTCGGTGGCCACCCGCGCCGGCCAGATCAAGACCGGCTCCCTCAGCCGCAGCGAGCGCGTGGCCAAGTACAACCAGCTGCTGCGCATCGAGGACGAACTGGGCAACCAGGCGGTGTATGCCGGTGCAGTGGACCGGGGGCCCTGCGGCAAGGCGGGCTGATCAGCCTCCAACAACGTTACAGGATGCGCAGGATTCAGCCTTTTCCGCGCAACCAAGCAGGTAATCCAGCCTCTTTCTTGTAGAGATCCCAAAGCTCCCGGACTGCCCGCAGGGCCGTTTCTAGGGTCCGCTTGGTTGAACTCCTGCTTCCATGCGCATCCCCAACATCCACTGGTCAGGGCTCGGCATCCCTGGCCTGCAGTCCCTGCGCCGACTGGCGATGGTGCTGCTGGCCGGCCTGCTGGCCCTGAATCTGGCCGCCTGCTCCGGCGCCACCCTCAGCCAGGCCACCGATGCGGCCCGCACCGCCGCCAACGTGGCCAACACCGCTGCCAACCTCACCGGCAACGAGCAACTCAAGGCGGCCGTCGCCCCCGTGCTCAAGTTGCTGAACACCACCGAGAAACAGGTGGAAGCCGGCAACATCAGCGCCGCCAGCAGCACGATGAAGACGTTCCGTAGCCTGTGGGATACGGCCCAGCCCGTGGTGAAGCTGGCAGCCGGCTCCAACTACGGCCTGATCGACAAGGGCGTGAAGCTGGTGCTGAACACCTTCGGCGGTGAGGCCGCCCCCAGCCAGGACACGGCCCTGGCCGCCGTCAAGGGCCTGATCGGTCCGCTCAGCGCCCTGCTGGGATAACCGACCAGGCCCTGAAGCGGGCGGAGACATCCGGCGGTGAGCGCAAAACTTAACGCTCACCGCCAAACCGCCCGGCCCGCCCGAAATATTTCCTGCAGATCAATCCCATCGCCATCCCCCCTGGCGATTGTTGGTCTGAATAACCCATCCCCTCCATGACCCTGCTGGATTCCGTCCTCTCCAAGATCACTGCCAACCTCAGCGGAGACCAGGCCCAGGCGCTGCTCAAGACCGCCCTGGCCCAGACCGGCGGTCTGAAGGGCCTGGCCAGCCGGTTCAACACCACCGGCCTGGCTGAAGTGTTCAACAGCTGGGTGTCCGTCGGTGAGAACGGGGTGATCAAACCTGACCAGATTGAAGCCGTTCTGGGCAACCAGACCGTGCAACAGATCGCCCAGAAGCTCGGGATCGATACCGACAAGGTGGCCGCGACCCTGTCTCAGTTGCTGCCCCAGGTGGTGGACCAACTCACCCCGGGCGGCAATCTCGAGGAGGCCGAACTGGCCACCGCCGAGGCAGATGACGCTGGCGGCGCAGGGGGCAACACCACAGCCTGAGCCCGCGGCTGTTCCAGGCACCGGCTGGATCGAACGCGTCGTCAGCCGACACCCGGCAGCTGGTCGATCCGGCTGTCGCGCCTGAGGCGGGCCTGCAGCTTCAGCCAGCTGAGGCCCACCGGCAAGCCCAGCACCAGGGGGACGGCCACCAGGGCCGGCCGGCTGCTAGCGGCCAGCAGGGCGGCGGCCACCGCCAGGCCAGCCAGCAGCATCGACTGGCCGGCACTCTGCTGGGCCAGGGCCAGGCGGCGCAACAACCTGTCGGTTTCACCGGCCCGGATCTGCACCTGCAGATCCCCCTGCTCAATGCGGGCCAGGCTTTCATCAAGGCGGCGGGGAATTCCCAGCGCCCGGGTGCTCACTTCGGCAGCCTGACGGGTGAAGGTGTTGAGCAGATCGCTGGTTCCTGAGCCGAAACCTCCGGGAGTGCCGCCGCCGCTTGCAGTCATCAGGGGAAGCAGATAAGGGCGGGCAATCGAGATCAGGCTAAAGCCGGGATCGAGGCTGCGGCCCACCCCCTCAAAGGTGGAGAGGGCGCGCATCACAAAGATCAGCTCCGCCGGCAGCCGAAAGGGCTGGCCGTAGACCAGGTCGTAGAGGTCGCCGGAGAGCTTCTGGATCACATTGGCCGAGAAGGGCGGCGTGAGGGCCTCGTTGAGCATCACCCGCACCAGGCGCCTCACCGGGCCGGGGTCCACCTCAGCGGCGATCACCCCGGCCGCCTGCAGCTCGTTCACCAGGCCCGCGGCATCCCGGCCGGCGGCCGCCTGCACCATCCGCCCGAGCCGCTGGCGCAGGCGGCTGGAGAGCTGACCCATCATGCCGAAGTCGTAGTAGATCAGCGCCCCGTCACTGGCCACTGCCAGGTTGCCGGGGTGGGGATCGGCGTGGAAGAAGCCGAAGCGCACCAGCTGCTGCAGATAGCTGGCCGCGCCCTTCTCGGCCACCGCCGCCGGATCGATGCCGGCCGCCTGCAGGGCCGGCCGGTCGGTGATCTTGATTCCCGGCACATAGTCGAGACAGAGCACCCGCCGGGCACTGAGCTCCCACACCACGGCCGGAATCCGGATGCCGCGATCGTCGAGGAACTGCTGGCGGAAGCGGGCGGCATGTTCGGCCTCAAGGCGGAAATCCAGCTCGCGCAGCAGCACCCGGCGGCACTCCTTGGCGATGCCCACCCAGTCGCGGCCGCGGCCCCAGCGGGGGTGGCGCTGCACGGCGGCGGCCACCTGCTGCAGCACCTCCAGATCCAGCCGGAACAGCCGCTCCAGCCCGGGGCGCTGCACCTTGAGCACCACCTGGCGGCCACTGCGCAGGCTGGCGCGGTGCACCTGGGCCAGGCTGGCGGAACCCAGCGGGGTGCTGTCCAGATCGATGATCTCGGCGCAGCGCTCGCCCAGCTCCTCCTCCAGCAGGCCCTGCACCACCTCGAAGGAGAAGGCAGGCACCCGGTCCTGCAGGGCGGCGAGCTCCTCCACCAGTTCGGCGGGCAGCACGTCGGGCCGGGCCGAGAGCAGCTGGCCCAGCTTGATGAAGGCCGATCCCAGGGCGAGAAACTGCTGAGCGAGCCAGCGGGACAGACGGCGGGAGCGTAGGGCGCGCCGCTCGGGGCTGAACCCGCCGGGATAGGTCCAGGGGCGGCTATCCCACCACAGGCGCGCCGCCAGCACCAGGGCCAGCCACCAGATGCGCAGGGGCCGCCAGATCAGCAGCGGGCGCCGGCTCATGGTGTCTGCTGGTCCAGGCGTCGGCTGAAGGACGCCACCTGGGCCCGCAGGGCATCGATCTGGCCCTGCAGATCCTGGGCCGACCCGGCGGCCGCTGCCGCAGGCCCCGTGCCAGCCGTCTCTCCCCGTTCCAGCCGTTCCGCCTCCATCTCCACCTCCTGCCAGAACAGCGTGAACTCCTGCCGCAGCCGCTCCGGGGCGTCCTGCAGCACCACCGCGGCCTGGGCTGCCGCATCCAGCAGACCACTGCCCAGCCTGGCGCTGAGGCGGGCCACCGCCGCCTGGATCACGGTCTGGGGAGCTGGCATGGGGCGGCGGACGGCTCGAATCCGAACTGTGGCAGATGACTGCCTCAGGGAGTGGGTTGGTCCGGCAATTCGGGAGGCGCCTCCTCCAGTGCGGCCTGGGGCTGCACCGGCTCCGGATCGGGCTCCGCGTCCAGGGGCTCGGTGAAGGTCTGCTGCGCGGGAGGCAGGGGCCGGATCAGCGGCGCGGGCTCCAGAGCTTTCTCGATCGGCCTGGCCTTCTCCTGCTCCTGCTCCTCCAGCTCCAGCACTGCCAGATCGCCGCGGATCGACTGGACGGCGGCACCGCTCTTCAGCCTCAGGGCCTCCAGGCTCGTTCCAGGAAACTCCCGCACCTCAAACGCCTGGCCGAGTTGCACCAGCCGGGGGAATTCGACCGCCATCAGCCGCTGCACCACGCCATAGCCCAGACCGAAACACGCTCCAGCAAACAGGGGTGGCAGGCGCCATCGACCCGTGCTCAGGCGCTGCGGCGCAGAAGATGGCTCAGGGGCTGTGGTCATCAACGGAGATTAGGTGGTGTAGTCGGCGTTGATGCGCACGTATTGATCGGAGAGGTCGCAGCCCCAGGCCAGGGCAGCGCCGGGACCGCCGCCCACCGCCAGGCGGATCTGCACGCAGTCGCCGGCGGGCCCGGGGCCGGCCAGATAGGCCCCGGCTGCACAGGCCCGCAGGTAGGCGCTGGCCGCAGCGCGATCGAAGGCCAGGGGCTGGCCGGCGGCCATCAGCTGGTGCTCCCCCAGCCAGAGGGCCACCGCCCCGGGGTCGAAGGGCACGCCGGCGCGACCGGCGGCGGCCACGATCCGGCCCCAGTTGGGGTCGCGGCCGTGGACGGCGCACTTCACCAGCGACGAGCCACACACGGTGCGGGCGATGGCGCGGGCGCCGGCCTCGTCGCTCGCTCCCTCCAGCCGCACCTCGATCAGGCAGGTGGCGCCCTCGCCGTCGCGGGCGATCGCCCTGGCCAGGTGCTGCGACACCGCCGTCAGGCCGGCCTCCAGTGCGTCGAAGTGCTCGGGGCTCAGGGGCTCGCCGGCGGCAAACGCCAGGAACGTGTCGTTGGTGCTGGTGTCGCCGTCCACCGTGATCGCGTTGAAGGAGCGATCCACGGCCCGGCTCACCATGCCCTGCCAGACATCGGCCGGCACGCCTGCATCACAGCTGAGAGTGCCCAGCATCGTGGCCATGTTCGGGTGGATCATTCCCGACCCCTTGGCCATGCCGCCGATGCGCACCGTGCGGCCGCCCAGACTGGCCTCCAGGGAGATCTGCTTGTCCACGAGATCAGTCGTGAGGATCGCCTGGGCCGCCGCCCCGCCGCCCTCGGGGCTGAGCGCCGCCACCAGGGGGTCGAGGCCCGCCACCAGGGTGTCCATCGGGATCGGCACACCGATCACGCCGGTGGAGCAGATCAGCACCTCCTCGGGCGCCAGGCCCAGCCGGGCCGCCAGAGCTTCGCTGGCCGTGAGGCTGTCGGCCAGGCCGCGCTCGCCGGTGCAGGCGTTGGCCTGGCCGGAGTTGGTGAGCACCGCCCGGGCCCGGCCGCCACTGGTCGCCAGGCGCTCGGCGCAGAGGTCCACGCAGGCGGCCCGCACCAGCGAGGTGGTGAAGGTGCCGGCGCAGACCGCACCGGGCGGGGCCAGCAGCAGCGAGAGGTCCGGCTTGCCGGAGGCCTTCAGGCCGGCGGTCACGGCGGCGGCCAGGAAGCCGGCCGGCGCGGTGATGCCGCCGGGGATCGGGGTCCAGGGGTGGGTCAAGGCGGGAGCGCGATGCAGTGATCCTCAGACAGCACAGATCCCCGGGCAGGGCCGATCCAGGGGCAATGCGGGCGCCGGACGGCAGATCCGGTGCGTTGCTGCGCAGTCTTTGAAGGCCCGAGCTGGGACCTTCACGCTCTAACCAGTTCTTCCTCGCCACCATGAACAGCACCAGCAAGGCGTCCAAGTTCAACCGGATTGAAGGGACGCCAGAGAACGATGAACTGAGGGGCACACGCCGTCGCGATGAGATCATCGGCTTCAAGGGGGATGACCAGCTGTTCGGGCGCAAGGAGTCGGACAAGCTGCGTGGCGGCCAGGGAAACGACCTGCTCAAAGGGGGCGGTGGTTCCGACCTCCTCCGGGGAGGACGGGGGGAGGACGTGCTCCGGCCCGGCAAGGGCAAGCACGACCGGATCATCGGCCTGGATGATGGGGAGGCGGATCTGGTGCGCTTCAAGGCGGGGCGCCAGTCACCGCTGCGCATCGTCGGCCCCATGGATCCTCTCGATCGGATCGTGCTCGGCAGTGTCGCCACAGCCGACATCCGCATCGAAGCGCTCAAGGGAGATCGGGTGGGGATCTTCACCGGGAACAGGCTGGAGGCCGTGACCCGGGGGATCTCCGTCGAGGATCTGGCCCCACTGGTGAGCGGGGCCCTGGGCTGAAGCCTGGGCAATCGGGCGATCGGGAGGTTTCCCGTCGATCAGCAGCGGCCAGCCACAATCGGCGTCCATGGATCTGCCCATGCCCCTGGACGCCGAAGCCGTGGTGATCTGTCAGCGGTTGGCGGGCACGGCCTTCCCCTGGGACATCACCCGCGCCCTGGAACTGGCCCTGCTCAAGACCTTCTGCCTGCCCTCGATCTCTGAGCTGCTGAGTCAGACCGGTGAATTCGAGCAGCGGCCCCGCAAGCGCTACGACGACACCGGCCTGATGGTGGCCGAGCTGCTGCGCCATGGCCCAGGCAGTCCGGAGGGAACTGCGGTGATCCAGCGGCTCAATCGCATCCACGGCCACTACGCGATCGCCAACGCCGACTTTCTCTACGTGCTCTCGGGCTTTGTGGCCGAACCGATCCGCTGGCTGGAAAGCTACGGCTGGCGGCCGCTCTGCGCCGAGGAGCAGCAGGCGCTGTTCCGCTTCTGGCGGCATGTGGGGGGCCGGATGGGCATTGCCGACCTGCCGACCACGCTGGAGGAGCTGCTGGCGCTCAACCAGCGGGTGGAGGCCACGGTGTTTGCCGCCGCCGCCAGCAACCGCCGGGTGGCGGACGCCACCTTGGCCATGCTGCTGGCGGACTGGCCGGCTGCCCTGCGACCGCCCCTGGCGGGGCTGCTGCGGGGGGTGCTGCCCGAGTCGGTGACCACGAGCCTCGGCTGGCAAGCAGCTCCTGACTGGCTGCGACGGGCCCTGGGGCTGGGCCTGCGGGCCCGCAGCCGCCTGCTGAACGGCTGGCAGCGGCTGAGGCCGCCCCGCCGCAGTCGTTTCTACTCTGAGCGGCCCACCCCAACCTATGGGCGCCAGTTCCGGCTGAAGCAGTTGGGGCCACCGCGACTGCTGGAGCGACTGAACCAGCCCCGCTGGAGCGGCCGGCAGCAGCGCATCGGCCTCACGGGCGGCATCGCCAGCGGCAAGAGCACGGTGGGGCGGCTGCTGGCAGCGCGAGGCCTGCCGGTGCTCGATGCGGATGTGTTTGCCCGGGATGCCCTGGCAGCGGGGAGCGCGGGCGCCCGGGCCGTGCTGGAGCGCTATGGCGAGCGGGCGCGGCCCCCAGGAACAGGTAGCGGTGACGCCACGATCGATCGGGCAGCCCTGGGGCGGATCGTGTTTGGCGATGCCGGTGAGCGGCAGTGGCTGGAGCAGCTGGTGCATCCGCTGGTGCGGGCGCGGTTTGCCGCCGAACTGGAGCGCCTGCACCAGGAACCGATGGTGGTGCTGATGATCCCGCTGCTGTTTGAGGCCGGCCTGGAGCAGCTCTGCAGCACGATCTGGCTGGTGGACTGCGATGAAAACCAGCAGCTGCAGCGGCTGATGGCGCGCAACGGCCTCAGCGCAGCCGAGGCACGGGTCCGGATCGCAGCCCAGTGGCCTCTGGAGCGCAAGCGGGCGCTGGCCGACGTGGTGCTCGATAACCGGGGCACCCCTGAGCAGTTGACGGCACAGGTGGCAGCAGCGCTCAGCCCTGGGGCAGGCCGGCCAGGATCTGCTCCACCGACTGTCTGAGCCGGCCGAGCCAGCCGGGCACGGACCCCGGCGCTGTGTGAACCACATGCAGACGCGGTGCCTGCACATCCACCACCCAGTAGTGGGGGATGCCCGCAGCGCCATAGAGGCGAGCTTTGGCCTCCAGATCGAACACCAGGCTGGAATCAGCCACCTCAATCACCAGGGTGGTCTCGGCTGCGGTGGGGTGGGCGTGCCAGTAGTCGTCGTCCCGGCGGGCCACCAGGGCGAGGTCGGGCTCAGGCTCATGGGCCGGTCCGAGATCGAGCGGGGCCTCAACCCGCAACTGCAGGGGCTCCTGGGGTGCAGCAGCCAGACAGGCCTCGATCGCGCGGATCAACCGGTGCACCACCGCCGTGTGCCGCGTGCCCTTGGCGATCACCTCCAGCACCTCACCATCGATCAACTCCAGACGCTGTTCCGGCACGGCCTCGCACAGCCGGTGGAACTGCTCCACGGTGAAGCGCGCAGGGCACCGTGCCGGATGCCCTAGTGCAGCAGCGGGCTTGGCAACCGTCATGGCTACAGCCTAACGACGGTGCCACCTGCAGCTCAGCCCTTGAGCTTGGCGCTGAGGATCTGGTTGGCGAGCTTGGGATCGGCCTTGCCGCCGGTTTTCTTCATCAGCTGACCCACGAAGAAGCCCTGCAGCTTGGTCTTGCCGCCGCGGAAGGCCTCCACCTCCTCGGGATGCTCCGCCAGCAGCTCCTCCACGATCGCCGTGATCGCCGCGGGGTCGCTGATCATGCCCAGGCCGCGCTGATCGACGATCGCCCTGGGGGAGCCGCCCTGCTCCAGCAGCTCCGGCAGGATCTCCTTGGCGATCTTGCCGCTGATCACGCCGCCCTCGATCAGCTGCACCATCTCGGCCAGCTGCTCGGGCCGGAAGGGCAGCTCGGCGTAGGAGAGCCGGTTGGCATTCACGTGGGCGGCGATGTCACCGCTGATCCAGTTGGCCGCAGCCTTGGCATCGGCGCCAGCAGCCACCACCGCCTCGAAGTAGTCGGCCATCGGGCGCTCATCGGTGAGCACGCGGGCGTCGTACTGCGACAGGCCCAGCTGCTCGGCGTAGCGATGGCGCTTGGCGGCCGGCAGCTCCGGCAACTCGGCCCGCCAGCCCTCGCGCAGCTCGGCACCCACCTCGATCGGCCCCAGATCCGGGTCGGGGAAATAGCGGTAGTCGCTGGCCCCTTCCTTGCTGCGCATGCTCTTGGTGAGCTGCTTGCTCTCATCCCAGAGGCGGGTTTCCTGCACCACCGGCTCACCGGATTCGTACGCCTTGATCTGGCGGGCGATCTCGAAATCGATGGCCTTCTGGATCGCCGAGAAGGAGTTCATATTCTTGATCTCCACCTTCGTGCCGAAGGGGGCATTGGGGCCGCGCCGCACGGAGATGTTCACGTCGCAGCGCAGGGAGCCCTCCTGCATGTTGCCGTCGCTCACGCCCAGGTAGCGCATGATCCGGCGGATCTCCGAGGCGTATTCCGCCGCCTCGCGGCCGGTGCGCAGATCGGGCTTGCTCACGATCTCGGCGAGGGCCACGCCGGCTCGGTTGTAGTCCACCAGCGAGTGGGTGGAGCCGGCCAGGCGGTCGCTGCCGGCGTGCACCAGCTTGCCGGCGTCCTCCTCCATGTGCAGACGCTCGATGCCGATCGTTTTGAGGTAGGTTTCCTTGCCCTTTTCAGCCACCTCCACCTCGATCCAGCCCTCTTCGGCGATCGGCTCGTCGTACTGGGAGATCTGGTAGTTCTTGGGCAGGTCGGGATAGAAATACTGCTTGCGGTCGAACTTGCTGTGCTCGGCGATCTTCAGGTTCAGCGCCATGGCGGCCTTCACCGCATATTCGAGCACCTTCTGATTCAGCACCGGCAGGGTGCCCGGCAGGCCGCACACCACCGGATCGATGTGGGTGTTGGGATCGTCGCCGAAGGTGGTGGAGGCGCAGGTGAAGATCTTGCTGGCGGTGCCCAGCTGCACGTGGGTCTCCAGGCCGATCACGGCCTCCCATGACCCTTTCGCCGCCCCATCCGCCACCATGAGCCCATCGCCTGCCGATCAGGCCCGATCCTATGGAACTGGTTGCGGCGCTTCACGCGTTTGTGTGGGGGCTCCTGGCCGACTGGGTGTGCTTCGTGGCGGTGTTCCTCTGTCTGGGGCTCAATTTCGGGCCCTGGCGGCTGATTCCCTATGGGCTGCGCCAGCTCTGGCGGAGCCTGCGCCATCCCGGAATGCCTGCCGGCGACGGCGAACTGGACAGCGGCACGGCCTTCCTGGTGACCCTGGGCGGCACCGTGGGCATCGGCAACATCACCGGCGTGGCGCTGGCGGTGAGTCTCGGTGGACCAGGGGTGCTGGCCTGGCTGTGGGCCGTGTCGCTGGTGGGCATGGCCCTCAAATTCGCGGAGACGGCCCTGGCGGTTCGCTTCCGCAGGCCCCAGCCCGATGGCAGCGTGCTGGCCGGCCCGATGCTCACGATCCAGCGGGGCCTGCACCGCCGCTGGCGCGCCCTGGCGGGCGTGTTCGCCACGATCACCGTGCTCTCGGCCTTCGGCTCCTCGAACGGGCTGCAGATCGGCCCGCTGGCGGCCGTGATGGCCCAGGACCTGGGCAGTCCGCCCCTGCTCACCGGCCTGGTCGCCGCCCTGGCCACGGCGGCGGTGATCAGTGGCGGCCTGCGGCGGGTGGGCCGGGTGGCAACCCTGCTGGTGCCGCTGATGGTCCTGGGCTACGGGCTGGCCATGGCCGCGCTGCTGCTGGCCCATGGCCCCGACCTGCACCCCGCGCTGGAGCAGGTGCTGGCGGGCGCCCTCGCTCCCCAGGCGATCGCCGCTGGCGGCGTGGCCGTGACGGTCAGCGCCGCCGTGCGCCTGGCGGTGTTCTCCAATGAGGCCGGCACGGGCAGCGCGGCCATCGTGCAGGCCGCCGCCAGACCCGCCGATCCCCTGCGCCAGGGCTCGATCGCCATGCTCGGCAACCTGGTGGACACGGCCCTGTGCAGCGCCACCGGCCTGCTGCTGATCGCCAGCGGAGCCAGTGGCGCTGGCGCTGGGATCGCCCCCCTGGCCATGGTGGACGCGGCGATGGGCTGGGCCCGGCCTGGGTCGCAGTGGATCAGCCACCTGGCGATCGTGCTGTTCAGCTTCACCACCATCCTCAGCGCCGCTGTGGTTGCGGAGCGCTGCCTGCTGTTTCTGGCGGGCGCCCGCTGGCGCCTGGCCTTCCGCTGCTGCTGGTGCGCAGCCCTGGTGCTGCTGGCGCCCTACAGGGGCAGCGGCCTGTGGCTGGTCGCCGAGCTGCTGGAGGCCCTGGTGGTACTGCCCAACCTGCTCAGCCTGCTGCTGCTCTCGCCCCTGCTGTTCCAGTGGTTCGCCGACGCGGTGCCGCGCATGGGCAGGACCTCGGCTGCCCCTGCTCCTGCCAGCTCAGCCCCGAACTCCTCTCCCCGACACCCCAGCCCATGACCCCCAGCGAACCCGCGGCCGCCGCCCTGCAGCTGAGCTTGCCTGGGGTGCTGGCGGTGATCGCCGTGATCTATCTGGCCACCCTGGTGGCCAGCCGGCTGGCGCTGCACCTGCGGGTGCCGGCGATCCTCGGCATCCTGGTGCTGGGGGTGGCGCTCCAGCCCGGGACGGGCCTGCTGTCGGTGACCGCGGTGGATGCCCTGAACACGGTGACCCTGAGCATGCTGCTGTTCGTGGCCGGGCTCAACTCCGACACCCAGCACATCCGCGGATTCCTGGGGTACGGCGTGCTGCTGGCGGTGGGCGGGGTGGCCGTGTCGTCGCTGCTGCTCGGCGGCCTGATCTGGCTGGTATTTGCTGGGCTGGGCAACCCCATCCCGCTCACCCTGGCCCTGCTGGTGGCTGCCTGCCTGGGCTCCACCGACGCCGGCGCCACCCTCAGCGTGCTGCGCGGCGTGCAGGAGCGCATCCCGGTGCGGGTGCGCTCGCTGGTGGAGTTCGAGTCGTCGGTGAACGATCCCGCGGCCATCCTCTTCCTGTTTCTGATCGTCGGCCTCACCGGCCAGGGGGGCAGTGAGGGGGCGGCGGTGCTGGATCAGCTGCAGGGCTTCATCAAGAGCGTGGGCAGCGGCATCCTCGTGGGCCTGATCCTCACCTATCTGGCCCAGTTCGTGCTCAACCAGCTGATCACCAGCAAGGACCAGATCCTGGTGGTGGGCATCGCCATCGCCCTGGCCTCCTACGGCTTCGCCAGCCTGCTGGGGGGCTCGGGCTTCATCGCCGCCTACGTGACGGGGCTGTTCCTGGCCAACAACATCTACGACAACAAACTGATCACCCCGGAGCTGCTCGAACACAGCCTGGAGCCGTTCAACACCACGATGCAGATCACGGTGTTCCTGCTGTTCGGCGTGCTGATCGAGGCCCGCAGCATTCCCGGCGCCGTGCTGCCCGGCGTGCTGGTGGCCCTGGCGCTGATGCTGGTGGCCCGGCCCCTGAGCGTGCTGGCCTGCCAGCCCTGGTCACCGTTCGACTGGCGGGGCGGTGCGCTGATCGCCTGGTGCGGCCTGCGCGGGGCTGTGCCGATCGCCCTGGGCTACAGCGTCACCCAGGCCCTGCCCTCCCTGCCAGGCATTGCCCCCGCCGAGCTGCCGCGGCTGGAGGAGCTGGTGGAGGGCCTGATCTTCGTGGTGGTGTTCCTCAACCTCAGCCTGCAGGGCCTGAGCCTGCCCTGGCTGTGCCGCAGGCTGGAGCGCACCTGAGGTCCAGACTGCGCCCAGCTCAGATGTTGATCGGTTCAGATGGTCTGTTCAAAGAATGCCTTTCAGACGCCTGCGGATCTGGCGCGAAAAACCAAAGGCAGCAGAAACACCGAAGATCGGCAACGGCGCGGGCACCTCTTGAGCAGTGGCGATGAAATCGCCGGACGGACTGTTCACCCCGAAGAATTCCCATTGATCGAGAGGACCCACGTAGCTGATGGCGCCGCCGTCCTGGGTAATGGTGGCGCTGTAAGTGGCTCCGTAGACAGCAAGAAAGTTAGCGAGATCCTGTCCCTGCAGAGGGAAAGGATCCTTGGGGCCGAAGACCGTGGCACCCCATAAATTCGAAGTGGGCACAGGATAAGTGCCTTGGAAGATAAAAACCGGGCCGTAAGTACTTGTGAAATTCACCAACCCTGAACTGATCGTGTAGGTGTTGGGATAGCCAAGGCCAGCAGCCACGGCATTCGCGAAGCGCTCAGCCTTGGCCTGGTCACCAAACCAGGGCTGTGCCGCGAGTAGGGACTCGTAGTTCTGGAGGGTGTATTGGCTGGACTTCACCTCGTAGCTCTTGCCGTCCACGTCCACAATCACCGCTGCCAGCGTGGCGGTGGGTGCCAGCACGGCCAGGGCGGATGCGGCCAGCAGGCTGGTGGTCACACCCGCGCAGATCGCAACTGATGGGCTCCACGCCCAGGCCGGACGCTTGGCTGATGGGTCCTGGGCTGAATCCCCCTTGCCGCTCAACATGGATACCCAGGGCTATTGAAGAACTTGATAGTAATCAGTCCTGGCTGGCCTGCCATGGGGCTGGGGCGGCAGGCTGGAGCGCTAGACATCCCTTCGGTCCCCCAGTGCAGCGATGCCGGCAACGGCCAGCCCACCAGTGTTGATCCTCGGCGGCGGCCTGATCGGGCTGGCGATCGCCCATCAGTGCGCCCGCCGCGGCCAGGCGGTGACGGTGCTCAGCCGCCGGCGCAGCGAGGCCGCCGGCTTCGTGGCGGCCGGCATGCTCGCCCCCCATGCCGAGGGCCTCAGCGGGGAGCAGCTGGCCCTGGGCCAGGCCAGCCTGGCGCGCATCCCCGCCTGGGTGGAGCAGATCGAGGCCGACAGCGGCCTGGCCTGCGGCCTGCGGCCCTGCGGGATTGTGGTGCCCTTCGCCACGGCGGCCGAGCGGGACGCCTACCCCACCGCCGCCTGGGGGGAAGCGCTTGATCGGTCCGGGCTGGAGCGGGAGGTGGCGGGGATCGGCCCCCGCTGGCAGGCCGGATTGCAGTTTGCCCAGGACGGCCAGATCGACAATCGCCGCCGGCTGATGCGGGCCCTGGAGCGGGCCTGCGCGGGCCTGGGAGTGACCTTTGAGGAGGGCACGGAGGTGCTGGGCCTGGAGCGGGCGGCCAGCGGCGCCCTGGAGGGGGTGCGCCTGCTCCGGGCCGATGGCGAGGAGCTCAGCCTGGAGGCCGGGCGGGCGGTGCTGGCCTGCGGCGCCTGGAGCGCCCGGCTGCTGCCCCAGCTGCCGGTGTTTCCGGTGAAGGGGCAGATGCTGTCGCTGCAAGGGCCGCGGCAGGCGTTGCAGCGGGTGATCTTCGGGCCGGGCACCTACCTGGTGGGCCGGGAGGACGGCCTGCTGGTGGTGGGCGCCACCAGTGAGCCGGAGGCGGGGTTCAGCGAGGGCCTCACCCCCGCCGGCCAGCGCCAGTTGGAGGTGGGCGTCGCCGCGCTCCTGCCGGAGGCCTGCCAGTGGCCGCCGATGGAGCGCTGGTGGGGGTTCAGGCCCTGCACCCCCGACGAGGGGCCGGTGCTGGGCGCGAGCCCGGTGCCGGGGCTATGGCTGGCCACCGGCCACCACCGCAACGGCGTGCTGCTGGCGGCGATCACGGCCGAGCTGCTGGCAGCCCAGCTGCTGGGCCAACCGCTGCCGGCCGCGGAGGCAGCTCTGCTGGCCGCCTTCCGCTGGGACCGGTTTCAGCCCTCCACCCGCCACACCTGATCGGCGGGGCTCCAGTCGCTCAGCTCGGAGGGCTGGAACCACAGGCCGATCTCAAACTCGGCGGTTTCGGGGGCGTCGGAACCGTGGATCACGTTGCGGCCGATGTTCACGGCCAGATCACCGCGGATCGTGCCGGGCTCGGCCTCCAGGGGCTTGGTGGCACCTATCAATGTGCGGGCGCTGGCGATCACGCCGTCGCCCTCCCACACCATCGCCACCACCGGGCCGCTGGTGATGAACTCCACCAGACCGGGGAAGAAGGGACGCTCGCGGTGCACGCCGTAATGGCTCTCGGCCAGCTCTCGGCTGGGGGTGAGCTGCTTGAGGCCCACCAGCTTGAAGCCCTTGCGCTCGAAGCGGCCGAGGATCTCGCCCACCAACCCGCGCTGCACCCCGTCGGGCTTGATGGCGATGAAGGTGCGTTCGGCGGCCATGGGGGAAGAGCAGAAGATCCGGCTCATCGTGTGCGGCAGAGCCGCCGCTTGGCAAGCACACGCCTGGGCCGGCCAAAAACCAGCAACCCAGCAAGCTGGTTGACAAGCCAGTCAGCCGTGGCAGCCACCCGATGAAAACCACCATCGACCTCCCCGATGTGCTGGTGCAACAAGCACGCCAGAAAGCCCTCCATCTGGGGCGCCCATTCAAGGGCCTCGTGGCCGAATACATCCGCCAGGGCCTGAGTGAGCTGTCCGCGACTGCCCCGACGTCAACGTCCGGCGCCCTGGCCATCGCCGACGACGGCCTGCCCGTGTTTCGCCGTGTTCCCAGCGTGCAAAGGCCTGTGCCAACGCTGGAGGAGCTGCTGACCCTGGAGCAAAGCGCGCTCGCCGAGGAGGACCGCCTGCGTGCCTGCCTCTCTGATTGACACTTGTGTGTGGCTGGCGCTCAGATTTGAGGCTGATCCCTGACATTGCCAGACCCGCCAGGCCCTGCTGAACGCCACGCCGGAGCATCCCTGGCTCTGGTGCCGCGCCACCCGGCAGAGCTTTCTGCGCCTGGCCTCGACGCCCACCCTGCTGAACACCCACGGAGCCCCGTCAGCCACGAACCGCGACGCCTGCAACGCCCTGCAGACCCTGTCCGCCCTGCCCCAGGTGGCTGTTGTGGAGGATGCGCCCAACCTGATGGCCTGCTGGATGAAGCTGGCCTGCCTGGATCAGGCTGCCCCGAAACGGTAGATGGACGCCTACCTGGCGGCCCTGGCCATCACAGGAGGATGGCGGCTGTTGACGCTGGATCGCGACTTTCTGAGCTTCGAGAACGACGGACTGGATCTCCAGCTGTTGGAGGTCGAGAACAGTTGAGACAAGCTGGCCAGGATCAAGCATCACCTGGCGCACCAGAACGTGAGGGATACCCGCAAGCCCCCAAGTCATGGTGAGCCGCCTGCGCCCTCTGGGCCGGCGGCAGGCCCTGACTAGGCTGACCCCACCCGAATCCTGACTGCAGCGGTCTGATGGTGCTCGCCAACCACCAGGGCACCACGCCCCCCAGCCCCATCAGCCCACCGTCCAGCGCCCCGCCCAGCGCAGCTGCAGCAGCTCCCACCGCCGCCACCTGGACCGCGGCCGACGGCGCCGCCCTCTACGGCCTCGACCGCTGGGGCGATCCCTATTTCGCCGCCAACGCCCGCGGCCATGTGTGCGTGCAGCCCCAGGGCGAGCGGGGTGGCTCCCTCGATCTGGTGGAGCTGGTGAAGGAGCTGCGGGGGCGCAACCTCAGCCTGCCGCTGCTGATCCGCTTCGACGACATCCTCGAAGACCGGCTGGAGCGGCTGCACGGTGCCTTCGAGCGCGCCATCGCCCAATACGGCTACGCCGGCCGCTACCAGGGCGTGTTCCCGGTGAAGTGCAACCAGCAGCGCCACGTGGTGGAGCAGCTGGTGGAGAGCGGCAAGCGCTGGCACTTCGGCCTGGAGGCCGGCAGCAAGGCCGAGCTGCTGATCGCCCTCTCGCTGGTGGACGACCCCCAGGCGCTGCTGATCTGCAACGGCTACAAGGACCAGCGCTACATCGAAACCGCGATCCTAGCCCGGCGCCTCGGCCGCCAGCCGGTGGTGGTGATCGAGCAGGCCGACGAGGTGGGCCGGATCATCGCCGCCAGCCACGCGCTGGGGGCGGCACCGCTGATCGGCATCCGCGCCAAGCTCTCCACCCGCAGCACCGGCCGCTGGGGCAGCTCAGTGGGCGAGAAGGCCAAGTTCGGCCTGTCGGTGCCGGATCTGCTGGCCACGGTGGAGGCCCTGCGCGAGGCTGGGCTGCTAGCGGAACTGCGGCTGCTGCACTTCCACATCGGCAGCCAGATCAACGACATCGCCGTGCTCAAGGACGCCCTGCAGGAGGCGGGCCAGATCTACGCCGAGCTCACCCGCCTGGGGGCGCCGATGGGCTACCTGGATGTGGGCGGCGGCCTGGGCATCGACTACGACGGCAGCCGCACCGCCACCGCCGCCTCCAAGAACTACTCCCTGCAGAACTACGCCAACGACGTGGTGGCCACCGTGCGCGAGTGCTGCGAGGGCGCCGGCATCGCCGTGCCCACCCTGGTGAGCGAGAGCGGCCGGGCGATCGCCAGCCACTTCTCGGTGCTGGTGTTTGACGTGCTCGGCGCCGGCGGCCTGCCCGGGGCGGTGCCGGAGGCGGCCGGCGAGGAGGCCCTGATCCTGCGCAACCTGCGCGACAGCCACGCCGCGATCAGCGCCATCCCCGCCGCCGATCCGGCGGCGATCGGCGCGGGGCTGGAGCGACTGCAGGAGGCCTGGAACGACGCCCTCAAGTTCAAGGACGACGCCATGGCGGCCTTCCGCCTGGGCTACCTGGGGCTGCCGGAGCGGGGCCTGGCCGAGCAGCTCACCTGGGCCTGCTGCCAGGGCATCGCCGAGCGGCTGGCCCTGCTGCCGGCCGACGCCCCGGTGCCCGACGAGCTGCGGGCCCTGCCGGCCGCCCTGGCCTCCACCTATTACGCCAACCTCTCGGTGTTTCGCTCAGCGCCGGACACCTGGGCCATCGACCAGCTGTTCCCGATGCTGCCCCTGCAGCGCCTCGATGAGGCCCCCAGCCGGCTGGGCAGCTTCGCGGACCTCACCTGCGATTCCGACGGCAAGCTGGCCCGCTTCATTAATCCAGATGGGCGATCCGGGAGGGGCCAGGTGAAGAGCCTGCTGGAGCTCCACCCCCTGCGCGCCGGCGAGCCCTACTGGATCGGCCTGTTCCTGGCCGGCGCCTACCAGGAGGTGATGGGCAACCTGCACAACCTGTTCGGCAGCACCGATGCAGTGCACATCCGCCTGGCCCCCGGCGGCGGCTACCGGGTGGATCACGTGGTGCGCGGCGACACCAACGCCGAGGTGCTGCAGGCGATGGAGCACGACCCCCAGCTGCTGCTGGAGCGGCTGCGCATGGCCAGCGAAACGGCGATCGCCCAGGGTCAGCTGGCCATCGGCGATGCCCGCCGGCTGATGGACCACCTGGAAACCAGCCTGCGCCAGACCACCTATCTGCAGGGCTGAGGTTCAGGTCAGCGGCTGACGAGCAGCACCCACACCAGCTTGCAGAGCAGGTGCAGGCCCTGGTCGGTGCCCAGGCCAAACCAGCCCCGGCACTTGAGGTGATCGATCAGGGCATGGGCCAGCCACTCGGCCAGGCCCAGCAGCGGCAGGCCCGTGAGCAGGGCCACCACCAAGCCATGGATGGCGGCATGGGCGGTGAGCCACCAGGGCCAGGGAAGGGTGGCATCTCGACCGGGGCATTTCTCCACGGCCATCCGGTCGCTCTGGAGGCCGAAATCCGCCAGGAAATGCCCCATCGCCAGCAGCGCGAACAGGGCGTAGCCGGTGGTGATCGGCATGGGGGTGGGGAGGGGCGACGGGATAGCCCTGGCCCTCAGCTTGGCGGTTCGCTGACTGGGAGACCAGCAGCGAAGTGGTCAGCCGTCTCCACCCCGAACACCTCCGTGGCCTCGAGGCCCTTGATCTCCTGCCTGCCGAAACTGCTCAGGGCGAAGCGGGGGTCACCGATGAGCAGTCGGGCGGTGGCGGCATCGATGCACACGCGGCTGGCCAGGCGCCGGGTGAGCGCCTCCAGGCGGCTGGCAAGGTTCACCGTGTCGCCGATCACGGTGAACTCCAGCCGCTGGGGGCTGCCGATCTGGCCGGCCAGCACTACCCCGGAGGCCAGGCCCACCCCACTGGCCAGGGGCTCGACCCCCTGCTGCCGCCAGGCGGCATTGAGCTGCTCGAGCCGGGCCCGCATCGCCAGGGCGCACTGCACTGCCGCCGCCGCCTCCTGCTCCACGCCGCGGCCCACAGGTGAACCGAACACGGCCATCACCGCATCACCGATGAACTTGTCGACGGTGCCGCCATGGGCGGTGATCACCTCCACCATGGCGCCGAGGTAGGTGTTGAGCTGGCGCACGTGCAGCTCGCTCTCGCCGGCGGCACTGCGGCGGCGGGTGAGGTCGGTGAAGCCCTGCAGATCGGAGAAGAGCACCGTCACTTCCCGCACGCGCCCGCGCAGCATGCCCTGGGCCCCGGCGGGGTCCGCCAGGATCTCGGCCACCACGCTGGGGGCCACGTAGCGCTCGAAGGTGCGCCGCAACCGGCGCCGCTCCCGCCCCTCGCGGAGATAGGCATCCCCGCCATACAGCAGGCCCAGCACCACCAGGCCGCTGGCCGGTGCCAGCAGCTGCAGCCAGCGGTTCGCCTGGGTCAAGGCCAGACCGACCGCCAGCAGCTGCACCACCAGCCCCGTGGACACAACCGCCAGGCGCCAGCCCAAGGAGGGCCTGCCCAGGGCCAGGAGCGCCGCCAGAGCCACCGTGCCGGCGGCCAGCAGGGCCCGGGCCCAGGGGGCGAGCGGCCAGAGCGCCAGGCCATCGCCCTCCAGGGAATTGGCCACCGCCGTGCCGAGCACCTCCAGGCCGGAGAGGGTGCCGAAGGGCGAGCCGTAGCCGGCCTCACCCTGGGACACCACAGGGCCCACGAGCACCAGGGCACCTCGCACGGCCGGCCGCAGGGGCTGGCGCTCCCAGCGCTGGGGATCGAGTACCTCCCAGGCGGGAATGCGGCGCAGGTGACCCTCCGGGCCATAGGTGTGCAGCTCCCGAGCGGCATCCGGCTGGCGGCTGCGGCGGCCGGCCAGCTGCAGCAGACGCAGCGCCAGGGACGGAGGAGAGTCGACAGCCTGGCTGGCCAGGACCGCCCGGTAGGCCTCGGGGTGCCGCAGCGACTGGCCCGGCCGCGGCGGCAGGACATTGGTCACCCCCAGGGGCAGCGTGGCGGGAAGCGCGGCCTGGAGAGCCTCCGGTCGCACCAGCACCAGGCCCCCCGCGCCCTGGCTGTCATGGGGCTCCAGCCACTCCGCCGCCAGGGCGATGCGGCCCTGATGACGGCGCAGCACCGCCACCAGGGCCCCATCGTCCGCCGGCCCCTGGCCACTGTGCCCCTCAAACACCACGTTGATCGCCACCGCCGCGGCACCGGCCTGGAGCAGGGTCTCCGCCAGCCGGCCGTAGGCGGCGCGCGGCCAGGGCAGCACGCCGATGCCCCGGGCCCACGCCGGGATGGAGGCGCTGCCGGGCTCGGCCTGCTCAAACCAGTCCCCCTGCTGGAGGGTGGCGTCATCGATCGTCACCAGCACCAGCGGCGCCGGTGGGGTCCGCGCTCCCCGCAGTTGCAGCAGCTGGGTGTCGAGATTGCGCTCCCACACCCGCAGCCGCGGCCCGGGCCAACCCGCCGACAGTCCCACCCAGACGGCCGTCAGGCCCGTGAGCAGCACCAGCACGCGATGGCGTCCCATGGCGCTTCAGCCCGGCTCAGAACAGGCCGAAGCCGAAGCCTCGGAAGGAGGGCAGCGACGGAGCCACGGGCAGGGCCGGGATCGGCACGGCGGGCAGGTTGGAGCGCAGATAGCTCTCCAGGGCCGCCTGGGCGGGCAGGGGCAGCCTGAAGCCCTCGAACAGCGGACCGGTGATGATCCGCGTGTAGTCGCCGCTGCTGAGAGCCAGCAGCGCCAGCACCACCCCCTGCGGTGAGATGCGCAGGCGCTGGCCCGCCTGCAGCGTGGTGGGCGGGGTCGCGGAAACCGCCTCCCCCTCCTGGCCGGCCTCCACCTCCACCTCCCCCTCCAGCACGGAGATCTCGGTATCCCCTGCCTCCGTCACCTCCAGCACATAGTTGGTGCCGCGCACGCTGAGCCGCGCCGAGCGGGTGCAGCCCCCCTGTTTGCCGGACACCAGCACCTGGCCCTTGTCGAGCAGGAAACAGGTGCTTCCCAGCCGCAGCTGGGACTGGCGGTTGAGCCGGCCCACGGCACCGCCGTCAAAGGCCAGCTGGCCCCGGCTTCTGCCGGTGGAAATCAGCTGGGGGGAGCGGGCCTGCTGCCTGACACGGGCCTGCTCGCGATCGATGAACAGCTCCTTGCCATCCAGGATCTCCTGCACCACTGCCGTCTGGCTCTGCTGCGCCGCCAGGGGGCGAGGCAGGGCGAAGGCGGCGATCAGCAACGCCAAAGCGAGCACATGGGGCTGCGGACGCTGGCAGAACACAGCTCTCCCGGCTCAGGTCTGGACCATTGTGACGCGATCGCCGGTGACGACCCAGCTCAGCTGGCGCAGAAGCGCACCTGCAGGGCCAGCCGGTCGGTGGGTTGCGGCAGTTCGGCGGGATCGAACGGCGCCGCATCCGCCGCCATCGCCCGCATCGCCACCGGCCGCAGGTCATGGCCCTCCACCCGCACATCCAGGGGCTGCAGAGCAGAGCGGCCCACGGCAGCCGCGAGCTCCCGTGCCTGGGCGAGCGCATCCTGATAGGCCTCACGCAGCAGGCGGGCGCGCACGGCGGGCATGGCGGCTGGATCGGCCTCGGCGGCCACCGGATTGAGACGCACGCCCTCCAGGCCGCCCACCTGGCGCACGAACTCCTGCAGCCGCTGCGGCGCCAGCTCACCGCTCACCTGCAGCGTCGCCACCACCCGCGACCCGGCACTGCGCGGTTCCGGGGAGCGCTGCCAGGTGCTGGGCGAACTGACGCGCAGCTCCCGCACGCCCAAGGCCTCCAGCCGCTGCCGCACCGCTGCAAGCCGGCGCTGCAGGGCGGCCAGGGCCCCATCGGCATCCGCGGCCTCGGCCTCCAGCCCCAGCGACACGGCCAGGCGCTGGGTGTCGCGCTTCAGCTCGGCGCTGCCGCGGGTTTCGAGCAGGGTGCCGGCGCACTGGAGCTGCACCTGCACCTGGGCCCGGGCGGGGACAGGCCCGCTGGAGGCGGCCAACACCGCAAGCACGGCCGGCAGCAACGCCCGCGGCAGGGGCAACGGTGCAGCAAAGGCCATGGCGGAGCTGGTGGAGTGGCACCAGCATGGAACCACTGGACGTGCTGCGGAGTGGCGATGGCCCTGCTGCAACGGTTGCTGCCCGCGCTGCTGGCCCTCAGCGCCCTGGGGCTGGTGCGGCTGCTGGTCCACCGCCGCCGCCTGCCGGACGTCCCCCTGGGGCTGCCCCTGCTGGCGCTGGCCAGCTGGACGCTGATGCCCTGGATCGAGGCGCTCGGCCTGCCCGCCGACTACCGGCGCTGGCTGGGGATGGCGGACGAACTGCTGCTCGGCTATGCCGCCCTGCGGCTGGGGTTGTGGCTGGGGGTGGAGCTGCCGGGCGGCCTGGGCTGGTGGCGCCGCCCGCCGGAGTTGCTGCTGCAGCTGCTGATGCTCGGCCTGGGAGCGCTGCTCACGGTGCTGGTGGTGCGGGAATCGGCCCGCTTCGATCTCGTGGGCCTGGTCACCACCTCGGCCGTGCTCACCGCGGTGCTGGGCTTCGCCGCCCAGGAAACGCTCAAGGACCTGTTCGCCGGTCTGGAGCTGCAGCTGGGGGACGACTTCGCGGTGGGCGACTGGCTGGACATGGGCCAGGGCGTGCAGGGGGTGGTGGAGAGGATCACCTGGCGTGACACCCAGCTGCGCAACCTGGACGGCTGCCGGCTGATCATCCCCAACAGCAAGATCACCGCGGAGGTGATCAGCAACCGCTCGGCCAGCGGCGCCGCCAGCAACCGTTTCGAGATCGGCCTCGACTACGGCTTCCCTCCGGCCCAGGCCCGGGCCCTGCTGGAGGAGGTGCTGCGCCAGCATCCGCTGGTGCTTGATACCCCGGCGCCGCGGGTCCGCCTGAAGGAGTTCGAGGAGAGCTCGATCCTCTACGAGCTGCAGGTGTGGCAGAAGGAGATGAACCTGAGGGCTGTGCTGGAGCTGCGCAGCGCGCTGCAGGAGCAGATCTGGTATGCCCTGCAGCGGGCTGGCCAGACCATCCCCTTCCCGGTGCGGGAGCTGCGGGCGCGCCGCCGTGAAGCCCCGCAGACCGGCAGGTCGGCCACTGCAGCCCTGGCGGGGAGCGGACTGTTCCGGGTGATGGCAGCGGACCAGCTCAAGCAACTGGCGGCAGCGGGGCAGGTGCTCACCTTCGCTCCCGGCGAGGCGATCGTGCGGGAGGGGGAGTCGGGCGACTGCCTGTACCAACTTCTGGTGGGGCGGGTGGAGGTGCTAAAGGCGGTTGGTCCTGGACGGCAGGTGTCGGTGCGGCAGCTGGGGCCCGGCGAGCACTTCGGCGAGATGACACTGCTGCTGGACCAACCGCGCAGCGCCACCGTGCGCGCCCTGGAGGAATGCCGCCTGCTGCAGCTCGACCGGCAAGCCCTGGCGCCCCTGCTGGAGGCGCAGCCGGAGCTGCTGGAGCAGCTGGCCGAACTGGTGAACCGCCGCCGGCAGGAGCTGGATCAACTGGACGAGCGCGCCAGCGAGGTGCAGGACACAGGTCTGCTCGCGACGATGCGCCGGCTGTTTCAGGCGGTGACCAGCGGCAGTCCGGCGGAGGGCTAGCCGCAGAGCTCCCATTCAGCCGGCCTGGCTGCGTTCAGCCCGCCAGGGCGCTGATCAGCTGCTCCCGCGCCTGCTCCAGCGCCCCATCCAGCCCCGCGCCATCACGGCCACCAGCCTGGGCCAGGTTGGGCCGGCCGCCGCCGCCACCGCCGCAGAGCTTGGCGATGCCGCCGATGAAGGCGCCGGCCTTGGGGCCGGCCGCGATCACCGCTTTGCCGAAGGCCGCCACCAGGATCACCTTGGTCAGATCGGCCGGGTCGGGAAGGCCGCCCAACACCACCGCCGCGCCGTCGCCCAGCTGATCGGCCAGGCCCTGGGCCGCCGTCTGCAGGCCGGCGCCATCCACGCCATCGAGGCGGGCCACCAGCAACTGGAAGGCACCCACCGCCTCCGCCTGGGCCACCACCGCCGCCGCCTTGGCTGCCGCCAGCTCGCCCCGGGCCACCGCCAGGGCCTTCTGGGTGGCCTTGAGCTCATCGGCCAGCTGGACCACGCGCTCCACGATCTCGCCGGGCTGGGCCTTGAAGCGCTCGGCCAGGGGCTTCACCACCGCCTCGCGCTCCTTCAGATAGGCCAGCACCGCCGGGCCGGCCACCGCCTCGATGCGGCGGATGCCAGCGGCCACGCCGCTCTCGCCCACGATCTTGAACACGCCGATCTCAGCGGTGTTGGCCACGTGGGTGCCGCCGCAGAGCTCCATCGACACACCGGGCACATCCACCACGCGCACCACGTCGGCGTATTTCTCGCCGAACATCGCCACGGCTCCGGCCGCCCTGGCCTGCTCGATCGCCATCGACCGCACCACCAGGCCGTGGGCTTCCGAGATCCAGCCGTTGATCAGCGCCTCGATCTGCTCCAGCTCCCCAGGCGTCACGGCCCGGGGGCAGTGGAAGTCGAAGCGCAGGCGGTCGAAATCCACCAGCGAGCCGGCCTGGCCGATGCCCGGATCCACCACCTGTTTGAGGGCCGCCTGCAGCAGGTGGGTGGCCGTGTGATTCGCCTGGACGCAGCGGCGGCAGGCGGCATCCACCCGAGCGGTGAGCAGGTCGCCCACCGCAACGCTGCCGCGCTCGATCTGGCCGCTGTGCACGAACACCGAGCGGTTGCGGCTCACCCCCTCGATGCTCACGATCACGCCCGCATCAACGCTGGTCTGGTCGCCGCCGCCCAGCAGCACGCCCCGGTCGCCCACCTGGCCGCCACCCTCGCCGTAGAAGGGGGTGGAATCAAGGACCAACTGCACCTGATCGCCGGCGCCGGCCCGCTCGGCCGGCTCCCCGTTCACCACCAGGGCCAGCACGCAGCTGGGGTGCTCCAGGGCCTCATAGCCCTTGAACGCCGTGGCCGCCGCCGTGGCCGCCACCTGATCGATGGCGCCCTGCAGGGTGAGGTCGATGCTCACCGCCGCGGCCTTGGCCCGCTGGCGCTGCTCCTCCATCGCCGCCTCAAAGCCGGCGGTGTCCACCGTGAGGCCGTGCTCCTCGGCGATCTCCTCGGTGAGCTCCAGCGGGAAGCCGTAGGTGTCGTAGAGCTCGAAGGCCTGCTCGCCACTGATCTGATGGGGCTGGGCCGTCAGCACCTCCGCGAGCAGCTTCTCGCCGCGCTCCAGGGTTTCCAGGAAGCGGGCTTCTTCGCGCTGCAGCTCGGCCAGGATCACCTCCCGCCGCTCCACCAGCTGGGGATAGGCGTCCCGCATCAGGGCGATCGACGCCTCACCCATCGCCGTCAGGAACGGCTTGTCGATGCCGACGAGCCGTCCGTGGCGCACCACCCGGCGCAGCAGGCGGCGCAGGATGTAGCCGCGGCCCAGATTGCTGGCAGTGACGCCATCGCAGATCAGCTGGGTGATGGCGCGGGAGTGGTCGCCGATCACCTTGAGCGAGGTTTTGCCCCTCCCATCGAGAGCGGGGTAATCCACCCCGGCCAGGCCCGCCGCCGTCTCGATCAGCGGATAGATCAGGTCGGTTTCGTAGTTGTTGGGAACGGCCTGCAGGATCTGGGCCATGCGCTCCAGGCCCATGCCGGTGTCGATGTTGCGATTGGCCAGCGGCGTGAGGGCACCCTCCGCGTCGCGGTTGAACTGCATGAACACCAGGTTGTAGAACTCGATGAAGCGGCTGTCGTCCTCCAGATCGATGCCGTCGTCACCGAGTTCGGGCTTGAAGTCGTAGTAGATCTCCGAGCAGGGGCCACAGGGGCCGGTGGGGCCTGAAGCCCAGAAGTTGTCGGCCTCATCCATGCGGATGATCCGCTTCGGATTCACGCCCACCACGTCACGCCAGATCGCCGCGGCCTCGTCGTCTTCGCGGAAGACGCTCACCACCAGGTTCTGCGGCGAGAGCCCGAACACCTCGGTCGAAAGCTCCCAGGCCCACTGGATGGCCTGCTCCTTGAAGTAGTCGCCGAAGGAGAAGTTGCCGAGCATCTCGAAAAACGTGTGATGCCGGGCCGTGCGGCCCACGTTCTCGATGTCGTTGGTGCGGATGCACTTCTGACTGCTGGTGGCCCGCGGCGCCGGCCGCTCCTGCTGGCCCAGGAACACCGGCTTGAAGGGGAGCATGCCGGCGATGGTGAGCAGCACCGTGGGGTCGCTCGGCACCAGCGAGGCGCTGGCCATCGGCCTGTGGCCCCGCTGCTCGTAGAACCCCAGGAAGGCCGCCCGGATCTCGGCGCCGCTGCGGGGGCATGAGGAGGTGACGGCGGCCATGGGCGAGGTCGATGCGCTTCTGCCCCATGATCGCTCAGGGTCCTGAGCAGGGTGCAGCCCAAGCGCTCTGCATCAGATAACAGCAGGCTGAAATGGCGCCGGACTGCCCCCAGGATGCCTCATCGAAAGCCCAAGAACTTGATGTTTTCTCTCTAGGAATGATGAGCCTAATAATTCATGGATCGAGATGCTTACAGCAATTCGAAGGCAATCCTTTTTGCAGCAATTGTTGACGCTCAAGTGCTGCTGTTGCGCGGCAGGTGGCGCTGCCGCAATCGGAATGGCACAACCAGTTACCGCACAGCCGATATTCGGAGATGATGGCAGGTCACTCACCTATCTCTTCAACAAGGCCCTGTTCGACGGAGCCCCAGGATCAGTCAATGATCCATCGGCAACCAAGCTGGGCGACAACTGGATGGAGGCCGTAATCAGGAATAACGGCGCAGGTGTTAACGGCGCAGGTTCCGTAGAACTCACCCTTAATGCCAATCTTGATGATGCGTCCGGCGCCTTTATCAGCTCGGTGGCATTCAATCTGCTTGGCACTATCGATGAACTAAATGTCACATGCAACTCAGGGGCGGCCTGCGCCACGCCGGCCTCCAATCTCAACTATGACAGCATAAACATGAGCAATAATGTACGAGGCCTTGATCTTGAGCTGCTCTTTCCTAGATCAAACAATCCACGCACGGACCGCCTGGATGGAACTGATAGCGTTTCATTCACCATCACAGGCGATGGCTTGACGTTCAATTCTTTCAACGCGGTGAACGACACAAAGCAGGGTGGCCTGGATGAGATTTACACCGCCGCCAGGCTGCAGGGCTACGACGACGGAAGCTCCACCCTCCTTGATGGTCCTACGGAACCTGTTCCCGGCCCGTTGCCGCTACTGGGTGGGGTCGCCGCCTTCCAGGCCAGCCAGCGCCTTCGCCGCCGCCTGGCATCGGCACGCCTGGCAGCGGCCAAGCCCCCGGCCCACCGGACGACCTGATCGCTCAGCGCAGGTGGCGGGGCAGGCGCCGGCGGTAGGCCAGGAACAGCTCGCGGGCCTCGTCGCGCAGCTGCTGATCCAGCACCAATCCCTGGCCGGCCGCGACGCCGGCCACGCCGGACTGGCCCGGGGGGAACACCTCCCCCCAGTCCTGCCCCCACACCCGCTGGGAAAAACGCTCGTTGCTGGCCCCGAATCGCTGCTGCAACAGGGCCGGCAGCCGCCCCTGCCAGCCGTCGAAGCGCTCGGCCACCCAGCCCCGCTGGCGCGCCAGCTGGCGGAGCTGCTCCACCAGCCGGTTGAGGCCATGGCCGGCGATCAGCTGGTTGCGGCGCACAGGCAACCGGTCGAGCTCGCCGTTGAGCAGGTAGGCCAGCCCCAGCCCGCGCCGCCCCAGCTGTTCGTTGGCCTGCTCGGCCGGCGCGGCCCGCCAGCCCGCCACCGGCGGCGGCAGCTCCAACAGGTCCAGCAGCTGGGCGAAGGGGTCCTGCCGGCGCGGCCGGAAGGGCAAATAGCTCTGGCGCAGCCCCTCGGCCGCCAGCGGGGCAGCGAACCGCTGCTCGAAATCCAGCAGCTGGGGGGCGTGGCGGATCCAGCGCCGCCGCGCCGGCCCGCGCAGGCGGCGGCCGTCCAGCTGGGCCCGCACATAGGCCCGGAAGCTGGGGGCGCCGTAGAGCCGGCCTAGCCCGTGGGCATAGAAGGAGTTGAGCAGCTCGGCCTGGGGGCGCACGAAACTGATCACATGCAGGGCGAAACCCTGCGCGGCGCCGTGGCGAAGCAGGCGCGCCAGGGCCTGGGGGTCGCGGATCAGGGGCGCGAAGTGCTCGGCGCTGAGCAGCAGATCGCCGCTCCAGCGCCGCTGCTGCCCGAGCAGCCGCTCCAGTGCCTGGAAGCGGCCGGCCTGCAGGTCCCGGGCCAGGTGGCGGTGGGAGTGCTCCCGCCAGGGGGTGGGATAGCGCAGACCCAGGCGCTCCAGGTCGGCCCTGTTGGCGTGCAGCCGGGCCTGCAGGTAGGTGCTGGCGGTCTTGTGGGGTCCGGCGTGCAGGTGCAGGGTGCGCTCAGGCGGCCGCAACGGTCCCGGACTCATGAACACTGCAACGGGCCTGCGCAGGGCATGATCGCCCAGCAACAGCTCCAAGACGCCCCTGGGCCGCCGCGTGAGCCAGCTCCCTGCACCGCCATCCCGCCAGCAGCTGCGGCTGCAGTCGATCGCCTGGGCCCTGGGCGCCGGGCTCACCGCCCTGCTGCTCGGCCTGCCCCTGGGGCTGGAAGCGGCCCTGCGCGCCGGCGGCTGTGGCCTGTTCTACGGCCTGCTGGCCTTCCATCTGCAGCGGGTCGACCCCGATGACAGCCACCTGCAGGCCGGCCTGGTGGGGGCCGTCTGCGGCATCCACAGCCTGGGACTGCCCACCATCGGCCCCTGGCCGGCGGGCCAGGGTTGGCCGGCCGCCCTGCTGGCGGTTGCGCCAACTGTGATGATGGGGCTCATTCGTGCCTGGTTGCCGCTGGTCGGCGCCTCCCTGCTGCTGCACCTGTCACTGCAGCTGCTTCGGCACAGATCCCGCCCGGTCGCCCCCGGCGACCTGTCGGCCCGCCGGCCCTGATGACCCTGGGATGAGCCTGCTGCACGCCACCTGGCTGTTTCCCCCTGAAGGGGCGGGCGGTCGCCTGTTCCTCTGGGCGGACACCTGGAAGGTGGCCGGTCCGGTGCAGCCCGGCCACGAGGCCCCCGACCATCCCTTGGCCCTCACCACCGACGAAGTCGCCGACTGGCTGGATGACAACGGCTACTGGAGCGAGGCCCTGCGGCCTGCCCGCGCCACCCTCACCCTGCCCAGCCGCACCCAGGCCAGCCGCGGCCGCAGCAGCGCCGGCGCCAAGGGCTGGAGCGGCCTGCCCCTGCAGGCCGGCGAACCGATCCCCAGGCAGCTGGAATGGTGGCCCTGGCAGGTGGAGGGCTGGGCCCTCGATCCGGGCAGCGCCGCCGAGTGGCTGAGCGGCCTGCCCCTGGCGGCCGGCCACCCGGACATGGCCGACGACCTGCGCTGGTGGACCCACCTGCAGCGCTGGGCCCTGAGCCTGATCGCCCGGGGGCGCTGGCTGCCCCAGATCGAGGACGGCATCGCCCGCTGGCTGCCCCTGCTCAACCGCGAGGGCGACCGCCACCGCCTGGAGGAACTGGCGATCGGCATCCCCCAGGTGGCCACCTGCGCCCTCGCTGCCGGGCCGGAGGGCGATCCCGCCCTGGCCTGCCGCCGCCCGGGCAGCGGCCGACTGCGGGTGGCCAGCCTGCTGGAGGCCCTGCTCGACGGCCAGCTGCGGGCGGGCTTCAAACCGGAGGGCGAGGGCCTCGATCCGCTGCTGCTGGCCTGGCAGAAGGCCCTGGGCAAGGGCAGCGGCCAGCTGCACCTCGAGGAGGAAGACCTTGAACGGCTGATCATCGCCACCCACCACTGGCGCGAGGCCGTGGCCGGACGGGTGGCGCCGGCCCGGGCCTGCCTGGAGCTGTTCACCCCCGCCGAAGGGGAGGAGCTGTGGGAGCTGCGCTTCAGCCTGCAGGCCGAGGCGGACCCCAGCCTGCGGGTGCCGGCCGCCGTGGCCTGGAGTGCCGGCGACCGCACCCTGCAGCTGGGCGAGGTGGCCGTGCCCCAGCCCAGCGAACTGCTGCTGGAGGGCCTGGGGCGGGCCCTCACCGTGTTTGAGCCGATCGAGCGGGGCCTGGATTCCACCACCCCTGAGGCGATGCAGCTCACCCCGGCCGAGGCGTTCGTGCTGGTGCGCACCGCCGCAGTCCAGCTGCGGGACGTGGGCGTGGGCGTGATCCTGCCGCCCAGCCTGGCGGGTGGCCTGGCCAGCCGACTGGGGCTGTCGATCCAGGCCGAACTGCCCGACAAGTCGCGCGGCTTCACCCTCGGCGAAACGCTGGTGATGACCTGGGAGTTCATGATCGGCGGGGTGACGCTCACCCTGCGCGACCTGGAGCGCCTGCAGGCCAAGCGCAGCCCCCTGGTGCAGCACAAGGGGGCCTGGATCGAGCTGCGTCCCGCCGATCTGCGCAACGCCGAGAAATTCAGCGTCGCCGACCCCGACCTCAGCCTCGACGATGCCCTGCGGCTCACCGCCAGCGAGGGCGACACCTTCCACCGCCTGCCGGTGCACCGCTTTGTGGCCGGCGTGCGGCTGCAGGCGGTGCTGGAGCAGTACCACCAGCAGAAGGCCCCCGATCCGCTGCCGGCGCCGCCCGGCTTCGCCGGCCAGCTGCGGCCCTACCAGGAGCGGGGCCTGGGCTGGCTGGCCTTCCTGCACCGCTTTGATCAGGGCGCCTGCCTGGCCGACGACATGGGCCTGGGCAAGACCATCCAGCTGCTGGCCTTCCTGCAGCACCTCAAGGCCGAAGAGGAGCTGAAACGCCCGGTACTGCTGGTGGCCCCCACCTCCGTGCTCACCAACTGGAAACGGGAGGCGACGGCTTTCACCCCCGAGCTGAAGGTGAAGGAGCACTACGGGCCCCGCCGGGCCAGCACGGATGCGGCCCTGAAGAAAGCCCTCAAGGGCGTCGACCTAGTGCTCACCAGCTACGGCCTGCTGCAGCGCGACAGCGAACTGCTGGAGCGCGTCGACTGGCAGGGGGTGGTGATCGACGAGGCCCAGGCGATCAAGAACCCCAGCGCCAAGCAGTCGATGGCCGCCCGCGACCTGGCCAGGCCGGGCCGGGGCAGCCGCAGCGGCCGCTTCCGCATCGCCCTCACCGGCACCCCTGTGGAAAACCGCGTCAGCGAGCTGTGGGCACTGATGGACTTCCTCAACCCCAGGGTGCTGGGCGACGAACCCTTCTTCCGCCAGCGCTACCGCCTGCCGATCGAGCGCTACGGCGACATGGCCTCGATGCGGGATCTCAAGAGCCGCGTGGGCCCATTCATCCTGCGGCGGCTGAAAACCGACCGCTCGATCATCTCCGACCTGCCCGAAAAATTGGAGCTGCACGAGTGGGTGGGGCTGAGCCCGGAACAGAAAAAGCTCTACGAGCGCACGGTGGAGCAGAGCCTCGACACCATTGCCCGGGCGCCCCTGGGCCAGAAGCACGGCCAGGTGCTGGCCCTGCTCACCAAGCTCAAGCAGGTGTGCAACCACCCCGCCCTGGCCCTGGGCGAGGACGTGCAGGCGGCAGTCGGCAATGGGGCAGCGACTGGCTTTGCCTCCCGCAGCGCCAAGGTGCAGCGGCTGGAGGAGATCCTCGAGGAGGTGATCGAGGCGGGCGACCGGGCCCTGCTGTTCACCCAGTTCGCCGAGTGGGGGCACCTGCTCAAGGCCCACCTGGAGCGCAGCTGGCGCCAGGAGGTGCCCTTCCTCTACGGCAACACCAGCAAGGCCGAGCGCCAGGCGATGGTGGATCGCTTCCAGGACGACCCCCGCGGCCCCCAGCTGTTCCTGCTCTCGCTCAAGGCCGGCGGTGTGGGCCTCAACCTCACCCGCGCCAGCCACGTGTTCCACATCGACCGCTGGTGGAACCCGGCCGTGGAGAACCAGGCCACCGACCGCGCCTACCGCATCGGCCAGACCAACCGGGTGCTGGTGCACAAGTTCATCACCAGCGGCTCGGTGGAGGAGCGCATCGACCGGATGATCCGCGAGAAGGCGAAGCTGGCCGAGGAGATCGTGGGCTCCGGCGAGGACTGGCTGGGCGGCCTGGACGTGGGCCAGCTCAAGGATCTGGTGTCCCTGCAGGAGCAGGATTGATCACGTGGCCGTGCTCGACCTCTACTGCGAACGGCTTGGCCCCGGCCTCCTGGCCGAACCGCTGAACGCCGTCACCAACGGGGCTTTCCTGGTGGCGGCATGGCGGCTGGCAAGCCTGGCTCGCGGCGATCGCGGCGTGCTGGCCCTGGCGGCCCTGGCCCTGGCCATCGGTGTAGGCAGCAGCCTGTTTCACACCTTTGCCACCGGCTGGGCGCTGGCGGCCGACGTGCTCCCGATCCTGCTGTTCCAGCTGCTGTTCCTGCTGCTCTACCTGCGCCGGCGGGCCGGCCTGGCGCTGGCCCCCGCGGCGGGCCTCTGCCTGGCCTTCCTGCTGGCCTGCCTAGCGGGGCGGGGCTTTCCCGGCGTGCTGAACGGATCGCTGGCCTACGCCCCCACCCTGGCGGTGCTGGCCCTGCTGGCCTGGCATCAGCTGCGCAGCCTGCAGTCGTGGCTGCTGGTGGGGGCCACGGGCCTGTTCAGCCTGTCGCTGCTGCTGCGCAGCCTGGACAATGCCCTCTGCCCGATCTGGCCGATCGGCACCCATCTGTTCTGGCATCTGCTCAACGCGGCCGTGCTGGTGCTCAGCGGCCAGGCCCTGGTGGCCGCAGGCCGGGATAATGCTGTGATCTCCGCGGGCAGGCGATGACCGTTTCCTCACCCGCCATCAACACCCAGCTGGGCGACGAAGGCCTGGGGCAGCAGCCCTGGTGGGTGGAGCAGTGGATGGAGCTGATCCACGGCTACCGCTTCAAGAAACGGCTGGAGCGCGCCTGGGAGTACGCCCGCTCCGGCAACGTGACCTCAATCCGCTTTGAGGGCCGGCGGGTGCATGCCCGGGTGCAGGGCAGCGGTGAAGAGCCCTACAAGGTGAAGCTCTGGCTCGACGTGCTCAACGACGAGGACTGGGGCTACGTGCTCGACGCCCTCACCCAGAAGGCGCGCTGGTCGGCCCAGCTGCTGGCGGGGGTGATGCCCCAGGACATCGAGCGGGCCTTCGCCGCCAGCGGCAAGCGCCTGTTCCCGTTCAAGTTGCAGGAGGTACGCAGCGAGTGCAGCTGCCCCGACAAGGCCAACCCCTGCAAGCACGTGAGCGCGGTGTTCTACCTGATGGGCGACCGCTTCAGTGAAGACCCCTTCGTGCTCTTCCAGCTGCGCGGCCGCACCCGCGCCCAGCTGCTCGGCGATCTGGCCAAGCGGCGCCGCCGCGCCCTGGCCAGGCAGGCCCGCCAGGCCCGCGCTCGGGGCGAAGAGGAAACGGACGGTGGCGGCAGCCAGCAGCCGGTGCACGGCGCGATCACCGACCCCAGCCGCTGGTGGCGCTACGATGCTGCCCTCGACCCCGACCTGGTGGTGATCACCCCGGCCCTGGAGGGGGACACCGGCCTGGATGCGGCCGGCCCCCTCCCCCTGGCCGAGTCGCCCCAGTTCCCGGAGGCCAACCAGAGCTTCCTCGCCCACGTGCGCGAACACGGCCAGATGATGGCCACCCTGGCCATGGCCCGGGCGATGGACAACGGCCAGAACGAGGGCCAGGAGAGTGCCGCAGCCAGCGATGCCGGCAGCGGTTGAGCCCAGCCCGCCGGGCTGGTTGACCCCAGCCAGCCAGCAGTTGGTGAGCAAGCTACTGGCCACCCACGAGCAGGCCTTCGGCAGGCCCCTGCTGGCGGGCCTGGGGTCAGACGCCACGCCCCTGCAGTGGAGCCAGTCCCTGTTTGCCGCCGCCACCGTGGTGCTGGCCCACGACGGCGCCGATCCCGGCGGAGATCCGGGCCCCCGGCTGATCTACGCCAACCGGGCCGCCCTCCTGCTCTGGCGGCGCCCCTGGGCCGAGCTGGTGGGCATGCCCTCGCGGCACACCGCCGAACCGGCCGAGCGCGCCGGTCGCGCCCAGGCGCTCCAACGCGTGCAGCGCCGGCACGCCATCGCCGACTACAGCGGCATCCGCATCGACAGCCAGGGCCGCCGCTTCCAGATCAGCGGCGCCCGCGTCTGGAGCCTGCCCGGCGGCCAGGCCGCCGCCTTCAGCGCCTGGCACTGGCTCTGAGCCAGGTTTGGCAGAGCCTGCCGGACCATCCGGCGACCGGCGTAACACACAACCGGGCCAATCCAGATGTATTGCTCCAAACAAAGCCCCAGTAATATCGCGCACCTGGAGACGTGTCTGAACTGACATCACAGGCCGTTGTTAAATCCGCCTTAACTGGTTTGCCGAGGTGAATTGAGAGGGTTGGCCAAAGCCCTCTGATCCAAGATCGTGGCCCTGGTTTTCAGCCTGCTTGATCCTGCCGTCGCCGCCGTGGGTGGCGTGATCGACGTTTCGGCGCTCGGGGCCAACGCCGAGATCTCCGCCTACAACCCGTCCACGGGCTACCTCTACACCGTTGGCGGGGGCTCCGGCGCCATCGTGGTCAGCGATCTGAGCGACCCTCTCAATCCAAGCACCGTTGCCATCGCCACTCCAGGCGAAGGCGTCCAAACACTTCAAAGCGCAGCCGTCTTCGGCAAGCTGCTGGCCATCGCCGTGCAGAACACGGTGAAGACCGAGCCTGGATTTGTTCAGTTCTATGACCTGAACAACCCGGCCCTGCCCGTTCACATCAGCACCGTGAGCGTCGGCGCCCTGCCCGACATGGTGAAGTTCAGCGGCGACGGCAGCAAGCTGCTGGTCACCAATGAAGGCGAGCCCAATTCGCTTTACACGATCGATCCGGAGGGATCGATCTCGGTGATCAACACCAGCGGCTACCTGGCCGCCTCAGCGGTGGCGCCTGTTCAGGCCGATGTGCAGACCATCGGCTTCGGCGCCTGGGAAAACCGCCGGGCTGAACTGATCAACCGCGGCATCCGCATCGGCCAACGCCTGGGGGTGACCACCACGGTGGCCCAGGACATTGAGGCTGAAGCAATCGCCATCAGCGCTGATGGAACCACCGCCTGGATCTCCCTGCAGGAGAACAACGCTTTCGCCGTGCTCGATCTCAGCAGCGCCACACCGGTGATCAAGGAGATCTTTTCCGCTGGCATCAAAGACTGGAACCGCGGCATCGCCAGCGCCGAGAACTTCAGCTACGAGCTGGAGTATGCGGCCGGCACCGCCAATCTGCCGGCCGGCGTGCTGGCTGGTGGCCTTTCGGGCCTCACCTTCGCCGGCCAGGAAACGGTCGACGGCGTTGCCCTCGACGTCTACTACTCGATCACCGACCGGGGCCCCAATGGCGATCTGGTCGACGGCAAGCGCGAATTTCTCGATGCCGACTTCCAGCCCACGATCTACAAACTGGGCATGAACCGGGCCACCGGCGCCATCAGCGAGCTGGCCCGCATTGGTCTGAAGCGACCTGATGGCACCCCCCTGACAGGCCTGCCCCAGCTGGCGATCAAGGATGACGTGCCGATCGATGCCGACGGCACTGTGTTGGCTTACGACCCCTTTGGCATCGACTCCGAGACGGTTTCACTGTTCAACCTCAACATCGGCGGCAGCGAGCGACAGGTGTTCGCCGTCGGCGATGAATACCGCGGCCAGATCGCCATCTTCGATGCCGCCACCGGCAACCTGATCCAGCGCTACATCCCCGCCGGCCAGAAGGCGCAGCTGGCCGCCCAGCACAACGTGAATGGCGCCACCCCGATCGGCGCCGAGACGATCGACAGCCTGCCCGCCGTCTACGCCAACCGCTGGAGCAACCGCGGCATCGAGGGCATGGCCTTCAACCCCACCGATGGGCTGCTCTACGCCTTCATGCAGAGCCCCCTGGACGTGGATGCCAACGGTGACGGCGTCACCGAGGGCCGCAGCCGCTCCGAGCTCACCCGCATCCTGGCCATCGATCCTGCCACCGGCACGCCGGTGAAGGAGCACCTGTATCTCCTCAGCGGCCGCGCCGGTCAGGACAAGATCGGCGATGTGGCCTTCGATCCAGCCCGCGGCGTGTTCCTGGTGATCGAGCGCGACAGCAGCCGCAGCCTCACCGGCTTCAAGCACGTGTTCGAAGTGGACCTGCGCGGCGCCACCGACACCCTGCCCCTCACCACCGCCGATGGCTGGCTGGGCAAGATCGGCGTGGTCAGCCCCGAGCTGCTCGACAACCGCCGCATCCTGATCGACCACGACAGCGATCCGACCACTCCGGAGATCTTCAGCACCTCCAGCGCCGATGCCCTGGCGGCCGCCGGCATCCGCCTGGCCCACAAGATCGAGCTGTTCAACCTTCCCTCGATCGGCGGCACGATCGCCTACGACAAGCCGGAAGGCCTCACCATCCGCGACGACGGCGCGCTGGTGGTCAACTACGACAACGACTTCGGCACCGAAGGCGCCAGTGGCAACACCTTCACCGTGGTGAACTTCGATGGCGCCGGCTTCGACAGTTCCGACCAGGATGGCAGCGGCGGCAGCAACCAGTATCTGCCCGTGAGCGGCCTGCCGGTGTGGGGTCTCACCATGCCGGACGGGATCGCCACCTTCACCGATGCCCAGGGCCGCAGTTTCCTGCTGGCGGTGGGCGAAGGTGACTCTCGCGAGTATCAACCAGATATTGGTGATGTCTTCTTTGACCTCACCCGGGCCAGCAGCGGCAATGTGGTGGCCGGCACCCCCTTCCGCAACCACCCCGGCGTCAGCGCCCTCAACGCCGCCTTCGCGGCAGCCACCGGGATCAGCCGCACCCGCCTCAACCTGCTCAACGACACCGGCGACATCAACGGCGATGGGCTGATCGACAAGCCTTTCAGCATCGGCTCCCGCTCCCTGCGCATCTATGACGCCAAGGGCAACGTGGTGTTCGATTCCAGCGATCAGCTTGAAGAGCTGGCCAACAGCCTGGGCCTGATGGCCGGCAACCGCGACGACGACAAGGGCACCGAGCCCGAAATGGTGGAGATCGCCACCGTGGCTGGCCGCACCTATGCCTTCGTGGCCCTGGAGCGCACCACCACCAGCGTGGCGGCGGTGTTCGACATCACCGACCCCTACAACGTGGCCGCCGTCGATCCGGTGGTGTTCCCTGGCTCGAACCGCATCGAGGGCATCACCTTCCTGCGCAGCGCCGCCGGTGAGCCGGCCGGCGTGATCGCCAGCAGCGAGGGCAACGACGTGGTGAGCATCACCACGGCCGCACCGCTGGCCGCAGGCAGTGCCTTCAAGCTGCAGCTGTTCCACCTGTCCGACCAGGAGGGCAACCTCAGCGCCCTCGACAACGCCCCCAACCTCTCCGGGGTGCTCAATGCCCTGCGCGCCCAGGACATCGACGGCGACGGCATCCCAGGCTTCGTGAACACCCTCACCCTCTCCAGCGGCGACGCCTGGATCCCGGGCCTGTTCTACGGCGCCTCCACCCAGGCCTATGGGGCGGTGGGCCGCGGCGACGTGCTGATCCAGAACGCCCTGGGGGTGCAGGCGATCGCCCTGGGCAATCACGAGTTCGACCAGGGCACCAGCGTGCTCAAGAACCTGATCAGCAGCAATGCCGGCGCCGGCTACCCCGGCACCGCCTTCCCCTACCTGAGCGGCAACCTCAACTTCAGCACCGACAGCAACCTCTCCGGCCTGGTGGTGCCCGATGGCCAGACAGCCAAGCCCAACAGCATCACCGGCAGCGTGGTGTTTGACGTGAACGGCCAGCAGGTGGGCGTGGTGGGCGCCACCACCCCCTGGCTGAAGACCATCTCCAGCCCCGGCAATGTGGGCATTGCCCCCGCCCCCTTCAGCGGCACCCCCACGTCAGCTGAGCTCGATGCCCTGGCCGCCGAGATCCAGACCGACGTGGACGCGCTGATCGCCGCCAACCCCGGGCTGAACAAGGTGATCCTGCTGGCCCACATGCAGCAGATCAGCATCGAGCAGGCCCTGGCCGAGCGCCTGCGCCACGTGGACATCATCATGGCCGGCGGCTCCAACACCCGCCTGTTCGACGCCGACGACACCGCCCGCCCCGGCGACAGCGTGCAGGGCACCTACCCGGTCCTCAAAACCGACGCCGACGGCAAACCGGTGGCGGTGGTGAACACCGACGGCAACTACAGGTATCTGGGCCGCCTGGTGCTCGATTTTGACGCCGACGGCGTCATCATCCCCGCGAGCTACGACCCCGCCATCAGCGGTGCCTACCGCACCGATGCGGCCGGGCTCGCCGCCGTGGATGGCGAGGCCTTCATCGATGCCCGCGTGCAGGCGGTGGCCGACACGCTGCGCGATCTGATCGTGACCCAGGAATCGGAATGGTTCGGGGTGAGTGAGGTGTTCCTCAACGGCAACCGCAACCCCGGCGTGCGCAGCGAGGAGACCAACCTCGGCAACCTCACCTCCGATGCCAACCTGGCCTACGCCCGCTCAATCGACCCCACCGTGATGGTGTCGCTGAAGAACGGCGGCGGCATCCGCAATTCGATCGGCCAGTCGGTGATCCCCACCGGCTCGGTGGATGGTGTGCCGGAGCTGCTGCCCACCGCAGCGGTGTTCGACGCCCAGGGCAACGTGGTGAAACCGGAGGGGGGCATCTCCCGCAACGACATCGCCAATGCCCTGAGCTTCAACAACGGCCTCTCGCTGGTGACCGTGACCCCAGCTGAGCTCAAGGCGCTGCTGGAGCACGGCCTGGCCGCTGGCGTGAACGAGGGCCGCTTCCCCCAGGTGGGCGGCATGGCCTTGAGCTACGACCTCAACCGCCCGGCAGGTTCTCGGGTGCAGAGCCTGGCGGTCCAAGACGCCACCGGCAAGGATCTCGACGTCGTGGTGCGCCGCGGCGCGGTGGTTGGCAACCCCAACCGCAGCATCCGCATGGTGACGCTGAATTTCCTGGCCAACGGTGGTGACGGCTATCCCTTCACCAACCTCACTACCCCAAACCGGGTGGATCTCACAGCGAGCGATACCGCCCCCCGTACAGGAGTCGCCACCTTTGCCGCCGACGGCTCCGAGCAGGACGCCCTTGCCGAATTCCTGGCCGCCAACCACTCTCCAGCCAACCCCTACGCCAAGGCCGACACGGCCCAACCCCTCGACACCCGCCTGCAGAACCTGGCGGTGCGCGGCGATGCGGTGATCGATCCGGTACGTCGTCCAGGCACCCTCCTGCCGCCTCCGCCCATACCGCTGCCCACCATGGTGACTCCCCTGCCATCTCCATCCGTCTTCGCACCTCCAGCCGGTCTGCTCACCGGCGCTGATGCCGCCAGCTTCAAGGTGATCGGCACCGAGCTGTTCCTCAAGTCCAGCACAGCTCACGAATTCATGACCTGAGCCTGCTACGACAACCTCCTGCTCGCTCTGGTTGGTTGCCGTTTCAGCTATGACGACTTCATCGCTACGAGCCGCATTTGAGATCCTGGGGGCTTCCGACTTTGCCCCCAAAGCGCTGAAAGAACTGGATAGACCTGCCGGCCTTGATGCACAAGTCACGAACCCGGGGAAACCACCGCAGAATCCACAGCCGCAACAACACCACAGACAGTCCAAAACAAGGGCGACTGAGAACCACTACCGTCACAACAACTAGTGATGCCTTGATGCCTCTAGGAGGGCAGAGCAACGTTTTAGATCCTGACTTCAAGGATCAGAACTTTCCAGCCCTGTAGGTGTGCGGACGTGATGGGACCTACCTGTCCGTGTCGGGCGGACGGCGCAGCGTGGGAGGTGGAAGGCCCAGCTTTGATCGGTTCACCATGCCGGGTTTTCGGGTGGGGTACCACCCGGAGCAGCTTGGCCTGATCTTGCTCGCCTGACCAGCAGCAGGCCCGCCCTGCCTACAGTTCCATAAGCCGCCCCAGCTGCCGATGGTCGCCCCCCCAGCCGCTGCAGGAACCACAGCCACTTCCGGCGCAGCGCCAGGTGCACCCGCCCGCCTCACCCTCCAGTGCGAGCCGATCGCGCCTGACACCACCACAATCCGCTCGCTCGACTGGGACCGTAGCCGCTTCGACATCGAGTTCGGCCTGCGCAACGGCACCACCTACAACAGCTTCCTGGTGCGGGGTGAGCGCACCGCCCTGATCGACACCAGCCACCTCAAATTCGAAGGCAGCTGGCTGCCGCTGCTGCAGGAGCAGATCGATCCGAAGGCCATCGATCACCTGATCGTGAGCCACACTGAGCCCGACCACTCGGGGCTGATCGGCCACCTGCTCGATCTCAACCCCGAGATCGAGATCGTGGCCTCCAAGGTGGCGATCCAGTTCCTGGAGAACCAGGTGCACCGGCCGTTCAAAAGCCGGGCGGTGAAAAGCGGCGAGGAGCTCGATCTGGGCACCAACCCCGAGAGCGGCGTGAACCACCGCTTCGAGTTTCTGAGTGCGCCGAACCTGCACTGGCCGGACACGATCTTTTCGTTCGATCACGGCACCGGCATCCTCTACACCTGTGATGCCTTCGGCCTGCACTACTGCTCCGAGGACGTCTTCGACGTCGACCCCGGCGCCATTGCCCCGGATTTCCGCTTCTACTACGAGTGCCTGATGGGCCCCAACGCCCGCAGCGTGCTGCAGGCGATGAAGCGCATGGATGCCCTGCCACAGGTCACCACCATCGCCGTGGGCCACGGGCCGCTGCTGCGCGAACACCTCCCCCTTTGGCTCGACGACTACCGCAGCTGGAGCTCTGAGCGCAGCACAGGCGAGGCCTATGCGGCGGTTTGCTACGTGAGCCAGTACGGCTTCTGCGACCGGCTCAGCCAGGCCCTGGCCCGCGGCATCCAGAAGGCCGGCGCCGCCGTGCAGCTGGTGGACCTGCGGGCCACCGATCCCCAGGAGCTCAGCGCCCTTGTGGGCGAGGCCAGCGCCGTGGTGGTGCCCACCTGGCCCGCCAGCGCCGACGCCGACCTGCAGGCCAGCATCGGCACCCTGCTGGCGGCGCTCAAGCCCAAGCAGTGGGTGGCCTGCTATGACGCCTTCGGCGGCAACGACGAGCCGATCGACACCGTTGCCGGCCAGCTGCGCGGCCTGGGCCAGAAGAGCGCCTTCGAGCCGCTGCGCATCCGCCAGGCACCCCAGACGGGCGACTACCAGCGCTGCGAGGAGGCCGGCACCGACCTGGGCCAGCTGCTCACCAAGGCCAAGACGATCGCGGCGATGAAGGCGCTCGACGGCGATCTCGACAAGGCACTCGGGCGCCTGAGCGGCGGCCTCTATGTGGTGACCGCCCGCCAAAGCGATGGTGAGGGCGGCACCAGAAGCGGCGCCATGGTGGCCAGCTGGGTGAGCCAGGCCAGCTTTGAGCCGCCGGGGATCACCGTGGCCGTGGCGAAAGACCGCGCCATCGAGGCGTTACTGCAGGTAGGCGATCGCTTCGTGCTCAACATCCTGCGCGAGGACAACCACCAGCAGCTGCTGCGCCATTTCCTCAAGCGCTTCCCCCCCGGTGCCGACCGCTTCGCCGGTGTCAGCACCCTGAACGGTGTGGCTGCCGGCGGACCCGTCCTGGGAGACGCCCTGGCTTTCCTGGGCTGCCGCGTGGCCCAGCGGCTGGAGGGCCCCGACCACTGGATCATCTACGCCGAGGTGGAGGAGGGCAACGTCGCCGACACCGAGGCCACCACCGCCGTGCACCACCGCAAGGTGGGCAACCACTACTGATGGCCGCCGCCGCTGCCGCACCGGCGATCTCCAGCGACCGCCAGGTGATCCGGATTCCGCTCGACGAGGGGCTTCTCTGCCTGCGGGGCCTGAGCCCGCAGCGGCTGCGCTTCGAGGTGGAGTACGGACTGGAGCGCGGCACCACGGCCAACAGCTTTCTCTTCCTGGGCGGCACCACAGCCAGCGACCAGCACCCCGATGGCCATGCGCTGCCACCTGTGCTCGTGCACCCGCCCGGAGCTTCGTTCGCCGAGCCCTACCTGGAGCAGCTGGCGGCGCTGATCCCCGCCGAGGCTGCCCTCAAGGTGGTGGTCGGTCACGTCAACCCCAACCGGGTGGCCCTGCTCCGCCAGCTGGCGGCGCGCTGGCCGGCGCTGATGCTGGTGGCCTCCAACACCGGCGCCAAGCTGCTCACGGAGCTCTGGAGCCAGCAAAAGCCCCAGAAACCCGGCGAGGCCAGCAACGCCGCTGCCGAAGCAGCTCCACAGGCCCCGGCGATCCCGCCCCTGCCGCCGATCGATGTGGTGAAACAGGAGGCCAGCCGGCCCTTGGGCCATGGCCACGTACTGCGGCTGATCCCGGTGCCCACGCCCCGCTGGCCCGGCGGCCTGATGGCGTTTGAAGAGAGCACGGGCCTGCTGATGAGCGGCAAGTTCTTCGCCGCCCACCTCTGCAGCGAGGCCTGGGCCGAGGCCAACCGCGACAGCAGCGAGGAAGACCGGCGCTACTTCTACGACTGCCTGATGGCGCCGATGGCCCGCCAGGTGGAGGCGGTGGTGGATCGGCTCGAGGAGCTCGACATCCGCACGATTGCCCCGGGCCACGGTCCCGCCATCGCCCAGAGCTGGCGCAGCCTGCTGGCCGACTACCGCCGCTGGGGCGAGAGCACCGAGCGCGCCAGCCAGTCGGTGGCGCTGCTGTTCGCCAGCGCCTACGGCAACACCGCCGCCATCGCCGACGCCCTGGCCCAGGGGATCTCGCGCACCGGCGTGCGGGTGGAGAGCATCAACTGTGAGTTCACGCCACCCGAGCAGCTGCTGGCGGCGATCCACGGGTGCGATGCCCTGCTGATCGGCTCCCCCACCTTGGGGGGCCATGCCCCCACGCCGATCGTGTCAGCCCTGGGCACCGTGCTCGCCGAGGGGGATCGGGCCAAGCCCGTGGGCGTGTTCGGCAGCTTCGGTTGGAGCGGCGAAGCCCTGGATCTACTGGAGAGCAAGCTGCGCGATGGTGGCTTCAGCTTCGCCTTTGAGCCGATCAAGGTGAAGTTCAGCCCCGATGCAGCCACGATCAAAACCATCGAGGAAACCGGCACCGCCCTGGGCCGCCAGCTCAAGGCCGCCCAGCGGCGCCAGGAGCGGCGGACGGCTGCAGGCGGCCTCAGCGAGAGCCGAACCGGCCCGGCCCTCCAGGCCCTCGGCCGGGTGGTGGGGTCGCTTTGCGTGCTCACCACAGAGAAGGGAGCGGGCGAGAGCCGCCTCAGCGGTGCCATGGTGGCCAGCTGGGTGAGCCAGGCCAGCTTCACGCCGCCGGGGTTCACGGTGGCCGTGGCCAAGGACCGGGCCGTGGAGGCCCTGCTGCACGTGGGTGATCACTTCGCCCTCAACGTGCTGGCCGCCGGCCGCGAGAGCGGGCCGATGAAGCAGTTCCTCAAGCCCTTCGCCCCCGGCGCCGACCGCTTCGCCGGCCTGGAGCTGGAGCGCAGCCCCGCAGGCCAGCCGATCCTGCCGGAGGCCCTGGCCTGGCTGGAGGCCCGGGTGCAGCAGCGGATGGAATGCGGCGACCACTGGCTGCTCTACGCCCAGGTGGAGCAGGGCGGTCTGCTCGATGCCGAGAGCGTCACGGCGGTGCACCAGCGCCGCAGCGGCGCCAACTACTGACGCGTTGCTGCAGGCCGACCCCTGGCTCGCAACAACGCGTCACACAAAACCGACGAAATCCGGAGCATTCGCCAGACCCTGGCCGCTGCCGCTTGCAATACAAATCCTTCCCTCGCCACAGCCCATGGGTCTGGGCACTCCAATCCACTACCGCGGCTACCAGCTGAGCCAGGAGCGGCACCTCGGCTGGACCGTTGAACCGCTCGCCGCCTAGGCGCACCATTCAGGCAACGGGAATGGCTTCAGCACGCCGCCAAGCTCCATGGGGGACGTGAAGGCCCTGATCGACTGGCGGCTGGATCAGGCCGCCTGAGGGGGGGTTGGATCACTCCCGCCCATCACCTGGAAGGGCAACACCAGGGTGGCCCAGTGATCGGGGCGCTGGGGACGGCTGCGGCGAGGGCGACGCACACCGAAAGGCACACGCACCACATTGGTGCCGGCACTGTATTCAGAGCTATACCCAGTGCTGGCAGGCGTGCTCAAAGGTGAGTTGTTGTCGTTAGCGGGGCCCTTGGGGCCGCCAGCGTTGCCGTCGTTCATGGTCCCCACACAAGAAAACGAACCAGCCGGATCAAGGATCAGCTGTCAAGCGGAAGGCTTGAGGCTGAACGGTGATCGCAAGAGCAAGTCCCTGCGCTGCAGTTGCAACAGATTTTGCGGGAAAAGCAAGAGCTCAAAACCAAAAAGATCCTGAGACTTGCCTCTGCAGGCCTGGCCAGTCTGCGGGATCGCCGTTCAGGCCGCGCTGGCGACCGGGGTGGCAGTGGACAGTTCGGACACTGCCAGCTCCTCCACCGATGGGCAGGTGCACACCAGATTGCGATCGCCGTAGGCATTGTCGATGCGTGCCACCGCAGGCCACACCTTGTCGGCCCGCTGGGCCTCCCCAGCGGGGAAGGCGGCCTGGCTGCGGCTGTAGGGCCGCTGCCAGTGGTCCGCCGTCACGGCGGCCAGGGTGTGGGGCGCCTGGCGCAGGGGGCTCTCCTCCATGGCCAGCTCTCCCCGCTCGATCGCGGCGGCCTCGGCGCGGATGGCCACCATGGCCGCACAGAAGCGGTCCAGCTCCGCCAGCGACTCACTCTCGGTGGGCTCCACCATCACCGTGCCTGCCACCGGCCAGCTCACGGTGGGGGCGTGGAAGCCGTAGTCCATCAGACGCTTGGCCAGGTCATCCACCTCCAGGCCGCAGCTGCGCTTGAGCGGCCGCAGGTCGAGGATGCACTCGTGGGCCACCCGCCCGCCCACGCCGCGGTAGAGCACCGGGAAGTGGGGGTCGAGCCGTTCGGCGATCAGGTTGGCGGCCAGCAGGGCCAGCTGGCTGGCCTGGCGCAGGCCCGGGCCGCCCATCATGCGGATGTACATCCAGCTGATCGGCAGGATCGAGGCGCTGCCCAGGGGTGCCGCCGCCACCGGTCCCACGGGCGAGCCCGCCACCGATCCATCGGCAGCGACGGCCGCCGCGGGCAGGAAGGGCAGCAGGTGGGCCGCCACGGCGATCGGACCCACCCCGGGGCCGCCACCGCCGTGGGGGATGCAGAAGGTCTTGTGCAGGTTGAGATGGCACACGTCGGCGCCATAGGCACCCGGCTTGGCGAGGCACACCTGGGCATTGAGGTTGGCGCCATCGAGGTACACCTGGCCGCCGTGCTCGTGCACGCAGCGGCAGATCCGCTGGATGGCGGTCTCGAACACCCCATGGGTGGAGGGGTAGGTGACCATCAGCGCCGCCAGATCAGCGGCGTGGGCCTCGGCCTTGGCCTCCAGGTCGGCCAGATCGATGTTGCCCTGCTCATCGCAGGCCACCGCCACCACCCGCATCCCCGCCATCACGGCACTGGCCGGGTTGGTGCCGTGGGCGCTGGTGGGGATCAGGCACACGTCGCGGTGGACATCGCCACGGCTGTGGTGCCAGGCCCGGATCGCCAGCAGGCCTGCGTACTCCCCCTGGGAGCCGGCATTGGGCTGCAGCGACACGCCGGCAAAGCCGGTGATCGCCGCCAGCCAGCCCTCCAGCTGCTCCGCCAGCTGGCGGTACCCCTGGGTCTGATCGGCGGGGGCGAAGGGGTGCAGCTGGCTGAAGGCCGGCCAGCTCACCGGCGCCAGTTCGGCGGCCGCATTCAGCTTCATGGTGCAGCTGCCCAGCGGAATCATGCCGTGCACCAGCGAGAGATCCCGGCTCACCAGCCGCTGGATGTAGCGCAGCAGCTCGGTTTCGCTGCGGTAGCGCTGGAACACCTCCTGGCCCAGCCAGCGGCCCTGGCGGCGGGGCACACCCGCCTCACCCCAGGCCTCCTGCCAGTGCCCCGCGCTGGCAGCGGGAGCGCTGAGCAGGGAGCGGCAGGCAGCCAGGGCGGAGGCCAGTGCTGGATCGCCGGCGCTGGACGGCGCCTGGGCGAGGGCCGTGAGCAGCCGCTCCAGCTCCGCGGCGGTGCTGCATTCATCGAGGCTGATGCCCACCCCATCGGCGAACGGCCGCAGGTTGAAGCCGCCCGCGTGGGCGGCCTGCTGCAGGCCAACCGCGGCCCCATCGCCGCAGGGGATCACCAGGGTGCCGAAACCGGGCCCCGGTTCGGGCGCCAGGCCCAGCTCAGCCAGGCCGGCCGCCAGGGCCTGGCGCAGGCCAGCCACCCGGGTGGCGATGGCCGTCAGGCCCTCGGGGCCGTGGTGCACGGCGTAGAAGCTGGCCATCACGGCCAGCAGCACCTGGGCCGTGCAGATGTTGCTGGTGGCCTTGTCACGGCGGATGTGCTGCTCGCGGGTCTGCAGGGCGAGGCGCAGGGCCGGCTGGCCCTCGGCATCGCGGCTCTGGCCCACCAGGCGGCCGGGGATCTGGCGCTGAAAGGCCGGGCGGGTGGCGAAGAAGGCGGCATGGGGGCCTCCGAAGCCCATCGGCACGCCGAAGCGCTGGGCGCTGCCGATGGCGATGTCGGCGCCCAGCTCGCCCACCGGCGCCAGCAGCACCTGGGCCAGCGGATCGATCGCCACCGCGCTCACCAGCCCCGCGTCCGCGGCGGCCCTGAGCAGGGGCTCAGGATTCCAGAGCCTGCCGCGGTTCCCCGGCAGCTGCAGCAGCAGACCGAACGCCCCCTCCGGCAGCGCCTCGGGCGCCAGATCCTCCGCGTCCACCAGCTCCAGCTCGATCCCCAGGGGCTTGGCCCGGGTCTGCAGCACGGCCAGGGTCTGGGGGAACACCTGCCGGTCCACGAGGAAGCGGCGGGCCTGGTGGTTCCTGCCCACGGCCCGGGCCAGGGCCATCGCCTCGGCGGCGGCCGTGGCCTCATCGAGCAGGGAGGCATTACTGATCGGCAGGCCGGTGAGCTCGCTGATCAGGGTCTGGAAGTTGAGCAGGGCCTCCAGTCGCCCCTGGGCGATCTCGGCCTGGTAGGGGGTGTAGGCGGTGTACCAGGCGGGGTTCTCGAACACGTGGCGCTGCAGCAGTGCCGGGGTGGCCGTGTCGTAGTATCCCTGGCCGATCAGGCTGCGCACCACGCGATTGCCGGCGGCGATGGCGGCCAGCTCCGCCAGGGCCGTGGCCTCGTCACAGGGCTCGGGCAAGCCCTGGAAGGCCTGCTCGGAGCTGAGCAGGATATCGGCCGGCACCACCTGGGCGGCGAGTTGCTCCAGGGTCTCGAGGCCCAGCTCGGCGAGCATGCGCCCCTGCTCCCGGAGCCCGGGGCCGAGGTGGCGACAGGCGAAACCAGGGCGCTCGGACACGGCCTGGGCGGCGGTGGGGATCGTGCTGTCCATCAGTGGCCCTGCACCTGGGCGGCGTACTGGTCGGCATCCATCAGCGCCTCGATCTGGGCGGGTTCGCTGGGACGGATCAGCAGCAGCCAACCTTCGCCGTAGGGGTCGTTCTGGAGTTCCTCCGGGTTGGCCAGCACGGCCTCGTTGCGGGCCTCCACCACACCGCTCACCGGCGCCAGCAGATCTTCCACCGCCTTCACCGATTCCACGCTGCCGAAGCTGGCCCCCTGGCGCAGCTCGGCACCCACCTCGGGCAGCTCCACGAACACGATGTCGCCCAGCTGGTCGACGGCAAAGGCGCTGATGCCGAGACGGAAACGCTCGCCATCGGGTCGCAGGTACTCATGACTGTCCGTGTAGCGGCAGTCGGCGGGGAACGGGAGCGCCATGGGCGGTGGAGCTGGGTGCAGCGATGGGCGTCAGTCTGTCGGAAGGAGACCGAATTCGAGCAGCGCCGTCAGGGCCCGCTGCAGGGCGAGGGCGGCATGGGCCCGGTGGCTGCCCCCCTGGGCGTAGAGCACGTAGGGCTCCCGCAGGGGCCCGTCGGCCGAAAACTCGCTGGTGCTGCCGTCGATGAAGGTGCCGCCGGCCATCACCAGCTCGCTGGCATAGCCGGGCATCGGCGCCGGCACCGGATCGAGGTAGGAGCCGATCGGAGAGGTGGCCTGGAAGGCGCGGCACACCGCCTTGAGCCGCTCCGGGCTGCCCAGCCGCACTGCCTGGATCACGTCGCTGCGCTCGGACCCGGGCAGGGGATTGACGGCAAAGCCCAGATCACTGAACACCCGGGCGATCAGCTCACTGCTGATCAGCGCCTCGGCCACCATCTGGGGAGCCAGGAACAGCCCCTGGAACAGCAGCCGGTTGAGATCGAAGCTGGTGCCCCCCTCGCTGCCGATGCCCGGGGCGGTGAGCCGGCAGCAGGCCTGCTCCACCAGCTCGGCCCGGCCGGCCACGTAACCGCCGGTGGGGGCGATCGTGCCGCCCAGGTTCTTGATCAGCGAACCGGCGATCAGATCGGCGCCCACGGCGGTGGGCTCCTGATCCTGCACCAGCTCGCCGTAGCAGTTGTCCACGAACACCACACAGCCCGGCTGGAGTGCCTTCACCCGCTCCGCCAAGCGACCGATCTCCGCCACCGGCAGCGACGGCCGCCAGCTGTAGCCGCAGCTGCGCTGGATCAGCACCATGCGGGTGGGCACCGCCAGGGCATCCTCCAAGCCGGCCCAGTCGATGCCGCCAGCGGCCAGCAGATCCAGCTCGGCGTAGGTGACGCCGAACTCGGCGAGGGAGCCCTGGCCGCTGCCACGGATACCGATCACCTCCTCCAGGGTGTCGTAGGGGCGGCCGGTGAGGGCCAGCAGGCGGTCGCCGGGCCGCAGCACGCCGTAGAGGGCGGCGGCGATGGCGTGGGTGCCGCTCACGAACTGCAGCCGCACGGCGGCGGCCTCAGCCTGCAGCACCCGGGCGAACACCCGGTCGAGCACCTCGCGGCCCTGATCGCCGTGGCCGTAGCCGCTCACGGAGGCGAAGTGCTGCACCCCCACCCGCTCGGCGGCGAAGGCGGCCAGCACCCGCTCCAGCCGCCGGCCCACCCGCGCCGTGTGGAGCTCGGCCAGGGGCGCGATCGCCGCCTGGGCGGCGGCCACCCGCTCGGCGGCCCGGGCAGCACGCGAACTGGGGCTGGGATCGGCACTGGACTGGGGCGGCTGCAACGCTGGCATGGGGGTGGGCGAAGCCGCCATCGTGCCGGTCAGCGCCGCTGGGCCAGCTGGGCGCGGATCGCAGCGGCCAGATCGTCCTCGCCGGCGGCGGGCCAGCCGCGGGCCTGCAGCGTGCGGGCCTTCTGGCGCAGCAGCTCCAGAAATTGATCCGCCGCCAGCTCACCGTCGCCGGCGGCGCCGAGGGTCGCCAGGGTGCGGCGCAGTTCGGGCAGCTCCGCATCCAGCTCGGCGGCGCTGAAGTCGCGCTGGCCGGCCATCACCTCGGCGAAGCGCTCACGCCGCTGGCGCTTGGCCACCGGGTAGGCCGCCAGCACCTGCTCCCGGCACAGCCGCCAGGGGCGGCCGGCCGTGAGCAGCTCGGCCAGGGCGGCACTGAGGGCACCGGCCTCCGCGTCGGCGATGCGCAGGTCGAAGGCCGCCGGCGGCTGGCGCACCCCCACGAAGATTTCCAGCAGCTCGCCCGGGCCGAGCACGGGCTCACCGGGGGCCTGCACCGGCTGGGCCGCCCCCTCCAGGGCCACCAGCAACTCCGGATGGTCCTCCAGCTCCTGGCGCAGGGCGGGGGAGAGCCCGCCGCCGGCCGCCTCCCGGGCCAGCAGCTGGTTGACGCGGCCCAGGGCCAGGAACACCTCGGGGCCAGGGGAGGCGAGCTTGCCGTTGCGCAGCATCGACAGCTGGGAGTTGTGCAGCCGGCCGAGGTCGAGGGCCTCGGCGAGGGCGGGCAGCACCCGGTGGCTCCAGCCGTTGCGGCCGTGCCAGAGCCGGATCAGGTGGGCGAAGGCAACCCGGCCAGCAGCGATGTCATCCCGGTAACCCACGCAGTTGCCCCATCCATTGACACCGACCGGCAGACAGCCAGGCAGGCAGGCAGGCCGCCAAACAGACAGACCGCCAGACAGACCAACCGAACCAGCCGGAACACGGATCCGGATCAGAATTGAAGCTGATCAGGATTCGTATTGCTACCATCGTAGCGATTGATCAGGAGTCGGTCCGTCATGAAGGCCACAGCACCAACCCGGCCAACGGCCCGCCCTGCGGCCGGCCCCTCAGCCAGGGGCACCCGCCAGCCAGCCTTCATCAATGGCGGCGCAAATGGCATCCTCAGGGCCGAGGCCCTGCACCGCCCTCGCCGCGGCGAACCCGCTCCCGGCGAGAAACGCGGCACCCGCTGGACCACCATCGGCTTCATGGTGGCGATCCACGTGCTGGCGGTGGTGGCCCTGCTGCCCCGCTTCTGGAGCGTGCCGGCCGTGGCCAGCCTGCTGGTGCTCTATTGGGTCACCGCCTGTCTGGGCGTGACGATCGGCTACCACCGCCTGCTCAGCCACCGCTCCTTCCGGCTGCCCCGCTGGGCCGAGCGCTTCTTCGCCACCTGCGGCGCCCTCAGCTGCCAGCACGGTCCGATCGACTGGGTGGGTCTGCACCGCCACCACCACAAGTTCTCCGACACCGACGTGGACCACCACACCAGCCTCAAGGGCTTCTGGTGGAGCCACATGGGCTGGATGTTCACCACGATTCCGGCCATGGGCGCCGTGCCCCGGCTCACCGGCGACCTGGCCAAGGACCCCTACTACCGCTGGCTCAACCACAACTTCCTGCTGCTGCAGCTGCCCCTGGCCGCCCTGCTGTTCTGGATCGGCACGGTCACAGGCGCCGGCGGCTGGGCCCTGGTGCTCTGGGGCATCCCCCTGCGCCTGGTGGTGGTGTACCACTGCACCTGGCTGGTGAACTCCGCCACCCACCTCTGGGGTGAGACCCCCCACGCCAGTGGCGACGGCTCGCGCAACAACCCCTGGGTGGCGGCGCTCACCTTCGGCGAGGGCTGGCACAACAACCACCACGCCTTCCCCCACTCGGCGCGCCACGGCTTCGGCCGCCAGATCGACCTCACCTGGCAGCACATCCGCCTGCTGCGCCGCCTCGGCCTGGCCACCCAGGTGCGCCTGCCCCGCGCAGCCGCCCCGGGCGCCCGCCGCTGAAATCTTCCATACCCAGGTCGGATCACCCCCTGATCTAGGGTTGTGGATCGGCTCGTGATCAACCTCCCGTCTTAACCCCATGGCCAAGCGCGTTCAAGTCGTTCTCAACGAAGACGTCCTCAGCCTGGGCAAGGACGGGGATCTGGTGGATGTGGCCCCCGGCTACGCCCGCAATTTCCTGGTGCCCACCGGCAAGGCCGTGCCGGTGACGGCCGCCGTGCTGCGCCAGGTGGAGGCCCGCCGGGCCAAGGAGGCCGAGCGCCAGGCGGCCCTCAAGGCCGAAGCGGAGGCCTTCCGCACCGCCCTCACCACCATCGGCCGCTTCACCGTGAAGAAGCAGACCGGCGGCGATGACGTGCTGTTCGGCACCGTGACCAACGGCGACGTGGCCGAGGCGATCGAGACCGCCACCAAGAAGGACGTCGACCGCCGCGACATCACCGTGCCCGAGATCCACCGCACCGGCACCTACAAGGTGCAGGTGAAGCTCCACCCCGAGGTCACCGCCGAGATCAACCTCGACGTGGTGAGCCACTGACGGCCGGGCGGCAGCAACCCTTGCAGCGCCGGTCCTGAGCAGCTGAACGCCTGGGCCCTGCGGCAATCCCTGGCCACCCCATCCCTGGGGTGGCCTTTTTGTTGGAACCCCACCACTGGGGCTGCGCTGGGCTGGCCAAAGCCCGCCTGAGCGGCGATGATCAACAACCCGCTGCCTACCGCGCCACCCCGTCCCAGCTTCACGGTTCACCTGCTTCACGGTTCACCTGCTCCACGGTTCACCAGCTTCCCGGCTCCCATGGTCACCGTCCCCCTCAACCCAGCGCCCCCAAACCCCGGTCCCCCAAGCCCATCAAACTCCGGGGCCCCGTCGCGCCAGCACCGGGGCGGCCGCGGGGACGAGGCCCAGTTCGAGGCCCTGCCCGACTCCCTCCCCCCCCAGAACCTGGAGGCCGAGGAGGCGGTGCTGGGGGGCGTGCTGCTCGACCCGGATGCCATCGGCCGGGTGGCCGACGTGCTGCAACCGGAGGCCTTTTATCTCAGCGCCCACCGCGAGATCTTCCGCACCGCCCTGATGCTGCACGGCCAGGGCAAACCCACCGACCTCACCGCCATGACGGCCTGGCTGGCCGACACCGGCAAGCTGGAGAAGGTGGGCGGCAGCGGCCGGCTGGTGGAGCTGGTGGAGCGGATCAGCTCCACCGCCTCGATCGAGCAGGTGGCCCGGCTGGTGAACGACAAGCACCTGCGCCGCCAGCTGATCCGCTCCGGCAATGAGGTGATCGCCCTGGGCTACGACCAGGGCAAGCCGATGGAGCAGGTGCTCGATGAGGCGGAGCAGAAGATCTTCGCCGTCAGCCAGGAGAAACCCAGCACCGGCCTCATCCCCACCGCCGAGATCCTCACCAGCACCTTCAACGAGATCGAGAGCCGCTCCCTGGGCACGGCGGTGGCCGGCATCCCGGTGAACTTCTACGACCTGGACGCCATGACCCAGGGGCTGCAACGCAGCGACCTGATCATCGTGGCCGGCCGGCCGGCGATGGGCAAGACGGCCATCACCCTCAACCTGGCCAAGAACGTGGCCCAGCTGCACAACCTGCCGGTGTGCCTGTTCAGCCTGGAGATGAGCAAGGAACAGCTCACCTACCGGCTTCTGGCGATGGAGGTGGGGATCGAGAGCGGCCGGCTGCGCACGGGCCGGCTGCAGCAGGAGGAATGGCCGCTGCTGGGCCAGGGGATCAACAGCCTGGGCCAGCTGCCCCTGTTCATCGACGACAAGCCCAATGCCGGCGTGCTGGAGATGCGCTCGCTCTGCCGGCGGCTGATGGCCGAGAGCGGCAAGGAGCTGGGGCTGGTGGTGATCGACTATCTGCAGCTGATGGAAGGCAACGGCAGCGACAACCGGGTGCAGGAGCTCAGCCGCATCACCCGCGGCCTCAAGCAGATGGCCCGCGAACTGAACGTGCCGGTGATCGCCCTCTCCCAGCTCAGCCGCGGTGTGGAGGCCCGCACCAACAAGCGGCCGATGCTCAGCGACCTGCGCGAATCGGGCTCGATCGAGCAGGACGCCGACCTGGTGCTGATGATCTACCGCGACGAGTACTACAACCCGGAAACCCCCGACCGGGGCATCACCGAGGTGATCGTGACCAAGCACCGCAACGGCCCGGTGGGCACCGTGAAGCTGCTGTTCGAGCCCCAGTTCACCCGCTTCCGGAATCTGGCTGTCTGAGGGCCAGCAGGGTGCGATCCGCCGCGATCAGACGTCCCAGGGGCGGTGAAACCACCAGCAAGAATGGGAAAATGACCGTCGCTGATCTCGCCCCTACCGCCCCCCCCACCGAAACCTTCGACGTGATCGTGGTGGGCGGCGGCCACGCCGGCTGTGAGGCGGCGATCACCGCCGCGCGCCTCGGGCTCTCCACGGCACTCTTCAGCCTCAACCTCGATCGCATCGCCTGGCAGCCCTGCAACCCGGCAGTGGGCGGGCCGGCCAAGAGCCAGCTGGTGCATGAGGTGGATGCCCTCGGCGGCGTGATCGGCCGCCTCGCCGATGCCACCGCCCTGCAGAAGCGCGTGCTCAACGCCAGCCGCGGCCCGGCCGTCTGGGCCCTGCGCGCCCAGACCGACAAGCGCCAGTACGCCCGCCAGATGCTGCAGCTGCTGCAGCACACGCCAAATTTGGCCCTGCGCGAGGCGATGGTCACCGGCCTGGTGGTGGAGGGCGAGCCCCGCGGAGGCGGCGACAGCTGGGAGCCCAGCCAGGGGCCGGCCGCGCGCGTCACCGGCATCCGCACCTACTTCGGCAGCAGCTACGGCGCCGGCGCCGTGATCCTCACGGCCGGAACCTTCCTGGGCGGCCGGATCTGGGTGGGCAACCAGTCGATGAGTGCCGGCCGCGCCGGCGAACAGGCCGCCGAAGGGCTCACGGAGGCCCTCGAAGCCCTCGGCTTCCAGATGGGCCGCCTCAAGACCGGCACCCCCGCCCGGGTCGACCGGCGCAGCATCGCCCTCGATCAGCTCGAAGAGCAGCCCAGCGACGCCCACGACCGCTTCTTCTCCTTCGACCCCGCCAGCTGGGTGAGCGGCGAGCCGATGAGCTGCCACATCACCCGCACCACGGCCGCCACCCACCAGCTCATTCGCGACAACCTCCATCTCACACCGATCTACGGCGGCTTCATCGACAGCAAGGGCCCGCGCTACTGCCCCTCGATCGAGGACAAGATCGTGCGCTTCGAAGGCAAGGACAGCCACCAGATCTTCCTGGAGCCCGAGGGCCGCGACACGCCGGAGATCTACGTGCAGGGCTTCTCCACCGGCCTGCCGGAGCGGCTGCAGCTCGACCTGCTGCGCACCCTGCCCGGACTGGAGCGCTGCGTGATGCTGCGGCCCGCCTACGCCGTGGACTACGACTATCTGCCGGCCACCCAGCTCAAGCCGAGCCTGGAGACCAAGCGGGTGGCGGGGCTGTTTTCGGCCGGCCAGCTCAATGGCACCACCGGCTACGAGGAGGCCGCCGCCCAGGGCCTGATCGCCGGGCTCAATGCCGCGCGGCTGATCCACGGCCAGCAGCCGGTGCACTTCCCCAGGGAAGGCAGCTACATGGGCACCATGGTGGACGACCTGATCACCAAAGACCTCAGGGAGCCCTACCGGGTACTCACCAGCCGCAGCGAGTACCGGCTGGTGCTGCGGGGTGACAATGCCGATCAACGGCTGACGCCCCTGGGCCGGGAACTGGGCCTGATCGACGATCGGCGCTGGGAGATCTACAGCCGCAAACAGGAGGCAATCGCCGCCGAACAGCGGCGCCTGGACACAGTGCGCCTCAAGGCCAGCGATCCCGCCGCCGCCGCGGTGGAAGCCGAAACCGGCGCCGCCATCAAGGGCTCGATCACCCTGGCCGAGCTGCTGCGCCGCCCCGGATTCCACAGCGCCGATCTGGCGCGCCACAGCCTGGCCGATCCCGAGCTGCCGCGGGATGTGGCCGAAGCGGCCGAGATCGCCATCAAATACAGCGGCTACCTGGCCCGCCAGCGGCAGCAGATCGAGCAGGTGAAGCAACAGGAGCACCGGCCGATTCCCGCCGACCTCGACTACGCCGCCATCGGCACCCTCTCGCGCGAGGCCCGCGAGAAGCTGGCTGCCGTGCGCCCGATCAATCTGGGGCAGGCCTCCCGCCTGCCGGGGGTGAGTCCGGCCGATGTGACGGCCCTGCTGCTCTGGCTGGAGCTGGCCAACCGGCGTAGTGTGGCGTCCACTGTCCAGGGAGCAGGCACGTGAGTCCAGTGCGCGCCATCCCCACCTCCCGGGCCTACTGGGAGCTGCGCGCCGAGCAGGTGCTCAACCGGGTGTTCGCCCCCGAGGCCCCGATCGACGTGGAGGTGCACCAGACGGCATCAGCCACAGCCGCAGCTCCAGCCTCGCCAGCCAGTGAGGCCCCCTCGCGGCGCCCTGCTCCGGCCGGCAAACCCACCGGCATGGCGATCGCCGACACCTGGCTGCTGGTGGGCATCAGCCTGCTGGTGACCCTCACCACCGGGTTCACCCTCCTCGGCCTCACCCTCTGGCAGCAGAGCCAGCAGGCCATCCGCCAGGAGCGCAGCATGCTGCTGGTGGAACGCCTGCGCTCCCTGGGGCCCGCCGTGGCCCCGCCTGCCCCGGAACTGGGGGCCCCCAGCCAACCCAGCCCCAATCTCCAGGAGCAAACCGAAGCGAGCCAGCCCACCGAAGGACTGCCGCCTCCACCCGTGGAACCCTGGATGGAGGAGCTGGCAAGCCTGCCGCCCAGCAGCGCGCCGCCCGCCCAGGTGCTCAAGGTGCCCATGTCCCGGAGGGTCACCAGTCCGGCACCGGCGGTCAGCGCCAACCCAGGCGCACGCCCGCCAGCGGGCCCTGCCCGGCCGCAGCCGGCGGCCAACCTGCCCCAGCTGGTGGGCGTGGTGCAGGCCCCGGGCCGGCCGGCCTCGGCGATCTTCCAGGTGGAGGGCAGTTCCACCAGTGCGGCCGCCGGCGAATCGATCGGCAACAGCGGCTGGCGGCTGCAATCCGCCAGCGGTGATTCAGCGGTGATCGAGCGCCAGGGCGTGCAGCAGCGCATCAGCATCAGCAGCGGCTTCTGAGCCACTTCCCACCCACCTCCACCCAGGTCGACTGGCTAGAAGGCTGGGCGACAGTTGATCTGAAGCGATGCTGCGCCTGCACCAGCTCTGGGGCATGGGGGTCGAAACCCTGGCCCTTGAGACGTTGCCCGTGCCCCTGAGCGGGCCCTGGCGGCTGCTGCTGCTCGGCGACGGCAGCCCCACCCGCCATCTGGAATCCCTCAGCGGCCAGCCGGTGGAGATCGAACTGATCGCCATGGCCCCCGAGACAGCGGCCGATGCCGATGCCAGCGGCGGTGCGCCGCCACCGCCGGAGGTGGGCGAACTGGCCGAGCCGCTGCTGCGCCGCCAGGTGTGGCTGCGCTGCGGCGACCAGACCCTGGCCTGGGCGGAGAGCTGGTGGAACCAGACCCAGGCCGATGCCCACCTGCAACGGCGGGAGCAGCCGATCTGGCGCAGCCTCACCAGCGACCGGGCGGAGCTGTTCCGCGAGGTGGACGGCCTGGCCCAGGTGAGCGCGCCCTGGCTGGAGGAGCGCTTCGGGGTGCCCGGCCCCTTCTGGAGTCGCCACTACCGCTTCTTCCGGGGCGGCCTGCCGCTCACTGTGATCCGGGAAGTGTTCTCCCCGGCCCTGGAAACCTGGCTGGGTGCCGCAACAACGGCCAACAGCTGAGCATTGACCGATTGACAGCAGGTGTGCTTGCCGCAGCATGTCTGCAGCGTTCCCCGCCCACCGATGACCGCATCTCGCCAGCAGCGCTCCCGTGGCCAGGAGCATGGGAATCGGCCCCAGGCCACCCTGGTGCAGCAGTGGGCCGACCTGCTGGAGCTGCTGCTGCAGGGGGTGGAGGCCGTGGCCACCTCCGCCGAGGACATGGCCCGCGAGCTGCCCAGGGAACTGGTGCGCCCGGTGAACCGGGAACTGGAGCAGCGGGGCAGCAGCTTCCGGGTGCCGGGGCGGCGCCTCAGGACAGCCGCAGGGCTTCGGCCTGGCGGGCCGCACGCTCCAGCAGCTCGCGCAGCTGGTCTTCATCGGTGTGGCTGAGGTTGCTGCGCAGCAACTTGGCGTGGGGGGCATGGGCCCGCAGCCGTTCCACCACCCGATCGGCGGTGGCCTCACGGATCAGCAGGCAGAGGGCGGCGCTGCCGCGGGGGATCGTCTCGCCCAGCTCCCGCATGAAGGTGTCGTTGATGCCAATGTCGGAGAGGGATCCTGAGGCGGCACCCACACCGGCCCCCACCGCCGCCCCCAGCAGCGGGTTGAGGAACAGCAGGCCCACCAGGGAGCCCCAGAAGCCTCCGCCCAGGGCGCCGGCGGCAGTGAGATTCACCGCCTGGCGGAGGTGCACCTGACCATCGCCGTCGTGCTCCACCACCACGGCATCCTCCAGGGAAATCAGCTGCTCCTTCTGGATGTCCACCAGTTCGCGGCGCACCTGCTCGGCCTCGTCCACCTTGGGGAAGCCCACCACCACCAGGCTGCTCATCATTATCTCTGCACTGACCCCAGCCTAATCGGGCTGGCGGCGGCGGCTGGAGCGGGGCAGCGGGCGGGCGCTGGGGGGCAGCGGCGGCGGCTGGGAGGGCTGGGAGGCCGGCATGCCGGAGCGCTGCCAGCGGGGGCAGCTAAAGCTGTCGTCGTCCGGCCAGTCCTGCTCCTCGGCCGGCGGGGCTGCACCAGCACGTACTCCAGCACCCCGGCGCGAGACGGCCTCCAGTGGGCGGCGGCGGGAGCTGGCGCGGCCGGGATCCTCGGGGCGCGGCTCCCGGCCCTGGGGCTCGCGCGGCTCCTGCCAGGGCTCGCGCCAGTCGTCCTCATCCTCCAGGATCCAGTCGAGCTTGTTCTCCACCCAGCGGCCCAGATCACCGAGGCGGGGCCCCACCCCAGGGCCCGCACTGGGGGTGCGACTGGCCTTGCGGGACCCCGGGCGCGCCCCGGACACCCCGTCCACCAGCTGGCGTCCGGCGCTCACCAGACGCTCGATGCCCTGCTCCGGGCGCAGGGAGGAGCGGGAAGCGGGTCGGGCAGAGGAACGGGGCGTGAATCCCCCATCTGCAGGGTCTGACCGATCTTCCGGCGAAAAGCGATCCGGCGACCAACGCTCCGGCGACAAGCGGTCCGGCGACCGGCGCTCTCCTGCTAACCAGCGTTCATCCATCGATCAACGTTACCGGCGCCGGCCCCGCAGCCAGCGCTCCCGCGCCACCCCCACCACGGCGATGGCCACACCGCTCCACTCCAGACTCCAAAAAAAAACGGCCACACCGGTCGCTCACCCGCGCTGACGTTAAGGCCCCAGACCGGAACGGATCCGCCGCAGCCCCACTAGCGGCCGGGCCCGCTGCTCAGGCCGCTTGCACAAACTCCAGCAGACAGCTCCGATGCCAGGCACCGCCGTGGTGGAGCTCGCAGCAGGCGCGGCAGGCCAGGCCCTTCACCCGGCGGCGGTAGGGGGCAGACACGCCGCAGAGGGGACAGCGGGCCAGCCAGCGGGGAGCCGGCGCGCCCCCGACCGTCTCGCCCGGCAACGGATAGCGGTGGCGCACACTCACCACAAATTCAACCTGGGCCGCGTTGATCGCTGCCATGCGCGCCCGGAAATGGGGGCCGTGCACCTCCCGCACCCCCAGCACCCGATGGGTCCAGGCATGGATCATCTCGTGGCAGAGCGTGCCCAGCAGGGCTTCGCGGGGCAGGGGGTCGAGCAGGGGCCGCGACAGCACGATCTCGCTGAGCTCGCGGCCATCGCTGTGGCGGCCGAAGCGGTACATCCCGGCGCTGCGGCGCATGCGCCCGTCGCTCCAGCGCAGGCTCACCAGGGGCAGCCCTGCGCGCACCAGGCAGCCCTCGAAGTGCTCCCGGTTGAGCCGGTGAAACAGCGGCAGCAGGGGTTCGAGCGGCACGCCGGTGGGGTTGTCAGTCAGACTCACGGGCCATTCAACCGCGTGTGTACGGCCTATGGACTCGGCTCTGGTCACCAGCATCGGCACCAAGGCCCTGCTGGCCGGGGGCGGGGCCCTGCTCCTCTACTGGACGATCACGGCGGTGAAGCTGGTGCTCAGCGCCCGCGGCATCAACCCGCTGCTCAAGCAGTTCTTCAACCAGATCGCCAGCGGCCAGGTGGATGGGGCTTACCTGCTCACCACCAAGAACTACCGCAGCCATGTGAACCGCAAGCAATTCATCCAGTTCCTGGCAGGCCTCAAACTCAACCGCTACCGCAACCTCAAGAGCGGCCGGCCGCGGCTGCAGGACGGCCAGATGATCCTCACCGTGAAGCTGATCTCCGAGGCCAAGGAGGAACTCCCCCTCGACTTCACGTTCGTGAAGCTGGAGGAGCAATGGCGGATCGACCGGATCAAGAACCTGGCCACCGCCTGATGCCAGCCAGCCAGCAGGCCCGCGCCGCCGAGCTGCGCCAGCTGCTGAACCGCGCCGCCCACGCCTACTACGTGCTGGATGCTCCAGTGATGGAGGATCCCGTGTACGACCGGCTGCTGCGGGAGTTGCAGGAGCTGGAGACGGCCCACCCCGAGCTGGCTGCGGCCGACAGCCCCACCCAGCGGGTGGGCGGTGCTCCGGCTGAGGGCTTCAGCAGCGTGGCCCACCGCATCGGCCTGCTCAGCCTCGACAACGCCTTCTCCCTGGAGGAGCTGGAGGCCTGGTACAGCCGGCTGCTCAAGGTGCTCGACCGCACACCCGAGCCCGGGACGCCCCTGCCCCAGTTGGCGATGGTGGGCGAGCTGAAGATCGACGGCAACGCCCTGGCCCTCAGCTATGAGCAGGGCGTGCTGGTGCGGGCGGCCACCCGCGGCGACGGCGAGCGGGGCGAGGAGATCACCGCCAACGTGCGCACGATCCAGAGCGTGCCCCTGCGGCTGCAACTGGAGCATGCCCCCGCCTGGGTGGAGGTGCGCGGTGAAGCCCTGATCCCCGACGGCACCTTCTCGGTGATCAACGCCGAGCGGACCCAGCGCGGCGAGCCCCTGTTCGCCAACCCTCGCAACGCCTGCGCCGGCACCCTGCGCCAGCTCGACCCCAAGGTGGTGGCGGCGCGGCGCCTCGACTTCTTCGCCTACACCCTGCATCTGCCGGACGACTGGGGGGCCAGTGCTGGCGATCCGCCACGGCCGAAAAGCCAGTGGGAGAGCCTGCAGTGGCTCCAGGCCGCCGGGTTCCGGGTGAACCCCAATGCCGCACTGCTGCCCTCGCTGGCGGCGGTGGAGGCCTTCTTCGCCCAGTGGGAGGGAGGGCGCAAGGCCCTCGATTACGCCACCGACGGCGTGGTGGTGAAGCTCAACGACCTGCGCCTGCAGGCCGACGCCGGCTTCACCCAGAAGGCGCCGCGCTGGGCGATCGCCCTCAAATACGCCGCTGAGGAAGCCCCCAGCCGGCTGCTGCGCCTGGCCTGCCAGGTGGGGCGCACGGGGGTGGTCACCCCCGTGGCCGAATTCGAGCCGGTGCCCCTGGCCGGCACCACGGTGAGTCGCGCCACCCTGCACAACGCCGATCGGCTGGCGGAGCTCGATCTGCATGCCGGCGACACGATCGTGGTGCGCAAGGCCGGCGAGATCATTCCCGAGGTGGTTCGGGTGCTGCCGGAGCTGCGGCCCGCCGGCGCGGCCCGACTGCAGCTGCCCCACACCTGCCCGGAGTGCGGCTCGGAGCTGGTGCGCGAGGAGGGCGAGGCGGCCACCCGCTGCGTGAACAGCAGCTGCCCGGCGATCCTGCGCGGCGCCCTGCGCCACTGGGTGAGCAAGGGATCCCTCGATGTGGACGGCCTCGGCAACAAGTTGATCGAGCAGCTGGTGGACCGGGGCCTGGTGGGCTCGATCGCCGATCTCTACCGGCTCGATGCCGCCCTGCTGGCCAGCCTGGAGCGGATGGGCGACAAGAGCGCCGAGAACCTGGTGGCCGCCCTGACCGCCTCAAAGCAGCAGCCCTGGCACCGCCAGCTCTACGGCCTGGGCATCCACCACGTGGGCGAGGTGAACGCCAAGGCCCTGGCCCAGGAATTCCCCAGCGCGGCCATGCTGGCCACCGCCGCGGCCGACACTCCCGAGCTGGTCACGGCCGTGTTCGGCATCGGCGAGCAGATCGCCCAGAGCCTGCAGCAGTGGTTCGCCACCCCCGCCAACCAGCGGCTACTGGAGCAGCTGGAGGCGCTCGGCTTCTCCCTGGCCGCCAGCGCGCAGGAGCGCGCCAATGCGGGCAACCAGGGCACGGCCGGCGGCGGCGCCCTGGACGGCCAGACCTTCGTGCTCACCGGCACCCTGCCAAGCCTCAGCCGCCGCCAGGCCCAGGAGCTGATCGAGGCCGCCGGCGGCAAGGTGACGGGCTCCGTGAGCAAGAAAACGAGCTATGTGGTGGCCGGGGCGGAGGCGGGCAGCAAGCTCAGCAAGGCCGAGAGCCTTGGGGTGGCGGTGCTGGATGAGGCGGGCCTGCTGGCGCTGCTGAACAGCTGAGTCCGCGGGATCAGACTGAGGGACCCATCCCAGACCGGTGCCGCCATGGCCGCTCCCACCGCCTTCCGCTGGATCAAGACCGACTGCGGCCGGGCGAAATACCTGGATCTGGTAGCGCGCCAGGGGCTGCAAGCCCGCCTGCGGCTGGGCTGGTTCGTGTTGATCGCGGCACTGCGCGACTGGCGGCTGCCCGATCCAGCGGCCGCCGCAGCTCAGGATTCGCCTGCACCGGGCGGCTCCTGAAGCGCCCGCCGCGCCGCCCGGCCCACCAGCCACACCACCAGCACCGTGGCCAGCAGCCCCACGATCCGCAGGGCCCAGGTGGCGGGATCGGCCTGGCCGGAGAGCACCTCGCCGAAGCGGGCCACATCACCAGCCAGGGCCCCCAGCCCACAAAACAGGATCGTGCCGGGCACGATGCCGATCAGACCGATCGAATAATCGCGCTGGCTCACATCGCTGAGGCCGTAGGCCAGGTTGAGTAGGGAGAAGGGGAAGGCAGGCGAGAGGCGGGTGAGCAGCACCAGCCGCAGCCCCTCCCGGCTCACGGCCTGCTCGATCGCCAGCAGCTTCGGCACGGCGGCCAGGCGCTGGCGGGCCCAGGTGCGCAACCAGCTGCGACCCAGCAGGAAGGCCGCCTCTGCCCCCAGGCAGGCCCCGACGAACACCAGCACACTGCCCCAGGCCGTGCCGTAGAGGGCGCCGGCCAGCATCGAGGCCCACACCCCCGGCAGCAGCAGCGTCACCCAGAGGGCATAGAGGGGCACAAAGGCCGCTGCCCCCCAGGGTGAGCGCAACAGCTCGAAGGCCTGGGAAAGCCAGGGGAGCGTCCACCAGTCGGAGGGGGGGAGCATCGGTTAGGCCTGGGGCGCAGCGCCTGATCCTCGCCCGCGCGGCGAAGGCGCCGTGGGTGACACCATGGCCTGGCCGGAGCCCGGCGGGCGACCTAGAACACGGGGATCCGCAGTGATCGCCATGGCCCCCACCCGCCCGGCGCGCAGCGGTGGGGGACGGCTGGCCTGGTTGGCCGTGGCAGCCGGAGTGCTGGCCCTGCTGGCCCTGGGGGTGGGTCTCTGGCGGCAGCGGCACCAGCGGCAGCAGCTGGAGCAGGCCCGCCACCAGCAGCCCCTGCCCCGCCGCATTGCCGCCCTCGGCCGGGTGGAGCCCCTCGATCGGGTGGTGAAGGTGTCGGTGCCGGCCTCCCTCAGCAACGACGCCGTGCGCGAGCTGCGGGTGAAGGAGGGCCAGCAGGTGGCGAAGGGGCAAGTGCTGGCGGTGATGGACAGCGCCGTGAGCCTCGATCGCAGCGTGCGTGAAGCCCAGGCGGCCGTAGCGGTGGCCGAGCGCAAGCTCACGGCCCAGGCCAGCGTGATCAGCCGCTACCGGGCCGAGCTGGCCCAGGCCGAGGTGGAGCTGCGCCGCTACAGCCAGCTGTTCGCGGAAGGGGCGAGCAGCGCCGAGGTGCGCGACCGGCGGATCACGATTCAGAGCACCAGCCGCGCCAACCTGGAACAGGCCCTCAGCGACGAAGCCACCCTGCGGGCCGAACTGGAGGAGTCGCGCGCCACCCTGGCCCGCGATCAGGCCGAGCTGGCCAAGGCCACGATCCAGGCTCCCTTCGGCGGCACGGTGTTCAAGATCAACGCCTACCCGGGCGACAAGGTGGGCGATGACGGCATCCTCGAGCTGGGCGACAACAGCCGCATGGGCGTGATCGCCGAGGTGTACCAGACCGACCGCGCCGGCATCAGCCTCGGCCAGCGGGCGGTGATCAGCGCCGACGGCTTCCCCGGCAAGCAGATGGAAGGCCAGGTGGTGGAGATCGCCCGCCAGGTGAGCCGCCAGACGGTGTTCAGCGGCCAGGCAGGCGAGAACCTCGACCGGCGGGTGTTCGAGGTGAAGATCGGTCTGGGACCCGAGGCGGGCGCCGTGGCCAGCGCCATCAACTACCTGCAGGTAAACGTGCTGTTCGATCCGCTCACCTCGGAGCAAAAAGCCGCCCAGCAGCAGCGCCTGGAACAACTGCAGCAACAACAGCGCCTGGAGCAGCGCGGCCTGTCGCAGCCGAGCCCGCGATGACCATGCCAGCTGTGCTGCGGCGCACGCCCCTGGCCTGGCGCCAGGCGATCCACCGGCCGATGCGCCTGGCCGCCGCCATCGCCGGGGTGAGCTTCGCCAACGTGCTGGTGTTCTTCCAGCTGGGGCTCTCCGGCGGCCTCTACGACAGCCAGAAGCGACCGATCCAGCGGATCAATGGCGAACTGGTACTGGTGAGCGGCCGCTACCTCTATCTGGGCGAACAGCTGAACGTTCCCCGCGCCCGCCTGATCCAGGCCCTAGGGGTGGAGGGCGTGGAGGCGGTGACGCCGCTCTACATCGGCCTCAGTGAGTGGCTGAACCGCGACACCCGCCAGCAGAAGCAGGCCCTGCTGTTCGGCGTGGCCCCGGAGAACCCCGCTCTGCGCATCCCGGAACTGCAGGCCCAGCCACAGTTGCTGCAGCGCAGCGATGCCCTGCTGTTCGACACCCGCTCCAAGCGCAATGCCGGCCCGGTGGCCGAAACAGTTCGCCAGGACGGCAGCTACGCGACCGAGCTGGGGGGCGTGCGGGCGATCGTCACCGGCCTGTTCACCCTCGGGGTGACCTTCGCCGCCGACATCAACCTGATCACCTCCGCCACCAACTTCAAGAACTATTTCCCGAACCAGAGCGCCGACGACATTCAGATGGGCGTGATTCAGCTCAAGCAGGGCGTGGATCCCTTGCGCGTGCAGGCCACCCTGCGCCAGTTCCTGGATCCTTCGGTGAAGGTGCTCACGATCGAAGAACTGGAGGCCACCGAGGTGGCCTACTGGCGGCGCAACACCTCCTTCGGCCTGATCTTCGGCCTGGGAGTGCTGGTGGGCCTGGTGGTGGGCGGAATCATCGTGTATCAGATCCTCTACTCCGACGTGAGCGATCACCTGGCCGAATACGCAACGCTCAAGGCGATCGGCTACGACGACCGCTTCGTGGTGGGGATCATCCTGCAGGAATCGCTGATCCTGGCGCTGCTGGCCTTCGCCCCCAGTCTGCTGCTCTCCCTGGGCCTCTACAGCTTCCTGGCCCGCTCCACCTCGCTGATGGTGGTGATGACGGCGGGGCGCGTTGTGCTGGTGTTCGCCTTCACATTGGCGATCTGCGGTCTCTCCGGCTGGCTGGCCACGGGCAAGCTGCGCCGGCTCGATCCGGCGGAGATCTTCTAGACATGGCGCCCCCGGATCCGACCAGTTCCAGCGCCGGACCCGCGGCGCCGCTGATCGAAGAGCCGCTGATCACCGTGGCGCACCTCGACCACAGCTTCGAGGAGGCGGGTGCCAGCAAACCGGTGCTGCGCGACGTGAACCTGAGCGTGCGACCCGGGGAGATCGTGATCCTCACCGGACCCTCCGGCTCCGGTAAGACAACCCTGCTCACCATGCTGGGCGGGTTGCGGGCGGCCCAGTGCGGCAGCCTGCGGATCCTGGGCACCGAGCTGCTGCACGCGCAAACCGGGACCCTCACCCGGCTGCGACGCCAGGTGGGTTTCATCTTCCAGGCCCACAACTTGCTGCCGTACCTCACCGCCCTCGAGAACGTGCGGGTGGGGCTGGAGGTGCACCCGAGCTGGCTGGTGCGGGGCCGAGCGGCGATGGATGGGCGCGGCGCTGCCCTGCTGGCGGAGGTGGGGCTGGCCGAGCGGGCGGACTACTACCCCGAGAAGCTCTCGGGGGGCCAGAAGCAGCGGGTGGCCATCGCCCGGGCCCTGGCCCCTGCACCCCGGTTGCTGCTGGCGGATGAGCCCACCGCCGCCCTCGACAAGGACTCGGGCCGCCTGGCAGTGGAGCTGTTCCGCCAGCTGGCTGACCAGCAGCGGGCCGCCATCGTGATGGTGACCCATGACAACAAGGTGTTGGACATCGCCGACCGCGTGCTGCAGCTTGAGGAGGGCCGGCTGGTGACCCCAGGGTGATCACAATCGAGCAGCTCAGACAGATAACTGAGCACGTGTCAACATGAGAGCACGCCAATTACTGTACCATTCAGTACATCCACAACCATGACTCTCGGCTCCCGTCAATGGCTCGCCCGGTTGAATACCCTCGACGCGGCCGGGCAAGCCGCCCCCGACTGGGTGACGGGCCTGATAGAGAGGCCTGATGGCAACATCTTGCTGCTGGGCTTCTCCATTAGCAGTGACAAGATTGCCCGCCCATTCCTTGCCCAGATTAGCAGCAACGGAGATATTGCCTGGCAGCGGTACACCAGCGATCACGACTACAAGTCAGCATCGGGCCAGCAGGTCTTTGGGATGACAACACTGGAGAACGGCGAAATTCTCTCCGCTGGCTATGAGTATGGAAGCTATAATGGCACAGGCGAAGATCAATACAAGATACCTTTAAGCATCAATCCCGCCCCCAGTAGCGAGATGGGCGGACCTTCTAGGCCAGGCATCTGGGATGGAGTGCTTACCTGGCACGACAGTAATGGAATCCCAATCCGCAGACGTTGGATCGGCAGTGAAAGACTTGAGCAACTCAATGGTGTCGCGATAGGACCAGCTGGCACCATTTTCGTAGCCGGCTGGTCCGATGGCATCGTGAGCGGGGTATCAGCAGGGGCGATTGATTTATTCATACAGGCGATCTCACCAGCAGGCTCTACCCTTTGGTCCAAACAACTGGGAGGCAGTGGCAGGGATCGACCCACTGCACTTGCCAGCACTGTCGACGGTGGAATCGTTGTTGCTGGGCACACAGAGAGCTCCTTTGCAGGCCTCACCAATGCAGGCAATGAGGACGCATTTCTCATCCGGTTTGACGCCAGTGGTGACATTCTCTGGGCACGATCAATCGCCACTCCCGGTCCAGACCATGCCTACGGTGTTTATGTTCTGCCAGATGACGATGTTCTCGTTACTGGCCGCATGGCCGGCTCAGACTGGACGCCGACAAGCGGAGATCCCGGCGATGCCTTTCTGGCTCGCTATGACGCTAATGGCAATCTCCGATGGCTCCAGAGATTCGGCTCAAGTGCCTATGAATACGGTCGCAGCATTGCTGTAACAATCACAGGCGACATCATCGTGAGTGGACGCAGCGAAGGCAACTTTCAGGGTCTCACAAACCAAGGTGGCTTCGATGGATTCGTCAGTCGATTTTCTGCAGACGGCAACCATCAGGCAAGCAAGCTCTACGGAACTGGCGGCAACGATGTCGTCAATCAGCTTCTGATTCTATCGAATGGCGACCTGGTCGTAGCCGGGATGAGCGAGGGCAACTTTGAGAACTTTGGCAATACATCAGGCAGTTACGACCTGTTCGTTGAACGCGTCTCTTTCACGAGCGACAACGGCAGCATCGATCACTCGTTCTCCACCATCGAATCCAAGGGCAATACCTCACTCCTCCAACGCGCCGACAACGCTCCTTTCGTCGACATCGCCGGCTCTCGCCTGGCCGTCTCTTCCCCCTGGG
>Ga0208599_1000017_pt1 | contig 92428 bp, 91 predicted proteins | sample LakMenEpi17Aug12_FD_150706 | JGI IMG/M metagenome (GOLD analysis project Ga0208599, IMG submission 150706) | Freshwater microbial communities from Lake Mendota, WI - 17AUG2012 deep hole epilimnion (SPAdes) | ecosystem: Environmental > Aquatic > Freshwater > Lake > Epilimnion/Euphotic zone ... | reverse complement strand
GGAACTGGCCGTGCTCAAGGGCCGCGTCGACACCCTCGAGGGCAAGGTGAAGACCCTGGAGGCCCAGCAGTTCTCCACCACCACCAAGCTGCGCGGTGAAGCCAGTTTCATCATCGGCGGTACCCCTGACTTCAACAGCCCGCTCCGCCTCAGCGACGGCAGCCGGCCGGCCCGCCCCGACCAGACCACCTTCAACTACGACTCCCGCCTCAGCTTCGACACCAGCTTCACCGGCAAGGACCTGCTGCGCACCCGTCTGCGTGCCGGCAACTTCACGGGCGTTCCCTTCAACGGCAGCTCTCAGATCTTCCAGCTCGACAAGGCCACCGGCACGGGCGGCTCGGTGAACATCGACCGCTTGTTCTACCAGTTCCCGGTAGGCAAGGGCGTCCGAGTGAGCGTGGGTCCCCTGATCCGCAACACCGAGATGCTCTCCTTCATCCCGAGTGCCTACAAGTCGGACATCCTCGACTTCTTTGGCCTGGCCGGTGCCACCGGCACCTACAACAAGGCCACCGGTGCCGGTGTGGGCCTGAGCTGGCGGCAGCAGGTAGAGAAGGGCAATCCCTTCATCACCTTTGATGTGAACTATGTGGCCAACAGCGGCTTCAATGATTCCACCATCGGTGCCTTCAGCTCCGACAGCGGCATCAACGCCCTGGCCCAGCTGGGTATCCGCGGCAGCAGCTGGGGCGCCGCCGTGGCCTACCGCTATGGCACGCAGGGTTCCTCGATCCGTACGCCCAACTTCAGCCCCGCCACCCTGGGTGACGGTGAGAACAGCAGCAGCGTGTCCCTCGCTGGCTACTGGTCACCGATCGATGCCAGCTGGGCGCCCTCGATCAGCGCCGGCTACGGCTACAACGGCGGCTCCGGTGGCTTCAGCGATTCCCAGTCGTGGATGGTGGGCCTGCAGTGGAGTGATGTGTTCTACGAGGGCAACGCCGCCGGCGTGGCCTTCGGCATGCCGCCGTTCAACAACGGCAATGACTCTGAAACCTGGATGCTGGAGGTCTTCTACAAGTACCAGGTCAGCGACAACGTCTCCATCACCCCGGCCTTCTTCTACGCCAGCGACTACCGCAACAACAGCGGTTTCGACACCTGGGGCGGCGTGATCCAGACCACCTTCCGGTTCTGATCCTGATCCGCGTTCACCCCTCACACACCCCTCTTCCCAGGGACCGGCAGCTGCCGCTCCCTGGCTTCATTTCCACTCAACATCATGCAATTTCTCTTGAAGAACAGGGCTTTTCGCCTGGGCATGGCTGCAGTTGGGGGCCTCGGCCTGCTGGGAACCTTCACTGTCGCCACCCAGGCCCAGAACCGCAGCCAGGTGGTCAATGTCTACTCCGGTCGTCATTACAACACCGACAAGGAGCTCTACGCCCAGTTCACCCGCCAGACGGGTATCCGGGTGAATCTCATCGAAGGCAAAGACGATGAGATGATTGAACGCCTGCGTCGCGAAGGTGCCAACAGCCCCGCCGACGTGCTGGTGACAGTGGATGCCGCCCGCCTCGTGCGAGCCCAGGAGCTGAATCTGTTCCGCCCGATCAATTCTCCCGTTCTCAACCGGGACATCCCCGCCAATCTGCGCGACCCCGGAGGCCGCTGGTACGCCCTCACCCGCCGGGTCCGGCCGGTGATGGTGAACCCAGCCCAGGTGAATCCCAAGCTGATCCGTACCTATGGCGACCTCACCCGCAAGGAACTGAAGGGCAAGCTCTGCATGCGCGACCGCTCCAGTGTTTACAGCCAGTCGCTCACGGCTGATGTGCTGCAGCGGGCCGGCAAAGCCACCACCGAACGCTGGCTCAAGGGCATGGTGGCCAACGTGAAACAGCCGTTCTTCACCTCCGACACCACCATGGTGAGAGCGGTTGGCCAGGGTGAATGCGGTGCTGCTGTGGCCAACACCTATTACCTGGCGCGCCTGCTCAGAGGCAACAATCCCGCTGACGTGGAGGCCGCCAGCAAGGTACGGGTGGTGTGGGTCAATCCGACCCACGTGAATGTCACTGGCGGTGGTGTGACCCGCAATGCCGGCAATCCGGAAGGAGGCCGCAAGCTGCTGGAGTTTCTGTCGTCTCCCACGGCGGCCGAAGGATACGCCGGGGGAAACAACGAGTACCCGGTGCGGGGCTGGGGCAACAACCCAACGCTGACCAAGATGGGCACCTTCACGGCCTCGCCTGTGACGATCCAGCAACTCGGCCAGCGCAACCGCGAAGCCGTGCAGCTGATGGAACAGGCTGGCTGGAAGTAAACCGGCGCCCACAAAGCAGCTGCGATGGAGACATCGGCCCATCCTCCAAGGACCATCGCAGCCGTGTCCCCGGCGGTCGGCCGCGGCCGCTGGGGCCTCAGTGCCGCAGCCTGCGTCATCGGGGTTCTCGCCCTGCTGCCCCTGCTGTCCCTGTTCTGGGACGCCGTGTTCGCGGAGCAGCCCAGCCCGCTGGGACTGGGCTACAGCGGAGCCGAGCAGATCCAGGGCACCCTGCTGCTGGTGCTGGGCGAGGGGATTCTGGGAGCCGTGCTGGGCACAGCCATCGGCTGGGTCACCGCCTCCTGCCGCTTCCCCGGCCGCCGCTTGCTGCGCAGGGCCCAGTTGGTGCCCATGGCCTTTCCCGCCTATCTGCTGGCAGCGAGCCTGATCGACTGGGGCAGCTACCAGGGCCTGCGCATTCATGGCCTGGGCTGGGCGGTGCTGCTGCTCACCCTGGCGAACTACAGCTATGTGTTCCTGCTGAGCACGGAGAGCTTCTCAGCCAGCGGCCATCGCCTGCTGGATGCCAGCCGCAGCCTGGGCGTGGGCCCATGGGCTGGCTTTTTCCGCATCTGTCTGCCGATTGCCCTGCCATCGATCGGCGCCGGAATCACCTTGAGCGCCATGGAGGTGGTGAACGAGCTGGGGGCGGTTCGCCTGCTCGGCGTGCCCAGCCTCTCAGCGGGCATTCTCGACCGCTGGCAGGTGGAGGGCGATCCCAAGGGAGCGGCCCTGCTCTCCCTGGTGGCCCTGGCGATCGTGGCGGTGCTGATCGCTGCGGAGCGGTTGCTGCGCCGGCGCAGTCGACGCTGGAACCTGGAGTCGCCCAGCAGGGTGGAGCGGGCCTGGGTGTTGCGGGGGTGGCGCGCCCTGCTGGCCCAGCTGCTCTGCCTGCTGCCGCCCCTGGCCGCGGTCACGATCCCGGCGCTCTGGATCCAACAGGGCTGGCCGAATCTGCAGGCTGAACCGCTCGCCGAGCTGGTGCAACTGGCCGGTCGGAGCGTCTCCCTGGCGCTGGCAGCCACGCTGATCACAGCCGGGGCCGCCCTGCTTCTGGCCATCTGCGTGCGCTGGCGGCCCGCCGCCCCGGTGCGCCTGCTCAGCTGGGTCGCCGGCCTGGGTTATGCCATTCCCGGCAGCGTGCTGGCCCTCGGCCTGATCGTGTTCGGCGGTCCCCTGGGAATCAGCCCCCTGCTGCTGCTGCTATGGGGGTACGGCGACCGCTTTCTCACCGTGAGCAAGCAGGGGCTCGACGCAGCCCTGGAGCGCATCCCGCCCAGCATGGATGAAACGGCCACCAGCCTGGGCTGGAGTTGGCTGGGGGTGCTGCGTCGGGTGCACCTGCCCCTGCTGCGCGGTCCGCTGCTGGTGGGCGGGCTGCTGGTGTTTGTGGACGTGGTGAAGGAACTGCCGATCACCCTGGCCCTGCGGCCCTTCGACTTCGACACCCTGGCGGTGCGCGTGTTCCAGTACGCCAGCGACGAGCGGGTGGGAGCGGCGATGGGTCCCGCCGTGCTGATCATGCTGTTCGGGCTGGCGGCCTCCCTGGCCCTGGCGCCCAGCCTGGAACGGCACGACTGACCTGGACGTGGCGGCCTGGTCAGGCCTGGGTCACTCGCGACCGCAGCGGCATTTGCCGCCCTTCCACTTGGAGCACTTCTGCTGCTTGCAGCCCTTCTTCTTGGCCAGCTGCAGGGGGGAGCGCTGAGGCACTGCCCCCTCCGGGAGCTGGGATCCAACCGGCTTGCTCATCTCGGCTTGCTCCTCCGGACCTGCCGCGTTCGTCCCCACCAGCTTATTGCAATCGATTCTCCTTTGCGCAGCCAATGGCGGGACGGATCTCCCCGGGGAACCATTCACGTTGAATCATGTCTTTCGCTTTCTCACAAATGGCTGTCCAGGGCCGCTCTCGGGGGGGCGATTTGTAGCCAAGTGCAACAGAGCGGCAGCCAAGGGGTCCGCCCACTCACACGATGAAAGAGCTTCCCTTGCGCATCAGGGATCGTTCCTTCATGCAATTCAGAAATCCAACGGTGCACCGAATCGGCCTGCTCGCACGCACCGCAACCGTGATCGGTGCCGCCCTGCTGGCGGGGCTCTCCGCCGGGCAGGCCCAGGCCCGCGGCCAGGCCCTCTACACCCTGGAAACCAGCTGCTCGATCAAAGGCGGACCGGCCCAACCCTGCGTGGTTGAGGCTGTCGACGAAGGCGACGCCACGATCTACACCCACCGGATCGGCAAACAGGTGCAGAAGATCCGCATTTCGGACGCACCGGTAAGCATGAGCCTCTGGGATCCCACCAGCAAATCCTGGGTGGTGCTCAAGTCGGCCGGAGCCCGCTTCTCCACGAACACCATCTGCTTCAACGGCAGAGATCTCTGCGTGGTGAATCCCAACTACCTCAACAGCGTCCGCGAGGAAAAAACGGAGGCGCTGGCCGGTCGCGACCTGGTGGGCGTGAAATTCAGCCCTGACGGCCGGGTGAGTCTCACCTGCTACGACGAGGCCTGCGAGGGGGTGCAGTGATGGGCCAGCCCACAACAGCGCGCTGCCGCAGGGTCTTCGGGGCCGTGCTGGCCGGTCTGCTGACCCTCCCCGCCCTGCCGGCGGATGCGGCCCAGCAACTGCTGGAGCCACCTGGATCCCAGGCCGGGGCCCAGGAACTGATCGCCAAGGGCGGCCGAGGTGGCGGCGGTGGTCGCGCTAGCGGCAGCCGTGGTGGTGGCGGTGGCAGCCGTTCGCGGGCCTCCAAGGGGGCCAGCGGCTTCAAGAGCTCCGGCTCCAGCCTCAACCGCGGCTCGACCAAACCCAGCGGCGGCTGGACCAGCAAGGCCAATCAGAAGGGCGGTCCCTCCCTCGACAAGCGCAAGGGATCCGACAGCCGCCAGGCCTCCAAGGGTGATGGCCGGCGGGACGACCGTTCCGGCAACCGCGACAACCGCCAGGACGACCGCTCCGGCAACCGGGACAATCGACAGGATGACCGCGCCAAGAACCGCGATGACCGGCGGGATGACAACCGCAAGGATCGCGACAAGCGGCAGGACGACCGCTGGGATCGGCGCGACGACCGCTGGGATGACCGCGCCAAGCACTGGGATCGCTGGGATAACTATCCCGGCTGGGCCCGGCCCGGCTGGGGTTACGCCCGGCCGTGGAACTACGGCTGGTATGGCGGCTGGGCCACACCCGGCTGGGGCTGGTGGGGCGCCAGCGCGGCGGCCTGGGGGGTGACCAGCCTGGCCACCGCAGCGATCATCAACGCCGCTGTGGACGATGCAGTGGAGAGCCACACCACCACAATCGTGGTGCCGAACACGGATTACCGCCTGCTGTACGGCAGTGTGGAGCCCGTGAACGACCAGACGGTGAGCTTCTCGATCGAATCCGGCGATCGGGAGGTGGCCCTCAATGCCGACTGCAAGCGCGGCACCCTCGATGGCCGCAATCCCAGCACGTCCCAGGAGGCGGAGCTGCTCAACACGGCCTGCCAGGTGGCCTTCGGCGACGTCTGAAACCTGCGTCAGCTGAAGGCGAACGCTGTGCCGCACAACACCAACCGCCGCGCAACGCGGCGGTTTTTTCATGCCCACCACTCCCTTCAAGCAACGGCAAGGACTGACCACCCCCCCACCTGGATCCGTGTCAGCGAACAGACACGGAGCAAATCGCATTCGGCACAGGCGTGCGCCCCAGGTCAATTCATCGTTGGAGCCGTTCGTAAGGTCTGGCAACCCTCGCCCATTCGATGGTTCAGGTTCGATATCACCAGCTGGTTGGAATTCTGGGCAGCGCCGTTGTGCTTGCCTCCTGTCCCCAGGTCTTGGCCGACCAGCAGGAGCAGCTGCGTGCAGAACCGGTGATTGCGGAACCGGACCTACCTGCCCAGACCCGTGAGGCAACCGCCCAGGACTCTGGCGCCACCGAGGCACTGGCCGAACAGGCCCAGAACCCGATCGCCAACCTGATCAGTGTTCCCTTTCAGAACAACACCACCCTGGGGATGGGACCCAAGGAAGACCAGACCCTGAATGTGCTGAACATTCAACCGGTGGTGCCCTTTCGCCTGAACGATCGCCTTTCACTGGTGACTCGCACGATCCTGCCTGTGCTGAGCCAGCCCGGTCTGGAGGGAAGCAACAGCAACGGCATCGGCGACCTGAACCCCAGCATCTTCGTCGTGCCCAACCTGCCGGGTCGCTGGACCGTGGGCTTCGGCCCCACCCTGGTGTTGCCCACCGCCAGCCGGGACGAACTGGGCAGCGGCCAGTGGGCCCTGGGGCCAGCGGCGGTGGCGGTTGTGACCAACGGCCCCTGGGTGGCCGGTGGACTGGTGAACCAGATCTGGTCGGTGGCCGGGGATTCGAATCGCCGCTCGCTGAGCCAGTTCCTCGTGCAGCCCTTTGTGAACTACAACCTGCCGAATGGCTGGTATTTGGTGAGCTCACCGATCATCACGGCCAACTGGCGGGCCAGCTCAGATCGTTGGCTGGTGCCGATCGGCGGGGGGTTCGGCAGGGTGTTCCGGGTGGGCAGCCAGCCGGTGAATGCATCCCTGCAGGCCTACGCCAATGTGGCGAAACCTGACCTGTTCGGCGATGTGACGATCCGGGCCCAGATCCAGCTGCTGTTCCCCCGTCCCTGAGCCCAAAAGCCCACTCAACCATCGAGCCACTCCATGACATCGGCCCTCTCCGCAATGCTGCGTCGCACCAGCGCACCCCTGCTGTCGCTGGCCTGCCTGCTGCTGCCGCCCCTGGCGCAGGCGGGAGAGGCGACCAACGGCGCCGAGCCATCCGGCCACACTGCCGCCCCAGAGCCTGGACGCGAGAGCGAGGCTGGCCAGGAGGGGGGAGCCGACAGCACGCCCTGGCGGGGCACGGTGGAGCTCTATGGCTTTGCGCCTCTGCGGGCCACGGGCACCACCACGATCCGAGGCTTTGATGCTGACACCGACCTGGACCTCGGCGACATCCTCTCCAGCCTGAAGTGGGCCACGGCACTACGGGGCAGCGTGGAGCACGATCGCTGGGGCCTGCTCACCGATCTGAGCTATGTGCGCCTGAGCTCCGATGCCGCCCGCACCACCCCAGGCGGGCGCTTCACCGGCAAGGCCACCGTCGCCAGCACCCAGGGCCTCTACGACCTGGCAGTGCGTTATCGGTTCGGCGACCCTGAGGCCGCCGTGGCGGCACCGGGCAGCTTCAGCATCATTCCCTATGCGGGCGTGCGGGTGATCGACGCCCAGCTGGATGTGGATGCCCAGATCCAGGGGAACGGTCCCCTGGGCCTGGTGTTCGAGCGCCAGGGCAACTTCGGGCGCACCTGGGCCCAACCCCTGCTCGGCCTCCAGGCCAGTGTGTTCGTGGCACCCAGGCTGCGTGTGTTCGCCCGCGGCGACATCGGCGGCTTCGGCCTCAGCGGTGAGAAGGACCTCTCTGGCAACGCCCAGGTGGGCCTGGGCTACGCGGTGGGCAACAACACCGACATCAACCTCTCCTGGCGCTTTCTGGGCTTGCGCTACGAGAACGACCGCACGCCATCCAGTGGCTTCAGCAGTTATCAGAATGGCATTGAACTGGGGCTGAAGTTCTTCTTCTGATCGTGGGGCTGCCTGCCGTCCCGAAGGCCGAAGCTCTCAGCTCAGGCCCTATCGCGCGCAGAGACGGCAACCATTACATCCAGTAATTTTAATAGACAGTTAGCCCCTAATCCTTTAGCATTCATCAGGAGATTAGCCGCCAATACCCTGGCCCTATTGGTCCACTCAAATCCGGCTAACTTCAGTCACCTCGATAATCATCGAGCGCAGAACTTCACGTTTCACGCCATCACCCATCTCCGCGCCATGACCCGATCCCGCTCTTCCCTGCTGTCCGACTTCAAGGACTTCATCAACAAAGGCAATGTGGTTGACCTCGCTGTGGCGGTGGTGATCGGCGCTGCCTTCGGCAAGGTGGTGGATGCCGTGGTGAGCCTGGTGATTGGCAACCTCCTGGAGCCCGCCCTCAAGGCAGCCAATGTGGCCTCGATCGCCGCCTGGCCAGCCGGCAGCGTGATCGTGGCCCTGATCAACTTCCTGGTGATTGCCTTCGTTGTGTTCCTGATCGTTCGGGCGATCGAAGCGATGCGCCGCAGCGAAGAGGCCATCGCCCCCCCCGATCCCCAGGCCCAGCTCGCCTCAGCAGCCACCCGACTTGCCGAGGCCCTCGACCGCCGTCAGCTCTGACCCACCACGCAGCGAGCCCTTGGGGCTGGTGGAGGGATCGATGCCCTTGGCCATCCGCGCCGCGGGCTGATAGCGCCGGCAATAACTGGGGGCTCAGAAAAAGGCGCCCCCTTTCACCACGTTGCGCGGCCCATCACCATGCTGGGAGCTGGCGTCGATGCTCCAGGCACAGCAGAGCAGCCCAAAGCGGCCTGTTCGTGGGGCCGTACAACGTGTCGGTCCACTCCCGCCCATTGCCGATCATGTCCGCCAGGCCATAGCCGTTGGCCGGATAGCTGCACAGCGGCGAGGGCATGCCGGCCCAGCTGGCTTGCAACAACCAACTGCAAAACCCAGTCAGGAAGATGTTAGCACTGGAGGCTGCGATCAGCCGAAATCTGAATCAACTTTGATCTGAATCAACTGTGACCTTGTAGCAGCTGTGACCTTGTAGCAGCTGTGATCTGAATCAGCTGTGATCCAAATCAGTGCCCCTCCGATAGGCCAATCCCCTGGCCATCGGTTCTGTCCGGGCTTCAGTAGGTGGTCGCTCACGTACGTTGATCAGCGTTGTCAACAGCAGCGAGCAGCACCATGCCAGCACCCCTGATCCTGAAGGCGCTGGAGATCATCATCTTCATCCTGATGTTAGGCCTGGGGGTGAATCAATCCCTGGCGGATCTCCGAGCCCTGTGGCGCAACCCGGGCCTGATGCTGCGCTCGTTGCTGGCCGTGACCGTGCTGTTCCCGCTGGCCACCGGGCTGCTGCTGAAGCTGATGCCCAGCGTTCCTCCCGGAGTGGCGGCGGGGCTGGCGATCCTGGCCGCCTGCCCGGGGGCGCCGGTCACCTACAAGCGCTCCGCCATGGCGGGCGGGGATCCTGCCTACACGAGCAGCCTGCACATCACCATGGCCATCCTCACGCTGCTGATCACCCCCGCCACGCTGGCCCTGTTCAACGCCGTGTTCCAGCTGGAGCTGGAGGTCAGTGCCCCCCTCGCTGAGGTGGCCCGACAGGTGGCAGCGGTGCAGTTCCTGCCGATCGGATTGGGCCTGCTGCTGCAACAGGCGGCCCCCCGGGCAACCCAGAGGCTTCGCCAGCCTCTCCGGCGCCTGGCGGATGGGGCCTTTCTGGCCCTCGCAGCCATGCTGCTGTTTCCCGTAGTGCTCTGGGCGATCGTGCAGTTGGTCTGGCCGATCGGGGGATGGGCCATCGCGTTGATGGCGCTGCTGGTGGTCGCGGGACTGGGGCTGGGGGTGCTCTTGGCTCGGCAACAGCCACCCGGCATGCAGTCATCCCTGGCCGTCGCCACCATTGCCCGCAATCTCGGCCTGGCCTTGCTGATCGCCCAGCTGGGCGGAGCGCCAGAGCGGATCAGCCCCACCATCCTGGGCTATGCGCTGGTGAGTCTGCTGCTCGCCGCGCCCTTTTCGATCTGGAGCAAGCGGCGCTCCGCTCCTGCGGCCGGCTGAGCGTGGCAGGTCCGGCCCATCAAAAAAGCCCGCCGAAGCGGGCCCGGTGGTGGTGCCCACCGACGCGACGGCAGGCAGGATGGCTGGATCAGGAGGCGCCGCCGGTGGCCTGTTCCAGTTTCTCCATCACCCGCTCCAGGGAGAAGCTGGCTGCCTTCTGGCGTGGCGGGAACTCCACGAAGGTCTTGAGGAAGTCGCCCACGTAGGTCTGAGCCGGCACAAGCATGAACACGTGATCAAACATCCAATCCCAGTAGGTGTTGGAGGTGATGTCGGCCCGCTCATAGGGGTCGGTGAGCAGGTTGAAGATCTTCGGCACGCGCAGCTCCACGAATGGCTCGGCCCAGATCTGGCAGGTTCCCTGCTCCCGCTGCTCCTTGAACACGAACTTCCAGTTGTCGTAGCGCAGGCCCACCAGGTCGCCATCGTCGGAGAAGTAGAAGAACTCCCGCCGCGGGCTCTTGTCAGTCTTGCCCGTCCAGTAGTCGAGCATGTTGTAGCCATCCAGGTGGATCTTGAAGGTCTTGCTGCCCACCTGGTAACCGGTGAGCAGCTTCTGCTTGATCTCCGGCTCACCGGCGGCGGCCAGCAGGGTGGGCAGCCAGTCGAGGTGGCTGCAGATGCCGGTGATGTTGGTACCGGCAGGAATCTTGCCGGGCCAGCGCACCAGCGCGGGCACGCGGAAGGCGCCCTCCCAGTTGGTGTTCTTCTCGCTGCGGAAGGGGGTCATGCCGGCGTCGGGCCAGCTGTTCATGTGGGGCCCGTTATCGGTGCCATACATCACGATCGTGTCATCGCTGATGCCCAGTTCATCGAGCAGGTTGAGCATCTCGCCGATGCACTCGTCGTGATAGATCATCACGTCGTGGTATTCCGACTGCCAGCGCCCGCTGCGGCCGATGTCCTGGGGCCGGGCATAGGTGCGGAAGTGCATGTGGGTGGTGTTGAACCACACGAAGAAGGGTTCACCCGAGGCCACCGCATCGCGGATGAAGCGCTTGGCCTCCACCATGAACTCGTCATCGGCCGTTTCCATGCGCTTGCGGGTGAGCGGGCCGGTGCTCTCGATCCGCTGGGTGCCGTCGCCGTTGGCCCAGCAGTGCAGCACGCCCCGGGGGGCGAAACGCTTGCGGAAGTTGGGGAACTCGGGGTCGTCCTCCTTGGGGTAGTCGCGCAGTTCCGGCTCCTCTTCCGCGTTGAGGTGGTAAAGGTTGCCGAAGAACTCGTCAAACCCGTGCATTGTTGGCAGGTGTTCGTCGCGGTCGCCGAAGTGGTTCTTGCCGAACTGACCGGTGCGGTAGCCCTGGGGCTTGAGCAGCTCGGCAATGGTGGGATCCTCAGCGCGGAAGCCCAGCTCGGCGCCGGGCAGGCCCACCTTGGAGAGACCCGTGCGGTACACGCTCTGGCCGGAGATGAAGGCGGCGCGGCCGGCGGTGCAGCTCTGCTCGGCGTAGTAGTGGATGAACGTGGCGCCCTCGTTGGCCACCCGGTCGATGTTGGGGGTCTGGTACCCCATCAGCCCGTGGCTGTAGCAGCTCAGATTGCTCTGGCCGATGTCGTCGCCCCAGAGGATCAGGATGTTGGGCTTGCCGTTTGGCATGGGTGACTGAAGAACACAATCAGCCTTCAGTGTGGGTCGCCCAGCGGAGCCCGGCCACCGAATCCGGGCGGCAGTTGCGATCTGAATCTGCGTCTTTTGCCGAGTTACGCGCCGAGTTGGGAACGGCGCTGACGAATCAGGGGAATCGACAGCAGCAGGGTGATCAGGACGTAGGTGAGGATGCCAATCTTGATCCCCGGTAACTGGGGGGCATAGGTGTTCGCCAGCAGCAGGGCCAACCCCGGATTGCGCATGGAGGTGACCAGGGCGGCGGTGAGCTTCCGATCACCGGCCCCGCCTCCCAGGGCGTAGCCCAGTGCCAGGCTGGCCGCCACCACCACGGCCATCCAGAACAGACCGGTGAGATTGGCCTGGGCAAAGGCCAGCAGCAAGGGGGACGTGCGGATCAACACGGCCAGCAGCAGCAGCAGCAGCAGTCCATTGGCCACCCGGTCGAGGGGCCCCTGCAGGCGGCGGATCCGCTCAGGCCAGAGCTGGCGGAGGCTCAGCCCCACTAGTAGGGGCAGCAGCTGCACGCTGGCCACCTGTCTGGCCACATGCCTGGGCAGCACATCCCAGCCCTCCAGGCCGAACACACGCTCACCCGCCTGGGCCAGCAGGGGCACGGTGATGATGGCCAGCACGGCAGCCAGCACCTGCAGAAAGCCGGCCAGGGATGCATCGCCCCCGGTTTTGCCGGCCTTGCGCAGCAGCAGCGGAGCACTCGGACAGGCCGCCATCAGGGCAATGGCCATGCGCACCTCCTGGGACAGCTGGCCGGCGGGGGGGGTGAGCAGCAGCAACCAGGCCAGCAGCGGCACCAGCAGACAGGTGGCCAGCTCAAGCCTCAGCACCAGGGGCCAGGTCTGGCGCCACTGGCGAAAAGCCTGGAGCGGCAGGCCTACACCGAGGGCCAGCATCACCGTGAAAAGGGTGAGCGGCACCAGCAGGGACACAACGTTCTGAATGGTCATGACAGCCAGTTCGACAGCAGAATCCCCATGGCCAGCAGGCCGATCAGGGCGATCAGGGTGGCGGTGGCCGCCGCGATCCGCGGGCTTTCCACATATACATAATCCGCGCGGCTGAGCCGCCTGAGCTCGCGGTTGTGCTGAACGATGGCAGCGGTCATGGCCAGGATGCCGGTGAACACAAAGGAGAGGGCCACGACGATCACTCCAGGCCTGGGGCCGGGATCCCCCGTGGCCTGGTCAATGGCGGCCACGATCTTGTCGAGGCCGAAGCCGAAACTGATCAGCGAGAGACAGGTGCGGATCCAGGCCATCAGGGTGCGCTCCGCGGCATCGCGGTTGCGCTGGCGGGCCAGTTCGTTGGTGAGATTCACAGCCGGGGCATGGCAAGTTGGGCAGCCGAGTCGCCCCCTGCGGCCCGGGCCTCCTCAGCCCGCTCCTGGGCGATCTCCCGGGCAAGGAACACATTGAGGAAGGTGCGGATCAGGGCCACCGCAGCCAGCTGAATCAACTTCTCACCGTTGGGGTTCACCGTGGTGGCCACGATATCGGCGGCAAGCTGGAACTCCAGGGCCATCGACAGCCAGCGGCCCAGATGGAGGCGAATGGTCTCGAGCGAGCGGCGGCGCCCCACCAGGCGCAGACTGCCCAGCACCCCGAGGGCCACCGTGATCACCGACAGGCCTTCCAGCGCTGGGCGCAGGCCCAGGGCCAGGGATGAGAGCAGATGCTCGAGGGCAACCATGGGGGAACGGCAAGCGTGAAAAGAGTGGAGACCTTGATGAACCAGCTCAGGCAGTGTTGCAATCCGCAAATGGACGCGGCGGCGAAACAACACTTCGCAACAAACCAACCCGATCGCTGCGAAAAACCAGACGATCCGCGCAACTGATTCCCGGTTCAATTCGTCTTCGCCTACCCAGGCGCCTGAAAGGAGCCGTGCTGGCAGCGAAGCCAAATCGCGCCCCGGCGATGGGCATCGCACAACAGCGCAACATCCCGTCAGACAATAGCTGCTAAATTCCCCGCAATTCCTGCACAGGTGATGGGCACAGCCAATCCCGATCGTGCTCACCCCGGTGGCCACTCCATCCATCAGTTCCCCGCTCAGCCATCGCTACCCCGGCTGCCCTTCAACAACCATCTGGCCCAACTGGATCGAGATCCCCAGGATCTGGCCGAGCGCCTGGCCCAGCACTATTCCCTGCTGGATTTCGGCACCTGCCAGGGCCATGAATCCAACTTTGTGCACCGCACCAGCACCTGCAAGGCAGGCGATCTGCTTATCTCGGGCGGCTACTCCACGCCGATCCAGGGAACGATCGGCGCCAGCGAGGGAGTCGGCTCCATCAACCTGATCCTCAGCGGCGGAGTCGAGTATGAATGCGAGCATCAGAAGCTGCACATAAACCAGGATCGCCCCCTGTTCTTCTGTCCAGGAAGAGAATACAAATACACCCTCAGAGACCACTTCAATGGGGTTGTCTTTGACATTGACCTCCAACGCCTGAAGAAAACAGCCGCCGCCATTGCCGGGATCGGCATTTCGGAGCGCCGCTTTACCAGCCAGCTTGACTTCGCCCGGGTGATCCATCCTCAGGACAAGCGAAGTCAGCAACTCCTAGCCGTTCTCAGACAATCATTCCGCTTGCTTGATCATGAAGATCTCCGCGACGGCGGCGATCTCGATCTGCTCAACATTGACGACCTGATCTACCGAACCCTGGCCCTGCTGCTGTGCCCGAATCTGGCCAAGATCATCCAGAATGAACCCAGCATGCGCAGCAGCCGCGAACAGATCTTCGACGACCTGCTGGAGTGGTCGAGGGCCAACCTGCACACCCCGATCAAGCTCACTCAGCTGGAGGAGCGCAGCGGCTACTCTCGGCGCAATCTGCAGCTCGCCTTCCAGCAGCGCTTCGGCTGTGGACCGATCCAATGGGTACGCCAGCAGCGGCTCGAACAGGCCCGCCAGGACCTGCTGAATCCGTCGCCGGGCGATTCGGTGGCCGGGATCGCCAACCGCTACGGCTTCAGCAGTCTGGCCGTGTTCAGCCGGGATTTCCGCGGGCGCTACGGGGTGCCGCCCTCCCAGCTGCTGCGCGAAGGCAAGCGCCACCATCCGGGCAGCTGAACGGGGCCAGCCCTGCCGGCTGGCCCCGTTCAGCCCTCAGCGGCGCAGCTGGGGCACAGGGCACGCACGTTGAGCACACACTCCAGCAGGCGGAACCCATGGCGCGCAGAGGCATCCTCCCCCGCCACCAGCACCGCCGGATCCTCGAACTCCTCCGTACAACCGCAACGCACGCAGACGAGGTGGTGGTGGTCGCGGTGGGCATCGGAGGCCAATTCGTAGCGCCGCCCTCCCTCCGGCAGCTCCAGTTCCTGGAGCAGCCCCATGGAACTCAGCAGTCGCAGGGTGCGATACACCGTGGCCAGGGACACCTTCTCCTGCTGGGCCAGCAGCCGCTGGTGCACCTCCTCAGCACTGAGATGGCTGCCGGCACCGCTCTGCTCGAACAGGGTGAGCACGCGCTGGCGCTGGGGCGTGAGCCGCTGGCCGCGGTCGTGCAGCGTGCTGCGCAGGGCATCGCTGGCCACCGCGGGGGGCAGGGCTGACGAGGACTCAGCAACGGCAGCAGGTCGGCCGGCCTGGGGTGCTCTGGTCGAGGTATTGGCCACCAGATCGCTCCCCTCACTTCTCAATAGTAGGTGCAGTTGCGAACAGTTGCCAGCACCCGCCCAGCGGTTCAGGCCTGCACCCGCTGGTCGATCCAACCATCCAGCTGCACCAGGCCTGCCGCCAGCAGGTCTGCAAGGGTCACCACCAGGCGGTAACTGAGGGCGATGGCCAGCAGCGGCGCCTCCGGAACCGCACTGCCCAGCCGCAGCAGCAGGGTGGCCTCAAACACGCCGAGCCCCCCAGGGGCACCGGGAACCAGCAGTCCCGCGGTCCAGGCCAGGGCGAAGCCCGCCAGCCAGGCTGGCCAGCTGAGGGATGCCTGCAGGTCAAACGCGAGCACACAGCAGGCAAACCCGGCAAAGCGCAGCAGCACGAAGGCCAGCTGGGTCAGCAGCGGAGCCAGGGGGTAGCCCGCCAGGCCTTTGCCCAGAGCTGGCGGCAGGGGATCCGTTCCCTGGGCGGCAAGCTCCCCGTCGAGCTGCAGGCGCTGGGCCTGACGCAACTCCAGGCGCCGAAGCAACGGTGTGAGCCAGCGGGGCCAGAGCAGCAGCAAGGGCAGCAACCCCAGCAGGGCAAGCCCCCCCTGCCAGCGGGCCAGGGTGGTGAGGCTGAGGGCCGCCACCGCGGCCACCAGTGGATCGAGCAGCACCGCCACCAGGGCCAGCCCCAGGGGTGCGGGCGTGTGCAGCCCCCCCTCGGGAGAGCGCAGGCGCTGCACCCGGGCGCTGAGGTGCCAGACCCCCCCGGGCAGATACTTGCGCAGGTTGGTGGCCAGGTAGAGCTGGATCAGCTCCAGCCAGCGGGGGCGCAGACCAAGCCAGCGCAGCACCACACCCAGGCTGAGACCATTGGCCAGCAGGCTGAGCACGCTGACGCCCACCCCCAGCACCAGCCACGACCAACCCTGGGGATCCAGGCTGAGCTGAAGCATCGCCCGGCCATGGCCGAACAGGGCAGCCAGCAGAAATCCGAGGCTGAGCAGAGTGATCCACAGGGAGATCCCCCCCGGCAGCGGCGGCAGCTTGAGACCCCGGGGCCAGTTGAGCCGCCGCACCCCCTGCAGGAGGCGACCCAGGACGGGTGTCGGCAGCTGCGGGAGTTTGAGCTGGAAGCGGGGAAGCTTGTTCACGGGCCGGGGGCGGGCTGGGGCGGATCGATCAGGAGAAGCACGCTGGCACGCACCTGGTCGAGCGCGAGGCCATGGCGGCGGGCCAGGGCGAGCAGATCATCATGCTCCGGTTTGGAGCGCCAGCGGCCATCCGGCAGCAGGGCCTGCTTGAGCCGCACCCGGCCGAGGGGGGTGTCCAGGGTGACCACGCGCCGGGGCAGCGCCCAGCGCTGCTCCAGGTGCTCGCGCACCCCCAGGCTGGTGCTGTGCCGCCACCAGACCAACCGCAGCCGGGTGGCCGGTGCGCCTGGAGGAACCAGCGCCGTCACCAGCCAGCCGGAGCGTCCTTTTTTCATCTGCACGGGCTGGCAGAACACCTCCAGGCCACCGGCCTCCCGCAATGCTTCCAGCAGGACAGCCAGATCTTCGGGGGTGGCATCGTCGATCTGGGCCTGCTGCACCAGCACGCTCTCCAGCTGGGGGGCGTTGGCCGGCTGGCGCTCGGTATCGGCCTGCAGGGGCTCGGCCAGCACGAGGCGCAACAGATTGGGGCGATCCAGCTGGCGGCTGCCCAGCCCAACCCCCACCCGCAGGGGCCGGTGGCCGGGCAGGGGCCCGAAGTACCCGGCCCAGCAGGCGGCGAGGGCCAGACCCGTGGGGGTGGTGAGCTCGGCGGGGGGGAAACCGGCGGCGCTGGCCAGGGGAATCCCCCGGGCCCGGGCAATCTCCAGCACGGCCGGGGCAGGCAGGGGCAGCAGGCCATGGGCGGTGGACACACTGCCGTGGCCGGCGGGGGGAGCGGTGCACACCAGCTGATCCACACCCAGGTGCAGCAAAGCGGCGCAGACGCCCACCACATCCACCAGGGCATCGATCGCCCCCACCTCGTGGAAGTGCACCGCCTCCGGCGGCTGGCCATGCACCACCCCCTCCGCCTCGGCCAGCAGGGAGAACACCCCCAGCACCCGCTCCCGCAGGGCCGGCGGCAGTGCCGCCTGCTCCAGCTGGGGGCGCAGGCGGCTCCAGTGGCGATGGACTGGCTGCGGCTCAAGGGCCCGCACCTCCAGATGGAGGCCGCGCAGCCCCTGGCTGCGCCGCTCCTCCAGCTCCAGCCGGTAACGGCCGCTGAGCCCCAGGGCCGCCAGCGGCTGTTCGACCACACTGGGGGGTAGCCCCAGATCGAACAGGGCCGCCAGAAGCATGTTGCCGGCCAGGCCCGTGGGGCAATCGATCAGGGCCAGGGCCATGTCAGGCCTCTGCCGGTGCCTGGGCAGGGAGTGGAGCCGGCACGGGACGACCCAACCGGGGGGCCGTGAGCAGGAGGCGGTCGGCTTCCTGCTCCAGCTCAAGGCGCTGCCGGCGCAGCTGCTGCTCGATCTCCCGGCGGGCCCGCCGCTGTTCCCGCTGGGCGGCGTCCACGTCGTAACCCGAGAGGCCCCAGAGCCGGCCCAACAGGGCGCGATCGTCGGCGCCGCCGGCGCTGCCGCCGTAGATCACCTGTTCGGCGGCCATGCCGGCCTGAAGCACCCGGCTCCAGCGGCGCAGTTCAGGCAGCGGCAGCTTGGCGTGGTCCGGCGGAGAAAATTCAGTGACGCCGCCAGCGGCCACCCCGGCCCGCAGGCAGGCCAGGCTGCCGATCAGCACGCGACTCACCGCCATCCCCTCAGCCCCGGCCACCAGCAGGTGGCCGGCCTCATGCACGGCGATCCGGCGCAGGCGAGCCTGGCCACCCGGCAGGGCTTCAGCCAGCAGGTGACCACCACGGCCGGAGAAGGATGCAGCATCCAGGCTGAGCGCGCCCAGGAGCAGGCCCACCCCCATGGCGATCCACCAGGGTGAGAGGCCCACCAGGGGACCCACCACCGCCACCAGGGTGACCAGCACCACAGCTGCACCAGCGGCCAGGGGGGAGGTCATCGGCGCTGGCCGGTCGTCAACGGCCGGGGCGGGTCACCGCCGAGCGGGGCACGGCCCGGCTGCGCTCGCCGGCGGGCGGAGCGGCCTGCGGCTTGCGGCCGCCGGCAGGTCGGCCATCGCGGCGCCCCTGCCCCTTGCCACCCCGATTGCCCCGTTGCACCACCGGCGCGATCACCTCGAAGCGCTCCACCAGCAGCTGCTGGCCCTGGCGGCGACCCTCGATGGCCACGAAGTGGCGCAGGTGCTCCAGCGGGATCTCCCCGCGCAACTGCAATTTGAACGGGGCGGGGCGCTGGCCATCGGCTCGGGGCAGCTGGCGCACCTTGATCACCAGATCACCGGTTTCGGGCTTGGTGAAGATCAGCTCACCCCGCACAGAGAAATAGTCATCGCCCTCGGGCAGGGCATCGGTGGGGAGCTCAGCACTGGTGGGGAGCTCAGCACTGTTCGACTCACCCTCGGCAGTCTGGTCGGCGGTGGAGGGGGAGCTGGCCAGGGTGCTCGGCTCCCAGATGCCCACCAGCTGGAGGTGCAGACCGCCCTGCTCCCGGCAGCGCGGGTAGGCCACCCAGAGGTGGGGCTGGGCGAGATCGAGGTGACGCCGCAACAGGGTGAGCAGGCGACCCAGCACCACCGCTTCGATCTGCTCCCCGTCCTCGGTATGGATCTGGCCGCGGGTGATCTGATCGGCTTCGGCGGGCACGTAGGTGCCCCGCACCACGCCGATGGCCCGGTACTGGAGCGGCTCGCTGACCGGGGGGATGGGGTGGGCGATGGGATGGGGGCGCATGCCGACAATGTAAGGGGCTCATGCCCAGGGCCGGCCGGGCAGACTGACACCGTGCCACCGCGATCCGGCTGGATGCCCCCCGTTTCTTCCAGGCGCGCTCTCTGGCTGGGCAGTGGTGTGGCCGCCCTGGCGGCCGCCAGCCTGGGGCTGGGCTGGTGGCTCGGCCAACTGCACAGCGCTGGGCCTGGCAAGGGCAACCGCCCTGGCCTGGAGCGGGACGTGGCCCAGCTGGTCGGCCGGATGGAGAAAGGTGAGGCCAGCCCGGTGGAGCAGCAGCGACTGCTGGAACTGCTGGTGGCTCTGAACCGTCGAGCCGAGGCCATCCCGCTGCTGGAACGCCTCGCCGACCAGGCTCCCCAGCGCTGGCAGCTGCGGCTGCTGCTGGCCGAGCTGCGCCGGGACCAGAACGACAGCCCCGGGGCCGAACGGGAACTGCGCCAGTTGCTCAGCGCCCGCCCCGACCAGATCGAGGGCCTGCAGCTGCTGGCCCTGATCCAGCTGGAGACAGGCCGGGCGGCCGAAGCCCAGGCCCAGCTGGAGCGAGCCCTCAAGCGTGCCAGCGAACCCAGCCTGAAGCCGGAGGCGCTGCCGATCGGCCTGCTGCTGGCCCAGGTGCACCAGCGGGCAGGCCAGGCGGCCAGAGCCGATGCCCAGCTGCTGGAGCTGGCCGGCCGTTTTGCCGATGATCCCAGGCCCCTGCTCGCCCGGGCCCTGCTGCAGAAGGAGCGGGGGGATCTTGGTGCAGCTCAGCAGACCCTGACGGAGGCCAGGGGCCGGCAGAGCAACACAGCGGTGCAGCAGCAGATCGAGCGGGTGGCCGCCGCCTGGGGGATGGAGACCCTCAAGGGGCCTGGATCAGGCCCGAGCCCGGCCCCACCGGCTGGGGCTGGGGCTGGAAATCCCTGAGCGCCGCATCGATGGCGTCGGAGGGCGGGGTGGCGTTATCAAACGCACTGGCCCGCCGCAGCCGGTTCATCAGGTCGATCGGATTGGCGGCATCCAGGGCAGAGTTGCGGGAGGGCACGCCGATGCCGGCGTCGAGCTCCCGCTGCTGCTGGGGGGAATCAATCGTCTGCCCGTAACCCTGCACCTGGGCTTGCCCGGGGGAGGGGGCGGCCAGCAGCAGGGGCAGGGCACACAACCAGGGCAGGGTCGCCTGCGCCAACGGCCGGGGGGCGGGAAGGCGATGGACGGACATGGGCTGGCTTGCCGGCATCAAGGCCCATGCTAGGGGCGCTTCACCGGGAACCATGCGCATCGCCAGCTGGAACGTGAATTCGGTGCGCACCCGCCTCGACCAGGTGCTGGCCTGGTTGCGCCAGGAAAGGCCCGAGGTGCTCTGCCTGCAGGAGACCAAGGTGGACGACCCCCTGTTTCCCCACCAGGCCTTCGCCGAGCTGGGCTACAGCGCTGCCATCAGCGGCCAGAAGGCCTACAACGGCGTGGCCCTGCTCAGCCGCCAGCCCCTGGAGGACGTGCGGATCGGCTTCAGCGCCCTGCTGGCCGGCGATGGGGAGGCATCCCGGCTGGACGACCAGAAGCGGGTGATCAGCGCGCGGCTCGATGGGCTGCGCATCCTCAACCTCTACGTGCCCAACGGCAGCGCGCTGAAGAGTGAGAAGTACGTCTACAAACTGCAGTGGCTGGAGTGCCTGGGCCGCTATCTGGCCTCCCAGGAGGCCCAGGGGGAGCCCCTGGTGATGCTGGGCGACTTCAACATCGGTCCCGAGGATCGGGATCTGCCCAACCCCGAGCGGCAGACCGGCGGAATCATGGCCAGCGCCGCCGAGCGCCAGGCGCTGCGGGCGGTGCTGGGGGAGCGGCTGCACGACGTGTTCCGGGTGTTCGAGCCGGAAACGGGCCACTGGAGCTGGTGGGATTACCGCAGTGGCGCCTGGGAGCGGGACCAGGGCTGGCGGATCGATCACATCTATCTGGATGCGGAACTGCTGGAGTTGGCCACCGGCTGCCTGATCCACAAGGCCACCCGTGGCAACCCCCAGCCCAGCGACCACGCCCCCGTGGTGGTGAACCTGGCCTGGCCGCCCGCCGGCGACGAGGGCAAAGACGATCCGGACTGGTGAGGGAACACGGAGCAACCATGGGCTGGGCCGCCCCAGACCATCCGCATCAGAACACCACCGCCTCCTCGGGCAGGGCCACGCCTGCGGACCGCAGCACCTGCACCCGGCGGGCCGATTCAGCACAGCTGCGGGGGGTGGGGAAGATCTTGCCGGGGTTGGCACGGGCGTGGGGATCCAGAGCCCGGCGCAGCAGCTGCATCGTGGCCAGGTCGTCCGGGGTGTACATCCAGTCGAGGTAACAGCGCTTGTCGCTGCCGATGCCGTGCTCGCCGCTGATGCTGCCGCCTGCCTCCACGCACAGGCGGAGTATCTCGCCGCCCAGCTCCTGCACCCGCTCACGCACACCGGCTTCGCCGTCGCGGTAGAGGATCAGGGGGTGGAGATTGCCGTCGCCGGCATGGAACACGTTGGCCACCGGCAGGCCATGGCGCTGGCTGAGCCCGTCGATGGCGGCCAGCACCCGCGGCAGGGCGCTGCGGGGCACCACGCCGTCCTGGAGGTAGTAGCTGGGGAAACGCCGGCCCAGGGCGGAGATGGCCGACTTGCGCCCCTTCCACAGGCGGACCCTCTCCACCTCCTCCCAGGCCTGGCGCACCTGGCGGGCGCCGGCCTGGCGGCAGAGGCGCTCGGTGAGCTCTGCGGCGGCCAGCACCTCGCGCTGCTGGCCATCGAGCTCGATCAACAGCACGGCCGCCGCATCGGGCGGATACTCCGGCTCAGTGCCCCCGCCGTCGGCGGACTTGGCGGCGAGGTAGTCGTTCACCGCCTCAATGGTGAGCCGGTCCATCATTTCCATGCCGGCCGGCAGCACGCCGGCGGCCGTGACCAGCCGCACCGCCTCGCCGGCGGCCTCCATGCTGCTGAAATCGGCCAGCAGCACCGCCACGCTCTGGGGTGCCCGGAGAAGGCGCAGGGTGATGGCGGTGGCGATGCCGAGGGTGCCCTCGCTGCCGATGAAGGCGCCGCGGATGTCGAGCTCGGGTGACTCGTCCAGCTCGCCGCCCAGCTGGGTGATGGTGCCGTCCGGCAGCACCACCTCCAGCCCCAGCACGTGGTTGCTGGTCACGCCGTACTTGAGGCAGTGCACCCCACCGGAGTTCTCGGCCACATTGCCGCCGATGCTGCAGGCCACCTGGCTGGAGGGATCGGGGGCGAAGTAAAAGCCATCGCCCGCCACCGCCCGGGTGACCCAGCTGTTGATCACACCGGGCTGCACCACCACCCGCCGATTGGGCAGGTCCACCTGCAGCACCCGGCGCATGCGGCTGGTGGCCACCACCAGCGCCTCCGTCTCGGCCACGGCGCCGCCGGAGAGACCGGTGCCACTGCCGCGGGCCACAAACGGCACATCCTGCTCATGACAGATGCGCAGCACGGCCGCCACTTGCTCCGTCGTTTCCGGCAACACCACCAGGGGGGGCTGGTGGCGGTGGAGGGTGAGGCCATCGCAGTCGTAGGCCAGGAGCTCCTGGCGGGCGGCCACCAGGGCGCGCCGGGGCAGGACCTGGCACAGCCGTCGCTGCAGCGAGGCCCAGTCGTGACTCACAGGTGAAGAAATGATCCGGACTGCGGCAGGAGCGTGGGGGCGAACCGGCAGGTTCTGGGTCAGGATAGGCAGCGGTTTTGCTCCCACCCACCGGGATCCGCCTTGACTTCGGCACCTGCTTCGGCCCCCGCCTTGAACACCACCCGCTCCCAGGCGATCTTCAGCGCCGCCCAGACCCTGATGCCCGGGGGAGTGAGTTCCCCGGTGCGCGCGTTCAAGTCGGTGGGTGGCAACCCGATCGTGTTCGACCGCGTCAAGGGCGCCTACGCCTGGGATGCGGATGGCAACCGCTACATCGACTACATCGGCAGCTGGGGCCCGGCCATCTGCGGCCACGCCCACCCTGAGGTGATCGCCGCCCTGCACGAGGCCCTCGACAAGGGCACCAGCTTCGGCGCCCCCTGCGAACTGGAGAACCAGTTGGCCGAGTTGGTGATCGCCGCCGTGCCCAGCGTGGAGATGGTGCGCTTTGTGAACAGCGGCACCGAGGCCTGCATGTCGGTGCTGCGGCTGATGCGCGCCTTCACCGGTCGGGAAAAGATCATCAAGTTCGAAGGCTGCTACCACGGCCACGCCGACATGTTCCTGGTGAAGGCCGGCTCCGGCGTGGCCACCCTGGGCCTGCCCGACTCCCCGGGGGTGCCCCGCACCACCGCCGCCAGCACCCTCACGGCCCCTTACAACGACCTGGAGGCCGTGAAGCGGCTGTTCGCCGAGAACCCGGGTGAGATTGCCGGTGTGATCCTTGAGCCGGTGGTGGGGAATTCCGGCTTCATCCCGCCGGTGCCCGGTTTCCTGGAGGGCATCCGCGAGCTCACCAAGGAGAACGGCGCCCTGCTGGTGTTCGACGAGGTGATGACCGGCTTCCGCATCAGCTACGGCGGTGCCCAGGCCAGGTTCGGGATCACCCCCGATCTCACCACGATGGGCAAGGTGATCGGCGGCGGTCTGCCGGTGGGTGCCTACGGCGGCCGGGCCGAGATCATGGCCATGGTGGCCCCGGCCGGCCCGATGTACCAGGCCGGCACGCTCAGCGGCAACCCGCTGGCCATGACCGCCGGCATCAAAACGCTGGAGCTGCTGAAACAGCCCGGCACCTATGAGCGTCTTGACGCGATCACCAAGCGGCTGATCGGCGGCATCCTCGACGCCGGCAAAGCCGCCGGCCTGCCGATCACCGGCGGCTCGATCAGCGCCATGTTCGGCTTCTTCCTCTGCGATGGGCCCGTGCACAACTTCGAGCAGGCCAAGGCCGCGGATGCCGCCCGCTTCGGCAAGCTGCACCGCGCCATGCTCGAACGTGGCATGTACCTGGCGCCGAGCGCCTTCGAGGCCGGCTTCACCTCCCTGGCACACTCCGACGAGGACATCGACGCCACCATCGCCGCCTTCCGCGACTGCTTCGCGGCGGTGGCCTGAGCAGAAGCCGGCCATGGCCCAGCCAGCCAGCGGGGCTTCGGTGAGCAAACCCCTCACCTGGCAAGGGCTGCGCCAGGCCCTGGGCCCCGGCATCCTGCTCGCTGGCGCCGCCATCGGCGGCTCCCACCTGGTGGCATCCACCCAGGCCGGAGCCCGCTATGGCCTGGGGCTGCTGGGCCTGGTGCTGCTCGCCAACCTGTTCAAGTACCCGTTCTTGCTGGTGGGCAGCCGCTTCACGGCGGTGAGCGGTCTGAGCCTGCTGGAGGGCTACCAGCGCCAGCGAGCCTGGTACCTGCCCGTGTACCTGCTGATCACCTTCACCACCGGCGTGGCCAACATCGCCGCAGTCACCGCCGTGGCCGGCAGCCTGGCCACCAGCTTCCTGCCGGGCAGCCCGGTGGCGCTGGCCCTGGCGATCCTGTTGGTGGGGCTACTGCTGCTGTTGCTGGGCCACTACCGCAGCCTCGACCGCTTCAGCAAACTGGTGGTGCTGCTGCTGGTGGTGAGCACCGTGGTGGCCACCGCCGCCATCCTCTGGCAGGGGCCGGTGGCCGAGGGTCCGGATTTCTTTTCCCCCAGTCCATGGACCGCGGCGGCCCTGCCCTTCCTGGTGGCCCTGATGGGCTGGATGCCCTGTCCTCTCGACCTGGCGGCCTGGTCTTCGCTGTGGATCTATGCCCGTGAAGAGGATTCCGGCCACCGGGGCAGCCAGGCGGAAGTGGAGGCTGACTTCAACCTCGGCTACCTGGCCACCGTGATGATGGCCGCGCTGTTTCTGCTGCTGGGCGCCTGGGTGATGCACGGCACCGGCAAGCAGTTTTCAGCCGCCGGCGGGCCCTTCGCCCAGCAGTTGATCCAGCTCTACACCGCCAGTCTGGGCAGCTGGGCCACCCCGTTGATCGCCGCTGCGGCCTTCACCACCATGGCCAGCACCAGCCTCACCTGCCTGGATGGCTACCCGCGCGCTGCCTCGGCCGGGGTGCGGTTGCTGCGGGGATTCACGGGGCAGGCGGTGCACGACCGCCGCGATCACCAGGTCTGGATCCTTCTGCACTTCGGCCTCGCCGCCGCCGTGATCGGGCTCTGGCCGGGCTCGATGGGCACGCTCGTGCAGCTGGCAATGATCGTGTCGTTCCTCACCACCCCGGTGCTGGCCTGGATGAACCTGCGGGTGATCCAGGGACGCCAAGTGGCACCGGCCCAGCGGCTGGGGCCGGTGCTGCTCTGGATTGCCCGGCTTGGGCTGGTGGTGCTGAGCGTGTTTGTGTTGCTGTTCCTGCTCACCTTGCTGGGCGGCTGAGGGCTGGAGAAACAGGCGAACCCAGGCTTCAACCACGCGGGATGGATAAAACTGCGTTGAATCACCGCTCGGATCCGCTGCAGCCAAACGCATTCTGTAGCCGCAAGACACCAGAAAGGACCAGCCCCAATCCTGCCGCGCGCTTCACCCCCGCATGGCGAAAGCCCAACCTCGACGACAGAGCGATCGTGCGTATGATGACCATCAAATCAATCGCAAGATCATGCTCACCGGATCAGAGCTTCTGGCCAAAGTCAAAGAGCTTGGCGATGCCTCCAAGTCCGAACTGGTTCGTACGTGTGGCTACGTGAGCGTCAAGAAGGACGGCGGCGAACGGCTGAACTTCACCGCCTTCTATGAGGCCCTGCTGGAAGCCAAGGGGATGTCCCTCGGCGAGGGGGGCGGCAAAGGCCGGGCCAAAGCCGGGCGCAGCCTGAGCTATGCCACAAAGGTGCAGTTCAACGGCAACCTGCTGGTGGGCAAGGCCTACACCGCCCAGCTAGGTCTGGAGCCCGGGGATGAGTTTGAGATCAAGCTCGGCCGCAAGCAGATCAAACTGATTCCGCTGGGCTCCCTTGAGGAAGACGAGGCCGCTGCCTGATCGTTCACCGCCACCCTCTGCGACACCTGCCCGGCACCAGTTGCTCTGGTTCAGAGCACCGCTCAGCTGGCGCTGCCATCGCCATAGGCCACCACGCAGGCGGCGTTGAGCAGGTGGGCATTGGCGGCAGTGGCCGGCACTCCATTGAGCGTGCCCTGGCGGCAGTTGCCGCTGAGGGTTTCGCTGTTTGCACCAGCAGCCCAGGTGAAGGTCACCGAATCGGGTGCGAGTGCCTTCACCGAGGCGTAGTTGAGCTGGTATGTGGTCTGCGGCACCACGATCACGGTGGATTGCTGAGCAGCAGCCGCATTCACCGAACTGGTCACTGCTGCAGCCGTGGCCATGCCGGCCACGCCCCAGGCCAGCGGTGCGGTGCCGTACCAGCCATAGGTCCACGGCCGCGCCGCCCAGTAACCGCCAGTGGCCCAGCTGGCATGCCAGACACCTCCGCCGTACACACCGGGTCCAGGCCTGCCCACGCCCACTCCGGGGCGCACGCCGGCACCAGGGGCACCCAAACCGGCCCCTGGACGGACGCCAGCTCCCGATGCCGGCCCGCCAACACCACCAGCACCCACCCCGGGCCGCATGCCGGCCCCAGGGGCACCCAGGCCAGCTCCGGGGCGCACTCCAGCCCCTGATCCAGGGCTGCCGAGGCCGCCGCCAAGCCCAGGCCGTGCCCAGGCCGCAGAGCCGCCCAACAGCAACAGCGTCAGCCCGCAAGCCGGCAGCAGAACGGGGCGAATGCTTCGCTGAACCATGGCGTCAGGGTTGGAGGTGAACAGGGCCAGGGGCCTGCCCTTACGGCTAGCCATGCCCTTCATGGGGTGTCAAGAGAATCCCTCTTTAGGACTCCCCCAGCGCCTCCCCCAGGGCCTCCGCCACGGCCCGCTGGAACACCGCTTCCTCCGGGGTGATGCCGGTCCAGCGCTGGAAGATCTGCATCGCCAGCTGCACCAGCATCTCCACCCCATCCACCACCGGGCAGCCGCGCTCACGGGCCGTGGCCAGAAACGGTGTGATCCGCGGGTTGGTGATCACATCCACCACCGTGCAGGTGGGATCCACGGTGGCCCACTGCAGCGGCACCGGCTCCAGCTTCGGTGCACAGCCCAGGTGGGTGGCATTCATCAGCAGCGTGGTACCGGCCGGCACCGCCACCTCCCCCTGCCACGGCTGCCACACCGCCGGCACGCCGCTGGCGCGCGTCACGGTGGCGGCCACCTCCTCGCCCTGCTCCTGCCGCCGCGTCACCAGGGTGAGCTGGGCCACACCGGCCCAGGCCAGCTCAACCGCCATGGCCCGGCCGGCGCCGCCCGCCCCCAGCATCACCACCCGCTGCCCCGCCAGCGGCGTGACCTTCTCGATCGCCTTCACCACCCCTTTGCCGTCATTGTTGTGGCCGATCAAACGGCCGTTCTCGATCGTGAGGTAATTGGCCGCACCGATCGCCTTCACGTCGTCGTCGACCTCATCCAGCAGCGGGATCACGGCGACCTTCCAGGGCACCGTGATGCCCATGCCCCGAAAGCCCAGCGGCCGCAGCGCCTTCACCGCCAGGGCCAGGTCGGCTTCGGTGGCGATGTCGTTCTTCCAGAACTGCCACGGCAGTCCGTAGTGGCCATACACGGCATCGAACATCCGATCGATCGGGTTTTCGGCCACCGGATGGCCGAGCATGCCGGTCATCTGCTTCTGGGGAGGGATCACGGCGGGGAAGCGACTGCCCTCAGATTGGCAAGGGCCCGGCGGAGGTGGGACAGGTCCCCGAAGCGCTCACACAATGACCCGCAGCGCCCTGTTGTGCATACCTTGACGGCAACAGCACTGCAGCCATGGCGCCGGAACGGTTCTTCCTGGAACTCGATCCACCGGGGAACACCAGCGCCGAGCTGCCCCATGTGGTGATCGTGGGCGGCGGGTTCGCCGGGCTCAAGGCCGCCCAGGCCCTGCGGGGCAAGCCGGTGCGGGTGACGCTGATCGACAAGCGCAACTTCAACCTCTTCCAGCCCCTGCTCTACCAAGTGGCGACAGGCCTGGTGTCGGAGGCCGACGTGGCCTCGCCCCTGCGCCAGCTGCTGGGCAAGGCCCCGAACATCCAGATCCTGCTCGGGGAGGTAGAGGAGATCGATCCCACGGCCAAGGAGGTGGTGTTCAACGATCGGCACTTCCGCTACGACCACCTGATCCTGGCCACCGGCTCCGGCAGCACTTACTTCGGCCATGAAGAGTGGCGGCCCGAGGCGCCGCCGATGAAGATCATTGAACACGCCGACGAGATCCGGCGGCGGGTGCTGATGGCCCTGGAAGAAGCCGAGCAGACCCCCGATCCCCAGCGCCGCCAGCTGCTGCAGACCGTGCTGGTGATCGGCGCCGGTCCCACTGGCTGCGAGTTGGCCGGCTCGGTGGTGGATCTGATGAAGAACGCCGTGGCCAACGAGTTCAAGCAACTCGACCCGAGCCACAGCAAGGTGGTGCTGATCGACCCGGGCGAGCGGGTGCTGCGGGCCATGCATCCCAGCCTGTCGGCGGCCGCCGGAAGCTACCTGCAGTCGCTGGGGGTGGAGCTCGAGCTCGGCGGCAGGGTGCAGTCGATTGAGGGCGGCAGGGTGACCCTCAGCCAGAAAGGGGCTGATGGCAGCACCAGCACCCGCACGATCGAAGGCGGCACCGTGTGCTGGACCGCGGGTGTGCGCGCCTCCCACCTGGGCAAGCTGCTGGCGGAACAGACCGGCTGCGAGGTGGACCGGGGCGGCCGGGTGGTGGTGCAGGCCGACTTCTCGATCCCGGACCATCCTGAGATCCGGGTGGTGGGCGACCTGTGCAGCTACAGCCACACCGCCGACGCCAAACCCCTGCCCGGCATGGCCGGGCCGGCCGTGCAGATGGGCACCTGGGTGGCCCGCGACATCCTGGCCCGCATTCAGAACCGCCAGCACGCCCCGTTCCGCTTCACCGATTTCGGCAGCATGGCCGTGATCGGCCGCACCTACGCCGTGGCCGACCTGCGCGGCCTGCGGCTGAGCGGCTTCCCCGGCTGGCTGCTCTGGGGCGTCGCCCACCTGGCCTTCATGCCCGACACCGAGAACCGCCTAACCCTGCTCACCAAGTGGCTGTGGCAGATCGCCACCAACCAGCGGGCCGCCCTGGTGATCACCGGCCGGCCCGGGCAGCACATGGGCGTGGAAGTGGGTCTGGAACGGCGTGAACTGGCCTCACCCTCGGCGCTGGTGGAAGCGGCCCAGAATTAGGGCGATCAGGTCCACCCCGTCCCTGCTGATGGGCCTGGTGCCGATCTGCTTGGCTGGCGAGGGTGGCTGAAGAACGTGGCTGAACTGGAAGCGGCACTGGATGCCCTCGGCCACTCGCTGCTGCAGCTAGACCGCGGCTTCGAGATCCTGCTGCTGATGGGGCTATCGATGTCGCTGGCCCACCTGTTCGCCCTGGTGGCGAACCAGCTCACCCCGCGCCAGATCGTGGTGCAGTTGCTGCTGGATGCCCTGGTGCTGGCGGTGGCCCTGCTGCTGGCCACCCTGGTGGACATGGCGCTGCTCGCCCTGGTGGTGGAGGGGCCGCTGCAGCCCCGGGCGCTGTTCGAGAGCCTGGGGGCCGCCCTGCTCCCCGGCGTGTTCTACGTGCTGGTGGCGGCGCCCTACGTGAGCGACCTGATCGCGGTGACCATCTGGGTGCTGATCCACCTGAACGTGGTGGCCCTGCTGCAGGCCCGCTTCGATCTGGAGGCTGGAGTGGCCCTGGCGCTGGCCACCCCCGGCTACGCCCTGGCCCTGCTGCTGGTGAGCGCGCTTTTCTACCAGGGCTGGCAGCGGGGCTACCGGCGGCTGGCCGACACCCTGGGCCGATGAGAGGACGGGCCACCCGCTTCTTTGCCCTGGGGCGGCGCTGGCTGCGGATCAGCCTGAGCGGCTGCCTGGTGCTCGGCGCTGTGCTGGTGGGCGCGGCCCTGGTGCGGGGAGGGCTGGAGCGCCTGGGCCTGGACCCCGGCAACGACCTGCAGGAGCTGGCCCTGCTGCTGGCCTGGCTGGTGGGGCTGCTGGTGCCGCTCGCGGGCATCTACTCGGTGGCCGGGCAGTACGCCTTCTGGAACGGCTGGCTGGGGGGCCTGCCCGATCCGGCCAGTCTGTTCGCCCCGGCCGATCAGCCGCTGGCCGCCTCCGCCGAAACCCCAACGGCTGCCGATCGGTTTGTGGTGTATCTCGACGGCATCCACCAGAGCACGGAGGAGCACCCGCCGCGGGTGGCGGCCCTGCTGGCGGAGCTGAGAGCCCAGCTCCCCGCTGGCACCGAGCTGATCGAGGGGGTGCAGACCTACACAATCAGTCCGGCGGAGCTGGCGGCCGATGCCGGCAGTCGCTGGTTCTGGCGGCGCCTGTTCGCCCTGCAGGAGAGCCACCCCAATCCGCTGGTGAACTGGACCTGCGGGGCCCTGGTGCAGGCCAACAACGTGATCAAGGTGGGCATCTCCGCCGACCGGCGCTATGGGCCGATCCTCAACTACGAGCTGGCCCTGAAAGTGGCCCAGCGGCTGGTGGAGGCCGGTCTTCGCCAGGGCAGCGGCCAGCGGATCGTGCTGCTGGGTTACAGCGGCGGCGGCGAGATGGCCATGGGCATGGCCGACGTGCTGCAGGTGCTCTGCCGCTGCCCGGTGCAGATCCTCACCTGCTGCGGCGTGTTCAGCGGCAACCAGCGCCTCGACCAGGTGGCCGCCATCGCCATGGTGGTGGGCAGCCGCGATCCCGTGGGCGCCCTCGGGCCGCTGCTGTTTCCCGGCCGCTCCCCCCTGCTGCCCCTCTCCAACTGGAACAAGGCCCGCCTGGGGGGGCGGGTGAAGAGGGAGGTGGTGGCCGGCATGGGCCACAACGGCCGCCGCGGTCCGTTCTCCCCTCGCCATCGCCAGACCGTGGTGGCCCTGATCCTGCGGAGCCTGGCCTGGATGGATGGGGCTGCGGATCAGCCTGCGTGCGCGGCAGTGCCCCATTCACCGGGGTGAGCGATCCCATGCAGCCGGCTGAGGCGCAACACCGTCAAGCCGCCGGTCGGGTCACCTCGGCCAGGGCGTGATAGATCGGCTGGGGCACGATCAGACGGCTCACCAGCGCCGCCAGGACTGCCGCCAGAAGCATCCCGGGCAACAGCTGTTGATCGCCGGCCAGACGCAGGGCGAACAACACGGTCATCACCGGCAGCTGGGTCGCCCCGGCGAGCCCCGCCGCCATGCCCAGCGCCAGCCCCATGCCGGTCAGACCGACCAGGCCACCCACACCGCGACCCAGCAGGGCGCCGAAGGCGAAGGCTGGATCGATCAGGCCGCCCGGAATACCGGCCCCCAGGGAAATGGCCGGTCCCACTACCCGCAGCAACAGGGTGAGCAGATCGCCCAGTGGGCCCCCGCCGCCCGTGGCACGGGAACCCTCCGCCGCGATCAGCTGGCCCATCAGCGCCTCGCCATCACCGCCGCTGGAGCCGCCACTCACCAGCAGGAACAGGCTCAGCAGCGCGCCGATGGCCAGACCCAGCCCCAGGGAATGGCGCCTGGCCAGACGCAGGAAGCGCCGGGTGAGGGCCAGCAGCAGCCGGCCGAAACCGGCACCCAGCAGCCCGCCCAGCACACCGATCGGCACCGCCCAGGCCATCTGGGTGAGCTGGCTGGGCTGGACGTTCAGGATGCCCAGGGCGAATTCCGGTTGACCGGTGAAGTTGCTGAAGGCCGCCGCCACGGCACAGACCACCAGCGCCGGCCACACCAGCGGCGCCATGAAGCGGTTGGTGAACTCCTCCGCCACGAACACCACCCCCATCAGCGGCGTGTCGAAGCCACCGGCCAGGCCCGCTCCGGCGGACACAGCCAGCAGATCGGCCGTGCCGAGCTCACTCAGCACACGCGGAAACCGGCTGCGCAGCCCCTGGGCCACCGCCGCCCCCACCTGCACCACCGGTCCCTCCCGGCCCAGGGGCAGGAGGCTCAGCGTGGCAATGATCCAGAGGCCCAGGCGCTGCAGCGTGGGCCGGAGGCCCAGCAGGCGTGGTGCTTGGGCTGGATCCTCCACGCTGGCCATGGTCTGGGGGATGCCGGATCCCGCGCCGCCGGCCCACACTCCGCGTTGGAGCGTCAGCAGCACCGGCACGGCCACCAGGGGTGCGCAGGCGAGCAGCACGGTGTATGGGTGCCAGGGTTTGCCGCTGAACGAGGGCAACTGACGCAGCAGGGCGTCCTGCCAGCGATCCAGCAGGTTGAACGGCCAGCAGGCGATGCCCACCAACACGCCAAGCAGGGCGAGCTGGACAAGCCGCCGGATCAACTGCCGGATCATCAGAGAGCCCTCCCGGGGCTGAGGGACAGAGAAGCTCAGGCCAGCAACCGTTCGCGCAGATGCTCACCCACCCGCAGCGCATTGGCAATGGCCGTGAGGGAGGGATTCACCGCACCGATGGTGGGCATGAAGCTGGTGTCGACAACGTAGAGGTTGTCGAGCTCGTGGGCCTTGCAGTGGAGATCCAGCACAGAGCTGGCCGGATCGCTGCCGAAGCGGCAGGTGCCCGCCTGACGCCCCACGGCGGCGATGCTCATGGTGCTCTTGATGTAGATCTGACGCTCCACCAGGTGGTTGCGCAGGTAGAGCTGGTCGAGCATCCCGGTCAGCCGGCCGTAGAGCCGCTGGGCGGCGGTCTGATTGTTGGGGGTATAGCTGAGATGGATCTGCCCCTGGCCATCCACCGTCACCCGGTTGTCGGGATCCGGCAGATCTTCGGAGGAGATCCAGAAATCCAGGGCATGCTCGGCGATCTTGTCCATCGACCAGCCGGGCATCAGGAAGGTTTCCAGTGGCGCATAGCCCTTCATGATCTGGCCGTTGGTCTTGCCGGTCATCTGGATGTTGCCCATCGGGTAGTCGAGGTCGGCGCCCCACAGATACCAGTCGTTGACCGTGATCGTTTTCTGGAACACGGTGATGTTCGGCTCATGGGCCAGGGCCACCATCGCCTTGCTGTTGTGGAACATGTAGTTGCGGCCCACCTGGTCGGAGCCGTTGGCCAGCCCGCGCGGGTGCCGGTCGTTGGCCGACATCAGCAGCAGCCGGGCGCTGTTGGCCGCGCCACAGCTCACCACCACCACATCGCCGCTCACCCGCAGGGGCTCGCCGTCGCGCAGCAGCTCCACTGCCGTCACACTGCGGCCGCTGGCATCGGTGACCAGGCGGCGCACCTCGGTGCGGGTGAGCAGCGACACGTTGCTGCTGGCCAGGGCCGGCCGCATGCCCAGCACATCGGCATCGCTCTTGGCGTGCACAAGACAGGGGAAGCCATCGCAGCAGTTGCACTTGCGGCAGCGGCTGAAGGCCAGGTTGGCCTCATCCAGCATCACGCCACTGGGGGCGTGGGAGGGGTGCAGCCCGCGGCCCGCAGGTCATCCACCAACTTCTGGATGCGGGGCTCTTGGGCGATCGGGGGATGGGGGTAGGGCCCACTGCAGGGGGGCTCGGTGGGATCCTCCCCGCGCAGGCCGTGCACGTGGTACATCTCCTCGGCCCGCTGGTACCAGGGCTCGAAATCACTGTAGCGCAGGGGCCAGGCCGGCGAGATGCCGTCGAAGTGCACCAGCTCCTCGAAATCCTGCTGGCGCAGCCGGAAATGGGCGGCGCCATACATCTTGGTGGCCCCACCCACGAAGTAATGGCTGCCCGGCTGGAAGGGCTTGCCGTGCTTGTCAAACCAGGTGTCCTTCGACACGTAGCGGCCCTTCTGGAACACCTCCTCCGCATCCCAGTTCTGGGGCTCCTGGGGCAGCCAGTCGCCCCGCTCCAGCACCAGGATCTTCAGGCCCGAGGCAGCCAGGGTGCGCGCCAGGGTGCCGCCACCGGCACCACTGCCGATGATCACCACATCGAAGTGAGCACCATCGGCCACCTGCTGCTGCTCAGCAACGGGCAGCGGCGAACTGTGGATGCCGGTGAGCAGATCCTGGGACGACACCGCAGACGGAGACACCACAGACATCGGGAAACAAACAGAGGAACGGATCGTGATCGCCAATCGAGGTGGAAACCCCCTCAACCGGTGGGATAACGATGCAGCTGATGGATCATCTTGGCCACCACAGCGCTCCAGCCGGTCTGGTGGGAGGCACCCACACCGCGGCCATTGTCACCATGGAAATACTCGTTGAACAACAGCAGATCACGCCAGTGGGGATCATTCCGGAAAAGGTCAACATCGCCGTTGAACACACGCCGGCCCAGGGCATCACGCCGGAAGATGCCCACCAGCCGTTTCTGCAGCTGCAGCGAGGCATCCCAGAGGTTGATCCAGTTGCCGGAGCGGGTGGGAAACTGCACCTTGAAGCTGTCGCGGTAGAAGTGGGCGAACTTCTGCAGCGACTCGATCAGCAGGAAATTGATCGGCATCCACACCGGCCCGCGCCAGTTGGAATTTCCGCCGAACATCGCCACCGGGCTGTCGGCCGGGCTGTCGGCGAGCACCTGACTTTCAACACCTTCTGTGAAGTGATAGGGATTGGACTCGTAGACCTTGGAGAGGGCGCGAATGCCGTAGGGAGAAAGAAACTCGTCCTCATCGAAGAGGCGCTCACAGATCCTGCGCAGCCGTTCTTCCGGAACCAGCGTGAACAGGAGGCGATCGTTGTGCCAGCGGCCCAGATTGCTCTGCAGCCACGTGGGTGTGGTGCGCTCGTGCACAAACCAGGCCATGCTTTTGAGCACATCCAGGACCGGCAGGCGCTCCACCGTCTGCACATCGAAGCTGGCCACCGCCAGCAGGGGGATCAGACCCGAAACAGAGCGGGTGCGCAGGTAGTCGGTGCTGCCATCGGGCCGCTTGATCACGTCGTAGTAGAAGCCATCCTGCTCATCCCAGTTGAGGTAGCCGCGCGCATCGTCGAAGTTGAGAGTCACCGCCAGCTTCACGAAGTCGTAGACGAAGCGCTCGCAGAGATCGGCGTATTCGGGCTCGTCGCGACTGAGCTCCACGGCGATGTTGAGCAGGTTGAGACTGAGCGAGGCCATCCAGGCCGTGCCATCGCACTGCTCGATGCGGCTGCCATCCGCCAGCGGGAAGCGGCGATCGAACCCGGCGATGTTGTCGAGACCGAGAAAGCCACCCTCAAACACGTTGTCGCCGGAGCGGTCGTTGCGGTTGGCCCACCAGCCGTACTCCAGCAACAGCTTGCGCAGGGCGGCCCGCAGGTAGGCGAAGTCGGCCGTGCCATCGGCCTGCTTGCGCTCGATCTGGAAGATGCGCATCACCGCCCAGGCGCCGATCGGCGGGTTGGGATCGGAAAGGGCCCACTCGTAAGCCGGCGTCTGGGCGTTGGGGGCGGTGTAGTGGGGCGAGCGCAGCAGCATCGACTGCTGCTTGGCCGTGGCCGGATCCACGATCGCGAACGACACGGCGTGGAACATCAGGTCCCACTGGCAGAAGTAGGGGTACTCCCAGGCATCCGGCATCGCGATCACATCGTGGGCGTGCAGGCGGCTCCAACGGGCTGTCTCGGTGTGGCGGCGCTCCGGCGGCGGCGGCGGCTGGGTGGGATCCCCCTCCAGCCAGCGCAGCACGCTCCAGCCGTAGTACTTCTTGCACCAGAGCAAAACCCGCCAGGGCACTGCTGTGGATCAACCGATCCTCCGCTGAGAGCCCGGGGAGACAATGCTCCATGGAGGCCTGCCACTCCTGCTCGCGGGCCGCGAACAGGGCGTTGAAGGCATCACCGAAGGGGGCCGGATCAGCAGCCTCGTGAGCGCCGGCGCAGCCCTGGTCCGGGGCCGCCAGGGCCCGCAGCCGCAGCTCCACGGCCCAGGTCTCGCCGGGCTGCAGGGTGTGCTGGAGCAATGGCGCCGCCTTGGTCCCTTCACCGCCGGGGTTGACGGCCCCCTGCTCACCCTCGATCAGGAAGCGGTGGAAGCCGTCCTTCTGGAAGGGCGTGCGATTGGGGGGCCGTACAGACGCTCAGTGTTGGTTTCGTTATCGGTGAACAGCCACTGGGCCGGGCCATTGAGCAGCAGCTCATAGGGCTCCAGATCGGACAGGCTGGGGGTGATCAGCCGGTCCCCTGCAGCCGCATCGGTTCACGGGTTTGATCGGGGTAGCCCCAGGCCCAGGTGTTGCGCAGCCAGATCGTGGGCAGCAGGGCGAGGGGAGCGGCATCGGGCCCGCGGTTGATCGCCCGGATACGGATCAGCAGATCGGTGGGCGAGGCCTTGGCCACCTCGAAGAACACATCGAAATAGCGACTCTCATTGAAGATTCCCGTATCCACCAGCTCGTATTCCGGCTGGTCGCGGCTGCGACGGCCGTTCTCCCCGACCAGCTGCTCATAGGGGAAACGGGCCTGGGGGTACTAGTACAGCCCCCGCATGAAGCTGTGGGTGGGGGTGTTGGCGATGTGGAAGTAGTAGTCCTTGAGGTCTTCGCCGTGGTTGCCCTCGGGATTGCCCAGGCCGAAGGGCCGCTCCTTGAGGATCGGATCCTGGCCGTTCCACAGGGCCAGGGAAAAACACAGCCGGCACTGCTCATCGCAGAGGCCGAGCAGGCCATCTCCTCCCCAGCGATACACCCGCGAGCGGGCGTGATCGTGGTGAAACGACTGCCAGGCATCGCCATCGGCGGAATAGTCCTCGCGCACGGTGCCCCACTGGCGATCGGACAAGTAACTGCCCCACAGGCTCCAGGGGGCCAGGCCGTTGTCGCGCTCGGCCATGCGCCGGGCTTCCGAACTTGGCTGGGCAGAGCCGCTGGCCTCAGCCGGATCGGCGGTCATTGCAACGCAAGCAGCAGCTGCTCACTGAGCCGCAGGGCATGGGCGATCACCGTCAGCCCCGGACCCACAGCTGGACAACTGGGGAAGACGCTGGCATCGGCGATCCAGAGGTTGGCCAGTTCATGGCAGCGACCCTGCAGATCCACCACCGAGCTGGCGGGATCGCTGCCCATCCGACAGGTGCCGCAGGCGAATCCCATCACGCTCAGGGGCGCTTCGCCGCGGGGATAGATCGGCGCCCGCTGCACCACCTCGGTGAGGGGGTCAGCCTCAGTCTTCTGGATCGTGTCCAGCCAGCGGTACACCAGCCGGTCGTGGGCCTCGCGGTTGTTGGCGATGTAAGCCACGTCGATGCGATCGCCCTTCACTGTCACCCGGTTGTCGGGGTCGGGCAGCACGGCCGTCATCGCCCACCAGGTGATCGAGCGGTCAGCCAACCACTCAAGCGCCCCATCGGGCAGCAGCCGGCTCACCAGCGACAGCAGCGGCGGCGATTCGGCGAACAGCGGATCCTGCAGCACGCCGCCACCGTTACGAATCGAACCCAGGGCGTAATCGACGTTCTTGTCGCCCCAGTAGTAGTCGGTGACACCGAGGGCTGGGGCATAGCGCCCCGAATTCGGGGTGCTGGCCCGCTGCAGGATCGCCGTGAGCTGGGGCTTCATCAGGTTGCGGCCCACCTGGCCCGAACCGTTGGCCAGGCCGGAGCGCAGCAGGATCGCGGCACTGTTGATGGCGCCGGCAGCCAGCACCACCAACTGGCCCTGGAACAGCCAGCGGTCGTCGCCGATGCGTACCTCCACGGCCTTCACCTCCTGGCCGGAGGCATCCACATGCAGGGCCTCCACCAGCGCCCCACTGCGCAACACCGCCGGAATCGCCCCCGGCCTGGAGGGGGCCAGGGCCCGCTCGAGGCCGAACAGCTCGGCATCGCCCGTGGGATCCTCCGCGCTCTCGCTCCAGCTCAGGGGGAGGCTGTAGGGGTGGACTCCCTGCCGTTGCAGGTCACCACGCAGTGTTTCCAGCACCGGCTCCAGCGGCCGGGGGACATGGGGGTAGGCAGTGGCGCGGGGTGGGGCGGTGGGGTCCTCACCCGCCATCCCGTGCACGCGGTAGAGGCTCTCGGCCCTGTCGTAGTAAGGGGCCAGATCGCCATAGCGCAGCCCCCAGTCCGGAGAGCGGCCCTCCTCCATCGCCACCCCCTCGAACTCGGCCTCCCGCAGCCGCTCCAGCACCGCCGCCCAGATCTTGGTATTGCCGCCGCGGGCATACACCATCTGGGGGTTGAAGGGATCACCGTCGCTGCCGAACCAGGGCGCTTCGGGGTGGTAGCGCTGCTTGCGGAACAGGTCGATATCGGCCACGTTCTGATCCAGCAGCGGCAGCCGGTGGCCGCGCTCCAGCACCAGCACCCGCCGGCCCGCCTCGGCCAGTTCGGCCGCCAGGGTGCCGCCGGCAGCACCGCTGCCGATCACCACCAAGTCGTAGAGGGTTTCGTCAATGATCATCGCGATCGCCTCATGAACGCTGCCACACGTAAATCAGCACAAATAGGATGATCCAGATCACATCCACAAAGTGCCAGAACAGCGACACCATGGTGACGCCATCGTCGCCATTGTTGTAATTACCGGGCTGGAAGGAGCGGACCAGCATCAGCCCCATCAGCAGCACACCAGTAATCACGTGCAGACCGTGAAAACCGGTGAGCAGATAGAAACTGCCGCCATAGATGCCGCTCTGCAGGGAAAACGGCAATCCGGCCCACTCCACCGCCTGGCCGAACACGAAATAGGCCCCCATGGCCATCGTGAGCGCCCACAGGGCCCGGAAGCCCCAGAGGTTCTGGCGGTGCAGGGCACGCTCGGCGAAGTAGGCAACAAAACTGCTGCTCACCAGAATCACGGTGTTGATCAGCGGCTCGCGCACCTCCAGCCCCTCCACCCCGGCGGGGAGCCACACAGGCGAGGAACTCTTCAAAACGGCATAGCCTGCGAAGAAGGCCAGAAAGATGATGCTCTCCGAGAGCAGGAAGATCACCATGCCGGTGAGGTTGTGGCCGCCATGGGCATGGTTTGGATGGCCGCCTTGGCCGGGCTCGGCGGGCAGGGGAGTGGTGCTCATCACGGGTGTGCTGCTCATCGGTCAGGCCTGCTGGGCGCGGGTGATGTAATGGGCCTCGTTTTCCACCAGCGGCCGGTCCAGCCCATAGCCGTAGGGGCCGCTGATCACGGTGGGAACGTCGTCCTCGAAGTTCTCGGCCGGCGGCGGCGAGGGCAGCAGCCACTCCAGGCCGATGGCCTGCCAGGGGTTGGGCGGCGCCTTCGCCCCCCGGGCCCAGGAGCTCACCATGTTGAGGATGAAGGGAATGGTGGCCACCCCCACCAAAAATGCGCCGAGGCTGGCAAGCACGTTGGCCACGGCGAATTCAGGGTCGTAGGAGGCCACCCGGCGCGGCATGCCCATCAGGCCGGCCCAGTGCATCGGCAGGAAGTTGAGGGCACTGCCGATGAAGGTGAGGGCGAAGTGCAGCTTGCCCAGTCCCTCGTAATACATCCGGCCGGTGAACTTGGGGAACCAGTGGTACACCCCGGCAAACACCCCGAAAGTGATCGTATTGAAGATCACGTAGTGGAAGTGGCCCACCACGAAGTAGGTGTTACCCACGTGAATGTCCACCGGCACCGTGGCCAGCATGATGCCGGTGATACCGGCGAAGATGAAGTTCACAAGGCCGCCCAGGCAGAACAGCATGGGCGTGCTCAACCGCAGCCTGCCGCGCCAGAGGGTGGCGATCCAGGCAAACACCTTGATGCCGGTGGGCACGGCAATCAGCATGGTGGTGACCATGAACAGATTGCGCATCCACTGGGGTGTGCCGCTGTAGAACATGTGGTGCACCCACACGATCAGGCTAAGCACGGTGATACCGAAGGAGGCGATCGCCACCACCTCGTAGCCGAACAGGGGCTTGCGGGCATAGACCGGAAACAGTTCCGAGAAGATGCCGAACACCGGCAGCACCATCACATACACCGCCGGGTGGGAATAGAACCAGAAGAAGTGCTGGTAGAGCATCGGGTCTCCGCCACCCTCCGGCCGGAAGAAACTGGTGCCGAAGCTCAAATCAAAGAGCAGCATCAGGGCACCGCCCGTGAGCACGGGCAATCCCACCAGCTGGATCGTTTGGGCCGCCAGGGCTGTCCAGCAGAAGATCGGCATGCGGAAGAAGGTCATCCCCGGCGCCCGCATCCGCAGGATCGTGGTGCAGAAATTCACCGCCCCCATGATCGAGCTCACCCCCGAGAGGGCCACCGCCAGGATCCAGAGAAACTGACCATTGATGAAATGGCCCAGGGGGTTCTGCAGGCTCACCGGCGGGTAGGCCCACCAACCCGATCCCGAGGGCCCGCCGGGAATCAGGAAACTGGCCATCAGGATCACACCGAACACCGGCACCAGCCAGAAGGCCACGGCATTCAGCTTCGGGAAGGCCATGTCCGGAGCGCCGATCATCGGTGGGATCAACAGGTTGTTGAAGCCATTGAGGATCGGGAACAGAAACAGGAACAGCATCACCGTTCCATGCATTGTATAGAGCCCGTTGTACACGCTGGGATCCACCAGATCGGCCGGCGGCGTGATCAGCTCCCCCCGCATGATCATCGCCAGCAGTCCCCCCACCAGCAGGAAGAATAGGGAGGTCACGATGTACTGGATGCCGATCACCTTGGCATCGGTGTTGAAGCTGAAGAAGCGCTTCCAGTTGTCCGGCGCCCCGGGCACCGGATGGGGTGCCTTGAGCACCCGGGGATCAAAGGGGAGGCCGGAGGAGGAGGCCATGGGAGGGGGGGCGGGATGCGAGCGGAGTGGGTGAACCGGGATTCGGGACGGGGGGAATTGAGACGTCCCGCTCAGGCCTCGTGGGGCGCCGCCGGGTCGGCACTCACGTTCACCCGGGGGGGAGGCGCCGGCGGCACCACGGCCCAGCCCCGGTCGCCCCGCTCCAGCCGGCGGCGGTAGAGCGCATCGGCGGGGTTGGGGGCCTCCTGCAGGGGCAGCCCGGCCGCCGTCTTCAGCCAGGACTGGTAGGCCTGCTCGCTCTCCACCACAACATCGGTCTGGTTGGTGGAGAAGTAGCCCCCGCTGAACTGGGAATCACGCAGCCGGTAGCGGCCCTCGCGGGTGGGGGTGAGCCGGTAGGTGATTTCACTGCCGGGGATCAGGTCCTGCTTGAGCCGAAAGGCGGGGATATAGAAGCCATGCAGCACATCCAGAGAGATCAGGCGGAACTCGGCCTGGCGATTCACCGGCAGATGCAGCTCGGTGCTGCGCACGCCATCGGGATAGCGGAACTCCCACGACCACTGGCGGGCGATCACATCGATCGGCCCCACGCTCCCGGCCTGCTCAGCTGCGGCAGCGGACGGGCGGGCCACGAGCTCGGCGCCATGGTCATGGCCGCCGGTGGTGCGCAGCTTGCCGCCCAGGGTGGCCAGGGCGCCGTTCACCTGGATCGCGTGCCAGGCGATCGCCATCACCAGCACCAGGGGGATCAGGGTCCAGGTGATCTCCAGACGGAGGTTGCCCTCGATCGGATCCCCGTTCTCCAGGTCGTATTTGGGCGCGCGGTTGAACAGCAGCGTCCAGAGGATCACGCCGCAGCAGCCCAGAAAAATGAAGGTGCCGATGCCGCTCTCCAGGGCGAAGAGGTCGTCGACCAGCGGAGCGGCGCTGGAGGCCGGCACCGGCAGCCAGCTGTGGGAGAGCCGGGCCACACCCACGCTCAGCCAGATGATCAGGGCTACCGCACCGGTGATCAGAGCCAGGCCGGCGATCGGGAACCGGCGGGGAGAGCTGGCAGTCATGGCAGGGCCTCACGCAGGTCGGCGCCGGCGGCCAGCAGTTGGTCGGCGGCGATGTGAACGCCGAATTCGGCCGCCAGCTCGGCCCCGAGGGTGCCGTGCAGACCGATCACGCCGAACAGCACCAGCCCGGCGAGCAGATAGCTCCACTGCACCTGGCGGCCCAGGTCACGGCGCCAGGAGAAGCGCTGATACCCCCGCCACACAGTCATCGCCACGATCACCAGCAGGATGGCTACCCCGCCCACGCCATGCCACAGCATCGTGGTGGCGCTGTCGAGACCGATGCTGCTGCGCACACCATTGATCGGTTGGGCCAGCAACATCTCGTAGAAGCCCGCCGCCACCGTGAAGAAGCTCACTGCAGCACAGGCGAGCAGGTTGAACCAGCCCACGTCATGCAGGCCAGCCCGGGTGACCGGTAGTTGCAGGAAACGGAACAACCGTTTTTCCAGCGGAAACAGCGCCCCCGCCAGATCAAAGGTGATCGCAATCACGAACAGACCGATCGTGAAGTGCACCAGATTGGGATGAATCGGCAGGGCATAGGGCAGTCCGTTGGGGCCGTAGGAACGGGCCAGCTGCTCGATCGGCGAGTCGGCGATCAGGGCAGGCAGGAGTGCAGGAACCAAGGCAACCATCACACCAGCCCCGCGCGGATCGCCTCCACCACCGGCACGGTGTGCAGGCCGTAGATCCAGATCAGCTGGTTACCCAGGGTGACCTGCACGGCCACCAGCGCCACCAGCAGCCCTCCTGCGCCCAGGAACGCCGCGGGGAGACGGGTGGGGTCCTTGCTGCGGATCACGTAGCGCCAGGCCGTGAGCACCGCCAGCACCCCGGCCAGCGACCAGCCGATCGTGCTGTGCAGGTTGAGGATCTCGCTGGCGGCGCCATAGGGCTCGGCCAGGCCTGCCTCCACCTGGCCGAAAATGATTGCCACGAAGATGGCCGCCGTGGCCACCAGCAGGTTCCAGAAACTCACCTCAAACAAACCGGGACGGCGGGCCAGGCTGCCGATCAGATCGAACAGCACGGCGATCACGGCCATGGCGATCACGAAGTGCACCACGATCGGATGGATCGTGTCCATCCAGGGCAGGTTGTGATCGTTGAGCGGCGGCAGCAGCTCAAACATCGGCAGCGGATCCGACTGGTCCGCTTCACCTTGCGGAATCCGCACACCCGGCGGGCTGAGCTGTGATCTTTCGCCATGGTGAGTGCCGCAATCCATCAGCAATCGCTGATCAAGCGGGGGCCGGGACGTGGAGGCAATGGCTGAACAGCACGTAGTTTCGACCTTTGCTTCTGCCCCGGTGTCGGTTCCCGCCTCACCCCAACTGCGCTGGTTCACGGCGATCGCCCTGTTCGCGGCGGCCGGCCTGTCGATTGCCCTGCCGTTCGCCTCGGCCACCCTGCTCACGATTGCCGTAGGGGCGGCGGCAATCATCGCCGGCGTATCCCAGGTGCTGCGCCTCACCGGCGAAAGCGACGTGAAGGGCAAGGTCTTCCGCCTGCTCTCCGGCCTGCTCTACCTGGGCGGCGGCATCTGGGTGCTGGCCTTCCCGATCGAGAGCGAGGTGGGCCTTACCCTGTTTGTGGGCTTCCTGCTGGCCTTTGAAGGGGTGATGGAGCTGGCCGCCGCCGCCACCAGCAACGCGCCGGCCCGGGGCCTTGTGCTGCTCGATGGCATCGTCACCGCCGTGCTGGGCGGCATGTTGATCGCCCAGTGGCCCACCGACAGCCTCTGGGCGATCGGCCTGCTGTTCGGCATCGGCCTGGCCTTCTCGGCCGTGAACCTGATCACCGCGCCGAGCGCCCCGGTCAGCTGAGGCCGAGCTTCCTGCTGGCTGACCCGGCAGCGCCCTACTCGGCCACTGCGGCCGCATCCAGACGGCGCGGATCGGCCACCCCGAGGCTGCCGCCACCTGTGCCCGCAGCGGGAGGCAAGACCTCCACGCTGTTGGCCGAGCCCATGGCCGGCGCCAGCTGCAGCTGGTGACCGCGACGGCGGAGCAGCTCCAGGGTGTCGGGGCTGATCCCCTGCTCGTGGCTGATCTGGTCGGGCCAGAGCTGGCTGTGAAGCCGCGGGCTGGCCACGGCGCCGGCCAGGTTCAGACCATGCACCAGCCGGCCCAGCAGAACCTGCAGCACGGTGGTGATGATCCGGCTGCCGCCGGGGCTGCCGGTGGCCAGCCAGGGGGATCCATCAGGCCGGAACACCAGGGTGGGGCTCATCGAACTGAGGGGCCGCCTGCCCGGGGCGATCGCGTTGGCCTGCCCCTGCACCAACCCGTAGGCGTTGGGCTGACCGGGGCTGGCGGTGAAGTCGTCCATCTCGTTATTGAGCAGAAAGCCGGCCCCCGGCACGCTCACACCGTTGCCGTAGGCGAAGTTGAGGGTGGTGGTGAGGGCCACCATCCCGCCGTTGCGGTCGGCCACCGAGAGGTGGGTGGTGTTGGGGCCCTCCCGTCCCAGGGCGCCAGGTGGGGCGAGTGCCGCCGCAGGACGGTGGCGCCGCAGATCGAGCTGGCGCCGCAAATCAGCGGTGTAATCCGGACTGAGCAGGTGATCGAGGGGGATGGCCACCTGGTCGGGATCGCCCAGCCAGCGGTTGCGGTCGCGGTAGGCCAGATTCATGGCCTCCACCAGGACGTGGATGGCGGCGGCGCTGTTCAGGCCCCAGCGCTCCAGGGGCAGTGGATCGAGGATCTGCAGGAGCTGCAGCAGGGTCACACCGCCACTGCTCGGCGGAGGCATGCCCAGCACGGTGGCACCCCGGAAGGCACCCCGCAGGGGACGCACCAGCTGGGCGCGATAGGCGTCGAGGTCGGCCTGGCGGATCAGTCCACCGCCCCAGCCCATCAACGACACCAGGGCCTCTGCACTGGGACCGCGATAGAAGCCGGCCTCGCCGAAGCGGGCGATGCGGTTGAGGCTCACGGCCAGCTCCGGCTGGCGCAGCAGCTCGCCGGGGCGGTAGAGCTCCGGCTCCCCGCCCCGGCGACGCGGTGCCCCGTAGAAGAGCCGGCGGGAGGTGGGATCGGCCTGCAGCAGCGGTGCCGCCTGCCGCAGCGACCGGGCCAGCTCGGGCCCCACGGCAAAGCCCCGCTCAGCCAGCGCGATCGCCGGCGCCATCACCCGAGCCAGGGGCAGGCGGCCGTAGCAGCGCTGGGCCAGCAGCAGGCCGGCGGGGGTGCCGGGCACGGCGGTGCTGAGCAGGCTGCGGGTGGCCCGCTGGCGGTCGACCTGGCCATCGGCAGCCAGAAACATCCCGGGAGTGGCCGCCAGGGGGGCGGTCTCCCGGAAGTTCACCGCCACGGCCACGCCGCGGCCGACCGCCAGCTCGGGGCCGCTCTGACCTGGCCGTTGAACCGGCAGGCAGCCCCGCCCACGGGCGGGGGAGGGGCCCGGCAGCCAGAGCACAGCGAATCCACCACCACCCAGGTTGCCGGCCTGGGGCAGGGTCACCGCCAGGGCGAAGGCTGTGGCCACCGCCGCATCCACCGCGTTGCCCCCCTGGCGCAGCACGGCCGCCCCCGCCTCCGAGGCCAGCCGCTCCTGGCTGGCCACCATGCCCCCGGCCGACCACTGCGGCTGAAAGCGCTGGCTGCCCTCCTGCAGGGGGTTGGCGCGGCCCGGCAACGGCAACGGCAGCGCCAGCACCAGGGCGATCAGAGCCGGAGTCGACCGGACCCGCTGGGGAAGGGGCTGGGAGAGGGACACTGGGCGCTGGCGACGGCTCATGGCTGAACTGTGGTTGGCAGACCACCGAGCGCCTCAGCAGCCGAACGTTGCGGGTCGGCGGCGGCGGAAACCGGACCAAAACCGCCACCACCCGGGGTCTCGATGCAGAGTGCTTCGCCGGGCTGCAGCTCGATGGTGCAACAACCCGGCAGCTCCTCGCGGCGCCCATCGACCCGCTCTAACACGTTGCGGCCGCAGGCCCCCGGGGCGCCGCCCTCCAGCCCGAACGGCGCCACGCTGCGGCTGCCGGAAATCAGCGACACCGCCAGGGGCTCCAGGCAGCGCAGCTGGCGCACCACCCCGTCGCCTCCCTGCCAGCGGCCGGCGCCGCCGCTGCCGCGGCGGATGGCGAAACGCTCCAGCCGCATCGGGAAGCGGGCCTCCAGCACCTCCGGATCGGTGAGGCGGGAGTTGGTCATGTGGCTCTGCACGGCCGCGGCGCCGGCGAAGCCCACCCCCGCGGGCGTACGGCCCCCGCCGGTGCCGCCGCAGATCGTTTCGTAGTACTGGCAGCGGTCGTTGCCGAAGCTGAGGTTGTTCATCGTGCCCTGGGCCGCCGCCTGCACCCCCAGGGCCCCGAACAGGGCGTTGGTGAGCGCCTGCGACACCTCCACATTGCCGGCCACCACCGCCGCCGGTGGCCGGGGATTGAGCAGGCAGCCCTCGGGCACAATCAGCTCCAGGGGCTCCAGGCAGCCGGCATTGAGCGGGATCGCCTCCCCCACCAGGCAGCGGAACACGTAGAGCACCGCCGCCTTGGTGACGGCCAAGGGAGCGTTGAAGTTGTCGGGACGCTGGGGGGATGTGCCGCTGAAATCCACCTGGACCCGACCCACCTGCGGATCCAGGCGAATCGCCACGGCGATGTGTCCGCCGCCGTCGAGATCAACGCTGAAGTGTCCATCGCGCAGCTGGGCCAGGACCCGCCGCACCGCCGCCGCCGCGTTGCGCTGACCGTGGCGGGCGTAGGCGATCACCTCCGCCAGTCCATGGCGGTTGATGAGCTGCTGGAGCTGGTCGACTCCGAGCTGGTTGGCGGCCACCTGGGCCTGCAGGTCGGCCAGCAGCTGGTCGGGGTTGCGCACCGGCCAGGGGCCGGCGGCCAGGCGCTGCCGCCAGGCCCCTTCATCCCAGCGGCCCGCCTGCACGAAGGGCACATTGTCGAGCAGCAGCCCCTCCTCGGTGATCGAGCGGCTGAAGGCCGGCATCGAGCCGGGGCTGATGCCGCCCACATCGGCATGGTGTCCGCGGCTGGCCACGAACAGCACCGGTGGCCCGGCGAGGTCTGCGCCGGAGCCAGCGGGTGCGAACACCGGCGTGATCGCGGTGATGTCCGGCAGGTGGGTGCCACCGTTGTAGGGGTTGTTGCTGAGCACCACATCACCGGGGACCAGGGGGGGACGCTCGCCCCGAGCGATCGCCGCCAGCAAGCCGGCGACGCTGTCGCCCATCGAGCCCAGGTGCACCGGAATGTGGGGGGCGTTGGCCACCAGGGCGCCGCGGCCGTCGAACACGGCGCAGGAGAAGTCGAGACGCTCGCGGATGTTCACTGAGCGGGCGCTCTGCTGCAGGCGCGCCCCCATCTGCTCAGCCACCGCCATGAAGCGGTGGTTGTAGAGCTGCAGCAGGGTGGGATCGGGGGCATCAGCAAGCTCGGCAGCAGCAGCCGCGCCAGCTCCGGCCATGGGGGCCTGGGACGCCTGTTGCTCCAACAGCAGGACATTGCCGCGCAGCAGGCGCGCCTGCCAGCCGGCCTCCAGCAGGCTGGTGGAGGTGGGATCGGTGATCAGCGCCGGCCCCTGCAGCCGCTGGCCCGGCTGAAGCTGGTGACGCTGCCAGTGGGGCACCTGCAGCCAGCGGTCATGCTGCCAGAGCGGACTGGTGGCCGGTACTGACATCTCGGGCTCGGGCACCCCTGGTTCTGCCACAGCCGGTTCTGCCACCGCCGGTTCTGCCACCTCGGAGGCGCCGCTGCCGGTCTCCAGCTCCACCAGCAACCGCTCCACCACCAGGGTCTCGCCGCCAGCCTCCGGCAGGTAACCGAAGCGCCGGCGGTGGCTGGCGGCGAACTGCCGCCGCAGCTCCGCCAGCTCGGCATCGGCCGCCACGGTGGTCACCGCGGTGGTCGGCATGGCGGGCCAGAGCACCTCCAGCCCCTGCTCCCGGCCGGGGTAACGCAGCTCCAGCCGCACGCCCACCCGGGCCGGCGGCCCGTCCCCGGCCAGCTGCCTGGCCCCTTCCGCCACCAGCTGGTCGCGAGCCTGGCGCAGCAGGGGCAGCAGCTCCGCCTCGAGCGGGCCGACCAGACTGCGCTCCTGCAGCAGGCGCTGGCGGGCCATGCCGATGCCATAGGCCGAGAGCACCCCGGCCAGCGGGTGCAGCAGCACCCGGCGCACACCCAGCACCTCGGCCAGGCGGCAGGCGTGCTGGCCGCCGGCACCGCCGTAGCTCACGAGCAGGGCGCCGCGCAGGTCATGGCCCCGCTCGATCGAGATGCGACGGATGGCACTGGCCATGGTCTCGATGGCGATTGCCAGGGCGCCGGCCGCCACCTGCTCGGGGGTGATGCGGGGAGCCACCCGGGCCATCCGCGCCGCCAGCTCGGCAAAGCGGGCCTGGGCGGCCTGGGGGTCGGCGCCCTCGTCGCCGCCGGGACCGAACACCGGCGGCAGGGCCGTGGCGGGCAGCCGGCCGAGCAGCAGGTTGGCGTCGGTGACGGTGGCCGGACCACCGCGGCGGTAGGCGGCCGGCCCCGGGTTGGCCCCGGCCGATTCGGGGCCCACCAGCAGCCGCTCGCCGTCGAAGCGCACGATCGAGCCGCCGCCGGCGGCCACGGTGTGGATCGGCAGCATCGGCGCCTGCAGCCGCAGCCCGGCGATCTCCGTTTCCGGCTGCCGCTCCCAGGCCAGCTCCCCCAGCTCCGGCGCGAAGTGGAACACGTCGGTGGAGGTGCCACCCATGTCGAAGCCCACCACCGGCTGGGGTGGGGCATCCGGGGCCAGCGCCTGACGCGCCACGGCCACGGCGCCGACCATGCCACCGGCCGGCCCGGAGAGGATCGTGTCCTTGGCGTGCAGCAGGGCCGGATCCGCCAGGGCGCCGCTGGAGCCCATCACCCGCAGGCGCGGCCCTGCTGGCGGCTCCCCGCCCAGGGCTGCGCGCACCTGGGCCAGGTAGCCATCCAGCACCGGCGCCACCGCCGCCTCCACCAGGGTGGTGTGGCCGCGGGGCACCAGGCGCGGCTGGGCGCTGAGCTGGTGGGAGAGGGCGATCTCGGCAAAGCCGAAGGGCCCCAGCCAGGCCGCCAGTTGCTGCTCATGGGCCGGCTGGCGGCAGCTGTGCAGCAAAGCCACCGCGCAACTCAAACAGCCGGCAGCCTGGGCCTCGCGCACCGCGGCGGCCAGGGCCCCATCGAGCTGCAGGGGCTCCAGTTCCCGGCCATCGGCGGCCAGCCGGCCGCCCACCTCAATCACCCGCCCATCAAGGGGGCGGGGCCGCTCGATCGCCAGGGCGAAGATCTCCGGACGGTGCTGGTCGCCAATGTTGAGCAGATCGGCGAAACCGCGGTTGATCAGCAGCAGCACCGGCGCACCGCGGCGCTCCAGCAGGGCGTTGGTGGCCACGGTGGTGCCCAGGCGCACCTCCTCCACCAGGCCGGGGGGCAGGGGGGCCTCATCGGCCAGCCCCAGCAGCTCGCGCAGGGCGCTCACCGCCGGATCACCGGGCCGCTCGGGCTGCTCGGACAGCACCTTGCGCACCCGCAGAGCACCGGTGGGATCACAGGCCACCACGTCGGTGAAGGTGCCGCCGCGGTCGATCCAGAACCGCCAACCGCGCCCGCTGCCTGCAGCCTGCTCCGCCATGGCCGGCAGCGTAGGCAGCCGGCCCAGCCCCTGGGCTCAGCCGGACGGCTCGAACACCACCTGGCCGAACACGTTCTGCACCACGAACAGCAGCACGTAGCCCAGCAAGGCCGCCAGCACTGGCGTGGAAACCCAGCCCGAGGCGATGCGGGCCAGCAATCCCCAGCGCACCTGACGCAGACCGCGCGGCCCCTGCAGCAGGGCCACCCCCACCACCGCGCCGATCACGGCCTGGGAACTGGAGACCGGGATCAGGGGAATCGGCGGGAACCCCAGCCCCGCCAGGGCATCGGCGAGTCCCTGGGAGGAGAAGAGGAACAGCACCAGGGCATTGGCCAACACCACCACCAGGGCCCCGAAGGGAGAGAGGGGCATCAGCCGGTCGCCCACCATGAGCATCACCTGGCGCGAGTGGGTGTAGACGCCCACGGCGATGGCCAGGCCACCCAGCAGGAACAGCTGCTGGGTGCCGCTGACCACCAGCCCCCCCGGGAGGTTCAGGGCGGGGAAGGGAGCGGCGGGCACAAACACCCCCATCACGTTGCCGATGTTGTTGGCCCCCAGGCTGTAGGAGCCAAACACCCCCGCCAGGATCAGACCCAACCGCAGCAGGGCATCCAGGCGCAGCAGATGCAGCCGGCTGCGGCGCAGCAGCATGGCCCCCACCGCATACAGCACGGCTGCCATGAGGGCTGCCAGCAGCGGACAGAACACCCAGGTGGCCACGATGCGGCTGAGCTGGCTGAGGTCGGTGGCCGATCCGCTGAACCAGTTCCAGCCCACGATCGCCCCCACCACCGCCTGGGTGGAGGACACCGGCAGGCCGGCCCGGGTCATCCAGGCCACGGTGAGGGCAGCGGCCAGGGCGGTGGTGAATGAGCCGGCCAGGGCATTCACCGCCCCCAGCTGGCCGAGGCCGCCGCTGGCGCCGGCGCCGGCGCTCACAGCCCCCAGCACCACAAAGGTGCTGCAGAGGAAGGCGGCGGTGGAGAAGCGCAGCATGCGGCTGCCCACCGCGGAGCCGAACACATTGGAGGCGTCGTTGGCTCCCAGCGACCAGCCCAGGAACAGACCGCTGGAGAGGAACAGCAGACCGGTGGCCAGCACTACAGGGCCCGCTTGATCGCCAGGATCGACAGCTCGTCGCTGATCTCCTCGGCCAGGTCGGCCAGACCATCGATCAGCGCCAGGGCATCGCGGCCGAGCAGCTTCTGGTCCAGGGGGCGGGCAGAGGCGAACAGGGCGGTCTTCAGGCGCACTGTGATGCCATCGGCCTCTGCCTCATGGATGCGGATCTGGTTGATGTGGTCGCGCACGGCCTCCGGGTTGCGAAAGAAGGCCCGGGCCCCCAGCACCGCCGCCTGCACGCTCTGCACCACCACCGCCACCAGGTCTTTCACATCGGCCAGCGACTCGCGGCGGTTGAGCACCTCGGCATAGGCAATCAGGAACTCCTGAAAGGCGTTCTTGAGCGCATCCAGCAGGCCGTAGAGATGGCTGAGCAGGCGCAGCACATCGCCGCGGAAGTCCGGAATCAGCATCTCGCTGTAGAGGGTGTCCACCACCCGGCGACGCAGCTGGTTGCAGCGCTCCTTGAGCTGGATCAGCTGCTGCAGCTTCTCCTCGGTTTCGGGAGCCAGTCCCCGCTCCAACAGCAGCACCATCCCCCTCTCGAACTGGATGCCCCCCTCGGCCACCTTGTCGAGGAGCTCATCGATCCGCAGCTCCAGGGAACGGGTGTGGGCGAACAGGGCCTGGGGATGGTGCATCAGCGGTAGTTCTCAAACTGGAGCGGCACCTCCAGATCCTTCTCCTCCTCGCGCAGCAGGACGATCACCTGCTGCAGGTCGTCCTTGCTCTTGCTGGTGATCCGCAGGCTCTCGCCCTGAATGGCCACGGTGACTTTCTTGATGCTGTCGCGCACGGCCTTGCTCAGCTTCTTGGCCAGGTCCTGGCTCAGCCCCTTGCGCAGCTTCACCACCTGCTTCACCTTGTTGCCACCCACGGCCTCCGGGTCCTGGAAGTCGAAGATCTTCAGGGAGAGGTTGCGCTTGGTGGCCTTCTGCAGCAGCACATCGCTCACCGCCTGCAGGGTCATGTCGCTGGCGGTGGTGATCGTGAGGCTCGTCTCCTCCAGCTCGATCGCAGTGCCGGAGTCCTTGAGGTCGTAGCGCTGGCTCACCTCGCGGCGCACCTGGTCGAGCGTGTTCACCAGTTCCTGGCGGTCGAAGTCGGAGACCACGTCGAAGGAAAAGGTGTCAGCCATCGGAACGGTTGCGGCCTGGGGCGGCGGGAGATTTCCCGGAGCCTAGAAAAGCGCTGCCGCTCCGGCCCGCCCCTCCCGGGGCTGCCATCGTTGCCTGAAGCGGGGTGCTCTGACAGCTCAGAATGGATGGTGCTTCCAGCTCCACTGCTCGCCATGGCCTCCACCGCCGCGCTCGCCCCCTTTGCCTGGTCGCTGCTGCTGGCGGCCGGGGTGGTGGTGTTCAGCACCGTGCCCCTGGGGGCCGCCCGCTCGCAGGCCAACTTCCAGATGGCCGACCTGGCCGCTCCGCGGGCGATGTTCGAGCGGCTGCCGGCCTGGGGCAAGCGGGCCGCCTGGGCTCACCAGAACTGCTTCGAGGCGTTCACGCTGCATGCCCCGGCGGCCCTGCTCTGCCTGCTGGCCGGGGTGGGCAGCCCGGTGGCGATCGTGGCGGCCTGGCTCCACCCGGCGCTGCGGCTGGCCTACATCGGCGCCTACGTGGCCAATATCCCACCCCTGCGCGGCCTCTGCTGGGCCGGCGGCCTCACCTGCAGCGGCATCCTCTATGCGGAGGGATTGAAGGCGGTTCTGGCCGGCTGAAGCATCCGCACCCGATCCTGAGCCATCCCAGCCCGGAAGCGCACCCCTCAGGCGGCCTGCAGCTGGGCCAGCTGGTCGCGAAGCCGCTGGGTGAGGCGGGTCTGCACCAGGGCGCAGAGATCATCCACCAGCTCCCCCTCCACCTGCCAGATGGTGCGGGCCCCGTCCCGGGTGCAGCGCAGCAGCCCAGCCCTCTGCAGCTGGCCGAGCTGGCGGCTGATGTGCGACTGCGAGAAACCCGTGGCCTTGATCAGGCTGGCCACGTCCATGGGCCCCTGCTTGAGCTGACAGAGCAACTGCAAGCGGGCGGGCTCGCTGAGCAGGCGAAAGAACTGGCTGTATTCCTCCAGCAGCTCTGGGGAAGGAATGGAACCCGGAGCGCCCATGAAAGCGGGTTATGACGATACAGGCATTATGCCCTAGGTCCCGGCCACGCCTGGGGCAGGATGCCCCACACGTACAGCCGCAGCCCCTCCTCCGATGATTCCGCCCCTCACCACCGGCCTGCAACGCTCACCGGGCTCGCGGAGCGGGGGCTGGCTCCTGGCCATGCTCACTCTGCTGATGGCCGGCGCCCCCCTGACCGTTGACGCCAGACCCCGACTGGCCCAGGCCAGCGCCGGCACAACCGTCCGCCAGCCACCCTCCTGGGCAAAGCATGACTGGCAGCGTCGCCGCCCCTGGAGCCACGGCTGGTATGGCATCGGCTGGCAGAACAACGTGCCCACCTGGGGTTGGTGGCCGCCCCAGTCGGCCGCATGGGGCCTGCCCAATCTGGCCGCAGCGGCTGAGATCAACCGCGCCGTGACCAAGGCCATCGACGCCAAGCAGGCCACGATCACCGTGGCGGACAGCAGCGATCAACTCGTCTATGGCTCCCTGACCGTTCCCAGCGACCGGCAGGTGACCTTCGTGGTGGTGCGCAATGGCGAGCGGTTCAGCATGACTGCCGACTGCAAGAACGGCCGTCTCAACGGCAGCGATCCCAACAGCACCGCCGCTGCCCAGCTGCTCCATGCCGCCTGCCAGGTGGCCTTCGGGCCGGGGTGAGGGCGGTCGTTCAGTCGAAGAACATCAGGCTCACCACCTTGCCCATGTCCTCGGCCACACGCACACTCGCCAGCAGGGTTTCGCTGTCGTGAAAGGCGTAGCAGATCAGCTGGTCGCAGCGGCTGATGATGTCCTGATTGCAGAGGCTGCTGGCCATCGGCAACGGCAACTCGTCGTGTTCGGGCTTCTCTACCAGGTGGAGCACCTGCTCGAGCTGGTCGCGGGATTCTGCGGGCTGGCGGTCGAGGCTCTGGGGCAGGAGCACGGTGAGCCGACCCGGATCGATCTCCAGCACACTCCTGATCACCGCTGCGTTCACCCCCTGGGCACCTGAAGTAATCAGGTTGTGGCCCTCCTGGGCCAGGGAACGGGCCACAAGCTCCACCAGGTGGATCGACACCACCGGCACGTGGCGACTGCCGAGAATGGCAATGCGACGCTTGCTGCGGTCCTGAAGCATGGCCAGCTCCTGGGCCAGCGTATCGATCCGATCCAGTGAGGGAATATCCAGAGACCGGGTCACCACAGGCCCACGGGCGGCTCTTTGAAACTAGCAGCGCTGCAGGGTGATCAGGGAGTGGCGACAGGCAGGCCAAGCCGGGCGAACAGGCCGCTGAAATCGCAGTGCTCCTCCACCAGCCGCACGGCATAGCTGGCCTTCACCGCCTCGTGCAGGCGCACATGCCCGAAGGCCTGCTCGATCACTTCCACCGTGGTGAGGGTGTCGTGCTCCACCTTCAGCAGGGGCACATCCAGCTCCTCCGCCCGGGAGACGAGCTGGGGCAGGGGCTCCCCGGCACCGGTGAGGATCAGGCACTGGGTGGAGGCCTCCAGGGCCGCCAGCTGGATGTCGGTGCGGTCGGCACCGGTGACCACGGCCATGTTGCGGCGGCGGCGGAAGAACTCCATAGCCGAATTCACGTTCATGGCGCCGATCGAGAGGGTTTCCACCAGCAGATCGAGCCGGTCGTGGCAACAGAGCACCTGGGCCTCCAGGCGCCGTGCCAGCTCCTCCACCGTGACGCTGCGCAGCAGAGGACTGCGGGGCATGACACCGAGCACCGGCAGTCCCAACCGCTCAAGGGCCGGTGCCACCTGCTCGCGAATCGGGCCGATGGCATGGGGGTTCACGGCGTTGAGCACCACCCCGGCCAGCCGCTGGCCGAGTTCCCGCCGGGCAGCCAGCAGGGCATCGAGGCTGCGGCTGTCACTCCAGGGATGCACCAGCAGCACGTCGGCCCCCAGGCCGCTGGCCAACTCGGCCAGGCTGAGGCCATAGAGCAGGCCTTCATAGAGGCTCCCCGCAGCCTCCAGCAGGGCCAGGGAATCCGCAGGCCCCGCCGTCAGTTGCAGGCGCAACTGCTCGAAGCCAGGGCCCGGTGCCAGATCACCGCTGAGCATGCGCCGCTCCGCCGCCCCGGGCTCGAGCGCGTGCAGCGAGGGAATCAGCCGCTCCTCCGCCAGGCCCAGGGTGGAGCCCACAAAGCGCACATCCGCATCCAGCAGGGCATCGCCTGGGGGCAGCATGCCGGGCTCGGGTGTGGTGGCCAGCGGTTTGCCGAAGCGCAGGGGCACCCCCGCCTTGATCAGCTGGCGTCCCAGCCCCAGCACCACGGCGGACTTTCCGCTGAAGGGTTCACAGGAGCCGATCAGCAGAATCGGGGCCATGAAGCAAGCTGCGGCTCAGCACAAATTAGATGACCCACTGCATCGATTCAGCTGTCACTCTCAGGCCCGCCCGGTTGTTCGCCGGTGAGCAACCAGCGCCAGAAGCTGTCAGGGAACTGACCGTCCTCTCGCTGCATCAACCAATACACAACCTCATAGGCAGGGATGGTGAAGCTGTAGCCGAAATCAGGGAGTTGGGGAAACTGCAACGTGCAGGCCAGGGTTTCGAGCGGCGCCGGCTCGCCCTGCCACCCCAGGATGAACGGGTGGCTGCGGCCATCGGCCAGGCGCCGCTCCCCCTGCCATTCCCCCTGGTGGAGCTGGGCAACCGCCGGCTGCAGGAGGTGGCGGTAGGCCACACCCCCGCAATAGGGGGCGAACAGGAGCACCTGGGGCTCCAGTTCCGGGGGGGTGGGGACGAGGTCCGCAGCGGAAGTCATGGTGTGCCCGACAGGATGGGGTGCCCGACAGGGCTTGGTTGCAGCGCGGCACGGCACCAGCCCACACCCGAGACCCTAGCCGCGGCCACCACGGCAGAACGGCCTGGGGGCGTCGCCCATAGTGGGGACTGAGGCCCTGGCAGAGGGGTGTGGCGGTGGTGAACAGTCCCTGCGTTGCGATCACCGGCGCCAGCGGAGCCCTGGGCCAGGCCCTGCTGCGCCGCTGGCATCACCGGGGAGCCCGCCTGATCGCACTGAGCTGCGGCCCCCGGGATCTGGAGCTGCTGGACGGCAGCGGCCAGGCCATCCCCCTGCGGGACGCAACCTGGTGCGTGGGCGATGAGGAGCGCCTGCGCCCCCTGCTGGCTGAGGTGGACATCCTGGTGCTCAACCACGGCATCAACGTGTACGGCAACCGCAGCCAAGACGCCTGCCACCGCTCCCTGGAGGTGAACGCCCTGAGCAGCTGGCGGCTGCTGGAGCTGTTCGCGGCGGTGGTGGCCGAGCGCCAGACCGCCGCAGACCCCGCCGCCCCCAGGCCCCGGGCTGAGGTGTGGATCAACACCTCCGAAGCCGAGATCCAGCCTGCGCTCAGCCCGCTCTATGAACTCAGCAAACGGCTGCTCGGCCAACTGGTGAGCCTCAGGGTCCTGGATCTGGGAGGGCCCCAGCTGCGCATCCGCCGACTGGTGCTGGGGCCGTTCCGCTCAGCCCTCAACCCGGTGGGGCTGATGGGTGCCGACTTCGTGGCCGGTGAGATCCTCCGTCAGGCCCGGCTGGGCTGCAATCTGATCATCGTCACCCCCAACCCGCTCACCTATGTGCTGATGCCGATGGCCACCCTCAGCCGCTGGCTCTATTTCAAGGCCCTTACCCGGGGCTAGAAATCGCGATCCGTGAGGATTTCACAGCCATCGCTGGTCACGGCGATGGTGTGCTCCCACTGGGCCGAGAGGCTGCCGTCCACGGTCACCACCGTCCAGCGGTCCTTCAGGGTGCGGCAGGCCTTGCTGCCGGCGTTGAGGATCGGCTCCACCGCCAGGGTCATGCCCGCCCGCAGCTTCATGTTGGGGAGCTCGCGGGTGCGGTAGTTGAACACCGAGGGCTCCTCGTGCAGATTGCGGCCCACCCCATGGCCCGTGTAGTCCTCCACCACGGCATAGCCGTGGGCCTCCACGTGGTCCTGCACCGCAGCGGCGATATCGAACAGGGTGTGACCTGCCCGGATCTGGGCCAGGCCCTGCATCAGCGACTCCTGGGCCACGCGGGAGAGACGGCGCGCCTCCTCGGGGGTCTCCTCACCCACACAGATGGTGACGCAGCTGTCGCCGTGGTACCCGTCGAAATAGGCCCCGGTGTCGATCTTCACCAGGTCGCCGGCCTTGATCACCCGCTTGCCACTGGGAATGCCATGCACCACCTCGTTGTTGATCGAGGCGCAGATGCTGGCCGGAAAGCCGTGGTAGCCCTTGAAACTGGGGGTGGCGCCCATCTCGCGGATGCGCTTTTCGGCATGGGCGTCCAGGTCGCCGGTGGAGAGGCCGGGGGCTGCCAGTTCGATGATTTCCCGGAGCACCGTGGCCACGATCCGGCTGGCCTGGCGCATGGTCTCGATCTCACGGGCGCTCTTGACCTCGACCCCCCTTCGACTTTTCTGGATCCTCGGGCCAGCCTGCACCAGGGGCCTGGGGCTGCTGTCCTGACCCATACCCCCGCCGCCGGCCTGGCTGCGGCCCGTGCCGGTGGTGCTGGCAAGCAGGTCGGCAAAGAGGTTCATCGGACGGCCTGCGGGCAACTGGCTACTCCAGGCAAGCTATCAACGGTTGCAGCCCCCCTGTGCCCGCATCCAAACCCAGACCGCTGGCACTGAGGCTGCGCCAGGCCCACGCGGCCCTGGCCCCACTGGTGGTGCTGCCCCTGCTGATCACCGTGGTCACGGGCCTCGGCTATCGCCTCCTGCGGGACTGGGGCGGGCTGGGGCGGGATCGGGCCCACCTGCTGATGGTGCTGCACGAGGGTGAGTGGCTCACGCGCTGGTTCGGCAGCAACGGCGAAACGGTGTATGTCCTGCTGAACGGCCTGGGATTGCTCTGGATGCTGGCCAGCGGAGGGACGTTGCTGGTGCAGCGCTGGCGCCGAGGGGTGGGCTGACCCCCCAGCCGTTACAGTGGCGGTTTGGACAGCTGTTGCGGCATCGCCGCAGCCAGTTCGCCCAATCTGCGCAAGCCCAGCCGTCCCAAGCGAGACCCTGACGTCGATGACACCCGAAACCGTAGAGCCCGCCGTGGATGCGGCAATTGACGCAGCACAGCAGGCCAATGAGCCATCGACCGCTGAGCCTTCGGCCTCCGAGTCCTCCACCGCGGAAGCCAGGCCTGCCGCCGTGGCCGTGACCACTGGCAAGTTGTGCGCAGCCGAGCTGATCCGGGCCTTCGAAGCCGAACAGCTCAAGTCTGAGCTCCCCGACATCTATGTGGGTGACACCGTGAAGGTGGGCGTGCGCATCCGCGAGGGCAACAAGGAACGCGTGCAGCCCTACGAGGGCGTAGTGATCGCCAAGCGCCATGGCGGCGTTAACGCCACCATCACCGTGCGCCGCATCTTCCAGGGTGTGGGGGTGGAACGGGTGTTCATGCTCCACAGCCCCCAGGTCGCTTCCGTGAAGGTGGAGCGGCGCGGTAAGGTTCGCCGGGCGAAGCTCTTTTATCTGCGCGACCGTGTGGGTAAAGCCACCCGCGTCAAGCAGCGCTTCGATCGCTGAGATCAGCTCCACAAGGAGCTGGCTTCACCAGCTCCAACTGGGGATATCGGGCTCTGCGCCGTTAGTTCAGTTGGTAGAACGCAGGTCTCCAAAACCTGATGTCGGGGGTTCAAGTCCTCCACGGCGCGTTCGATGTCCCCAGCAGACGGATTCAACCTCCATTCCTGACACCCAGACCTGGGTTTCTGAGCTTGGATTGTTTTGCTCCCGTCCTTGTTTGCCCTGCTGTTTTCCCTTCCCGAACATGGAGTTGGATCTTCAACCCGGAGATGTGGTCAAGGTGCTCGAGTCCGCAGCCCTTGGCTGGGTTCGAGCCCGTGTGATCCGGGTCAAATCCGGTGGCCGTGTCGTTGTGCAGAGTGATCAGGGCAGGGAATTCACCGCCCGCGGTAATCAGGTGCGCCTGATCGAGCCCGCCGGTTTTCGTCCCTGAGTGCTCGCACCATCCATCGTCGTTCCCAACAAGGTCCGTTGTGGCCTTGCTCCCACTCCCTCGGGGGTGGTTTTTTTTCTGGTCGGGATCCCCTCGCAGCAGCCCACAACACGTCCAGTTGACGAGAGGGGGGGCGGCAATGGATACTTTCTTGGTCGCAGCGCAGCAGCGGCGTTCAACCTGATCCAAGCAGGATCTTTCGATCCCATTCAGCTGCCTTCAACCGCTGGATGGCTGGCTACCAGGACGTTTCTTGGTTCAGGCCAAATCTGGGACTGTAGTTCAATCGGTTAGAGCACCGCCCTGTCACGGCGGAAGTTGCGGGTTCGAGCCCCGTCAGTCCCGTTTTCTTTATCTGGAGAGCCAGCGGTGCCAGCTGAGGCCAATCAGGGGCGTGCAATCTGCGTGCGCCTGGCCCCCAGTCCAACCGGCACCCTGCACATCGGCACGGCCCGGACGGCGGTGTTCAACTGGCTGTTTGCCCGCCACTGCGGCGGTTCCTTCCTGCTGCGCATCGAAGACACCGACAAAGAGCGCAGCAAACCGGAATACACGGCCAACATCCTGGAGGGCCTGCTGTGGCTGGGCCTGGACTGGGACGCCGAGCCGGTGATCCAGAGCGAGCGGGTGGAGCTACACCGCGCCGCCATCCAGCAGCTGCTCGATTCGGGCCACGCCTACCGCTGCTACGCCAGCGAGGCCGAGCTCACCGCCATGCGCGAGCAGCAGGCCGCCAGCAAGCAGGCCCCCCGCTACGACAACCGCCATCGCGACCTCAGCCCCGAGCAGGAGCAGGCCTTCATCGCCGAGGGCCGCGAGGCGGTGATCCGCTTCCGCATCGATGACAGCCGCACGATCAGCTGGAGCGACCTGGTGCGCGGCACGATGCGCTGGAGCGGCAGTGATCTGGGCGGCGACATGGTGATCGCCCGCCGCGCCCCCGCCGACCGGATCGGCGATCCCCTCTACAACCTGGTGGTGGTGGTGGACGATGCGGCCATGGCGATCAGCCACGTGATCCGCGGCGAGGACCACATCGCCAACACCGCCAAGCAGCTGCTGCTCTACGAGGCCCTGGGCCACTCCGCCCCGCTCTTTGCCCACACGCCGCTGATCCTCAATAAGGAGGGCAAGAAGCTCTCCAAGCGCGACGGCGTGACCTCCATCAGCGATTTCCAGGCCATGGGCTACACGGCCGGAGCACTGGCCAACTACATGACCCTGTTGGGCTGGTCGCCGCCGGAGGGCATGGGCGAGCGCTTCTCCCTGAAGGAGGCAGCTGCGGCCTTCGGCTTTGAGCGGGTGAACAAGGCAGGCGCCCGCTTCGACTGGGACAAGCTCAACTGGCTCAACGGCCAGGTGCTGCGCGAGCAAGGGGCTGCAGCACTGCGTGAGCAGCTGCTGCAGCTGTGGGCCGCGCGGGGCTGGGGCGTGCCGGGAGCGGCCAATCCCGTGCACGCCGATCCGGCCTGGCAGCTGGAGCTGGTGGACCTGCTGGCCCCTTCACTCACCCTGCTGGCCGATGGGGTGGACCAGGCGGAGCCCTTCTTCGAGCGCCCCCCACTCAACACGGCGGCCGAGGGCCAGCTCGCCGCCGAGGGCGCCCTGCCGGCCCTGACGGCTCTGGCGACGGCCCTGGAAGCCCGCGATCCGGCCGAGACCCTGAGCGCCGATCAGGCCCAGGCGCTGCTGGGCGAAGCCGCCGGGACCGCCGGCGTGAAGAAGGGGGTGATCATGAAGAGCCTGCGCGCCGCCCTGCTGGGCAGTTTGCAGGGCCCCGACCTACTCACCACCTGGCTGCTGCTGCAGCGCAGCGGCGACGCCCTGCCCCGCATTCAGCGCTGCCTCTGAAGGGCCGGCTGCCTCTCGCTCCACCAATCCAAGCCTGCGGGCCAGTGGCCCAGCCGTCAGGCCCTGCAGGCCCACGGTGAGCAGGATCGTCAGGAAAACCAGACCCTGAAGCCGGCCCGCGCCCAGCACGCCGGCCTGCTCCAGGCGGATAGCGAACAGGCTGGCCACCGCCGCGGTGACCACCCCCCGGGGCGCCAGCCAGGCCAGCAGCGCCTGCTGCTTGAGCGAGAAGCCCATGCCCCAGGTGGCCAGTCCGATCGCCAGGGGGCGCTGCAGCACCATCATCGCCAGCACGCAGGCCACGCCGCCCCAGCCCAGGGGGCTGAGCTGGGCGAAACTCACGTCGGCGGCCAGCAGGGGAAAGAGCATCGTGATCGCCAGCTGGGCCAGCTGGCGGATCAGGTCATCGAGCCCGGCGGCATCGGTGTCCGGCCGGCGGCCCACCACCACCCCGGCCGCCACGGCCGCCGGCAGGCCGGACTCCGGCAGCAGCAGCTCGCAGCCAGTGAACATCAGGAACAGGCTGCCCAGGGTGAGCTGCAGCCGCAGCGCACTGGCCTGCTGGGCAGGAATGCGGCGCAGGGCCTCGGCCAGCAGCCAACCGGAGGCAGCCCCGATCGCCACACCGCCCCCCAGGCGCACCAACAGCCCCGTGGCCAAGCCCCGCCAGCCCTGCAGATCGCCGAGGGTGAGCTCCAGCAGCAACAGCGCCAGCACCGCGCCGATCGGTTCGAGCACCAGCCCCTCCCCCTCCAGCACATCCCCCAGGGGGGGCGTGAGACGGATCTGGCGCACCAGCGGGTTCACCACCGTGGGGCCTGTGGCCAGCACGATGGCGCTGAACACGGTGGCCAGGGCCCAGTTGAGGCCGGCCAGCCAGTGGGCCAGCACCAGGCCGCCCAGCAGGGCCAGCACCAGGCGCACGGCGCAGATGCGCAGCACGGCCTGGCGGGTGCCGTCGGCGGGCAGGCGCAGGTTGAGCCCGCCCTCGAACAGCACCAGGCTCACCAGCAGGCCGGTGATCGTGCCCAGACCATTGCCCAGGTCGAGCGGCTCCACCAGGCCCAGGCCCGCCCGGCCGATCAGCAGCCCGGCACTGAGCAGCAGCACCACCCCTGGCAGGCCCGTGAGCCAGGCCAGGGCCTGGGCCAGCGCCCCCGCAAACACGGTGACGCCCCAGAGCAGCCCCAGCCGCTCAGGCGTCATTCATCGTCGAGGGCGTTGAACCGGGGCTCCACCCGGATCGCGATCACCGAGCTGGGACGCACCACCAGGTACTCCCCCTCCAGCTCGGAGATCGGCACGTTCACGTAGGTGTCGGCCGTGGCGGCGGCGGTGAGCACCCCGCCGTACCACTGCTGGAAGGCATCCAGGGTGGCGAACATCACGGTTTCCGTCTGGCCTCCGCTGAGATGGAGGTGGACGGCATAGCGCCGGGGGATGCGCGACATGGCTCCTGGCCAGGGCAGCCCTCAGGATGCCCCAAGGGTGCGGCCAGCGACCAGGGCCAGTGCTGCGGCTGCAGATCCCCGGCCAGGTAGAGGGGGTGGCGGGGCCGGCCACTGGCGGTGTGCCCCAGGCAGAGGCAGGCACGCCCAGTGCCCTCCGCCACCAACCTCTTCTCCAGCAACGCCAGCACCTCAAGGTCGCGGCCACGCCAGCCCCCCTGGCTGCCCCAGCCAAGCCAGACGTGCGCCTGCGGCTGGGCCTCCAGCCGGGCGAAGATCCAGGCGTCGGTCTCGCTCCCCACGGGATCGGCGGCCCGGCGCAGCACCGCCGGCGAGGCACTGATGCGGGCAAACAGGTTGAGCACCTCCAGGGCGCCGTAGCCCCAGGAACGGGCAAAGCCCTGCAGCCGCCTGAGGGTGGGATCGTCGCGCCGCCCGTCGGCCCGCGAGGGATTGAGGCCGATGAAAATCAGCCGCGGTCGCCCATGGGCCCACACCCGCTCCAGCCACCAGCGGTAGTGGCCGCAGGGGCTGAAGGCGGCCCCGCCCACGGCAATCGGCAACTGGTTCATCGCACCGGATCCGATGCCGTCTCCAGTCTGGACGCTCCGATGGGGAGCGCAGCGACCCGACCGCAGCCCTGAGCTCTGGCAGGCTGACCCCCACGCCAGCGCCGCTCCCCAACCCCCGAACCCTGGCGCCCAAAACCGTGGCCCCCAGCCCCAAGCCCCTGCTGCTGCTGATCGACGGCCATTCGCTGGCCTTCCGCAGCTACTACGCCTTCACCAAGGGGGGCGATGGCGGCCTGAGCACCCAGGCGGGGATCCCCACCAGCGTCACCTACGGCTTCCTCAAGGCCCTGCTCGACAACTGCAAGGGGCTGCAGCCCGATGGCCTGGTGGTGGCCTTCGACACGGCCGAGCCCACCTTCCGCCACGAGGCCGACGCGGCCTACAAGGCGCACCGCGACGAGGCGCCGGAAGAGTTTTTCCAGGATCTGGCCAACCTGCAACGGATCCTGGCCGAGGGTCTCGACATCCCCCTGGCAATGGCCCCCGGCTACGAGGCCGACGACGTGCTCGGCACCCTGGCCAATCGGGCCGCGAACCAGGGCTGGCGGGTGCGCATCCTCTCGGGCGACCGCGACCTGTTCCAGCTGGTCGACGACGAGCGTGACATCGCCGTGCTCTATATGGGTGGCGGCCCATACGCGAAGAACAGCGGCCCTACCGAGATGCGCCGCAAGGGGGTGCTCGCCAAGCTGGGCGTGACGCCCGAGGAGGTGGTCGACCTCAAGGCTCTCACCGGCGACAGCTCCGACAACATCCCAGGCGTGCGCGGTGTCGGACCCAAGACCGCCATCAACCTGCTGGCCGCCTACGACCACGTGGACGGCATCTACGCAGCGCTGGAGGAGCTGGAGCAGGCCGGGCCCAAGGCCAAGGATCCAAAGGAGGTGCTCAAGGGCGCCCTGCTGCAGAAGCTGCGCGAGGGCCGGGACAACGCCTATCGCTCGCGCATGCTCGCCGAGATCCTGGTCGACATCCCCCTGCCCGAGGAGCCCCGCCTGGCGCTGGGCGCCGTGAACAGCGCGGTCCTCGCCGGCAGCCTCGAGGAGCTCGAACTCCATTCCCTGGCGAAACAGGTGGGCAAATTCGCCCAGCTGTTCTCAGCCACGCCGCCGGAGCCCGGCGAGGGGGCCAGCCCGGCGGGCGGCGCGGCGATCCCAGCCGCCGAGGAGGCAGCCAGCGCTGAGGCGACGCCTGCAACTGCCGCTGGCCCCCTGACCACAGGTCGCGGAACCCACGCTGACGGAAACAGCCCAGAGCAGAGCGCGGCGCAACCGCCCCAGCTCACGCCAGCGCTGATCACCACCCGCGCGGCGCTTGAGGCCCTGGTGGCCCGGTTGCTGGCCGCCACCGATCCGGCCGCACCGATCGCCCTCGACACCGAGACCACCGCCCTCAACCCCTTCCAGGCCGAGCTGGTGGGCATCGGCCTGGCCTGGGGCGAAGGCCCCGCCGAGCTGGCCTACATCCCGATCGGCCACCAGCCTGCGCCGGCCGAGGATCTGCTCAGCGAGCCCCCGGCGGCGCCCGAGCAACTTCCCCTGGCTGCGGTGCTCACCGCCCTGGCCCCCTGGCTGGCCAGCGCCACCCACCCCAAAACCCTGCAGAACGCCAAGTACGACCGGCTGATCCTGCTGCGCCACGGCCTGGCCCTGGAGGGGGTGGTGATGGACACGCTGCTGGCCGACTACCTGCGTGACGCCAACGCCAGGCACGGCCTCGAGGAGCTGGCGGAGCGCAACTTCGGCTTCCGGCCCACCAGCTACGGCGAACTGGTGGCCAAGGGGGCCACGTTTGCCGCGGTGCCGATCGAGGCGGCGGCCCAGTACTGCGGCATGGACGTGCACCTCACCTGGCGGCTCACACCCCTGCTGCGCGGGCAGCTGGCGGCGCTGGGCGAGCGGCTGCCGTTGCTGCTGGATCAGTTGGAACTGCCCCTGGAGCCGGTGCTGGCGGCGATGGAGGCCACCGGCATCCGCATCGACACGGCCTACCTGGCCGAGCTCGGCACCGAGATGGCCGCCAGCCTGGAGCGCCTGGAGGCCGAGGCCCGGGCCGCCGCCGGGCTGGAGTTCAACCTCGCCTCCCCCAAGCAGCTGGGCGAGCTGCTGTTCGACACCCTGGGCCTCGATCGCAAGAAGAGCCGGCGTACCAAGACCGGCTGGAGCACCGATGCGGCCGTGCTGGAGAAGCTGGAGGGCGACCACCCCGTGGTGCCCCTCGTGCTCGAGCACCGCACCCTCAGCAAGCTCAAGAGCACCTACATGGATGCCCTGCCGGCACTGGTGGAGCCGGAAACCGGCCGCGTGCACACCGATTTCAACCAGGCCGTCACCGCCACCGGCCGCCTGAGCAGCAGCAACCCCAACCTGCAGAACATCCCGGTGCGCACCGAGTTTTCGCGGCGCATCCGCAAGGCCTTCCTGCCCCAGGAGGGCTGGCGGCTGATCAGCGCCGACTACTCCCAGATCGAGCTGCGCATCCTGGCCCACCTCAGTGGCGAGGAGGCTCTGGTGGAGGCCTACCGCACGGGCGATGACGTGCACGCCCTCACAGCCCGGCTGCTGCTGGAGAAGGACAGCGTGACCCCCGATGAGCGGCGCCTGGGCAAGACCATCAACTTCGGGGTGGTGTACGGCATGGGCGCCCAGCGCTTCGCCCGGGAAACGGGCGTCAGCCAGGCCGAGGCCAAGGACTTCCTGAGCAAATACAAACAGCGCTACCCGAAGGTGTTCGCCTTCCTGGAGCTGCAGGAGCGGCTGGCCCTGAGCCAGGGCTACGTGGAAACGATCCTGGGTCGCCGGAGGCCCTTCGCCTTCGATCCAGGTGGCCTGGGAAGGCTGCTGGGCAAGGATCCGCTGGAGATCGATCTCGAGACCGCCCGCCGCGGCGGCATGGAGGCCCAGCAGCTGCGGGCGGCGGCCAACGCCCCGATCCAGGGCTCCAGCGCCGACATCATCAAGCTGGCCATGGTGCAGCTGCACCAGCGCCTGGGCGAGGGCGGCCTGCCGGCGCGACTGCTGCTGCAGGTGCACGACGAACTGGTTCTGGAGGCTGCCCCCGAGGTCCTCGACGCCGTGCTCCGCCTCACCCGTGACACGATGGAACAGGCCGTCACGCTCAGCGTGCCCCTGGTGGTGGAGACCGGCACGGGCGACACCTGGATGGACGCCAAATAGGGACAGGGCCCAAACGGAAGCCAAACAGAGCCAATCGGGAGCCAAACAGAGGTCGAAGCCTCGCCAGCTGCCCAAGTCCTCAGCGCACGCCGTAGAGCAGCCGCCCAATCCACTCCCGCAGGGCCCGGCTGCTGCTGTCGAGCCCCCCGGCCGACGGCAGATAGCGCAGGGGATCGGCCAGCGGCTGGCCCGCCCAGCGCCCCGTGGCCTGGAAGTCCACCGGCAGCGGCAGCACGCGCAGGCCCTGGCGCTCGAACAGCCGCTGGGCGCGGGCCATGTGGAAGGCCGAGGTGACCAGCACCACGGCGCTGCCGGCGGGCAGCTGGGCGGCGATCTCCTGCGCCTCCTCGGCGGTGTTGCGCACCCGGGCGGTGCTGCGCAGATCGGCCGGCGGCAGGCCGAGGGCGATCGCCTGCTGGCGCAGCACATCCCCTTCCGGAGGCAGATCGGGCATGGTGGGCCACCAACCGCCGGTGAAGACCAGCAGCGGACTCTGGCCCCGCCTGCGCAGCTCCTGATAGGCCTCGATACCGGCGAAGAAGCGATCGGCATCGCCCCACTCACTCACCCGGGCCGGACCCGGCGCCGGATGGCGCCCACCCCCCAGCACCACCACCGCCGCCAAGCGCAGGCGGGGCGCAGCGGCCAGCACCGCCGCCGCCGTCTGCCGCCGGTGCGGCCACTCCAGGCTGCGCCAGAGCCCTTCGGCCGTGAGCGGGGTGGCGAACAGCCAGAGAATCAGCAGGGCGGCCCAGGCAGGCCAGCGCCTTGGGCGGAGGACGCCATACAGGAGCAGCAGCAGCGCCAGGCCCAGGGGCAGCACCAGCAGGGGCAGCAGCTTGCTCAGCAGGAACATGGCGGTCAGGAGGGAGGGACGGACAGATCAGCCGTGCCAATCCTGGGCCGCACGGCCCGCTGTGGCACGATCCAGATCCAGCCAGCCGGCGCCCGTGACCCTCCAGTTCAGCAACACCCTCACCAGGAGCGTGGAGGAGTTCCGGCCCCTCGAGCCCGGCAAGGTGAGCATCTACTGCTGCGGGGTGACGGTCTACGACCTCTGCCACCTGGGCCATGCCCGGAGTTACATCAACTGGGACGTGCTGCGCCGCTATCTGATCTGGAGCGGCTACGCGGTGACGTTCGTGCAGAACTACACCGACATCGACGACAAGATCCTGGGCCGCGCCGCCGAAGAGGGCAGCTCGATGGAGGCGGTGAGCGAGCGCAACATCGAGGCCTTCGTGGCCGACATGGCCCGGCTGAACATCCTGCCGGCGGACCGGATGCCACGGGCCACCCAGAGTCTGGGGGCGATCCGCGCCCTGATTCAGGAGCTGGAGGCCAAAGGGGCCGCCTATTCAGCGGATGGCGATGTGTATTTCGCCGTGATGAAGCACACCGGCTACGGCAAGCTCTCCGGCCGCGATCTGGCCGAACAGCAGGACAACGCCTCCGGCCGCGTGGCCAGCGAGGAAGAGGCCCGCAAGCAGAACCCCTTCGACTTCGCCCTCTGGAAGGGGGCCAAACCCGGAGAGCCCAGTTTTGAATCACCCTGGGGCCCCGGCCGACCCGGCTGGCACATCGAGTGCTCGGCGATGGTGCGCGAGGAGCTGGGCGACACGATCGACATCCACCTGGGCGGCGCCGACCTGGTGTTTCCGCACCACGAGAACGAGATCGCCCAGTCGGAGGCGGCCACAGGCCGGGAGCTGGCCCGCGTGTGGCTGCACAACGGCATGGTGAATGTGGGCGGCGAAAAGATGAGCAAGTCGCTCGGCAACTTCACCACCATCCGCGCCCTGCTCGATTCCGGGGTCTCGCCGATGACGCTGCGGCTGTTCGTGCTCCAGGCCCACTACCGCAAGCCCCTGGATTTCACCGCCGAGGCCCTGGAGGCGGCCGCCACGGGCTGGAAGGGCTTCAACGCCGCCCTGGAACTGACTAACCGAGTAACCCGGGCGGCCGTTGCCGATCGCGAACCGCGCCCTGCCGACGTGCAAACCCCTGCCCAGCGGGCCAGCGATCCGGCCGGGCTCTCCGCCGACCTGGCCGCCGCCCGGGCACGCTTCCTGGCGGCGATGGACGACGACCTCAACACCGCGGCCGCCCTGGCGGTGCTCTTCGAGCTCGCCCGCCCGCTGCGGGGCCTGGCCAACCGGCTGGAGCGCGGCGATCCAGCAGCGGCCAAGGAGGCCCAGGTGCCCGCCCTGGGCGCCCAGGGGGCTCTGCTACAGGAACTCGCGGCGGTGCTGGGTCTCAGGGTCGAGCCCCAGCAGCCCCCGGCCCTGGAGCGGGCAGGAGGGCCCAGCGAGACCGAGATCGAGGCCCTGATCGCCCAGCGCCAGGCCGCCAAGGCCAAGCGCGACTTCGCCACGGCCGACCGGATCCGCAGCCAGCTCAAGGAGCAGGGCATCGAGCTGATCGACAGGCCCGGCGGCGTCAGCGAATGGCTGCGGAGCTGAGCCAGGGGCCGGCATCAGCCTCCAGGCCGCTGCTGATCCTTCATCGTGCGCTCGATCCGGCGGATCCGGGCCAGGGTGAAGGTCCACACCTCCAGCTGGAAGCTGCGCTCGCGTTCACCGGACGCCACGGCATCGCGGCAATCCTGCACAAGCGACTCCAGATCGTCGCCCCGTTCGAAGGCTTCCCAGAGCTGGCGCTCCAGCCGGGCCCGCTCGATGAAATTCCAGCGTTGAAAGATGCTCATGGCGGCATCTTCGCGCAGGCGGAGGGCCCAAGTTCAGCCCGCCCAGTTGCGCAGCAGATCGGTGAGGGACACCACCAGGCCCAGACCGATCGCCGGCGGAGAGATCCAGCGCAGGGCCCAGAGCAGGGCCCGCACCTGGTGTGAATCACTGCCCGCCTGCAGCAGATCGGTGCGGTAGCGGCCCGGCACCTGCCAGCCCAGCAACAGGGCCATCGCCAGGCCACCTGCCAGCAGGAGTACGCCGCCGAACAGAGCATCCATGCGCTCCAGCACCCCCACATCCAGGGCCGAGGGCAGACCGAGCACGGCGATCAGCGCCACACAGAGCCACACGGCCCGGCGGCGGCTCCAGCCAAGCCGGTCCATCAGTGAACTGGCCGGCACCTCCAGCAGCGACACCGAGGAGGTGATCGCAGCGATGTAGGCCAGCGCGAAGAACAGCACTGCCACCAGCCGGCCGGCGCCCCCCAGGGAGGCCAGGCCGGTGGGCAAGGCGATGAACAGGGCACCCACCGTGCTGCCGCTCACCACATCCCCCAATCCGAAGCTGGCCACCACCGGGAAGGTCACGCAGCCGGCCATCAAGCCAACGGCCGTGTCCATGCCCACCACCGCAGCGGCCTCGCCAGGGATGCCGCTGCGCCGGTCGAGGTAGGCGGCGTAGGCCAGGATCGCGCCGATGCCGGTGCCGATCGAGAAGAACGCCTGGGTGAAGGCATTGCGGATCGTGGCCGGATCCAGCAGCTTGGCGGCGTCCCAGCGCAGCAGGAAGGTGGCGTAACCCTGGCGCGCCTCCGGCAGAGCGGCCGCCCACAGGGCCAGGCCCAGCAACAGCAAAAACAGCAGCGGCATGCCCCAGCGGCTGAGCCGCTCGATGCCGCCGCGGATGCCGGCCGCCACCACCAGGCCGGTGAGACCGAGGCTGAACAGGTGGCCAAGCACCGCATCGCCACCGCTGCTGATCGCAGCGAAGTAGGCCTGGGCGGCGTCGATGTCGGCTGGCAGGGGGCTGAGCAGGGCGTGCAGCAGGCTGCGGCCCGTCCAGCCCATCAGCACGGCGTAGTACGAGAGGATCCCCATCGCTGCGGCCAGGAACAACCAGCCCAGGGGCTGCCAGCGGCGCCCACCGGCGGTGATCGGCGCCAGCAGGGGGGCATGGCCGGTGCTGCGGCCCAGCACCATCTCGGCCACCAGCACCGGCAGACACACCAGCAGCACGATCAGCAGGTAGAGCAGCACGAAAGCCGCCCCGCCCCCCTGGGAGGCGCGGTAGGCGAAGCCCCAGAGATTGCCCAGGCCCACGGCGCTGCCAGCCGCCGCCAGCACAAAGCCCAGGCCCGACCCCCAACGCTCCGGTGGCTGGCCGCGTTCGGCAGTGCTGCTGATCCAGGGCATGGCTGCGGCGTCAGAGATCGCCCCAGTTTCCGGCACACCGCAAGCGCAGGGACCGGCCCGTGATCGGATGCTGCAGCCGCAGACCGGCGGCATGGAGCTGCAGGCGGCTCATCGGTGGACCGGATGCCAAGCAGGTGTGCGCGTAGAGCGGATCCCCCAGCACGGGATGGCCCAGCCAGGCCAGATGCACCCGCAGCTGGTGGGAGCGGCCGGTGTGGGGCTGCAGCAGCAGGGTGCAGCAGCCCAAACCGCTGCTGCAGGGCCCATCAGGTCCACCCCGCTCCTGGCACGGTTGGAACTGAACCAATCGGTCAAGCCGGCGCCAGCGGCTGAGGGCCGACTTGCCCCCGAGGACCTCAGGCACCACGCCATAGCGCGGCGGCCGGGTGGCGATGCGGGCCAGCGGTTGCTCGATCCAGCCTCCCCGCGCGGCCGGCACCCCGTGCACCCGGGCCAGGTAGGTCTTGCGCACCCGCCGTTGGGCGAAGGCCGCACTCAGCCGGCGGTGGCTCTCGGCATCGCGGGCCAGCAGGATCAGGCCGGAGGTGTCGCGATCGAGGCGGTGCACCAGCCGGGCCTCCGGCCAACAGCGCTGGGCGCGGCTGATCAGGGAGTCGGCCAACTCGGGCCCCAGGCCGGGCTGGCTGAGCAAACCGGACGGTTTGGCCAGGGCCAGCAGCCAGGGATCGCTCCAGAGCAGCTGGGGCTCCAGGCGCGGATCCAGCGGCCCGTCAGCCACCCATCTCCGCCACGCCTGCCCGCTGCTGCAGCCACTCCAGCCCCACCACCAGAGCCACGCCCACCGCCCCCAGCAGCAACGCCGCCAGCAGGGCAGCACCATCGGGGGGAGCCGCCAGGGCATCGCGCAGCACCACAAGCTTGCCCTTCGCGTTGGTGGTGCTCTCCAGCACGGTGCGGAACGGCCAGATCTTCCAGAGCGAGCCGGCCATCACCCCCACCAGCAGGGCCACGGTCTGCCCGTGCCAGCGCTCCAGCAGCCAGCGCAGCAGCCGCACGAAAGCCGCCAGACCGATGGCGCAGCCGAGGGCAAAGGGCACCAGGGTGCCAAGATCCAGGGCCTTGACCGCCTCCATCACGTGCTGGTATTGGCCTAGCACCAGCAGCAGGAACGAACCGGAGATCCCCGGCAGGATCATCGCCATGATCGCCACAGCCCCACTCCAGAAAATGGTGAAGCCGTCGTGGGGCATGGTCACCGGCACCCGCGTGACGAACACCAGGGCAGCCGCTGCCCCCACTGCCATTGCCACCAGGCCACTGGCGCCCCAGTGGGCATGGCGGGCGATCAGCACGATCGAACCCACGATCAACCCGAAGAAGAAGGCGAACAGCCACACCGGATGGGCGTCATAGAGCCAGGTGATCGGCCGCACAAGCAACAGCACCGAGCCGGCGATCCCGGCCAGCAACGGCACCAGAAAACCGAGGTGCACCCGGGCCGCGGCCTCGCCCCAGCGCTGCTGGGAGAGAAGGCGCAGCAGCTGGAGGTCAAAGCCCGCCACCGCCTCCAGCAACCGGCCGTAAATGCCCATGATGAAAGCCATCGAGCCACCGCTCACCCCCGGCACCACATCGGCGGCGCCCATGGCCAGGCCGCAGCCGAGCACGTAGGGCCAGCTCGTGGAATCGGTCGGGACCGGGGAATACCGTTCAGCCATCAGCGGCGATCAAGTGGCCCGCCATTCTGCCGAAACAACCGCCCCGAAGAAGCATCTGCGACTGGACCAGGATGATCCAGACTGTTAGAAATGGCATGTCGACAGGCCAGAGTCCAAACGGGGTACAGCACGCCACCTCCCATGGTGGAACGGCTTATTCCCCAGCCAATTCCAAGCGAAGGCCTCTGAAGCTCCGGGACGTACTGCTCCGGCGCTACCCGTCCAGTTCTTCCACCGGCCATCTGCGTTCTGTCCATCCCTGCCTCCAGCTCCTTCGTCAACTCGGCCAACCAAATCCTCCATGAACGCCTCGAACGAATTGGCCTACACTGGAGATTCCTCTGGGTCGCTTCGCCTGTCCGGAGATCTCGAAGCCTCCGCTGGGTTCTCTTCACTGGAAAAGTCGCGGCAGGTATTGGTCTTTCAGACTATTCAGGAGGCAATCAGCGCCGTTCCCCCTCGCCTGGAGGCCACCTTCCCGAGAGTTGTTGCAGCCTACACATCTCTAACTCAGGTTGTTGAAGCTGCAGCGCAGGGCCAACTCCGTGAAGAGGACCTCGCCAAACTAGAAATGGATGTGGATGCGGCTGGCGGTGTCATTGCGCCAGGGCTCTGGTCACAAGGCGATAATTCAATAGCTGTATTCCGCGCAGCCACTTTTGGAGCCCTGCGCAACCACTTTCAACCTCCTGTATTCGACGCTGCCCTTTCAGCATTAAACGCCAGACTACAAACCCTGAAATTAACTGATCTTGGACGGGTATTTCAGGTCGTCGCAGCCTTTTTCTCGCCCCTGACCCATTCCACAAGTAACGCAAGCAAATTACAGGCGTTCAATGATCTTGATATTGACCGTCAAGTCTTAGTTTTTCGTACCATTCAAGACGCCTCCCTGACCAATCCGCCGCGCGCTGAGGCCACTTTTTCGGCAGTCGTAGCAGCCTTTCAATCTGAGGTTGGCTTGCTTAGAAGCGCTTGCGAAGGAAGGCTTACTGATGAGGACCTCGATGGGCTCGAAGCAAGTATTGAAACTGCAGGTGGTGTTCTCGCTCCTGGAACGTATGCCAAGGGCAAGCAATCAATTTCATCCTTCAGGGCTGAAACGTTCAAAGCTCTGCAACCCCTTTTGCCAGCTGAAGTCATGGCTTCTGCTGTTTCCGCTCTTAACGCCAGACTTCGCGAGATTCACCCAACCTCACTACCAACGCTGTTCAAAGGCGTCCAAGCCTTTTTCATGCCCCTTCTAGCTCAGGGATGGACAAGTCCTACTCTGCAAAACTTCAAAACACTTGATCCTCACCGTCAATCCCTGGTGTTTCGAACTGTTGAAACTGCCATCAGCAGCAGACCGGACCTGGAGTCAACGATTTTTTCTTCGGCTGTCAAAGCCATCTGCTCGGAACAAGAGGTATTGCAAGCTTCTGCGACAGGCAAGCTGAATCCCGCCCTGCTTACAAATCTCAAAAGCTCAATTGATCAGTGTGGCGGTTTCATCGCACCAAGCTTGTGGTCCAATGGAGAGGGATCTGTTGGCGAATTCATCGATACATACTTCATGGCTCTCAAACGGGATATGCCGCCCGAAGTTGGAGAAGCAGCCATCGCAGCCTTAAACGCCAAACTGCAAACCGCTTCTGTCTCCAGTTTCGATGATGTGATCAGCGAAACCAAAAGCTTCATGGAGCCCCTGCTCACAGCCATACAACACACGCCACTTCAGCAGGCAGGTGCAGCCACTGACACCCTTCCCCCAGCCGACCCAATTCTCATCGAAGAAGCCACATTAGTGCCACCGTTGGAGATGGAATCTCCTACAGCTCCGCCCACACAAGACTCAAATCAGCCAGACGATCTCTCACAACCGACAGGTATACATACAGAAACCGTTGACTCCAACGACGCTGCAGATACCCTCCCTGAACCACAGTACGGAGCGGAGGATTCACATTCCGACATGGCCAGCAATGATGCATCCCCCAACGCGGGCGATGACCAAGCCTCTAGCGATCAGACCGTGAGCGAAAGTCAACCATACATCCAAATCGGGTACCCCAATGATTCAAAAAAAAACCAGAGCTACAGACTATAGCTGATAACGACGATGAAAAGCTCCCTATCGAAACAAGAATTAGGCAAGCAATAGAGCGAAATAATCACAGGCAAAATGCGGAAGAATCAGGTTTTTTGGCGTGGCTGTCTCTACGGAACGAAAGGTCTTTAGCCTGGATGATCACAGGCGGTATCGTCGGCATTGCCACACTGACGCTGGCAGCTTTTCGCAATTCATTCCCACCACAACCCAAAATATCTCCCGAAAATTCACAAAAGAACACCCAATCGTCATTCAGCGATCAATCGGATAATGCAGTTCCGGCTGTCATTCCCGAGCGGAAATACCAGCCACCCTTTGAGGCTTCGGACAGCCTCTCGAAGCCTGGCAATGTCTTGCGCCCCCCATCTCTCACGTCAAGACGTAATCTCCCAGCACATAGCCAGGATGGGGCAGCCACTTTTAATAAGGGTGGTGATGCACGTTATCCACTACGGCGGACTCCAGCACAGCTCATCTCCCAGACTGGGTCAGCAACGAAAGCCGCCAAAACCCCTCAACAACTGCCCACAGACCCCAGCAGTCCTCTACAGGGAAAAGCCCAGAGTTCAGACGAAAGCAGCAACGTTGAAACCAGTCACATTCCATGCGAAAACCTGGTTGAAGACCATACGGCAAACACCGTTTCCGATCCTCCATCACCAACAGAAGAGACAGGCATTGAAGGACATGCCGCCACCAAGCAGCCCATCGTTCAGAAGAATTTGCCTCCCTTGCCGAATAAAATCAATTCAACGCATCGCGAACCTTATTCACAAGCAACGCCCCCTGTGACTGCACAGGAACAGGATCAGCCGATCACTCCAGATCCGCTTATCAGCAATAAAGTACTTACATCCACAGACACACTCGACACCAATCCATGTCACCTGAAGCAGCCTGCTGGCAAAAACTGAAAGATCGGAGGACGCTTGTCAACAACGAACATTGCCTGTTGGATCTTGACAGCCGACTTCAGGCCATTGAATCTCAGATCAATTTCGGTGCACACCATCACATTCAACCTGATGCCAAATCCGGCAATGGATCACTGGCCGGTATAACCTCAACGTCAGACGCTACTGCTACACCCGTTATCGAAGACCGGCCGCAGGACATCAGTCCGATCCCGGTCAGCGCAAGGCTACCCGAGCTGCACGAACTTGACCGCCAGGGTCGATGCTGGGCCTACCGCAGCACAACCCATGAACCCCTGGGACGAGCATGGGTTCTTGGCACACCAGTGAGCCTGCAACTCACCAGGTCCTGGTGCAGCTTCACCCATTGGTTACCCCATTGGTGCTTGCCAGTTGTTGAAGAGATCAACCCATAGCCAAGCTGATGGGACACTGGGATCTCCCCGTCACCGGAGCCCTGCTGTGAAATCCCTCTCCGTGCTCGGCTCCACTGGCTCAATCGGCACCCAGACGCTGGAGCTGGCCGAGGAGTTTCCCGATCGCTTCCGGGTGGTGGCCCTCACCGCCGGTAACAACCTCGACCTGCTGATCCAGCAGATCCAGCGCCACGCCCCCGAAGTGGTGGCCCTGGCCGATCCCGCCCGCGTCGCCGAGCTGGGCGAGCGCCTCAATGGCCTGGAGCCCAGCGCCCGCCCCGCCCGCCTGCCGGAGCTGCTGGGCGGCAACGAGGGCCTCGAGGCTGCCGCCGCCTGGTCCACGGCCGATCTGGTGGTGACCGGGATCGTGGGCTGCGCCGGCCTGCTGCCCACCCTTGCCGCCATCCGCGCCGGCAAGGATCTGGCCCTGGCCAACAAGGAGACCCTGATCGCCGCCGGCCCTGTCGTGCTGCCGGAGCTGGAGAAATCGGGCAGCCGCCTGCTGCCGGCCGATTCCGAGCACTCCGCCATCTTCCAGTGCCTGCAGGGCACCCCCTATGCCGAAACGGCGCGCCTGAGCACCGGCACCCCCACCCCGGGCCTGCGCCGCATCCAGCTCACCGCCAGCGGCGGCGCCTTCCGCGACTGGGACCCCGCCGATCTGGCCAAGGCCACCGTGGCCGATGCCACCAGCCACCCCAACTGGAGCATGGGCCGCAAGATCACGGTGGACTCCGCGAGCTTGATGAACAAGGGGCTGGAGGTGATCGAGGCCCACTACCTGTTCGGCCTCGATTACGACGCCATCGAGATCGTCATCCACCCGCAGTCGATCATCCACTCGATGGTGGAGCTGGCCGATTCCTCGGTGCTGGCGCAGCTGGGCTGGCCGGACATGAAGCTGCCGATCCTGTATTGCCTCAGCTGGCCCGAGCGGCTCGCCACCCCCTGGCGCCGCCTCGACCTCACCAAGGTGGGGCAGCTCACCTTCCGCAAGCCCGACCCGGCCCGCTACCCCTGCATGGAGCTGGCCTATGCGGCCGGCCGGGCCGGCGGCACGATGCCGGCGGTGATGAACGCCGCCAACGAGCAGGCCGTGGCCCTCTTCCTCGACGAGCAGATCCATTTCCTGGATATTCCAAAGCTGATCGACGGGGTGTGCGAGCGCCACAAGGCCGACCTCACGAGCAATCCCTCCCTGGACGACGTGCTGGCCGTGGACGCCTGGAGCCGTGAGGCTGTGCGCGAGGCTGCAGCCCGCCTGAACGCCACGGTTCACGCCCAGGCCCCGGCGGCGCTGCCGGCCTGAACCAGTTGCCAATGGATTCGCCACCTTCCCCCCTGCCATCCCCTCAGGCCAACGCCGCGGGCCCGATCCCGGTGAGCAATCACCTGCTCCTCTGCGCCACCCCCAGCAAGGCCCTCTGCTGCCCCGATCCCGCCGTCGGCGCCGCCAGCTGGGACGCGCTCAAGCGTCTGGTGCGTGAACTGGGGCTGGAAGACCCCGCCCGCCCCGGCGGCATCGTGCTGCGCAGCAAGGCCGATTGCCTGCGCATCTGCACGGACGGCCCCGTGCTGCTGATCTGGCCCGCTGGGGTGGTGTACGGCGGCGTGACGCCTGAGCGGATCGAGCGAATCCTGCGCGAGGATCTGTTGGGAGGGTGCCCCATTCCTGGCTGGATCGTGCGTGATTACAGCCTCCGTGAAAGCTCCGAGCGAAGCTCGGCACATGATGGGCCCCATGGCAGGATCCCGGCAGGACCCAACGAGATCGGTCGATGGTGATGTTGCGTTCGCTGCTGGAGATCCCTGCCAATCATCGATCTCTGTTTGGCGAATCGGAGGTCATTCCACCTGAGCCGCTGATCATTGAGGAGGGAGCAACCGTCATCCCACGCCACTTCAATATTCGCGAGAGCAAGGACTGGGCCATCCGCTTCAGCCAGGGAATTTATAATGCCAATGGTGATCATATTGAGGCCTTGAGCGACATGCGGGGCAACCGCAAGCTCTTCTTCCCATCTCCGCGTCTTGAAGAGGCTATTGGCTACGAACCGGCCAATATGAAAGGACGCAAATTCATGCTCTATGGAGGCACCCTCTACGAACATTTTGGCGACATGCTTGTTGATACATGCCGTGCCTATCAACTGCTGCGTCTTTTTCGCCACAGCAAGGAACCAATCTGGTTTCACTACGCAGCACCACGATCAGCCCGCAGTCTCCGCGCCGCCACCATTGAAGAGTGGCTGAAATGCCTCGGACTCGCCGAGCGCTTTCGGCTGATCCGCCGGCCCATGCGAGCCAAACGACTGGTGTCATGTCCTCAGATCTACCGTGACCTGAAATTCATCAGCGAGGACTATGCGCCTGCAGCGAGAGCTGCACTGCACCCAAAATTGCGTCGCCAACTGGCGGCGCTCGCCCCCGAGGGCAAGCGAATTGCCTACCTGTCAAGGCACAAACTGGCGAACGGAACCAGCAGATTCATTCAGGAAGGTGAACTGGTTAACCAGCTACGTACAATCTCAAAAGTTGACATCATCTGCCCTGAAGAACTGAATTTTGAAGAGAAGCTCTCCCTATGGCGAAGCCATTCCTACATCGTCGGATTTCCCCAGGGATGCCTGATGCTCAAGCCTTTTGTTCCCCATGAAGATCCAGGACAGATCGCACGCATGGTTTTTCTTGTAGCAGGCCCCAAATGCCTGCCCAGTACGTGGCTCAATGTGGAGAAAGTCTGTCACTTCGGCGATTTCTACCTCGACTGCCACGGCCAACCCGAGCACGACCCCGCCCCCAACACCTCTGGCTTCACCCGGGCCAATTCCATCGATGTGCCCCGAATTGTGAAATCCATTCGTGAATTGGCGGCCTCGCTGTCCTAACTGTCATGGGCAGGCTCAGATCAGCAATGCTCATGGGCAGCTGTTGAGCGTGCCTTAAACCAGCCCGCCACCCAGCGGTCGGCCCAGCTGGCCTTCCCCCCCTGTACCCCCCGATCGACGGCGTGAAATCCGTTGTGGCCACCATGGCTGGGCAGGCAGAGATCCAGCCATGGCGGAGCCTGCGTCTGCAGAGTCAGAACGGAGGCAGCGGGCACCCACGGATCATCCAGGGCGTGGACCAGCAAGGTGGGCGGGAGGCAAGCGCCGTTGAGCAGCGCCATCAACGGGGAAGCCTGGCGGTAGTAGTGGTCCACCGTGGGATGGCCCCAGCGCGGTGCGGTCACAGCCGCATCAAACTGGCGGATCGACCGCAGCGTGTGCAACGGCACAGTGAAGGTCTGGGCCTGACGGTCAGCCAGGGTCTGGCGGATCAACCCCCGCAGCAGAACCCTCTGGTAGAGGCGGTTTTGTGGCGCGTCGATCTGCTGGGCGCATGCACCCAGATCCAGGGGGCTGCTGACGCAGGCCAGGGCGTCGAGGCCATCCAGCTGCTCCAGCAAAGCGTTGAGCAGCACCGTTCCGCCCAGGGAGAGTCCTGCACCCAGCAGGGGCAATCCGCCGGCCCGCAGGCGCGCTGCCGCAAGCACCGGCAGCAGGTCACAGTTACAGGCCGCCGCGTAGGTGCCCGTGGCCAGTCCCCGACCTTCACCGGCACCGCGCAGGTTGAGGCGCCACACCCCAAAGCCCTGCTCCTGCAGGGTCAAGGCCAGACGCCGCACCCCCGGCCTGCCGCTGCTACCCCCCAACCCATGCACCAACAGCACCCAGGCCCGGGGCTGAGATTTCACAGGCCGGTCTTCCAGAAGCAGCAGACTGCCACCGGTGGGGAGAGAAACAGTCCAGGGCCTGCCCCGATCGGCGGACAACCGGTCGGGATGCACGGTGTCACGGATGGTCTGCAGGTCCGGCCCAATCCAGGGCCAGCGCTGCCGAAAAGGCGGAGGCGGCCATTCGAGACAGGGTGGCATGCCGGCTTTCAGCGGGCCATCAAGCGGCGCTGCGCAGTTCGGACACCAGCGACTGCAGCACCGCCTTGGCATCACCGAACACCATGGCCGTCTGGGGCAGCTCGAACAGGGCGTTGCGGATGCCCGCGTAACCGGCGCCCAGGGAGCGCTTCACCACGAAAACCTGGCGGGAGCGGTCCACCTCAAGCACGGGCATGCCGTACAGAGGGCTGGCTGGGTCGTTCTTGGCGTCCGGATTCACCACATCATTGGCCCCCAGCACGATCACCACGTCGGTGCGCGGAAACTCAGGGTTGATGGTGTCCATCTCGGCCAGCTGCTCGTAGGGCACATCGGCCTCGGCCAGCAGCACGTTCATGTGGCCCGGCATGCGGCCGGCCACGGGGTGGATGGCGTAACTCACCTCCGCCCCCTTGGCCTCCAGGAGCTTGGCCAGCTCGCGCAGGGCGTGCTGGGCCTGGGCCACGGCCAGGCCGTAGCCAGGCACAAACACCACGCGCTCGGCTCCCTCCAGCGCCAGGGCGCATTCCTCGGCGCTGCAGCTGGTGATGCGGGTGTAGCCGGCCTCATCGCCGCCACCGCCCACGTGTCCTGCAGGAGCGCCACCCAGGGCGCCGCCGAAGAGCACATTCAGCAGCGAGCGATTCATGGCCGTGCACATCACCTGGGTGAGGATCAGGCCGGCGGCGCCCACCATGGCGCCCGCGACGATCAGCAGCGGACTGCCCACCACAAAGCCGGCCGCGGCGGCGGCCACCCCCGAGTAGCTGTTCAGCAGGGAGATCACCACGGGCATGTCGGCCCCTCCGATCGAGAGGGTGACGCCGATGCCAAGCAGGGTGGACGCGCCAACCAGGATCCAGAGGGCCTCTCCGGCCGGATTCCCGGGCAGCGCGATCGCCGCCACCAGCGCCGCCACCGCCAGGGCGATGTTGAGGCCATGGCGCACCTGGCCCTGGGTCCAGCCAGGGGTGCCGATCCACCCCTGCAGCTTGCCCATTGCCACCACAGAACCACTGAACGTGATCGCGCCCACGAACACCGACACCACGATCGAGATCGCCTCCACCAGACCACCGGGCTCCTGGAACAGGGCCACCCCCAGGGCCACGAGCAGGGACGCCATGCCTCCACAACCGTTGAACAGGGCCACCGTCTCCGGCATCGCCGTCATCGGCACGCGCTGGGCGGTGAGCAGGCCAGCCAGGCCACCGAGGGCGGTGCCGATGGCAATCCACAGCCAGGCTGCAGCGGTAAGCGGCGACTGAATCAGCAGGCCGAGCACGGCCAGGCCCATGGCCAGGGCAGCCAGGCCATTGGCCGAGCGGGCTGAGCGCACCTTGGAGAGTCCCTTGAGCCCCAGCGCCAGCAGCAGCACTGCCAGAAGATCAATCGCCCAGCCAAGGGCCACGTCAACAGTCATCAGGAGTCGTTCCGGGATGGGGATGGGGATTTGGCGGGCTTGCGGGAGAACATCGCCAGCATCCGGTCGGTGACCAGAAAACCTCCCACCACGTTGAAGAGAGCAAAAGCGAGCGACGTCGAGCCGAGCACCAGCAGGGCGGTGTTGCCATCGGCCTGAAGGATGAGGGTGAGCGAGGCCAGCACGGTGATGCCACTGATGGCATTGGCGCCGCTCATCAGCGGTGTGTGCAGGGTGGGAGGAACCTTGCCGATCAGTTCCAGCCCAAGCAGGCTGCCCAACAGCAACACCCAGAGAGCCTGATTGAGGTCGTTCATGCCGCCACCTCCAGCACCTTCTCGGCGGCCTCGCCAAGCACGTCGGTGCGCAGGCAGTCGCCGGCGTGGGTGAACAGGCAGCCCTGCACGATCGGATCCTCCTGGTTCAGTCCGATTTCCTCCTCCGTGGCCGAAGGGGTATCCAGCAGGTGCTCCAGCAAGGCGGCCAGATTGCGGGAATAGAGCGCACTGGCGTGCTGGGCCACGCTGCAGGGCAAGGCATCGGCGCCGATCAGGATCACCCCTTGGCGCTCCACCGTCTGGCCGGGCAGGGTGCCGGCGCAGTTGCCACCCTGGGCCACCGCCAGATCCACCACCACCGAGCCAGGACGCAGGTGGTCGAGCATCGCCTCGCTGATCAGGCGCGGCGCCGGCCGGCCGGGCACCTGGGCCGTGCAGATCACCATGTCGGCCAGGGCCAGCTGTTCGCAGAGCTGCTGGCGCTGGGCCTCCAGGAAGGACTCGCTGGCCGCCTGGGCATAGCCGCCCTGCTCGGCCGGGGCGGGCACCTGCTCCGGAGGCGCCAAGAAGCGGCCCCCCAGGGATTCCACCTGCTCGCGGGCCGCCGGGCGCACATCGCTCACCGTCACCACCGCCCCCAGGCGCCGGGCCGTGGCCACCGCCTGCAGCCCGGCCACGCCGGCACCCAGGATCAGGGCCCGGGCCGGCTGGATCGTGCCGGCCGCGGTCATCAGCATGGGCACGTAGCGGTTGAGGGCCGCTGCGGCCAGCAGCACCGCCTTGTAGCCGGCGATGTTGGCCTGGGAGGAGAGCACATCCATGGTCTGGGCCCGGCTGATGCGGGGCAGCAGCTCCAGGGCCAGGGCCGAAACGCGCCGGCTGTTGAGCAGCCTGGCCAGGGAATGAGCTTCGTAGGGTGCCAGCAGACCGATCAGCACGGCGCCGTTGGGGAGCTGCTGAAGCTGCTCCTCTGCGGGGGGATGCACGCAGAGCACCACTTCCGCCTCGGCCCAGGCGCCGTGATCTGCAGGCAGCAGTTCGGCGCCCGCTTCGGCGTAGGCCTGATCGGAGAAGCCCGCAGCGGCCCCGGCGGCGGTCTCCACGCGGACCCGCAGACCGCGGGCACAGAAGCGCTGCACCGTTTCGGGACTGGCAGCCACCCGGGTTTCACCCGGACGACTCTCCCTGGGAATGAGCAACTGGGTCAACGACGGCACAGTCGTACTCAGACCATTTGGGGGCCGACCCGCCCATGGCGGCAACCTTTTCGGTTCATTTGTGGGGATGGACCCACAAACGGGCAGCCGGGAGCACCGGCGCCGCGACCAGCGGCCGGCGGGGCGGTCCCGGTCAGAACAGCGGCAGCAACTCCTGCTCCAGACATCTGGCCAGCCTCCTGGCCCCACGCCGGCGCAGCTGGCGGGCCCTCAGGATCAGCGGATCGATGTCACAGTCATGCCGCCAGCAGCGACTGAGATGCCGGCGTACCCCTGCGGCGGGGTCGTCCTCGCGGCCGTCGCCACGGCGCAAGCGCACATCGTCGGGATGGGCCATGCGAAGAGGGGCTGAAAGCCCGGAATCTGGCCCGAAGTTAGGCAGGCCTGCTCCGCCGCCCATAGGCCAGATCACTCATCTGACCCGCCCGTTGCCTGGGTCTGACCCCACAATGGCTGCCATGGATCCTTCGCCCGCCCCTCTCTCCTTTCAGCTCGGCGGGCAGCCCCGGTCTGGCGGGGGAGCTGCAGCTCCTCAAGATGTGCAGCCCCGCCAGTGGCAACGCCACTTGATCCAGCTGCTGCGGGCGCGCCTGGTGCAGGAACGGCCGGGCGGCCAGGACGTGCTGATCCACGCTGGGCCTGGTGCGGGCAAGACCCTGGGAGCCCTCCTGGGCTTTCGCCAGCTGCAGCGCGAAGGCCGTCTGCAGCGGTTCGTGGTGTTCTGCCACCGCACCTCGATCGGCCTGCAGTGGCACCAGGCGGCGAACCGACTTGGGCTGAGGCTGCTCAACTGGGAAGGGGTGCGGAGCGACAGCCAGGCTGCGGATGGGGGCGATCCGCCCTGGGATGGACTGTTGCTGAGCTACCAGTGCGCCGCCCGCCATCGACGGCTCCTTGAACGCCAGGGGCTCGGGGGCACCGCCGGCAGCTGGCTGGCGATCGCCGATGAGGTGCACCATCTGGGCCTGGATCCGGAGGAACCCGAGGCCGCCGCCTGGGGCCATGCCTTCAGCAGCCTCACCGCCTCAGCCGCCCTGCGCCTTGGGCTCACGGGCACGCCGTTTCGGGCCGACAACCTGGCCTTCTGCGCGGCCCGGAGGGAGCTGCTGCGGCAGGGTACGGAGATTGTGGAGCGGATCGTGCCGGATCTCTGTGTGGAGCCGCGGCAACTGATCAGCGCCGGCGATGTGCGTCCCCTGGAATTCCGATTCCAGGACGGTTGGGTGGACCACGGCCGCCCTGCCGCCGACGGCGACGGCAGCGGCGACAGCGAGACCTCCCCCCTGTCGGCGGAGAGCCGAGAGAGCTGGCGGGCCCGCAACCTGCGGCGGGCCATCCGCCTCGGCGACGGCAGCAGCATCGCCCTGCGGCTGCTGCTGGGGGCGCGGCGCCGGCTGGAGCAGCTGCGGCAGCAGCAGCATCCCGGTGCCGGCGGCCTGGTGATCGCCCGGGACATCGCCCACGCCGAACAGATCAGCGCCCTGCTGCGGGAGCAGGGTGATGCAGTGCATCTGGTGCATTCCCAGGATCCCGGGGCCGCCGAGCGGCTGGCCGCCTTCCGCTCCGGGCAGGCCGACTGGCTGGTGAGCATCGACATGTGCGCCGAAGGGTTCGACGCGCCGCGGGTGCGGGTGGTGGCCTACCTCACCACCGTGGTGACCCGCAGCCGCTTCGTGCAGGCGATCACCCGGGCGGTGCGCATGGACGGGGACCGGGCCCGGGAGGAACCGGTCCCGCGCCTGGCGTCCTATGTGTACGCGCCGGCCGACCCCCTGCTGATCCATTACGCCCGCAGCTGGTCCTTGAGTGAGCCCTACCTGCTGAGCTGCAGGCAGGCCAGCCTCTCTGGTCCGGGACACGGGCTGGCGGCGCCAAGGGCCGCTCCCCTGCAGGCCATCAATGAGCGGGCCGGGGCCCTGCTGCGGGTGCGGGGGCCGGAATTACCCCCTTTCGTGCAGCCCCCTTCGGCTCGGCAGAAATCAGCGCAGCAGACACGAGTACCCGCCTAAAACCACCACAAGCGCAGTTAATTATATCTGGCTGAAAGAGTTGCGCTTTTGGCTAGAGCAACTGATCGTCAGCACAATGCCAGCAATTCTGCGGCAATTGGGCGATTTGCGAACAACTGCCCCCCGGAGAAGGGCTGAACGGCGCAGATGGATGCAGAAAGTTTGCGACGTTGTGTCAACCAATACCCCAGATTCAGGCGCTCCCCGGCAGCGTGGTGCCACCAACGGGGGCAGCGGATCATGGACGCCGCAGTGAATCGCAGACTGACCGTTGCCGTGAGCTGGGCCCTGGCGCGCAGGGCCACCCTTGACGCCCTTGAGCACTACGAGGAGAGCTACGCCCTCACGGAGGAATTCCGTGAATGGCTGGTCTGCCTGGAGGACCACCCCCACCTGCTGGAGCCGAGCGTGCTGATGGTGCCCCGCAACCTTGCCGACCTGCACCCGGGCTCTGGCAGCAGCCACGGTTCCAATCCAGAAACCGACGGGCTGCTGGAGATCTGAACGACGGGCGGACCACCGATCCATTAGCGTTAAGTCATAGTTGATCCGCTTTAGCCGTGGTTGCAGCGCCCCCCGTCTCCGATCGTCCGGCCATTGAAAACCTGGTGATCGTGGGCTCGGGTCCCGCGGGCTACACCGCCGCCATCTACGCCGCCCGCGCCAACCTCAACCCCCTCCTGATCACGGGCTTCCAGGACGGCGGCATCCCCGGGGGCCAGCTGATGACCACCACCCACGTGGAGAACTTCCCCGGTTTCCCCGACGGAATCCTGGGTCCGGAGCTGATGGACAAGATGAAGGCCCAGGCCGAGCGCTGGGGCACCACCCTGGTGTTGGCCGACGCCACGGAGATCGATCTGTCGCAGCGGCCGTTCCGGATCAGCGCCGACGGTGTCACCTACCTGGCCCAGAGCGTGATCCTGGCCACCGGCGCCAGCGCCAACCGGCTCGGACTACCCCAGGAGGAGCGCTTCTGGAGCAGCGGCATCAGCGCCTGCGCGATCTGCGATGGCGCTACCCCCCAGTTCCGCAACCAGGCGGTGGCCGTGGTGGGCGGCGGCGACTCCGCCTGCGAGGAGGCCGTGTACCTCACCAAATACGGCGACCACGTGCACCTGATCGTGCGCTCCGGCCAGCTGCGCGCAAGCAAAGCCATGGCCGACCGGGTGCTGGCCAACCCCGCCATCACCGTGCACTGGAACCGCCAGGTGGCCGATTGCAGCGGCAACGACTGGCTGGAGGCAATCACCCTGCGCGACGTCGTCAGCGGCTCCAACGAGGAGCTGGCGGTGAAAGGTCTGTTCTATGCCATCGGCCACACCCCCAACACCCGCCTGGTGCGCGGGAAGCTGGACGTGGACAGCCACGGCTACCTGGTGACCAAGCCCGGCCGGCCGGAAACCAGCATCGAGGGCGTGTTCGCCGCCGGCGATGTGGCCGACGCCGAATGGCGCCAGGGCATCACCGCCGCCGGCAGCGGCTGCCAGGCGGCCCTGGCGGCCGAGCGCTGGCTGAGCCACCACAACCTGGCGGTGGAGGTGAAGCGCGAGCAGGTGGAGCCCCAGGAGGTGGGTGAGCCCAGGCGCACCGCCGAGAGCGACGAGGCCAACTACAGCCCCGATGCCCTCTGGCAGAAGGGGGGTTACGCCCTGCGCAAGCTGTATCACGACAGCAGCAAGCCCCTGCTGGTGGTCTACACCTCCCCCACCTGCGGCCCCTGCCACGTACTCAAGCCCCAGCTCAAGCGGGTGCTGGAGGAGCTCGGCGGCGCAGCCCAGGGCGTGGAGGTCGACATTGAAGCCGATCAGGCGATCGCCCAGCAGGCAGGTGTGACCGGCACCCCCACCGTGCAGCTGTTCTTCCAGAAGGAGCTCAAAGAGCAGTTCAAGGGCGTGAAGCAGCGCAGCGAATTCAAGGCCGCGATCGAAGCGCTGCTGGGCGTGCCCGCCTAGCGGCGGCGGGGGCCACCGGGCCGGTTCCCGCCGGGACGGGGACCGGCGGCGCCGGCGTTGCGCTCCCGGTAGGTGATGCGGCCTCGGGTGAGGTCGTAGGGGCTGATCTCCACCAACACCTTGTCGCCTGCGAGGAGCTTGATGCGGAACTTGGTGAGCTTGCCGGCCGCACGGCAGAGGCACTGGTGACCGGCAGGCTGCTCCAGGGTCACCAGGTAGAACCCGTTGCCCTGTTCCTTTTCGATCACACCAGAGGTCTCAATCATGCAGGGGGCTCAAACCGGTACAAGATGATCATTCACTTTAAGCGTCGCCTGGGCCCGCCCTCTCCGCCCCCCCTGACAACGGCACTGGCCCAGTGGCGATAGGGTCGAGCCCCTCCGGCCTGTCCCTGATGGTGCTGCCTCCCCTGTCGATGGACCTCGGCCTGCTGCTGATCTCGATCGGCGTGGTGAACCTCTGGAAGGCACGCCAGTCCTGACCGGCATCCGCCTCTGACCACCCTCCTGTTCCACAAGCCCTACGGGGTGCTGAGCCAGTTCACCCCGGAAGCGGGCAGCCGCTGGGGGTGCCTGGGCGATTACATCGACTGGCGGGGGGTGTACGCCGCCGGCCGGCTCGACGCCGACAGCGAAGGGCTGCTGCTGCTCACCGACCAGGGCCGCCTGCAGCAGCGCCTCACCGATCCGGCCTTCGGCCACTGGCGCCGCTACTGGGTGCAGGTAGAGGGCGATCTGAGCAAGGCGGATCCGGATGCAGGCGCGGCCGTCGAGCGGTTGCGATCGGGGGTGATGGTGCAGGGGAGGACCAGCCTCCCGGCCCGGGCCCGGCCCCTGGCTGGAGCCGAGGTGGAGGCCGCCGTGCTGCCTGAACGCCAGCCGCCCATCCGCCAGCGGCTGCAGGTACCAACCAGCTGGCTGGAACTGGAGCTGCGGGAGGGCCGCAACCGCCAGGTGCGGCGCATGACCGCGGCCGTGGGCTTCCCCACCCTGCGGCTGATCCGCATGGGGATCGACCTGATGGACAACCTGCCGCCCCTCGATCTCAAGGGCCTGGAACCCGGTCGTTGGCGCCCTGCGACCGCCGAGGAGGAGCAGCGGCTGCGGCAGCTGCTGCGTGGTGGGCCTGTCCCCGGTCGGGGCGGCCGGGCCGGCGGGGGGAAATCGGGCCAGGGGGGCGGCGGCGGATAGGGGGGCCTGGCCTCCTCAGCCGAGGCCATCGCGCAACTCGCGCACCGTCTGGAGCTGCCCGTAGTAGTAGTTGGCCCGGGCCCGGCGGTCCGGGTCCTCCAGGCTGTCGAGGGCATCAAAGCCGAGGGTCTGCCAGAGCTCGTGGCCACAGGCCCGGTTGAGCTCATCGCAGGCCTCACTCTCCAGATTGGCCAGGCGACGCTGCAGGTTCTTGATCTGGGCAACCGACATCAACAGCGCTCCCGAAAACGCAAGCTACGATTCATAGTACAGATGCACCAGCGGACCTGTTCCGGCTGTCCTGGGCTGGCAGGCCTGCTGATCAGAAGGGCAGCTTCTTCTTGGCATCCTTGTCGAGGTCGGCCTCCATCTCCCGCAGGCGCTTGAGGATCGTGTCGTAGTACTCCCGCAGGTAGTCCTCCAGGCTGGTGGTGTCCGCCGGATCCAGGCCGAAGGCGGCGTAGCTCTCTTCCATCGGCGCATCCAGACGCCCACCGCCGCTGATCACCCGGTCAAAGGCCAGGCGCTCGGCCACATTCAGGCTGGCCTCGAAGAAGCTGGTCGCCCCCCGCATCAGTTGCAACAGGGCCGGCGGCACCCGGAACAGACGGGCGTCCTTGCCGGTGAAGCGCTCACAGAGCTGGGTGATCTCGCCCGTGGTCCAGGCCCGAGGGCCCACCACCGGGAAGGCCCGACGCACGGTTTCCTGGCGCTCCAGGGCCGCCACCGCGAAGCGTGCCATGTCCTGGGTGTTCATGTAGGCGATCGCCGTAGGCGTGCCACTCACCCACACCGTCTGGCTCTCCAGCACGGGGATGGCGAACTGACTGATCAGGCCCTGCATGAAGGCCACCCCGCGCAGGATCGTGTAGTCGAGGTCGGAGGCCTCCAGCCACTGCTCGGTGCAGGCCTTGATGTCCATCAGCGGCACGCCGCGGTGGCTGCTGGCGGCCAGCAGCGACACGAACACCAGCCGCTTCACCCCGGCCTGCTGGCAGGCACTGAACAGGTTCTGCTTGCCGGTCCAGTCGATCTCGTAGGCACTACCCGGATCCGTGGCCCGGGCGGTGGCCGCGTCGATCACAGCCTCCTGGCCCTCGAGGGCGTAGTCGATGCTGTCGGGTTCGAGCAGGTCGCCACGGGTGAGCTCGCAGCCCCACTCCTGCAGGAATGCCGCCTTGCGCGGCGAGCGCACCATGCAACGCACCTGATGGCCGGCGTCAAGGGCCTGACGGGCGATCTGACGACCGAGGGTGCCCGTGGCGCCGACGACCAGAACCTGCATGTTCATCCCTCAAGCGCGCCTGAGCCTAGGGGTGCGCTCGCCTCCGGCGAGAGCGGAACGGACGGGCGGCAAGGGCTGGCGCGGCTCAGTCCTCGTCGGCGAACTTGAGCAGCAGGGCACCGCCCAGCAGGCCCACGGGAATCAGCACCCAGAACAGGGCTGCGGTACCGAAGATCTCGGAGGCCATGGGCTGGGGTGGATGGAAGGCACTCCTATTTAGCAGCAGCCGCCTGGGCCATGGCCAGCAGCTCGCCCCAGGGGGCATCGCTGCGGATCTGGGCAGGCATCACACCGCTGGCCGTGGCCTGGTGTCCCCCCAGGCGCAGGGCCGCCTGCAGCCGCTCCAGCCGGGGCGGGCCGCTCCCCAGGCGGCGGCCGATCTCGGCCAGGGGCCAGCAGCGGGCAGGCTCGCCGCGGTCGGCCTGCAGGGCGGCCAGCAGGCGGGCGGCCGGCGACGCCAGGCTGGCCGGCGACGCCTGCGCCCTGCGCCCCATGGCTTCGAGCGTTGGCGGATGCTGCAGCGGCCCGATCCACAGGGGCCCGCTCACCGCCAGCGGCGGCGCCTGCTCCGCACCGCAGAGGCAGGCTGACCAGCCCCGCAGCCGCAGCAGCGATTGCACCTGCTGGTCGCCGCAGCCATGGCAGTGGGCCAGCAGGCCCAGCTGGCCCTCCTCGCCAGGGGCGGGCCGGCGGCGCAGACGGACGGCCGTGCGGAAGGTGCGGCCCTCACTGAAGCTGAACAGGGGCTCCACCCCGCGGCCCAGGATCCAGGCAGCCCGGGCCACAGCCCCCAACTGCAGCCGCAGGGCCAGCTCCCAGCTGGCCGGATGGGCCCGGGCAGCCGCCCCCAGCCGGCGGATCGCCGCCACCCGGTCGTGGCCCGTGGGCGAGCGGCCATCGGTGCTGGCCAGGTAGAGCACGCCCTCGAAGGCCACCGCCTCCAGGGCCAGGGGCAGCAGGGCCACCGGCGCACCGAAGGCATCGAGATCCACCAGCTCAAAGCGCCGCTCGCGCAGCAGACAGCCCGCCAGCAGCTTCTGGGCGGTGCAAGAGCTGAGCCGCAGGGCGCAGGCGCCCTTGCGCAGGGGGGCCAGGTTGACGCGCAGCAGCGGCAGCCGATCCGGATCGGCGTCGTTGGCCCACACCGACTCGGCCCCCGCCTCCAGGCCATAGCGCAGGGCACGGATGCCGCAGCCCGCCATCCCGTCCAGCACCCGCAGCGGCCCTGCAGCCGCCAGCTCGCGGGCCAGCAGCACGCCCAGGTCGCGGGACGGCCGCGATTCCGGGCGAAAGAAGCCGTCGCCGGGCTGCAGGCGGGCCCACCCTTCGCAATAGTGAGCGGCAGAACTGGAAGCGGGAGGAATCAGTTGCACAGCAGCCAAGGCCAGCCTGGCAAGGCGAGTGCCGGCTGGGGTCGCCACAGCCAGTGGATCTGGCGCGGCCAGAGCTGCCACTGGCGCCGGCTCGGCGACCCCAGCCACCCCCCCCTGCTGCTGGTGCATGGCTTCGGGGCAGCCAGCGGCCACTGGCGCCGCAATGCCGCCGTGCTGGCGGCGGCCGGCTGGTGCGTGTACGGCATCGACCTGATCGGCTTCGGGGCCTCCAGTCAGCCGGCCCTGCGGCTGGACAACCGGCTGTGGGCGCGCCAGCTGCATGACTTCCTGGCCCAGGTGGTGGGCCAGCCGGCAGTGCTGGTGGGCCACTCCCTGGGGGGTCTGGTGGCCCTCAGCTGCGCCGTGTTCTTTCCCCGCTGGGTGCGGGCGGTGGTGGCGGCCCCCCTGCCCGATCCCACCCTGCTCAGCGACCTGAAGGGGCGGGCCCCGCGCCGGCGCCCCCTGCGCCGGCGGCTGAAGCGCTGGCTGGTGCGGCTGCTCTGTCGGCTGTTGCCCCTGGAGCTGCTGGTGCCGCTGCTGGCCCACTCCCCCCTGCTCGACCTGGGCATCCAGAGCGCCTATGCCACCCCCGTGATCGGCGATCAGGAGCTGCACAGGGTGATCGCCAAGCCGGCCCGGCGGCCTGGTGCGGTGCGGGCCCTGCGGGCGATGAGCATTGCCATGGCCCTGCGTCCCCACGGCGCCACGGCACCGGCCCTGCTGCGGCGGCTGCGGCAACCGCTCCTGCTGATCTGGGGAGGGCGCGACCAGCTGGTTCCCCTGCGGGTGGCCCAGCAGGCCCTCAGCCACCGGCCCGGGCTGCCCCTGCGGGTGCTGGAGCGCTGCGGCCACTGCCCCCACGACGAGGCTGCCGAGGCCTTCAACAGCACCCTGCTGCAGTGGCTGGCTGAACTGCCCCCGGCCCAGTCCCCATCGCTGGCCCGGTAATTTGGCTGGATCGCCCCTCCAGCACTGTCCGCAGCCATGAAGCACACCCTCTCGGTGTTGGTGGAAGACGAATCCGGGGCCCTCAGCCGCATCGCCGGACTGTTCGCCCGTCGGGGCTTCAACATCGAGAGCCTGGCCGTGGGCCCGGCTGAGAAGAGCGGCGTGTCTCGGCTCACGATGGTGGTGGAGGGCGACGACCGCACCCTCGGCCAGATGACCAGGCAGCTCGACAAGCTGGTGAACGTGCTCGGAGTGAGCGACCTCTCCACGATCCCCGCCGTGGAGCGCGAGCTGATGCTGCTCAAGGTGGCCGCCCCACCCCGTCAGCGCAGCGAGATCCTCGAACTGGTGCAGGTGTTCCGCGCCAAGGTGGTGGACGTGGCCGACGAGGCCCTGACCCTGGAGGTGGTGGGCGACCCCGGCAAGCTGGTAGCCCTTGAACAGGTGATGGAGCCCTACGGGATCCTGGAGATCGCCCGCACCGGCCGGGTGGCCCTGGAGCGGGCCTCCGGCGTGAACACCGCCTGGCTGAAGGTCACCGCCTCCGACAAGCGGGTGCCTGCCTAGCCCGCCCCGGGATCAGGAGCCGGCTGCTGCCGCTGAGCCGCCCTTCACCAGCTTGCCGCCTTCCACCACGGAGGCTCGGATGATCCGATCGCCCTGTTCGATGCGGTCGACCACCTCCATCCCCTCGCTCACCCGTCCGAACACGGCATAGCGGCCATCCAGCTCGGGCAGGGCCTGCAGGGCCACGTAGAACTGGGCGCTGGCAGAATTGGGATCGGCCGAGCGGGCCATGGCCAGGGCGCCGCGCTGGTGCACCAAGGCCAGCTGGCGGCTGATCTCCGGAGCGGTGAGTTCCCGGCCATAGGTGGGGGCCTGGTCCTGCTTGAGGCGGAGCTCCAGGGGAATCAGGCGGGCCTCGCCGTTTTCGATGAAGCTGCCCTGGCCGTACTGGCTGGTGGGGGTCATCGGGTTGGCGCTGAGGGGGTCACCGCCCTGCACCACGAAGGGCGAGGGCTGGCGCACCACCCGGTGAAACGCCGTGCCGTTGTAAGCCCCCTTCTGCACCAGATCCACGAAGTTGCCAGCGGTGAGGGGGGCGGCAGCGCCGTCGAGCTGAAAGCGCACCTCCCCCTTGCTGGTCTGCATCGCCACGGTGGCGCTGCCGCTGAGACAGGGGGTACTGGCGGTGGCGCAGCCCACCGGACGCGAGGCGTTGCCCTCGGCGGCGCAGCCGCTGATCACACCGCTGGCCACCAGGCAGAGGCCGCCCAGTAGGAGGGATCGCAGCCAGAGAGGTCGGCTCATACGCCCTCCAGGGGCACGCCCAGGAAGCGCGCCAGCTGGGCACCGGAGAGCTCCAGATCGGCCAGGGGCATGGGCTCGCCCACCCGGGTGAGCGGCAGGTCGCGCCGGCCCTGCACCTTCAGAGCCAGCCTGCGGCGCGGGTTGAGACCGTCGCGCACCTCCACCTTCACCGCCTGGATGTCCCGCAGGGGGATCGCCACGTCGATGCGCTGGCGGAAGCCGCGCCGGGAGATGGTGGCCTGCCCGGCGGCCCGGTCGAAGCGGTTGCTGCCGCTGCCCACGTCGATGCCGATCACCGCCCACAGGTAGGCGGAGAGCAAAAGGGCAGCGACGCCATAGAGACCCATCACCAGGCCCTGGGGCACCCAGTCGAGCTCGGCGGGATGGCCCACGGGCAGCAGGTCGCGCTGCAGATAGCTGGACAGGCTGGTGAGCAGAAAACCCACCCCCCCCAGGCTCACCACCAAGGCTACGAGCAGGTTGGAGGGGCGGCGCGAGCCGAGCACCGGCTGCTCCAGCAGGTCGTCGGTGGGGGGCATCGAGCTCCAGAAAACGGGGAAGGGCCATCTTGGCGCCCAGCGCTCGCGCTGCGGGTGGCGGCGGCGGAGCACAAGGCGCCGAGGGGCTGCGAAAACCAAGATCAGGCAAGCGATTTCAGCCCGTTGCAAAGCGCCTCGCGCTGTCTGGAAACGTTGTTACCATCGCCCAGTGTTCCGCTCTTTCCATGACGATCGCTGCAGGGCGCTTGCCGCAGCGGGGATGGTTCGACGTCCTCGATGACTGGCTCAAGCGCGACCGCTTCGTTTTTGTTGGCTGGTCCGGTCTGCTGCTGTTCCCCACC
>Ga0208599_1000015_pt1 | contig 99045 bp, 101 predicted proteins | sample LakMenEpi17Aug12_FD_150706 | JGI IMG/M metagenome (GOLD analysis project Ga0208599, IMG submission 150706) | Freshwater microbial communities from Lake Mendota, WI - 17AUG2012 deep hole epilimnion (SPAdes) | ecosystem: Environmental > Aquatic > Freshwater > Lake > Epilimnion/Euphotic zone ... | reverse complement strand
ATTTGGGGGGTAGCCCCCTGAGAAAATAGGTCGATGCCAGGTAAAACAATTCTTCCAGAAAAAAGCCACCGCAAGGGTGGCTTTTTTTGTGTCTGCTCAAGGGGGGCTGCCGCCAGTCCTTTCTCCACCTACGCTCGGCCACAGGCAGGGCATTCGAGGGAGCAATGGGCTCGTGGAGTCGGGGCTGGATCACGCCCTTCTGGCGTGCCTATCGCCTCTGGCTCCGCCATGACTGTGTGGATCTCAGTGCTGCCTTCGCCTATCACGGCCTGCAGTCGATCTTTCCGCTCTGTCTCATAGCCTTGGCCATCGCTTCGGCGCTGCTGGGCCGTGCTGAATCGTTGCAGGAGAGGGTGCTGGAGTTGATCGCTGGTGCGGTGCCCGCTGCTGCTCTGCCCGTTGTGGAAGCCGGCCTCGAGCGTTTTCTGCAGCAGGGGGTGGGCGCCGGTTTTGCCGGTGTGGTGATCCTTGCGCTCACGGCATCCAATGCCTATCTCACCCTCCAGCGTGGGGCTGACCGGCTCTGGTTCCATCGTCCCTGGGTTGGAGGCAGCCTGCGATCTCGGCGAGCCCTGGTGTGGCGTTTTGTCCTGCTCCGTGCCAAGGCCCTGGCCTGGGTGCTGCTGGTGGGCCTGTTCATCACTGCAGATCAGGTGCTCGTGCGCGGACGTTTCGGTGCCCTGACGCCACTGACGCGGTGGTTCCAGTCCCCCGTGGTGCTGTTGCCCTCCTCCCTCGGCCTGGCGATCGCGGCCTCGTTGGTGCTGCTCAAGAGCCTGCCCTCGCTCTCGCTGCCCTGGCGGGCTTTTCTGCCCGGAGCAGTCTGTCTCGGCTTCAGCATCCATCTCCTCAACCTGGGCCTCACCACCCTCCTGCCAGCCTTGGGTGTGCGCTTCCCGGCCTATGGCGTGGTGGGCGGCGTGCTGGTGTTCACGCTCTGGATCTGGTTGATCGGCGTGTTGATCTACTACGCCCAGTGCCTTTGTCTGGCGTTCTGGAAGCCCGGCCCGCTCAGATCGATCAGGATGGGACCCGAGAGCCCGGCTCGCTGATGTCCCGTCCCCTGCCCTGGTTCTGGATTGTGCTGGCGGCGCTGCTGCTACTGGCGCCCAGCCCGGCGGGCCGTGTGTTGCTCGACCTGATCGGCGGACTCACCCTCACGCTCTTGCTGCTCCCTCTCGTCCTGGGAGCGGCCGGTTTCGTGGCCTGGCAGGTGTTGCAGCGCCGGGCGCGCACCTGCGCGGTGTGCGGCTTTCGCGCGATCGCTCTGGATCACTGTCCGGCCTGTGGCGCTCCCTATGGGGGCTTTCCCGACGCGGGATCGGCATCCGCAGATCTCGATGCCAGCACGGCCACGATCGACGTTGAGGTGATCGACGAGAGCTAAACAAGCCCTCGGCTGCGGCTCTGCCTCCAACCTGCCTGAACCCCCCAAAAAGCCAATCACAATCGCTCAGCTGTTGGTTCCAGCTGCTTGATTCATCTGTTGGAGTCAGCAGTTGGATTCAGGTTTCGGCTTGCTCGGCAGTCTGTTCGGCGGATTCCCGATGGGCTGGGTCAGCAGTGACCCCCGGCCACGCTGGCGACTGTCGGGCCAGTTCGGCCAGCCGGCGCTCCCGCAGGTAGAGGAACAGTGGCGCTCCGCAGGCAAAGGCCAGGGTGAAGCAACTGAGCAGCACCCACAACAGACCTCGCATCTGCAGCCGGCGGCTCTCCGAGACGATCCAGATCAGCACTGCCGTGGCGCCGATGGCCAGGTCCCGCGAGAGGGAGCTGGCGGCGGGGTTGTCATTGGCCAGCCGCACAAACAACCCCAGATCCCCCGTGGCTCCATAGGCCTGGATGAACTCCAGGTTGGCCAGCCAGGGCAGAACGGCTCCGGCTATGGCCAGGAGCAGGTACAGCCATTGCAGGGCGGACGAGGCCCGCCGATCGGGCTGGCCAGAAGGAATGGCAGTCATCGGGGTGCTGCGGGCGCGCTGGGCTCAGAAGGGATCGGGACCTGGGTCATAACGCACCGGGGCCGCCTCCGGGTTGGCCAGGTCGTCCCAGATCAGCACCTCCTGCTCCACCTCAGCGAGGATGGCCTCGCAGCGCTGGGCATAGAGGCGTCCCCGCTGGTAGAGGCCGGCCATCGCCTCCACGTCCAGGTCGCTGGACTGCAGTTCCGCCAGAACCAGTTCGAGGGCGGCCCGGGCCTCGTTGAAGCTCAGGTCGGTCGCTCCGGCCTCACCGGTGGCGCTGGCGTCAACGGCCGCCGCCGGCTCGCGGTCCGGGCTGGGAGGCGAGTCCTGACGTCGGCTACGGGCCATCGGCGGATGGATCGGCGGAGTTGGTGCTCACTCTGGCTGAACACCGGCGGCGGGGAGCAGCTCCTGCACCACCGCACGCGCCTCGCCGTTGGCCAGGACGATGGCGATCACCTCGCCGCTGCTCAGATCCTCCAGGCGGCGTACCAAGGGGCCATCGCTGCGATGCAGCAGGGCGAAGCCCCGCTCCAGCACATGCTGGGGTGAGAGGGCCTGCAGCAGCCGGCGGGCCTGCTCCAGATCCGTGCGGCGCAGGCGCAGCTGATCGCTGGGGTGAAGCCTTTGCAGGCGCTCCGTCAGCTGGGCCAGCCGCTGACGGACGCCCTGTAGGCGCAGCACCACCAACTGGGCCAGGTGCCGGCGCAGCTGCTGGGCCGCCAGTCGCAGCTGCCCGCGATCGGGGAGCAGGGCCACCAGGGCTGCGGTGGGAGTGGCGGCGCGGTGATCGGCCACCAGGTCGGCGATCGTGGTGTCATCCTCGTGGCCGATCCCGCACACCACCGGCACCGGAGCCGCGGCGATGCAGCGCGCCAGGACCTCCCCGTCGAACACGCTGAGATCCTCGCGGCTGCCGCCGCCGCGGGCCAGCACGATCGCCTCCAGGCCAAGGGGGCCGGCGGCGGCACCCACCCGCTCCAGCGCCGTGCAGATCTGCGTTTCCACGCCGCCCTGAACGGGAATCGGCACGAGCAGGATGGCGGTGGCCGGCCAGCGCTCCCGGGCCGTGCGCAGCATGTCGGCCAGGGCGGAGCTGGGCACGCTGGTGAGCAGGGCGATGCGACCGGGCTCTGTCGGCAGGGGGCGCTTGCGCTCCGGTTCCAGCAGACCCTCCGGTTCCAGCAGTTGCCGGACCCGTTCAAACCGGCGCAGCACACTGCTGAGGCTCGGGCGCAGATCGAGCACCTGCACGGTCAGGCTGGCCCGGGCCGCCCAGAAATTCAGCTTGCCCACCACCAGTACGCCGTCGCCGTCGCTCGGCTGAAAGCTGAGCCTGGGCACCTGGGAGGCCCACACCACCGCCGACACCGAGGACGCGTCGTCCACCAGGTTCATCCAGAGGTGTCCCTTCTTCAACTGGGGCCTGCTCACGGTGGCCTCCAGCAGAAAGCGCGGTGCAAAGCCGCGCTCCAGCAGGCTGGCCACCGCAGCATTGAGGCCGCTGACGCTGTAGCGGGGGAGCTGCAGGGGGCTGGGCTCGGCCGAATTCAAGGGTTTGCAGCGGAGCGGTGAGGGGATGACTGGGGCATGCCGGCCCGACGCCAAGCATCGCCCAGCGCTGGGGCCTCAGTTGGCGTCGCGCTGCAGCCGTGCCTTGGTGAAGGCCGTGGGCTGGGCTGTGGCGCCGTCCTCCGGCCAGGGGTGCCTGGGATAGCGCCCCCGCAGTTCGCGGCGCACCTCCCGGTAGGTGCCGGCCCAGAACCCTGCCAGGTCCTGGGTGATCGCCGCAGCTCTGCCGGCCGGTGTGAGCAGATGCAGCGTCACCGGCAGCCGGCCGCCGAGCAGCAGCGGGGTGACGCGGCAACTGAACATCTCCTGCAGTTTCACGGCCAGCACGGGCTCGCCGCCGCTGTAGTCGAGCGGCACGTTCCTGCCGGAGGGCACCCGCAGGCGCAGGGGGAGCAGCTGCTCGAGCTCCTGCCGCCGCGGCCAGTCGAGATCACCCCAGAGGGCGGCCTCCAGGTCGAGGGTGCGCAGCTCGGCGAGGCTGCGGGCGTCCCCGAGCCAGGGCGCCAGCCATGGCTCCAGCTCCTCCAGCAGGGTGCGGTCGCTGCGGTCTGGCCAGGGATCGCCCAGGTGCCGGTGGGCGAGGCACAGGCGATGCTGCAGCTGGCGGCTGGCCTCCTGCCAGGGCAGGGCCGCCAGACCCCGCTGCCGCAGTCCCTCGAGCAGGGCCGCCTGCACCTGCTCGGGCCGGGCGTCGGTCCAGGGGCGGCGCTCCAGCACCAGCGCCCCCAGCCGCAAGCTGCGCTCACAGCGCACCCGGCCGGCCTGGGCGTCCCAGCGGGCGCCCAGCTCTTCGCTGCCTTCCGCGCTGGCCCACTGCTGCAGGGTCTGCAGGGGCAGGGGCACAGCCAGCTGGATGCGGGCGTCCTGGCCACTGCCATCGAGGCTGGCCACGGCCAATGCCTGTTCCCGGCCGAGGGGATCCTGGGGGTGGAGGATCGCGCCGGTGCCGCTGCGCAGCAGGTAGCGGGGGCCCTGGCCCGGCCGCCCCAGGGCCAGGCGCTCGGGAAAGGCCGCCGCCACCAGCAGGGCCATCACCTGCTGTTCGGAGCTGGCAGCCTCCAGCTCCGGGGCTGTCCTCTCTCCCTGGGCAGCGCTGCAATCCAGGCCCTCCAGCTGGCGCAGCCATTGCAGCTTCTGGCGCTGCAGCGGGTGACGGGATGGCTGGCGGCGCAGCCAGTCCAGCCGCAGCTCCAGGTTGGCCCCGGCCTCCTGCCGGCTGAGGGGATCGCGCTCGCTCAGCAGCACGGCCAGCTCACAGGCCAGTTCGGTCTGTCCCCAGGCGAGGCCGCCGAGCAGCATCCGAGCCAGGCGCGGATGGAGGCCCAACCGCGCCATCGCCCGGCCGGTCTGGGTGAGGATCCCTGGATCCCGATCGGCCAGGGCCCCCAGTTGAATCAGCCCGGCCCGGGCTTCCTGCAGGCTGGCCGCGGGCGGGGCGTCCAGCCAGTGCAAGTCCCGGCCCAGGGGATCGCCCCACTCGGCCAGTTGCAGGGCCAGGGGCAGGGGGTCGCACGCCAGCAATTCGGGTTCATCGTGGAGCGGGCGCCGCTGCTGTTCCGCGGGCGACCACAGCCGCAGGCAGCGGCCGGGGCCCAGCCGCCCGGCCCGGCCGGCCCGCTGCTCCGCACTGGCCTGGCTGGCGGGCATCGTCACCAGTCCGTTGAGGCCCCGGGCCGGGTCGAAGCGGCTGCAGCGGCGCAGGCCGCTGTCCACCACCAGGGTGACTCCGGCGATGGTGAGTGAACTCTCCGCCAGGCTGGTGGCCAGCACCACGCGTGCCTGACCCCCTGGGGGCGGCGCCACGGCCCGCGCCTGCAGCTCCAGGGGCTGGTTGCCGTGCAGCTCCACCAGCTCCAGGCCCCCATGCCAGCCACACCCCTGGATCGCCTGGGCGCAGGCCTGGATCTCCCGCAGGCCCGGCAGAAACACCAGGGCCGTGTCCCCCGGCCGGCAGTCATCCAGCCAGTGCTGTTCCAGGGCCCGGATCACCTGCTGCGGCAGACGCTCGTCGCTGCGCGGCGCCTGGTGGCCGATGGACACCGGGAAGCTGCGGCCCCCGCTCTGCAGCAGCCTGGCATCGGGCATCTGCTCGGCCAGGGGGGCCAGGTTGAGGGTGGCCGACATCACGATCAGCCGCAGCTCCGGGTGCAGCAGCACCCGCGCCTGGCGCAGCAGGGCCAGGGCCAGATCCGCCTCGGCCTGCCGTTCGTGGAACTCGTCGAAGATCACGCAGTCCACGCCTTCCAGGGACGGATCGGCCTGTAGCCGCCGCAGAAACACCCCATGGGTGAGCACCTCGATGCGCGTGGCGGCGCTGCTGCGGCTCTCCAGCCGCACGCTGAAGCCCACCAGGCCACCCACGGTCTCGCCGGCCTCCGCGGCGATCCGCTGGGCGGCAGTGCGAGCCGCGATCCGGCGCGGCTCCAGCATCCACACCCGCCCAGACAGCCGGGGCAATACGGCCCTGGGCACCCTGGTGGTCTTGCCGGCCCCCGGGGGTGCCTGGAGGAGCACCGTGGATCCGGCTGCCGCCACCTCCTCGGCCAGCTTGGGAAGCACGGCGTCGATCGGCAGGGGGGCCGCCATCGGCGCGCTGGGTTGCCGGGCGCTCAGCGCACGTGGCGCACCCCATCGACCGGGTGATAGTCCTCACCGGTGAGTTCTTCATAGACGATGGCCGGCAGTCCGGTCTCGAACATCGTCTGCAGGGCTTCCTTGAGGTAGGGATTCCAGCCGCCGGTGCTCACCTTGCCGTGGCGCACGGTCCAGTCCCAGGTGCCCTGGAGATCGCGGGGAATCCGTCCTTCCCGGTCGCGGCGGGTCACCAGGTCCTGGGACTCCAGCAGACCCACGAGCACCGCATCCTTGCCGTAGGCGGGGGTGAGGCTGAGCTCCAGGCGCACCGGATCTTCCTTGACCAGGCGCAGGCGGAAGCGGGGCGGCAGTTTGAGGTTGCGCAGGACTGCGGCCACGATGCGCGTGCGTTGATCCAATGCCGACGATCTCCCTGAAGTCACGGACTCGTCCCCGAGCCTATTCAGCGGGCGGGACCCGGGGTGCGGAACTCTCGCCATTGCTCCCGAAGCGCACGGTGAGCAGGTCTTCCTGGGTGAGCTGACCATCAGCATCAAGAAGCTCCGGGTGGATGGTCACCTGGCCGGTGCGGTCGCCCGCGGAGCGGCTGCCTGGCCGTTCTGCCGGCGTCTGCATCGCCTTGAAGCCCCGGCCCATCACCCGGAAGGCCTGCCACAACAGAGCGAGGAAGCAGACGCCGTAGAGGATCGGAAAGATCTGGGAGAGCAGAGCGTTCATGGCCTCAGTCCCTCAGGGATGGGGGAGATGGGGGTGCCGGAGCGTCCATCATTGCCCGGACGTGCCGGAATCGGCGCGGCTGGTGGCCAGCATCCAGGCCCAGAGGGTGGTGCAGGCCGCTCCAAAAGCCAGAAAGGCCAGCAGAAGGCGCGGGGTGTCCAAGGCTGTATACAAATCTTCGCAAATCCTAGGCGGCTTCGCCGGCCGCTGCAGGTGCCCGGGACGGTGGCGGTGGCGGTCAACCGGCCTGTCGCGGCGTGGCGCAAGGTGCTTACGGTTTTGGAATTCTGCGGTTCGCCCCATGCAAGTCCGTCGTGATCCCGGCCGGCGGGACCTCCGGCTGGGAGCCATCTCCTCCCTGGCCTTGCTGCCGCTGACGGTCGCGCTGGTCGGCGAGCTTCAGCCGCCGGTGCAGGCCTCTTCCCGGGCCGCTGCAGCCCTGGGGAGCCAGTCGTTCGTGGCGGCGGCCGTGCGTCGGGCCGGGCCTGCCGTGGTGACCATCGACACCGAGCGCACGGTGGCCGTTGCCGGCAGCCAGGGCGGGGTGCCCAGTTCGATGCTCAACGACCCGCTGTTCCGCCAGTTCTTCGGCCTGCCATCCCAGGGTGCCCAGCCCCGGCCGGTCCCCCGCACCGAGCGGGGGCAGGGCAGTGGCTTTGTGTACCAGGCCGACGGACTGGTGCTCACCAACGCCCATGTGGTAGAGCGCACCAGCAAGGTCACGGTGGGCATGCAGGACGGCCGCCGCATTCCCGGCACCGTGGTGGGCATGGACAAGCTGACCGACCTGGCGGTAGTGCGCCTGCAGGGGAAGGGGCCCTGGCCCACGGTGCCCCTGGGCAATTCCGACAAGCTGGAGGTGGGTGAGTGGGCGATTGCGGTGGGCAATCCCTTCGGTCTCGACAACACCGTGACCATGGGGATCATCAGCAATCTCAACCGCAATGCGGCCAAGCTGGGCATCACCGACAAGCGCCTGGATCTGATCCAGACCGACGCCGCCATCAATCCGGGTAACTCCGGCGGCCCACTGCTGAACGCCGACGGCGAGGTGATCGGCATCAACACCCTCGTGCGCACGGGTCCCGGCGCAGGCCTGGGCTTCGCCATCCCGATCAACCGGGCCCGTGACATCGCCCGTCAGCTGGTGGCCAGCGGCCGGGTGCTGCATCCGATGATCGGCATCGGCATGGACATCGTGCGCCCCGGGGATGGAACCGGTGTGGCCCAGGGGGTGCGGGTGGCCTCCGTGGTGGCCGGTGGGCCCGCCCAGCGCGCAGGTCTGCGCCAGGGGGATGTGCTAGTGACTGCCAATGGAGAGCAGCTCCTCCAGCCCTCCCAGTTGATTGGCGCCGTAGAGAAGGCGGGGGTGGGTGGCACCCTGAAGCTGGGTGTGAGCCGAGCCGGGCAGATGGTGCAGCTCACCCTGGTGCCGGTCGCCATCGGCGGCGGTTGAGGCCTCAGGACTCCTCGCTCCACTGGCCGGCCAGGCTCTGGGCCAGGGGGGCCGGTGCTCCCAGCTGCTGGCGCATCACCCACTGGGTGGCGGCCTTCTGGCTCTGCCAGGCCTGCAACAGTTGTTTGGCGATGCCACGCAGGGCCATGAGATCGCCAGTTTCATCGATGGCCCGGCTCATTCGTTCCAGCTCGAACTGCTGGCCGAGGCTGAGGGCAAGGGGTTCAGTCATGGGCAGCACCCAACGCGTCAGGGATGAACCAACGCTACAAACTGTTTCGATGGGTTGCGTAGCGGCTGCAACACTCTCCACCTCTTGTGTCCGATCCCGGTCGGTTGGCTGAAGCGGTTGGTGCAGGCAGTTGGCTCAGGCGGCTGGTGCCCGAGTCTCGCGTCGCCGGGCGGCCTGCTTGGTCTTCTGTTTGGCCCGGTTGGCGGCCTGCTTGGCGGCGCGGGCTTCCGCTTCCGCTGCGGCCTGGGATGCCTCGGCCTCTTCCAGCTTCTTCTCCTGGTAGTAGGCGTAGTCGCCGCGGTAGAGCACCAGCTCGCCGTCTCTCAGCTCGACGATCTTGTTGGCCACCCGCGAGATGAAATAGCGGTCGTGGCTCACCAGCAGGGCGGCGCCCTCGTAGGCGATCAGGGCGTCCTCGAGCATCTGCTTGGCGGGGATGTCGAGGTGGTTGGTGGGCTCGTCGAGCACCAGCAGGTTGCAGGGCGACAGCAGCATCAGGGCCAGGGCCAGCCGCGCCTTCTCGCCCCCGGAGAGCTTGCCCGCCTCCTTGAACACGCTCTCGTTGGAGAAGCAGAAGCTGCCCAGCAGGGAGCGCACCTGGGTCTGTGTCCAGTCGGGCACCACCTCAAAGATGGTGTCAATCACGGTTTTGGAGAGGTCGAGGGCCTCGGCCTGGTTCTGCTCGAAGTAGCCGGCGATCACGTTGTGCTCGCCCAGGCCGGCAAAGCCCTCATCGGGCTGCTCCGTGCCCATGATCAGCCGCAGCAGGGTGGATTTGCCGGCGCCGTTGGGGCCCACGAAGGCGATCCGATCGCCCCGCTCCACCTCCAGCTCGGCGCCGAGGAACAGGATCTGCTCGCCGTAGCTGAGGGTGAGGTCCTTCACCTCGGCCACCACCCGGCCGGAGCGGGGCGGTTCGGGGAAGTGGAAGCGAGGCCCGCCCACGGTTTCTACCGGCGCCTCGATCCGCTCCACCTTCTCCAGCAGCTTCTCGCGGCTCTTGGCCTGGGTGGAGCGGGTGGCGCTGGCGCGGAAGCGGTCGATGTAGGCCTGCTGGGCGCTGAGCTCCTTCTGCTGGCGCTCGAAGGCCGACTGGGACGCCTCGCGCTCGAGGGCCTTCTGTTCCAGGTGCTGGCTGTAGTTGCCCAGGTAGGTGCGCGAGATGCCCCGCTCGGTTTCCACGATCTGGGTGCACACCCGATCGAGGAAGGTGCGGTCGTGGCTGATCACCACGATCGCCGCGCTCTGCTCGATCAGGTAGCCCTCCAGCCACTGGATCGTCTCCACATCCAGGTGGTTGGTGGGCTCATCGAGCAGCAGCAGGTCGGGATCCTGCAGCAGGATCTTGCCCAGGGCGATGCGCATCTGCCAGCCGCCCGAGTAGTCGGCCACCAGCTGCTCGGCTCCCTCCGGTGTGAAGCCGATCGTGGGCAGCAGCTTGTCGATGCGGGCGTCGAGTTCGTAGCCGTGCAGGGCCTCAAAGCGCTCGTGCAGGTGGCCCAGCTCGTGGATCAGCTCCTCGAGGTGGTCGGGGTCACTGGCGGCCTTCTCGCTGGCCATCTCATGCTCCACCGCGTGTTTGCGGTTGAGCACCACCGCCGCCTCCCCGAAGGCCTGGAACAGCTCCTCGCGCACTGTGCGCTGCGGATCCACGTCGAATTCCTGCTGCAGGTAGGCGATCCGAGGCGAGCCCTGCTTCACCACGGCGCCGCTGCTGGGCTCCTCGAGCCCGGCGATGATCCGCATCTGCGTCGATTTGCCGGCGCCGTTGACGCCCACCAGGCCGATGCGATCGCCCGCCTTCACCTCCCAGGTGACATCGCGCAGCACCTCCCCGGTGGGATAGATCTTGCCGATGCGTTCAAGACGGAGCACGGGGGAGGCCGGGGGCTGCGGGACGACCGCCGCGCGGCCGGGTCTCATCATCCCTGCCGGTGGGTCGGACCGTCGGCTGTCAGCCCTGCGCTCCGGCAGACTCCGCACAGTGACAGCCGGCCTCGCATGATCAAGCGCCTGGAGCAGGTGGCTGCCCTGGTGGTGGCGGCGGGTCTGGCGATCGTGAGCTACTGGCTGTTCTTCAGCTGGGCCCAGGGCGGCGGCGCTGATCAGCGCCAGCGCCAGCGCCGCAGCCAGGTCCCCCCCAGCAGCCGGGCTTCACAGGCCGCCGCGGGCCTTGAGCAGCCACTGCTTGCTGGCCGGATCGTCGAGGGAGGCCACGTGGGCCCGCACCTGCTCCCGGTTCACGGGCAGGTTCAGCTCCTGGCCCAGGGCCACGATCCGGTCGAGGGCGCCTGAGGGATCCTGCAGCGCCTGGCGGAAGAGGGCCTGGGTGAGTTCGGAGTCGGCGCTGATGCGGGCATAGAGCGCGGCGGCATTGTCCTCTGCCGACTGGTTGACCGGGGCGTTCATCGGCTGGCGGGGGTGATCGATCGGGGGCTGATCTGACCCTATGGGGCATGCCCGCTCGCGGCCACCGGCCGGACACATTTGGACTGGATTGGTCTGGGGTGCAGGGGATCCGATCAGGCCGCCCTGGGGGAGTCACTCACCGGATTGCCGCAGGCCGAGGCGTCCTCCATGCTGCGGGCATCCAGGCAGAGCACCTTGCGCAGCTGGGCGTAATTGGCGGCCAGCGCCGTTCGCCCTTCCTGCTGGGCGCCGTACTCGGCCCGCTGCAGCACGTGGTGCAGATGGGTGAGCAGGTAGGTGCTGATCACTGCCGACACCAACACGTCGCTGCGTTCAGCGGTGCTGCGCTCGCGTCTTCTGGGCATGGCGGGGCCTCCGACCTCAGGGCTGAACGGATCACAGACCACAAGCATAGTCGTGGATACTATCCGTAAGCATCACCGTACACTGGTGTCCACGAAAGGGCATCCCTGACAGCCGGATCACCTCCGGTCCTGCCGGTGCTCAGCCCCTGCCTCGCCCAGCAGCAGCCGTCTCGCCCTCAGCAGCCGTGGCCACCCGCCAAACCTCCTCAAGCGGCCGGCCCAAGTCCCCCCGGGTTCAGGTGGTGCTGCCAGAGGAGCTGTGTGAACGGCTGGCCCTGCTGGCCGATGCCGAGGCCCGTACGGTGAGCAACATGGCCCGCGTGCTGATCCAGCAGGGTGTGGAGCGCCTGGAGCGCCAGCAACGCCAGCAGGCCGATCAGGAGGCGCCCCCGCTCGCTGGCTCCGATCGTTTCCGGCGCCAGCTGGAACGCCAGGAAACCCAGGGCCCTCGTCGCCTGCGCGGTGCACCCCGCCGGGTGCGGCTGCAGCGGCCCGGCTGAGGGCGGCGGGCCTGCGCCTGCTTCAGCCCGGGGGGCCTGCCGGCTCGACCCTCACCCCCAGCCTGCAGGCTGCCCTCGCCCCGGTGACGCTGGGGGCGTTGCCCGGGTGGCTCTGCTGGTGCCACCAGGCCAGCAACGCGAACGCCAGGGCCTCCCGCTGGTTGTCGGCGATGCCCAGCTCGGCCAGCGGGCGAACGGCTGTGCCCCGGCAGCGGCGGCCCAGTTCGGCCATCAATGTGCGGTTGCGGCAGCCGCCCCCCGCCACCAGCAGCTCCACCGGTCGGGCCGGCAGCCGACTGAGGTCCTGGGCCACCACCGCGGCACTGAGGGCCGAGAGGCTGGCCAGGGCGTCGGCGGGATCCAGGTCGTGGCCCCGCTGGCGAGCGCCCTGTTCCAGCTCGGCCAGCCGCCGCTCCAGGTCGGCGGCGCCGAACAGCTCCCGGCCGGTGGATTTGGGCGGCTGCTGCTGGAAATAGCCCTCTTCCAACCAGCTGGCGATCAGCTGCTGGTCGGGCTGGCCCTGGGCGGCCCAGGCGCCATCGGCATCGAAGCTCCGGCGACCCTCGCTGAAGTGCTCCACCGCCAGGTCGAGCAGGGTGTTGGCGGGCCCGCAGTCCCAGCCCTGCACGCTGCGGTGGCGATCCGGGCCACTGGCCGGCGGCAGCAGGGTGAGGTTGGCGATGCCGCCCAGGTTGAGCAGGGCACGCCAGCCCGCCACCCGACCCAACAGGGCCTCATCCGCCGGCGGAACCAGGGGCGCCCCCTGGCCAGCGAGGGCCAGATCGGCGGCCCGGAAGTCGAAGATCACCGGACGCTGCAGCAGCTGGGCCAGCAGCGGCCCCTGCAGCAGCTGCCAGCTACCGCCGCGGTGCTCCTCCTCAGGCGGCCGGTGCCACACGGTTTGGCCATGGCAGCCCACCAGCGTGGCCCGGCCATGGGGATCGCACTGGCGGGCCGCGGCGGCATGGTGTTCCGTGAGGGCTTCGGCCAGGTTGAGCCACTGAGCGCTGGCGATCGGCTGTCCCTGGCCAACGGCGATCAGCTTCCGGCGCAGGGAATCGGGATAGGCCAGGAAGGAGCTGTTCACAATCCGCCAGTGGGGCCGGTTCGGCTTCCCCTGGAACCAGGCCAGCACCGCATCCACCCCATCGGCGCTGGTGCCACTCATCAGGCCGAGCACGGCCGTGCCGGTGAGCCAGCGGCTGCTGCTTGCTCTCATTGCGCTCGCGAACAAAAAACCCCGGCCAGGGGCCGGGGGCATGTTGGCTCAGCAGGTCGCTCAGCTCACTTGTTGGGCTGGGGAGTCATGCGCAGGTAGGGCTTGATCTCGGTGACGCCCTTGGGGAACTTGTTGCGGGCCTCGTCGGTGGGGATTGAGGGCACCACCACGCAGTCGTCGCCGTCCTTCCAGTTCACGGGGGTGGCCACCTGGTGGTAGTCGGTGAGCTGCAGGGAGTCGATCACCCGCAGGATCTCGTCGAAGTTGCGGCCGGTGCTGGCGGGGTAGGTGATCTGCAGACGCAGTTTCTTGCTGGGGTCGATGATGAACACCGAGCGCACCGTGAGGTTGTTGAGCGACTTGGGATGGATCATCCCGTAGAGATCGCTCACCTTCTTGTCCTCATCGGCGAGGATCGGGTAGTCGACCGTGGTGTTCTGGGTCTCGTTGATATCGCCGATCCAGCCCTTGTGGCTGCTGGCTGAGTCCACGCTCAGGGCAATGGTTTTGACATTGCGCTTCTCCCATTCGGGGCGCAGGCGCGACACCTCACCCAGCTCGGTGGTGCACACAGGGGTGTAGTCGGCTGGGTGGGAGAACAGCACCACCCAGCTATCGCCGGCGAAGTCGTAGAAGTTGATCGGGCCCAGCTGGGAATCCTGGGTGAAGTCAGGCACGGTGTCGCCGAGTTGCAGGCTCATGGCAGGGAAAGGGGGAAGGAAAACAGGGAAGTGTCCGCCCGCAGGGTCGCTGGCGGGGCTCCGGTTGGTGCGGTACTAGGAGGGGGCCGCAGACACCTCAACAGCCGGAGACCCGGCTCCAGGGCAATCCCTAGAGATTGAGGTGTCGGCAGATCAGCAGGGGCACCACCACTGACATGGTGAGCGTAAGGGGCAAGCCCTAGCGGCTGATATCCAGAAATCGGTACCGTCCGGGGCCGGACACCTTCAGGTTGGTCTGGTAGCCCACCGGGCTGAGAAAGCTCTGGCTGGCACCGAACAGCACCGCGTCCACGAAGGCCAGGGCCAGCCAACTGGTGATGAACAGGACAGCTGAGGGGGCCGCCGGGCCCCCCAGGGTGATCTGGGCGCCGGACAGGAGCAGGACCTGGAAGAGCTCGGGCATGGCAGTCAGCAACGGACAACAACAATAGAACACTTCTCAGATCGGGATTCTGTCTGGGCCTGAAGGCTTGTGCAAGCTTGTTTCCCTGGCCCAGGTCGCCAGGGGTTGCCTATTCCACGGTTTTAGACCGGATTATTCGTCGGGTCCTGCCGGCGGCCAGGCGCGCAGGGCCCGCCGCAGGCCCTGGAGGCCCAGGCCGGCGGTTGCCGACACGAACAGGGCGTCCGGCTCCAGGCTGCGGGCGCGCTCCATCTCGGCGGCCGCGCAGCGGTCGATCTGGTTGGCCACCAGGCGCCTGGGGATCCAGCACTGGAGCGAATCGAGGATGGCGTGCACCGTGCGGCGCTGCTCTGGCCAGCTCGGATCGCTGAGGTCCACCACCAGCAGCAGGCCGTCCGCGGAGAGGGTCTCTTCCAGGGTGGAGCGGAAGGCCTCGATCAGCGCCGGCGGCAGTTCCCGGATGAAGCCCACCGTGTCTGTGAGCAACAGGCTTTCGCGGCTGGGTGCCCCCGCCACGGCCAGATCGATGCGGCGGGTGGTGGGATCGAGGGTTGCGAACAGCTTGTTTTCCGCCAGCACGGCCGTGCGCCCCTCGCCCTTGCCCAGGGCATTGAGCAACGAGCTCTTGCCGGCATTGGTGTAGCCCACCAGCGCCAGCCGGCGCTGGCCGCTGCGGCCCTGGCGCAGCCGTTCCCGGTGGGCGGCCAGCTGCTGGCCATCCCGCTGCAGCCGCTCGATCCGCCGGGCGATGGCCCGGCGATCCTTCTCCAGCTGGGTTTCCCCGGGCCCCCGGGTGCCGATGCCGCCGCCCTGGCGGGAGAGGCTGCGGCCCCGGCCCAGCAGCCGCGGCAGGCGGTAGCGCAGCTGGGCCAGTTCCACCTGCAGCCGGCCGGCGGCGCTGGCGGCCCGCTGGGCAAAGATGTCCAGAATCAGCTCGCTGCGGTCGCTGACCGGCAGGTCCAGCAGGCGCTCCAGGTTGCGTCCCTGCACCGGTGTCAGTTCCCGGTCGGTCACCACCAGGGTGGCGCCCACACGGCGGGTCTCCAGCGCCGCTTCGGCTAGCTTGCCTTCCCCCCAGATCGTCTGGGGAGCGGGCTGGCTGCGGCGCTGTTCCACCACCCCCACGGGGGTGGCTCCCGCACTGCGCACCAGCCCCTCCAGCTCGGCGATCTGGCGCTGGGCCTCGGCCCGATCGGCCGGGGAGAGGGCCAGCAGCAGCACCCGCTCTCCGCCTGGACCGGTTGTCGGGGTGGCCAGTGGTGGCGCCCCGGCGTCGGCCAGGGGCGGCTGCTCGCAGAGTTGGTTCAGGTCGCCGCGCTCCGCCGTCACCCAGGCGGGCTGGACCTCGCCCGGTGCGGAACGGCGGCAAGGGGCCAGCAGCAGGGCAGACCAGGCACCGCTGCTCTCGGGCCGATCGCGGAAACGGAGCCAGAGACAGGGATTCAGATCCAGCCCCACCACCCCCTCCAGCAGGGGCGGTTCCAGGTGTTTGCTGCGGCCGCAGCAGGTGATCAGGCGCAGTCCGCTGCCCTGGCGGCGCGGTGAGCCCGGCAGCGCGTCCAGCAACCGCCCGGACTGCTCCAGGGGGCCCACCCACAGCAGCCGGCTCAGGCCCCGGCCATCCACCACCAGGGTGAGGGGCAGCTCCAATTCCCGACTCAGCTCGGCCAGCCGCTGCAGGGAGAGCCACTCGGCCACGGCGGTTTCCGGATGGCGGCGGTGGCAGAGCCGCTCCAGCCGTCGCCGCTGGGCTGGCCGCAGGCCGTCAGTCCGTCCGGAGAGCGCCCCCTGTTTCAAGGGCGGCGCACCTGGATGCAGGGCAGGCCGGCGGCAGCGGCGCCGGCCACGTCTTCGGCGCTGTCGCCCACATGCCACACCTGGTGTGCATCCAGCTCCAGCAGCTCGAGGGCGAAGCGGAATGGGGCCGGGTCGGGCTTGGCGGCGCCGGCGCTGCTGGACACCACCACCGCACTCAACCAGCGGGCAAGCCCCAGTTGCTCCAGCAGGCCGGGCAGGCGGCTGTCGAAGTTGCTCACCACCGCCAGCTTCAGGCCCCGTTCATGCCAGTGCGGCAGCAGGCAGGCAACATCGGCATACACCTGCCAGGCTGCGGCATCGGCGTAGAGGTTGAAGAGGGCCTCGCCCAGGGGGTCGGGCAGGCTCTCTGCGCCGGCCGCTGCCAGGCTGCTGCGGATGCGCTCGCTCCACCAGGCCAGCTCGGCCTGGTGCAGCTCCGCGCCGGCAAGCCCCGGAAAAGCCAGGGGCGGGGCCTGGCCGTAGGCCTCTCGGAAGCCCTGCTCGATTCGCTGGGGATCGAGGCTGAGCCCGTGGGCCTCGGCCAGGCGGGCATAGGTTCGGCCCACCGGTTCCCGCAGGCCGATCAGGGTGCCCATGGCATCGAGCAGCAGTCCCTGGGGCGCTGGCAGCTGGTCGGCCATCACCAGTCGGCCAGCCAACCTGCTGCCACCCGCAGCTGGTGGGAGCGGCCCGGCAGGCGGGTGAGGTAGGCCAGGCGCCGCAGCTGGAAGGCGGCGGCGCCGGCGAGGGTGAGGCCACTGCCCACCAGCGTGGCTTCGCCGCGGCCGAGGCTGAGCATTTCACCCAGATCGTTGAAGCGGAACGCCTGCAACGGGCCCTGCCGGCGGGCCTGGATCAGGTTGGCGGCCAGGCAGGTGGCCTGCTGGAAGGCCACCTGGGCGGTGGCGGGCCAGGGGCAGGGGGCATCACCGCTACCCGCGCCCTCGCCTGAGCCGGTGCCGCCGTGCAGGGCGGCGATGTCGCCCAGGGCGAAGATCCGGGGCTGGCCGATCAGCTGCAGGTGCTCATTCACCGCCAGCCGACCGCTGGGGTCCAGCAGGGGGGGCGGCTGGATCGTCGGGGGTGTGAAGGCCAGGCCGGCGGTCCACACCACGGCGGCCACCGTCAGCTGCTCTTCGCCGGCGCTGCCCTGCAGGCGGATCTGCTCGCTGCCCACCTCCAGCACCCGGCAGTTGCAGCGCAGGCGCACATCCCGCCGCTGCAGGGCACGGCTGGCCTGTTCCCGGTTGAAGGCTCGGGCATGGGGAAGGGCCATCGGGCCCTGTTCGATCAGCTCCACCACCGCAGCGCCAGCCAGCATGTCGGCCAGCTTGCAGGCCAGTTCCACGCCGCTGGGACCGGCCCCCACGATCGCCAGGCGCTGGAGGGGCTGGCGCCGCTGGCGCAGCTGCTCCACCAGGGCCTGGAGCCGTTCCACGTCCGCCAGGCTGCGGAAGCCGATGGCGTGTTCGCTCACCCCGGGGATGCCGAAGCTCTGCAGACGCGCTCCCGTGGCCAGCACCAGCTGGCTGTAGGGGAGCTGGCGCCCGGAGGCGGTGTGCAGGAGCCGGTTGCGGCTGTCGATCTCCACCACCGCATCCCGCAGCCAGGCGATGCCGCTGCCGGCCAGCAGGGTGTCGTAGCGGGGGGCGATCTCCCAGCGGCGCAGTTCGCCGCTCAGCAGCTCATAGAGCAGGGGCAGAAACAGAAATTCCGCATGGGGCTCGATCAGCAGCAGGGGCGGGTGCTGCCGCTGTTCGGCCAGGGCCAGGGCGGTGTAGAGCCCACCGAATCCGCCACCCACGATGGCGATCGGCGCGGTGAGCTCACTGGTGCTCTCCGGGCCCGATGAAACACTGCTCATAGGCTCAGTGGGCCCGTGGCTGGGCAGGAACCGGTGCAGGTCATGGCCGCCGCGTACCCATTCACCGACCCGACCCTAACCAGGGATGGGGATGGGGGGCGATGATGACCCGATGGTGAGTGCTCCAGCCCAGCCCCTGCCTGCCGATACCACGGGCAGGCCCCTGGATCCTGTCCAGGCCCGTGCCCTGCTCGGCTCGATGGGGGCCGACGACCGGCTGCGCTGGGCGCTGGACACCTTCGGCAACGGACTGGTGATCACCACCAGCTTCGGCATCCAGTCGGCCGTGCTCCTGCACCTGGTGAGCCAGCTGATGGCGGAGCGGGACTGCACCATCCCGGTGGTGTGGGTGGACACGGGCTACCTCCCCCCCGAGACCTACCGCTACGCCCAGCAGCTCAGCCAGCGGCTCGGCCTGGCCCCCCACGTGGCCCAGGCCGAGCTGAGCCCTGCGCGGATGGAGGCCCTCCATGGTCGGCTGTGGGAAACCGGCGAGGTGGAGGACCTCGAGCTCTACCACCGCCTGCGCAAGGTGGAGCCCCTCGACCGCGCCCTCAGGGTCCTGGCTGCCACCTGCTGGGCCAGTGGCGTGCGCGGCAACCAGACCGACCATCGCCGCTCGATGACGGTGCTCGACCCGGTGCGCCAGCGCTGGTCGCTGCGGCCCCTGCTCTCCTGGAGCAACCGCGACGTGTACTACTACATGCAGGAGCACGATCTGCCCCAGCATCCCCTGTTCGAGCAGGGCTACTCCACCGTCGGCGACTGGCACTCGAGTGCGCCCGACGATGGCTCGGTGTCTGGCCGGGCCACCCGTTTCGGGGGGCTCAAGCAGGAGTGCGGCATCCATCTGCCCGGGCTGATGGGTGAGGGAATCTGAGGCCGCCACTGGGCGTGATCCCTGCTGGCTTTTGATCGGCAACAGCCGCTGGCACTGGGCCTGCGGTCGGGCAGACGATCTCAGTTGCTGGAGTGTGGCCCCCGGCCTGGGCCCCACCGACGGGGGCGGGGCTTGCGGCCGCCTGCGCGCCTGGGCCGCCGTCGGGCCGGTGCCCACCGGGGCCGGGCTGGATCCGGGCGGGCGGCTGGGCCTGGAGCACATTCCCCTGCTCCAGGCCCCCCCCTGGCTGGGGGTCGACCGGGCCCTGGTGGGCTGGCGGGCCTGGCGGCTCAGTGGCTCGCCGGTGCTGGTGGCCGACGCCGGCACGGCCCTCAGCCTCACCCTGGTGGATGGTGGTGGCGCCTTCCAGGGGGGACGGATTCAGGCCGGCCGGGCGCTGCAGCTGCGGGCCCTGGCCAGCCACACCGAGTTGCTGTCGCTGCCGCTGCACTCCGCGGGGGATGATCCCCCACCCTGGCCCCGGCAGACGGCCGCTGCCATGGAGCGGGGGGTGCGAGCGGGCCTGGTGGCAGCCGTGGCCGAGGCCTGGCGGGAGCTGCGCCAGATCGAGCCCCGCTGTCGCCTGTGGATCACCGGCGGAGACGGGGCCTGGCTGGCGGCCGCGCTTGGGCAGCCCTGCCACCCCAACCTGGCCCTGGAAGCTCTGGCTGAACTGGGGGCTTCCTTCAGGCCGGGCTCGGCAGCTTGAGGTCGGCCAGGATCGTGTCGGCCATGGTCTCCGCCTTCACCTTCGTATAGATCAGCTCCAGATTCCCCTCCGGATCCACCACGAAGGTGTGGCGCATCATGCCCATGTACTCCTTCCCCATGAACTTCTTGAGGCCATAGCTCTCGTAGGCCGTGGCCACCGGGCAGGGCTCGGCGTCGGTGAGCAGGGTGAAGGGCAGGCTGTACTTGGCGATGAACTTGCCGTGGCTGGCCGCGCTGTCCTTGCTGATGCCCAGCACCTTGATGCCGTGCTGTTCAAAGGCTGCCCACTGATCGCGGAAGTTGCAGGCCTCCTTGGTGCAGCCGGGGGTGTCATCCTTCGGGTAGAAATAAATCACCACCCGCTGCCCCCGCAGCGCCGCCAGGCCCACGGCGTTGCCGTCCTGATCCGGAAGGGTGAAATCCGGGGCCGGTGAACCGATCTCCAGAGCCATTGTCACAGCGCGTAGAGGGGGCTGAAGCCTATCCGCATCAGCCCGGACCCGTGGTGCGCCCACCTGCCGGCCCCCTGCTCTGGCTGGGGATCCTTGATCCCGGGGAGCCCATGCCCGAGGACGCCATCTCCGCGGAGGAGTGGCGCTGGAGCCTGGAGCTGGCGCCGGCTCGGCGGCGGCAATATGGCGCCAGCCGAGCCCGGCTGCGGGCCTGGCTCGCCGAGCTCTGGCAGTGCCACCCACTGGCGGTGCCGCTGTACAGCCCCCCCGGCGTGCCCCCCCGGCTGCTGTACGACCAGGCCTTCATCAGCCTCAGCCATAGCGGGGAGGGTCTGCTGCTGGCGCTCTCGCCCCAGCCGATCGGCGTGGATCTGGAGGCCGCGGCCCGCCCCCTGGCCGCCGACGCCCTGATGCGGCGCTTCTTTCCCCCTGCTGAGGTGAGCCAGCTCCTGGGTCTGCAGGGGGAGTGCCGGCGTGAGGCGGTGCTCACCAGCTGGCTGCTCAAGGAGGCGGCCGTGAAGTGGCGGCGCAGCAGCCTGGGGGCTGAGCTCAGCGAGTGGCAACTCGACCACCACACCGGCCAGCTGCGCCAGCTGCGGCTGGGGCTGGAGCCGGAGGGGCGCAGCGGTTGGCGGGGATGCTGGGGCTGGGCTGCGGTGGGGGCCGGCGTCGCCCGCGCGACCTGGGCCCAGGCGGCAGCCTCCTGCTGAGGGGCCACGGTCAGCGGCGGGCGATCAGCCGGGTGTGTTCGATCTCCTGGGGCAGAACCTGGCCCCTGGCCTGGCGCAGCAGGGTCGCCAGCTGCTCCTGTTGGTCGGTCCCGAGGCCAGCGAGCTGGGTTCGGTAGGCGCTGTCCGGCGCCAGCCAGCGCTCCAGCACCGCCTCGCTGATCTCCAGGCTGAGGGCTTCGCTCCAGCTCTCCTCGCTGAAGCCCCAGCCCTTGAGTTCGGCGGCCCGCTGCCAGAGTCGGAGCTGGTTGAGGGGGGCGGCCAGGCCGCTGGCCTCAGCCCGGGCAGCTGCCTGCAGCAGGATGCCTGCAGCAGGTGGGGTGGCGATCGGCCCGCCCTGGTGCAGCAGGCCGCCGGCCGGGCCCAGCCGTGGCGTGCTGAACAGCAGCCGGCACTGGCCGCCGTGGGCGAGCAACTCGGCCAGGCAGGTCCAGCTCCGCTCCAGCACCTGGGGCGGTTGCCCCCGCCAGGGCTGGCGGGCGGCGATCCACTCGAAGCGCTGGTCGCCGCAGGCACCGAGCAGTTGCTCGGGCTGGCCGGGGTCGATCACCACGATCCGGGGGCGGCGCAGGCTGTCCAGCACCTGCAGCTGGGCTTCCAGCCGCTCGGCGGTGGGGCTGTTGGCCACCGCGATTACCACGCCGCCCTCGGGAGTGGCCTGTAGGGGATCGAGGGCCCACAGCAGCGACTGGGCCTCCAGCAGCAGCACCCGGTCGTGTCGCCGCCAGTCGGCTCCCTGCCAGAACCGCTGGCGCAGCTGGTCGAGCCGGGCCCCTTCCGCCCCGGCCTGGCGCCGCAGCCAGCGCTCCAGCTGGGGGTCGTCCGGCCCGCTGGTGAGCCAGTCGTGCCCGCCCAGGTCGCTCTCGGCGGCGGCGGCCAGCTGGGCCGCCCGACGCTGGTGCAGCCGCTGCCGCTGTTCCCCTTCCCAGCCCTGGCCTCCAGGCTGCCAGAACACCTCCCCCTGCAAGCTGCGGGGCAGGTACTGCTGGGCCACCCAGTGCTCGGCATAGGCATGGGGGTAGCGGTAGCCCACCCCGTCGCCGAACAGCTGGCCGTCACGGTTGGCGTCGCGCAGGTGCGACGGCACCTCCTGGCGGGCCGTGGCGCGCACGCTCTTCAGGGCATCGAAGAAGGCGAGCGTGCTGTTGCTCTTCTCGGTGGCGGCCAGATACAGCGCCGCCTGGGCCAGGGGGTACAGCCCCTCCGGCAGCCCCACCCGCTCGAAGGCCGCGGCGCAGGCCTCCACCACCACCACCGCTTGGGGGTCGGCCAGGCCGATGTCCTCGCCGGCGGCGATCAGCATGCGGCGGAAGATGAAGCGAGGGTTCTCGCCCGCTTCCACCATCCGCGCCAGCCAGAACAGGGCCGCATCGGGGTCACTGCCGCGCAGCGACTTGATGAAAGCGCTGATCGTGTCGAAGTGGGCGTCGCCCTGCTTGTCGTAGAGCACGGCCCGCTGCTGGATCGACTCCTCGGCGGTGGCCAGATCGATGGTGATCCCGCCGTCGTCACCCGGCTCCGTTGTTTCCACGGCCAGCTCCAGGGCATTGAGCAGGCTGCGGGCATCGCCGCCGGCCACATCCACCAGGTGATCGGCCGCCTCGGGGGAGATCGTGATCGCCCGATCGCCGTAGCCGCGCTCGGGGTCGGCCAGCGCCCGCCGCAGCAGCTGGTGCAGGTGGGGCGGCTCCAGGGGCTGGAGCCGGAACAGGAGTGAGCGGCTCACCAGGGCCTTGTTCACCTCGAAGGTGGGGTTCTCGGTGGTGGCGCCGATCAGGGTGAGGGTGCCGTTCTCCACCCAGGGCAGCAGGGCGTCCTGCTGGGCGGCGTTGAAGCGGTGCACCTCATCGATGAACAGGATCGTGCGCAGGCCGTGGCGCTCCAGGCGCTGCTGGGCAGCCTCCACCTCGGCCCGCAGGTCCTTCACACCGGCCAGCACGGCATTGAGGCTGCTGAAGTGGGCCCGGGTGCAGCCGGCGATGATCCGGGCCAGGGTGGTCTTGCCCACCCCCGGCGGGCCGTGCAGGATCAGGTTGCCCACCCGGTCGGCGGCGATGGCGCGCCGCAGCAGCCGCCCCGGCCCGAGGATCCCCTCCTGGCCCACGAAGTCGTCGAGCTGCTGGGGCCGCAGCCGGTCGGCCAGGGGGGCCAGCTGCTGCAGGTGCACCTGCCGTTGGTGGCTGAAGAGATCCGTCACTGTGGCGGGGGTGTGCTCCTCGGCAGTGGCTGGCTGGGGAGTGGCTGGCGTGGGAGTGGTTGGTGGGGCTGGGGTTGGAGCTCTGCAGGCTGTGTTCGGCAGGCACTGGCCAACCCCAGCGCCTTGTGTAACTTGCTGCCTAGCCGGCCGGTCCCCGTGCGCTCCATTCAAAACGCCCCGGCATCACCAGCGGTTCCAGCCCGCTCCCTCGCTGCGGTTCTGCTGGGCGTCGCCGCGGCGGCCTCCGTCCTGGCGGGATGCAGCAAGCCGAAGCCTGCGGCGGTGGCTCCCCCCCAGGTGCAGCTGGTGAACCCCAGGCCACTGCTCACCACCGACTCAGCCGACTACCAGAGCACGCTGGAGGCGATCCGCGAGATCCGGCTCGCCTCGGAGATCGCCGGACGCATCACCTCGATGCCGGTGAATGAGGGCCAGAGCGTGCGCCCCGGCGACCTGCTGTTCCGGCTGGATCAGGTGCAGCAACGGGCGGAAGTGGATGCCGATGCGGCCGAAGCGCGCAAGGATTTCATCAACGCCGAGCGCTACATCTTTCTCAATCAACAGGGTGCTGTCTCCACCAAGGACCGCGACTTCTATGTGACCCAGGCTATTCAGAGCCGCGACCGGCTCAAGGCCTCGGCGGCAACGCTTGCTTACAAGAACGTGGTGGCGCCGATCCAGGGCTATGTGGGCAGCCTCAACTTCAAGATCGGCGATGTAATCAACGCCGGTGAAGTGGTCACCAGCGTGGTAGACAACAGCAGGCTCTGGGTGCGGATCGATGTGCCCGGAGAGCTGAGCGACCGGGTGCGTCCGGGGCTGCCAGTGATTCTCAAGGGTCCGGATCCGCGCCGCCCGCGGGCTACGGGCCAGGTGGTGTTCGTGGCGCCGGATCTCGACAAGGAGCGCCAGACCCTGCTGCTGAAGGCGGCGTTCAATAACCCCGATGGTGCCCTGCGCAACAACGAGCGGGTCAGCGCCACCCTGGTGTTCGACCAGCGCACGGTGCTGGCCATTCCCCAGCAGGCGGTGCTGCTGCAGGCGGGCAAGACCTTCGTGTTCCTGGCGGTGAGTGCGGAGGAGGCACGCCGCCGGCTCGGGCGCGAGATCGACCCCCCACCTGTTCCCAATCTGCCCGTGGCCATCCAGGTGCCCGTGCGTCTGGGTACCTTGCAGGCCGGCGCCTATCCGGTGTTGGAGGGCATCAGCGGGGCTGACACCGTTGTGGTGGGCAATCTGGCCCAGCTGCGCAGTGGCCTTTCGGTGCAGTCCGCCACGCCGCTGCAGAGCCCGTTCGCCGGCATGCGCCTGCCAGCCCCCAGCCGGACGCAGGCCCGATGAGTCTCTCCGACACCTTCATCCGCCGCCCCGTACTCAGCACGGTGTGCAGCATCCTGATCCTCATGGCCGGTCTGATCAGCCTGCCGCTGCTGCCGATCGAGAACCTGCCCAACATTGCCCCGCCCACGGTGCAGGTGAACGCCAACCTGCCCGGGGCCGACGCGCTCACGGTGGAGAGCGCGGTGACCGGCCCCCTGGAAGAGCAGATCAACGGTGCTCCGGGGATGGACTACATCACCTCGTTCAGCACCAGCCAGGGCACCAGCCAGGTGAATGTGTACTTCAAGGCGGGCACCGATCCGGACATCGACCAGGTGAATGTGCTCAACCGGGTGCAGACCGCCAGCTCCCAGTTGCCGCCCCAGGTGAATGCTCAAGGGGTGACCGTTCAGCAGACGGCCAGCAGTTATCTGCTGGTGTACAACCTCACCTCCACCGAGGGGCAGTTCAACCGGGAATATCTCAACGGCCTGCTGCAGCTCAACCTCTACTACCCCCTCACGAGGGCCGATGGGGTGGGGCAGGTGAACATTTTCGGCGCCAGCAATCCTGCCTTCCGCATCTGGGTGGACCCTCAACGGCTAGCCCGCTTCAACCTCAGCGTTGACGCGGTGGTTGAAGCGCTCAAATCCCAGAACCAGATCGTGATCGCCGGCAGCATCGGCGGGCCGCCCTCCACCCGTGCCAACCGCACCACCTTCCCGATTCTGGTGAATGGAAACCTGGAAACGGTGCAGCAGTTTGAGGATGTGATCCTGGCCAAGGGGCCCGATGGCGGTCTGATCCGCGTGGGCGATGTGGGCCGCGCCGAATATGCCTTCCAGAACTTCAACCAGCAGGCGGTGAATGCCCGCACCGGCTACCCCTGCGTGGGCTTCGGTGTGATCCAGCTGCCCGGCAGCAACGCCATCAGCACCGCCAAGGCCGTGGATGCCGTCCTCACGAACTTCCGCAACACCCTGCCGCCTGGGGTGGTGCTGGAGAAGGTGTTTGACCAGACCGATTTCATCAACGCCTCGATCGAGGGCGCCCTTGATGCCCTGCGGGATGCCGTGGTGCTGGTGCTGCTGATCATCTTTCTCTTTCTGCAGGACTGGAAGGCCACTGCTGTGCCGGCCCTGGCACTACCGATCGCCCTGCTCGGGGCCCTGATCTTCGTGAAGGTGTTCGGGTTTTCGATCAACGAACTCACCCTCCTGGGCATCATCCTGGCCACCGGTCTGGTGGTGGACGACGCGATCGTGGTGGTGGAGGCGGTGTCAGCCCGGATCGAGGCGGGTGACCGCCCGTTCAGGGCGGCCTCCAACGCCATGAAGGAACTCACCGGCGCGATCCTGGCCACGGCCCTGGTGCTGCTGGCGGTGTTCGTGCCGGTGACGTTCTTCCCCGGGGCCACCGGCGTGATCTACCGCCAGTTCGCGCTCACGATCGTGTTCTCGATCCTGGTGTCCACCTTCAATGCCATCACGGGCAAACCGCTGCAGTCGGCCCTGCTGCTGGGCGGCGGCAAGACTGAGCCCCGCGGCCTGCGCTGGACCCTGATCGGCGGCGCCTTCGGTGGGATCTACGGCGCGATGGCCGGCGGCTGGGTGCTCTCCCTTGTCCTCGGCGGCATCGGAGCGCTGGTGGGCACCTTCCTGATGCCGATTTTCACCGCGTTCAATGCCGGTTTTGACCGCCTGGCCAAGGCCTATGGCCGGGCCCTGCAGCAGGTGATCCGGCTGCGCCGGCTGGTGGCCCTGATCCTGCTCGGCGGCATCGTGCTCACCGGCGTGGCCTTCACCGCCATCCCCACCGGTTTCGTGCCCACCGAGGACCAGGGCTACGGCCTGGGCATCATCCAACTGCCGCCCCAGGCCTCGATCGAGGCCACCATGGAGGTGGCCACCAAGGCCCAGGCGATCCTGGCCAAGGAGAAGGAGATCATCTCCGGCGAGATCGTGGGCGGGGCCGGCTTCAACGGCGGCTCGCTCAACCAGGGTCTGTTCTTCTTCGGGCTGCGGCCGATCGATGAACGCAGCGGCAAGGGCCAGTCGGCCCAGGAGATCATCGAGCGACTCAACAAGGAGTTCCACACCATCCCCGGCGCCCTGGTGCTGGCCCAGTCGCCAGCTGCCGTGCCCGGCTTCAGTGCTCAGGGGGGCTTGTCGTTCCAGTTCAACGACCTCAGCAACGGCGGCTACAGCCCCACCGATCTCGCCCAGATGGCGGGCAAGCTGATCGCTTCGGCCCGGGCCACGGGCGATTTCGGCAACCTCTACACCCAGTTCATCAGCGACGCTCCGGTGTGGCGGCTGGAGGTGGACCGTGATCGGATGGCCTCCCTGAACATTGATTTCGGCCAGGCCATGCAGGTGCTCGGCACGATCAACGGTGGCAGCTTTGTGAACCAGACCTACGAGAATCAGCAGTACCGCCAGGTGTACGTGCAGGCCGAAGGCAGCAAGCGGGAGGTGGTGCAGTCGCTGAACAATCTCTATGTGCCCGATCGCAGCGGCAAGCTGATTCCGCTCACCAATGTGGTGAAGGTGCGGCTGGACAGCGCCCCGCCGATCATCAGCCACTTCGATCTTTACCGCACCGTGTTGATCCAGGGCGTTGAGGCCATGGGGCGCAGCAGCGGCCAGGCGATCGACAGCCTGATGGCCACCTTCCGCCGGCTCAATCTCAGCAATATCGGCTCCGACTGGTCGGCCCTCACCCGCTCCGAAGTGCAGGCCGGGGCCCTGGCAGCCCTGGTGTTCGCTCTGGGGATCGTGGTGGTGTATCTGGTGCTCTCGGCCCAATACGGCAGCTACATCGATCCGCTGATCATCCTGATGACAGTGCCCCTGGCCATGCTGGGCGCCCTGGCCCTGCTCGTGCTGCGCGGCCAGGTGAACAACGTGTATGCCCAGGTGGGTCTGGTGACCCTGATCGGGCTGGCGGCCAAGAATGGCATCCTGATCGTGGACCTGGCGAACCAGCGGATGGAGCAGGGCATGGCGGCCACGGAGGCGGCGATCGGTGCGGCCAGCTCGCGCCTGCGGCCGATTCTGATGACGGCAATGGCCGCGCTGGCCGGCTTTTTCCCCCTGCTGGTGGCCAGCGGCGCCGGAGCCCTGAGCCAGCGTTCGCTGGGGGCGGTGATCTTCGGCGGCCTGCTGGTGGCCACGGTGCTGAGCCTGTTCGTGGTGCCCTCCTTCTATGTGCTGATGAAGCAGCTGGAGGCCGCCTGGTTCCCTGCCAGTGCCCAGAACGATCCGCTGGCCCCTGAGCTGCCTCCACCGGCCTGATCCCCGCCATGCCGCTTCCCCATCCACCCGGGTACCGCAGGGGCCGGCAGCGTCGGGTCGACCGCCGGCGCATCCTGCTCAGCGCTGTTCTGGCAGCCAGTGCCGCCAGCCTGTTGCTGGTGCTGGTGCATCGCGCCGCCCGCACGCCGGGGGAGCCTTTGCTCCCGGTGCCCCTGCTCAGGGCGCTGCTGCTGGTGGGAGGGGCGGCCGGCTGTGCCGCCTGGGGCGAGACCATGCGTCAGTTGGCGCTCACCCAGCTCGGGGAGTCCCAGGGACCGGAGGACATCTGACCCTGGCAGTTGGCTTTTGCGCCGCGCGGATCGGTGCTTCGCCGCTTGCGCCCGTGCGTGGTTCCACCCTGCGAGGCGGCCCTTCAGCGCATCCTGGAACGCGGCCATCGTGCAAGGTGGTTGGATCTGATGGGCCGTTGTTCCGGAGCCGTTCCCAGTGTTCCTGACCCTGAGATGACGCTACTCTCGAAGTCCTCCTCCATGGGTCTGGTGAAGGGCCTGGTTTGCCCCCTCGCCCCGGCGCACCGCAGGCCAATCCTCACCCCGCTTCCCTTCTGGAGATCCCCCCTGCGCTTCTGGGCCGGAGGACTCGGTCTGACCGTCCTGCTCGGCTTGGCTGGGGCGGGCTGCCAGCCCCAGCCGCAGGCACCCGCGCAACGGGCCCTGCCCGTGCAGGCCGTTCCTGTGAGCGCGGCCGTGTTCAGCCAGAACGTGGATACGGTGAGCACCCTGGAGGCCATCGACGAGGTGGCGCTGGCGGCCCAGGCCAGCGGCCGGATCGAGCAGTTGCTGGTGCGCCAGGGCGATGGGGTGCGCCAGGGCCAGCGGCTGCTGGTGCTCGACCAGGTGCAGGTGCGCGCTGACGTGGCAGCCCTGCGTGCCCAGACCGAAACCGATCGGATCAACTACGCCCGTTTCGAGCAGCTGGCTCGCGTCGGCGCTGACACGGCCCTGCGCCGCGACCAGGCCCGCCAGCAGTACATTTCCTCCCGCCAGGCTCTGGTGGCCCGCCAGGCGGATCTGCAGTTCCGCGACCTCAAGGCGCCGATCGCCGGGGTGGTGGGCGACATCCAGGTGAAACAGGGCGACGTGCTCCAGGCGGGGGCGCCGTTCACCACGATCATCCGCAACGATCGCCTGCTGGCCCGGGTGGACGTGCCGGCGATCTTTTCCGACCGGGTGCGGCTGGGCCAGACCGTGGTGCTGATGGATCCGGTGAGCAATGCGCCCCTGGCCGAGGGCCAGGTGCGCTCGATCGATCCCGGTGTGGTGGCCTCCAGCCAGTCGCTGCTGGTGAAAGCTGAATTCCCCAATTCCCGCGGTGATCTGCGCACCGGCATGCGCACTCGCACCCGGCTGGTGCTGGACACCCGCCAGCAGCCGGCCGTTCCCTTTGCCGCTGTCACCCAGGTGGCCGGCCAGAGCTTCGTGTTCGTGGTGGGCGGGCTGGAGCAGCTGCGCAGCAACCCCGGCCGCCTGGATGCCGCCCGGTTGGCGGCCCTGCCGGCCGATGGCCGCTTCGCCCTGCAGGTGCCGGTGAAGCTGGGCCCCCTGCAGGACAACCGCTACCCGGTGCTCAGCGGGCTCACGGCGGGCCAGCAGGTGATCACCACCAACCTGCTCAACCTGCGCCATGGCTCGCCGGTGCAGGTGAACTGAGCAGGCCCCGCCATGTCGCCGTCCAACCGTTTCATCGTCCGCCCCGTGCTCACCACGGTGTGCAGCCTGCTGGTGGTGTTCGCCGGGTTGATTGCCCTGCCCCTGCTGCCCATCGAGAGCCTGCCGGACATCGCCCCGCCCACGGTGAACGTGCGCTCCCGCTATGTGGGTGCCGACGCGGTGAGTGTGGAGCAGGGGGTGACGAGTGTGCTCGAGCAGCAGATCAACGGGGTGGAGAACATGGAGTTCATCACCTCCACCAGTGGGGCTGACGGCACCAGCAACATCACGGTGGCCTTCGCCAGCGGCAGCAACCGCGACATCAACCAGGTGAACGTGCAGAACCGGGTGTCGCTGGCCCAGCCCCGGCTGCCGGAGGAGGTGCGCCAGGCGGGCGTGACCGTGAACCAGGCCTCCACCTCGATCCTGCTGGTGGCCAACTTCAGCAGTGAGGACGCCGCCAATCCCTACAGCGTGGAGATGATCAGCGGCCTGCTGGATCAGAACCTCACCGATGCCATCCGCAGGGTTCCGGGGGTGGGCAGCCTCACCTATTTCGGCAACCGGGAACTGGCCTACCGCCTCTGGCTCGACCCGGCCCGGCTCACGGCCAACGGCCTCAGCGCCGACGACGTGGTAACGGCGGTGCGCAGCCAGAACCGGCTGGTGCCGGCGGGCCAGATCGGCGGGGCGCCGGCGCCCCCCGGCCAGCAGTACACCCTCTCGGTGCAGCTGCAGGGGCGGCTCACCAGCATTGCCGACTTCGAAAACCTGATCCTGCGCACCAGTGCCGATGGCGGCCTGCTGCGCCTGCGCGATGTGGGCCGGGTGACCCTCGGCGGTGAGTCGTTCGATGTGGAGGCCAGCGACCTGCGCGGCGTGCCCTCGGTGGGCATGGCCATCTACCAGCTCAGTGGCAGCAATGCCCTGGAGGTGTCGCGCGGGGTGAAGGAGGTGCTGGCCGAGTTCGAGCCGCTGATGCCCGTGGGTATGACCATGGAGCTCATCTACGACAACACCGATTTCATCAATGCCTCGATCGAAGGTGTGAGCAGCGCCCTGCGCGATGCTGTCGTGCTGGTGGTGCTGGTGCTGTTCATCTTTTTGCAGGACTGGAAGGCCACCCTGGTGCCGGCGATCGCCATTCCCGTGGCCTTGGTGGGCACCTTCGCCTTCGTGAAGGCCTTCGGCTTCTCCCTCAACCAGCTCACCCTGTTCGGCCTGGTGCTGGCCACGGGCCTGGTGGTGGATGACGCCATCACCGTGGTGGAGGACACGGCCACTAAGAAGGCCTCGGGCCTCTCGGCTCTCAATGCCGCCCGGGCCACCATGGATGGCCTGTTCGGGGCCGTCATCGCCACCTCCCTGGTGCTGCTGGCCGTGTTCGTGCCGGTGCTGTTCTTCCCCGGTGCCACCGGCACGATCTATCAGCAGTTCGCAGCCACCATCCTGTTCTCGGTGGCTATCTCCACCTTCAACGCCCTCACCTTTTCGCCGATGCTCTCGGCCCTGCTGCTGGCCCGGGATGACGCGCCCCCCAGCCGCCGCACCTATGCCATCGCCGGTGGGTTCATCGGCCTGATCTATGGCCTGCTGCTGGGCGGTAGCGGCGTGGTGCCGGCCCTGTTCGCCCTGGTGGTAGGCGTGGTGGTGGGCTTCGGCCTGTCGCTGCTCACCCGGCTGCCCCTGCGCCTGCCCTTCGCCCTCGGGGCCGTGGCCGTGGCCCTGGTGGCAGTGCCTGGCATCCAGCCCTGGCCCGTGCTGTTGTTCGGTCTGCTCGGGGGGCTGTTCGGCTGGAGCACCCCCTGGATCTTCGCGCTGTTCAACCGCGCCTATGGGCGCGTTCAGGCCACCTATCAGGCCCTGCTCGATGTCAGTCTGAGCCGGCGCCGGCTGGTGCTGGCGGCTCTGGCGGCGGGGGTGGTGCTCACCGGCTTCGCCTTCACCGCCATGCCCACCGGCTTCGTGCCGATCGAGGACCAGGGCTACGCCATCGGCATCGTGCAGCTGGCCGACGGCCAGCCCCTGGGCCAGACCCGGGCCGTGAACGACCGTGTGGCCGAGGTGCTGCGCAGCGAACCTGACATCGTGAGCGCCGCCCTGTTCAGCGGCGCCAGCCTCGAGGGCAGCAGTCCCAACCGGGGCGTCTTCTTCTTCGGCACCAAGCCCTGGGAGGAGCGTCCTGCCGCTGATCAGAGCCTGGGGGCGATCGTGGGCCGCCTGAACGCCAAGCTGGCGCCGATCCAGGAAGCCCGGATCGTGGTGGTGGAACCGCCGGCCATCCCGGGCTATGGCACCGGCGGTGGCTTCGAGTTGCAGCTGCTCGACCAGAGCAGCGGTGCCCTCAGCCTCGGCGACTTCGCGGCGATGGCCAACCAGCTGGTGGGTGAGGCCAACGCCAGCGGCCGCTTCCAGCGGGTGTTCACCCAGTTCTCGCCGGAGGCGCCCCAGCTGCAGGTCAGCGTCGACCGCGACCGACTGGCTGCCCTGAACGTGGATTACGGGGCGGCGATGCGGGCCATCAGCCTGAACATCGGCGGCCTGTTCGTGAATGACACCTTCGATGAGGGCCGGGTGCGGCGGGTGTTCGTGCAGGCCGACGCCAGCAAGCGCGCCAGCCCCGACCAGCTGGCGGCCCTCACGGTCAACGACCGCTCCGGCAGGCCGGTGCCGCTGTCGGAGTTCATCCAGCTGGAGCAGCGCTCCGGGCCGTCGTTGATTCCCCGCTTCAACCTGTTCCGCAGCATCAAGGTGGAGGGCCTGGCCGCTGCCGGTGTGAGCTCCGGTGAGGCGATCAACACGATCCGCGGGCTGTTCGAACAGCTCGACCAGCCGGTGATCGGCACCGACTGGACCGGCATCTCCCGCGAGGAGATCCAGGCCGGCGCCCTGGCGGTGGTGGTGTTCGCCCTGGGAATCGTGGTGGTGTACCTGGTGCTGGCGGCCCAGTACGAGAGCTACACCGATCCGCTGATCATCCTGATGACGGTGCCCACCGCCATGCTCGGGGCCCTGCTGTTCCTTTTCCTGCGCCAGGAGGTGCTCAACATCTATGCCCAGGTGGGGCTGGTGATGCTGATCGGTCTGGCGGCCAAGAACGGCATTCTGATCGTGGATCTGGCCAACCAGCGGCTGGATGAGGGCTGCACGCCCCTGGAGGCCGCCCGGGAGGCGGCCGTCTCCCGCTTTCGGCCGATTCTGATGACGGCCATCTCCTCCCTGTTCGGCTTCCTGCCCCTGGTGCTGGCCAGTGGCGCTGGCGCCCGCAGCCAGGCCTCGCTGGGCACGGTGGTGTTCGGCGGCCTCACCGTGGCCACGGTGCTGTCGCTGCTGGTGGTGCCGGCCTTCTATGTGGTGCTCAAGCAGCTCACGGCCCCTGAGCCTTCGCCTGAGCAGGCGGTCTTCTGACCATGCCTGCCCAGCCTCCCAAGCCATCGGCTCAGGCTCGCTTCCGTGGGCGCAAGATCCTCGAGGTGGGGCTGATCGGTGCGGCCCTCGGGCTGGTGTTGGCACTGCTGCTGCGGCGGATCGTGGCCCGCACCCCGGCCCAGATCTCCGCCACGGCCCTGTTCTGGCTGCTGGTGCTGCTGCCGGGCTTCGGACTTGTGGCCGGCATGGCGATTGAGGCGGTGCGTCAGCTGCAGCTGGCCTGCCCTGAGCCGGAGTACCACCCGCGTCACCAGCACAGTCGAGGACGGGGAGACAAGCCCCCGGGTTGATCGAGAGCCGGTTCAGATCAGGGGATCACAAAATCAGGTGATCACGGTGGGCCGTTCCATGCCCGTGCGCGTCTTGATCTCCGCCAGGCCGTCGATGGCGCTGATCAGATCACCCAGGGCGGCCTGGGGATCCTGGGCCAGGTTGCCGCTTGGGGGCACATAGCTCTCCAGGTACACCCGCAGGGTGGCGCCCTGGGTTCCCGTGCCCGAAAGCCGCAGCACCACCCGGCTGCCGTCGTCGAGCAGCAGGCGCAGGCCCTGGCCGCTGGTTAGGGAGCCGTCCACCGGATCGGTGTAGGCGAAGTCGTCGGCGGTGGCGATGCTGCGGCCGGCGAAGCTCTGGCCCACCAGCGCGGGCTGCATCTCCTTGACGCGGTTGTAGAGCCCATGCGCCGCCTCGCTGGCGATGGCCTCGTAGTCGTGGCGGGAGTAATAGTGACGGCCGAAGCGGCTCCAGTGCTCGGCCATGATCTGGGCCACCGGCTCGCGCCGCTTGGCCAGGATGTTGAGCCAGAACAGCACGGCCCAGAGGCCGTCCTTTTCGCGGATGTGGTCGGAGCCGGTGCCGAAGCTCTCCTCGCCGCAGAGGGTGATGCGGCCGGCATCGAGCAGGTTGCCGAAGAATTTCCAGCCCGTGGGCGTTTCGAAGCAGGGGATGTCCAGTTCCTGGGCCACCACATCGGCGGCGGCGCTGGTGGGCATCGAGCGGGCCACGCCGGCCAGGCCGCCGGCATAGCCGGGAGCCAGGGTGGCGTTGGCGGTGAGCACCGCCAGGCTGTCGCTGGGGTTCACGAAGCAGCGCGTTCCTAAGATCATGTTGCGGTCGCCATCGCCATCGCAGGCGGCGCCGAAGCGGTAGGCGTCGCTGCCCAGCAGCAGCTCGGCCAGCTCATGGGCGTAGGTGAGGTTTGGATCGGGGTGGCCGCCGCCGAAATCCTCCAGGGGGATGCCGTTGCGCACGCTGCCGGCCGGCGCACCCAGCAGCCCCTCCAGGATCCGAGTGGCATAGGGGCCGGTCACGGCGTGCATGGCGTCAAAGGCGATGGGGAAATCACCCCGCAGCAGTTCGTCGATGGCGTCGAAGTCGAACAGCTTCTGCATCAGGGCCACGTAGGCGTCGACGCCGTCGACCACCTCCACGACCATCCCGCCCAGCTGCTGGCTGCTGGGCTGCTCGAGATTCAGCTCGCCGGCATCGTCGAGGATGCGGTAGCCATCCAGCTTTTGGGTGACGGCGTAGATGGCATCGGTGATCGATTCGGGCGTGGGGCCGCCGTTGGCGCCGTTGATCTTGACGCCGAAGTCGCCCTCCGGGCCGCCGGGGTTGTGGCTGGCCGAGAGGATCACCCCGCCGATGGCGCCGTTCTGGCGGATCAGGTTGGAGGCGGCGGGCGTGGAGAGGATGCCGCCGGTGGTGGTGATCAGCCGGGCCACGCCGTGGGCCGCGGCCATGCGGGCGATCACGCCGATGGCGCGGCGGTTGCCGTAGCGGCCGTCACCGCCCACCACCAGCGTGCCGCCGGCCACCCCGGGCAGCACCCGCAGGCTGGCCTCGATGAAGCTCTCCAGGTAGTGGGGCGTCTCGAACTGTTTGCTGCTCTTGCGCAGGCCAGAGGTGCCCGGCTTCTGGTCGCTGAACGGGATGTCCAGACTGACCTGGCAGATGGAGCTGGCTGCAGCCATGGGGCGGGCGCGGAGCGCGCCCAAATTAACCCTGTCGCTTCTGGTCGCCGGTGAGCCCGGCGACGTTACCGGGGATCGCCATCAAGGCTGGGGGCTGGGAGTAGGGTTGAAGATGGTTCGCCGGTTGGCGCCGCCGGCCCCCGGGGTGGCCCCAGGGCTGGCTGGCTGGGGCCGCCGTTGCTGGCAGACCCGCACCAGGTCGAGCCCGACCCGATCCAGCTGGTCACGGCGGTTGAAGCTGTTGCTGGCGGCCACCACGGCCTGTTCCCGGATCTGCCAGAGCACGTCCTTGCAGCTGCCCGGCAGGCGGGGATGGTCGAGCAGGGGGTCGGCCCGGCGACGGGCCTGGTCACAGGGGGCACTGGTGTTCTCCCGGCCGCAGGCGAACACCAGCTGCTGAAGATCCCGCAGCTCCTGCTCGCTGGGGAAGGGCGGCTCCTGCTGTCGAGCCAGGGCCGCTGATGTCTGCAACGTTGCAGCCAGGGCCAGGCTGCCGGCAACGAGCCGCAGGCCCTGGGTTGCGGCTGGGCGACGCGAGCGCGCGGAACGAGCGACCATCGGCAGGGGCTGGTTCGGGGTCGGCTCACCCATCATGGCCAGGGCATGGGGCCGCTGGCGGCAGCCGGGTCACGCCCTGGCGCAACTGGCGTTGGTCATGGCGCCAGCGGCTGGCAATGGCCGGGCCGAGCAGGGGAGCGCCCCCGCAGAGCAGGCGGCGCAGCCAGGGCCGCTCCAGCAGCAGTCGGCCCCGGGCGGTTTCCTCGGCCTGCAGCTGCTGCAGCCGGCTCACCTCAGGCCGGCGCAGGGCCTCGATCCTGGCCAGCACCTGATCCAGTGCCTCTGCCGGTTCCTGCTGCTCCGCCAGCAACAGGGGCAGCAGTTCCTGGGCTGCCACCCAGGCATCGCGCAGCGCCAGGTTGATGCCCTGGGCCCGCACTGGACTGAGGGGATGGGCCGCGTCGCCCAGCAGCAGCAGGCCGGGCTGCCACCAGCGCTGGGCCTGGCCCACCTGCACCTGCAGGGGCGTGGGCCGCCCCAGCCCACCCTCCTGTTCCCCCCACCACGCGGCCAGATCCAGCGGCATCTGTTCGGCCAGCTGGGCGTGCCACCCTTGGCTGCCGCCGTCCGGCTCCCCATCGCGTCGCAACCAGCCCAGCTGCACCGCCCCATCCGCCGTATCGAACAGGCTGACCAGCCCCGCCGGCCCCACCACCGTGGTGAACAGTCCCTGCAGCGGTGATGGGCCGCTCTGGGGCAGGGCAAACCAGAGCAGCTCGAAGGGCTCTCCCTGGGGGCGCAGGGCCAGTCCGGCCTGCTCGCGCAGCTGGGAGCTGCGGCCGTCGGTCGCCACCACCAGCCGGGCGGCCAGGCTGCGGCCATCGGCCAGGCGTACGCCGCTCACCCGCTGCTCCTGCCACTCCAGAGCCTGCACCCGCTGGCCCTGCAGCACGGTGGCACTGGGCAGCGCCGCCACCTGCTGGATCAAGCTGCTGAGCAAAGCCGGCTGGTGGATCAGCCTGCAGCCCTGGCAGCCGGGGCCCTCCAGGGGCTCGGCCAGCCGGAACAGCTCCCGGCCGTCGAACAGGAAGCGCCAGCCCGCCAGGGGCCGCTGGGGGATGGTCGCTGGCAGGGGCAGCAACCCCATGGCTTCCAGGGCGGCGAGGCCATGGGGCATCAGCGCTTCGCCCCGAAACCGCCGCGCCGGCGAGTGGCTGGCTTCAATCAGCACCACCGGCACTCCCTGCCGCCCAAGCAGCAGCGCCAGGCTGGCACCGGCGGGCCCCGCGCCCACCACCACCACCTGACCTGGGCCTGAGGTCGCCAGCGGAGTCATGTCGGGCAGCGGCTCAGCGCCACCGCTCAAAGAAAGGCGTGGTAGCTGGGGTTGCTCTGGCCATCGGGATTCTGCTGCCCCATCAGTTCTGTCTTCTTGGCCAGCAGATAGTCCACCAGTTCCTGCTGCACCTCCAGCAGCTCCCGCGTGCAGCCGCGGAAGGCGGCCCGGTGGCGGATCTCGTCGTGCCGGGTGTGCAGATCCCGCAGCATCAGCTGGATGGCATCCAGGGTGGCCAGTTGCTGGGCGTCAGCGGGCATGGTCACAGCGCAAACAGAGGTGTTGTCCGCATTCTGACCTCAGCTCCCCATGGCGCTTCCAGCTCCGCACTGTTGATGCAGTCGCTCCCGCTTGCGCTGCAGCCGGGCCGTGACCCCCAGTTCAGCCCCTTTCCAGAGCCGGTCCACTTCGGCTCGGAAATGGGCGGCCAGCAGGGGCGAATCAATCACCAGCAGGGTTTCGTCGTTCTTGTGGGCCGCGGACGGGCTCCAGTTGAACGACCCGGTGATCACGCGCCGGTCGTCGAGCACGGCGAACTTGTGGTGCAGCTTGTCCCCTGCAGCCAGCCTGGGGGTGCCCACCCCCTCGATCGGGTTCTGGCGGAGTTGGTTCTCGCGCTGCACCAGGCAGCGGTGATCCGGCAGTTCCATTCCCAGCAGGTCGAGCACCTCGCTGAAATACCGGTTGGAGAAGCCGGGATCCACCAGCAGGCGGATGTCCACGCCCTGGTCGTGCAGGGTGCTCACCCGGTTGCCGAGCTGCTGGGAGGAGAACACGAACAGGGCCAGATCGGCCCGTTTGCGGGTGCCGGCGAGCAGGTCGTCGAGCAGCTGCAGGCCGTGGTGCTGCTCGCGGCTGCGGTGGGGCGCGAACAGCACGCCCACCGGCACATCGCCCACCTTCACCCAGCGGATCGGTTCACTGGTCTTGCCCAGCCCGAAGCGGCTGTCCGCGGCGCCGCCCGGTCCATCCCCCCACATCCGTTCGAACTCCTCGCGGAACAGGCCGGCCAGTTCCGGGCTGCGCAACCGCAGCAGGTGGTTCACATTGCCGCGGGTGCGCGGGTCGTCCGGGTCGCCGTGCACGCAGGAGGATGTGAAGTTGGTGGATCCGGTGATCACCTCGCGGTTGTCAATCACCATGAATTTGTGGTGCATCAGGCCACTGCCGGCACTGCCGTTGGCGGTGTCATCGATTACGGCAACCCCGCCACGGCGCAGCACCACCAGGGCGTCTGCGCCGCCGAGGGCCTGGAGCTGGGCCTGGCGATGGCGCTCGCGGGGAGTGAGATCCGCCGGGTGCTGTTCACTCCAGGGGGTGCTGTACGTGTTTTCCAGCACCACCCGCACCCGAACTCCCTGGCGCTGGCGGGCCACGAGCGCCTCGGCGATGCGCGGCAGGGTGAGCTCCTGCACTGCCACGAGAATCTCCTGGCGGGCATCGGCGATGCCTTGCAGCACGAAGGCTTCGAGGTCGTCGCCCTGGCGCCACTGGCCATCCACCGGGCTGCGGTAGCGGCTGGTGGCGTTGTGGTTGAAGGCCACGCTGATCCCCTCGGGCAGGGGCAGACGGGGCGGGGGCTCACCCAGCAGCTGGGCCTGGGCACTGCAGCCGCACACCAGCAGAGCGAGCAGGGCAAGCCAGCCGGCCCGAGAACTACGACGGGGCATGACCCTGGGGCAACTGCCCTCAGGGTTGCCCCAGGGAGTCAGTGTTCGGCGGGCATCTCGGCGGTTCGCAGCATCAGCACAAACCACAGGGTGCCCAGGCCCACGGCAGTGAGCAGGGCCGCGGGGAGGCCTGCCGAGCGCAGCACCAGGGGCACCGCCACGGGGAAAGCGATGGCCCCGGCCAGGGGGGTGAAGGCCACCACCATCCGTTTCAACTGGAGGTTGGCCATCCGTTCAGAACCACTCGCTCACAGCCTTGTCAGCCGGATTGCTGTTGTCTTCCGGGGTGGTGCGCCGGAACTCAAGGGTGATGTTGCGCTTCTGCACGCCATCGGCGGCCACCGCCTCGATCGGGTAGAGCTGCTGGCCATCGCGGAAGGGCACCTGCACCCGGAAGGTGCCGTCGGCCGAGAGGGGCACGTCCTCGCCGCCGATGCTCAGGCGAGCCGAGGGGTCGGTGGCGCCGTACACGATCAGCTCGGCATCGGCCACCAGCCAGAAGGAGCGCTGCCGCGGGGCCACGCCGCCGATGCCGGAATCCCTGCCACTGGCCCAGATGCCAGCACCGGAGGCGTTGAATTCGCTGGTGTCGAGGCCGGCGGCCTCCAGTTCGTGGAAGGCCTCGGAGCCGCGGCTGATGCGTCGCCACTGGCTGGTGGCGCTCTGGTAGAGGCGCTCGTGCAGACCGGTGTCGGCCGGTTCGATTGGCGCGGGGGCCGGCAGGGGAACCGCGGTGGGGGTCTCCAGGGAGAAGGGCACGAACTGGTCGAGGATCTGCTCGCTGGGATGGAGGGCCGGCACGCGGGCCACCGAGGAGAATGCCAGGGAGATCCAGCCGCCACCGTTGGTGCGGTAGCCGAGCTCCACCCGGTAGTCCCTGTCGCTGAGGGGAACGGGCAAATACCACTCGGTGGAGTGGCTGTCCACGATCACTTCCTGGAGGGTGTGGGGGTGGGCGGAACCGCCGGGCAGGCCCGTCACGTCCGCGACACGCAGGGCCAGCTGGCTGGCACCGGAGGCCTGGGCCTGCTCTCGGTCGGTCTCCGACACCTCCCAGAACACGTAGGCCCACTGGGGATCGCGGGGCAGAAACACCACGCTGGTTTCCGCCATCGGCCGGGGGGCCGGCGTCATCTCGGCCTCGATCGCCTTGAGGCTGGGTTCGTGGGTGTCCTGGCGCTCCTCGATCGCCGCCACCAGTTCATCCTTGGATTTGCGGCTGTACAGCGCCACGCCCAGATCGCTGGCGACCTGGCGCAACTGCCTCAGTGTCAACCTGGCCAACGAGCTGAAGGAAGGGCTCACAGCGAAAGATTTGGTTTGGGATCAGTGTGATTGACTCTCCCACCGGTTGCCGAGGTTGGTGCGAGGGAGTCAGCATCCACTGACCGGTTGTGTCCAGTCGCTGGGTCACAAAAAAGGCGACCCATGGGTCGCCTGGATTGCGATGTGAGGCCCCAGGGTGCGGGGATGGGTGCCCTGGGGCTGAGGCGATGGCGACCTCAGCGGCCGATGCTGCGGTACGGCACCTTGGCCAGGTAATCGATGTCGGCGCTGCCGGAGGCGCCGCTGACCCGCATCGCCGGCATGCTGCGCACGATCGAGAGGTAGTCCTCGGGGAAGCCGCCACGGCGCTGGCGGGAGCGCTCTGGGAAGGCCTTGGCGGTGCCTGTGTACACCACCTGGGGGAAGCCCAGGATGCCCCGGTAGTAGGCGTCGTAGCGGGGGCTGGTGATGTTGAAGGGGGTTTCGCCCAGATCGCGGCTGCCCACCACCCGGTTGCGGTGGTAAGGCACGGTGTCGTAACCGAAAGCCTCCAGATATTCCTGGGAATCGAGGATGTCATCCACCATCCCCTTCAAGCCGCGGGTCATCAGCACAGCCGACCAGGCGATCTCCTCGGACTTGCCGTGGGTCTTGCGGCCCAGCAGCTTCTCCACTAGGTGGCGGGCCACCTTGTAGTTGTTGTTGAGGTTGTAGAAGCTGCGGGTGAAGGTGTCGGAGAGACACAGGGAGCGGATGAAGTCGCGCACGGTGATCTGGCCGTCGCGCAGCTGCGACTCCAGGGTGCGATCCCGGTCCACCTTGAAGGCATGGAAGAAGATCTGGCGGTAGGCCGCCTCGATCACGAAGTTCTGGTCTTCGCGATCCATGGCCTTCTCCATGGAAACGGCCTTGGGGTCCTCATCCGAACCCACGCGCAGGGAATCAACCCGGGAGTTCTGGGTGGTGGGCGCGTACTTCAGGAGGGGCAGGGCCACGCGAATTCAGCATCCGTCGCCGTGGATCGTAGAAGTGTTCCCAGGTCCCCACTGCCCCCTCCCCGGCCAGGGCTCACAGTCCGTAACGTTCGTCACAGCGCCAGGGTGGCCTTCACCAGCCCAGGGGCGAGAGGGCCTGGCCGCTGGCCGTGCTGCTGGCAATCCCGGGCCCGCCAGCTGGGGGTGTGTCGAGCACTCGGGTCTCGATGCAGAAGGAGGCCGTGTTGGAGAGCCCCTCCACGGTGCTGGTGCGCAGGCGCACGTTCGGTCCGGCGAAGCTGAAGCGCTCCAGGCTGTTCATCGTCTCGTAGCTGGTGGTGAGCAGCAGCCCGTCGCGCTCATCCATGGCGAAGCGGCCGGCCACCGGCGCCGTTTCTGCGTAGCCGCGGTCGCGCAGCAGCAGCCCCTGGCGGCCGCGCTCGTCGCTGGGGATCAGGGCGAACACGCTCTCCCCCTCATGGGCTTCGCCGGCCTTGTCCCAGGCCATCGAGGCATTCCAGGTCACCCGGCAGCCCCCTACCAGATCGGCCGGGTTCTGGCCGTGCAGCTCGGCGATCGCCACCAGGCGCGGGTCGTGGGCCTGGAGCTCCACCACCTCGATCCAGGAGTCGCCGGCCTCGGCACGGCGGTGCAGCAGGTGATGGCTGCTGCGCTGGGAGCGCCAGCGGCCGCAGCTCAACCGAAAGAAACTGAGGGCGTCTGCGATCGGCTGGGTGCGGTCTGGGGATTCGCTGGCGGGGCTCACAGCGGCGGGGCAGCTGGGGACATGATCGCAAGGTGCCGCGCGCCCTGGAATGGCCCTTGGGGTGATGGCGGCCCTGGCCGGGGCCCTGAGCTCGACCCTGGCCAGCGGCCTGTGGCGGCGCCTGCCTACCTCCCTGGGTGCGGCGGAGCTCAACCTGCTCAAGAACCTGCTGGCCCTGGGGCTGCTGCTACCGCTGCTGCCATGGTTGGGCCAGCCCCTGGCGCCGCGGCAGGCGTTGCTGCTGCTGGCCAGTGGCGTGCTGGGCATCGCTGCTGGCGACAGTTTTTATTTCGCCGCCTTGCGCCGCCTCGGCACCCGCCGCACGCTCACGCTGGAGGCCGGCGGACCTGTGCTCACCAGCGCCGCCGGGATGGTGCTGCTGCTGGAGGTGCCCAGCCCCCGCCAGTGGGTCGGCGTGGCCCTGGTGTGCCTGTCCCTGCTGCTGGTGGCTGGCCAGTCGCCCCCAGGCGATCGCCGTGGCCGGCTGCAGCGGCAGCAGGGGCTGGGGTTGGGGCTGGGACTGCTGGCCCTGGCGTGCGGCAGCGCCGGCGCGCTGCTGGCCAGGGCGGCGCTGCGGGCCACACTCTTGCCCCCGCTGCAGGCGGCGGCCCTGCGCCTGGCCGGGGCGGTGCTGGTGATGCTGCCGCTGCTGCCAGGTCTTGGCATGCTCCTGCGTCGCCGCTGGGGCCCAAGGCCCGCCCAGGTTCGCTGGCTGCTGCTGCTTGCCGCCACCCTGCTGGGCACGGTGGCCGGGATCGCCCTGCAGCAGCTGGCCCTCGCCCGGCTGCCGGTGGGGCTGGCGGTGTCCCTGCTCTCCACCTCGCCGGTGATGGCGGTGCTGCTGGCGGGGGCGGAAGGAGACCGGCCTGGCTGGCGGGGCTGGGCGGCGGCCCTACTGGTGCTGGCCGGGATGGCGCTGCTGTTGCTCCAGCCGGCTGTCAGCCTGGGATCGGGCCCAGTGGATCAGCTGCTCCAGGTTGAGGGCCAGGGGGCTGCAGCCGGCCTCGCTGGCGATCTGCTCAAGCTGCTGGCCCAGGCCGATCAACTGCTGGCGGAAGGCGTCGCGGAAGCCTGGATCGCCGCTCACGGCCGGCTGGTGATCGAGCCAGTGCTCCAGCTGCTGGGCTGAAGGGAGGGTTCCCCTGCTGCGGCCAGCCATGGTCTGAAAGCTGCGCAGGCCATGGGCCAGCAGGCGCAGGTGGTGGCGCTCCCGATGGGGGAGCAGGGTGCTGTCGAGCAACTCCGCCTCGGACAGGCTGAGGGGGCTGGTGTCTTCAGGTGGGCCCATCGGCCGGGCGCAGGCGGAAGCCGCAGGAGTGGCCCTGCTCCAGGCGCCAGTGCACCCGCTCCACCTGGCAGTCGGGGAAGGTGGAGCGGATCAGTTGCAATTCCTGGTCGCACACGCAGGGGAAGCGCTCGGCAATCCGCATCACGGAGCAGTGGAACTCACTGAACAACCAAGCCTTGCCGTCGGGGTCCTGTGTGCATTCCGCCACATAGCCCTCCCGGCGACGCAGGTCCACCAACTGCTCCAACCGGTTCTGCAGACTGCCGGCGCCGATCTGCTGGCGGTAGGTCTGGGCCTTCTGCAGGGCCTGCTGGGCCATCAGCTGTTGCACCGTGCCCGGCGAGAGCGTGTCGGCCATCGACTCGAGCAGTCCGAGCGCAAACTGTTGGCCGCCATCGGGAAACTGGGAGCGTCCCTCCGCGGTGAGGTGCCAGCGGTTGGTGGGGCGACCGGGCCCCTCCGGTGCGGGACTGGAGGCCACCACGCCCTCCTCCTCCAGCCCACGCAGATGGCGGCGCATGATCTGCACCGATACGCCGAGGCGCTCCGCGAGCTGGGCTGCGGTGGTTTCGCCGAGCCGCAGGAGCAGGGCAAGAGCCGACTCTCGGGTGGAGCTACTAGAGCCGGGCGCGTCGAGCTGGCCTACTGAAGGCGCCATGGCTGTCAAGGCTCCAAGACCAATAGGCTCGGGCGACGTCCTCTGGAGTGGCCGTGAAGATGGGGGTGGGGGAGGAGTCATGGCCCTGGCCAGGCCATCACACGATGCCACGCATGCGCGTTGATTGGGGGGCGGTTCCTCGGTCCGGGCTGCACAATGGCTGGGACCCACAGGCGTCGGCGTCCTGCCCTAGGCTGCCAATTAGGAAACAATAGTGTTTCCTAACCTGCTGTCAGGTTTCGATTCCGCTCAGCCTTCCCGCCCGTTCCCTCCGCTCAGTTCTCGCCACTTAGTTTCGTCAACTGATTCACTCACTAGGTCCAGGCTTTTCACTTGATCTCTGCAGCGTTCGATTCGGCTGCCGCCTTGAATCGTCGCCGACAAGAGATCGGGTCCGCCCCGGCACCCGGCGAATCGGTCCGATCTTCTAGGTGACCTTATGAGCGATGGTCCGGGTGATGGTCGAGTCCAGCGCAACCCATTCGCCGCCATGTCTGATTCTCCCGCCAGCTCCGCAGCCGCTGCCGACAGCCTGGAGGTGATCCGCAAGTTTGCCGAGACCTACGCCCAGCGCACCGGCACTTACTTCTGCAGCGATCCCGGCGTCACGGCCGTGGTGCTGGAGGGGTTGGCCCGTCATAAGGATGAGCTGGGGGGTGCGCTTTGTCCCTGCCGCCACTACGAAGACAAAGAGGCGGAGGTGTCCCAGGCCTTCTGGAATTGCCCCTGTGTGCCCATGCGTGAGCGCAAGGAGTGCCACTGCATGTTGTTCCTCACCGAGGACAACCCGTTTCGCGGTGAGCATCAGACCATTTCGATGGATGCGATCAAGGCCGCTACGGCCGGCAACTGAATTGTTCTCTGCCGACAGGCAACACCTTCAACCATGACCAGTACCGCCACCGTTGGAGATCTGGTTTCGCAGCCGTACAAGTATGGCTTCGTCACCGACATCGAAACCGAGAAGATCGCCAAGGGCCTCAGTGAGGACGTGGTGCGGCTGATCTCTGCCAAGAAGGAAGAACCGGCTTTCCTGCTCAACTTCCGACTGCGGGCCTTCCGCCAATGGCAGCAGATGGAGGAGCCCGACTGGGCGGCCCTGGGTTATCCGGTGATCGACTACCAGGACATCGTCTATTACGCCGCTCCCAAGCTGCAGCAGAAAAAGACCAGTCTCGATGAGGTTGATCCCAAGCTGCTGGAAACCTTCGACAAACTCGGTATCCCCCTGAGTGAGCAGAAGCGTCTGTCGAATGTGGCTGTGGATGCGGTGTTCGACAGCGTCTCAATCGCCACCACTTTCAGGGAGCAACTGGCTGAGCATGGCGTGATCTTCTGCTCAATCAGTGAGGCGGTGAAGGAGTATCCCGATCTGATTGAGAGTTATCTGGGTACCGTGGTTCCCAGTAACGACAATTACTTTGCTGCCCTCAACTCGGCCGTGTTCAGCGACGGCTCGTTTGTGTTCATTCCCAAGGGTGTGGCATGCCCGATGGAATTGTCCACCTACTTCCGCATCAACTCCGGCGACACGGGCCAGTTCGAGCGCACCTTGATCGTGGCTGAGGAAGGAGCTTTGGTGAGCTATCTGGAGGGCTGCACGGCGCCGATGTTTGACACCAACCAGCTGCACGCCGCGGTGGTGGAGCTGGTGGCCCTCGATGATGCCTCGATCAAATACTCCACCGTACAGAATTGGTACGCCGGCGATGAGAATGGCGTGGGTGGTATCTACAACTTCGTGACCAAGCGCGGCCAGTGCCGCGGCGAGCGCAGCAAGATCAGCTGGACCCAGGTGGAAACGGGCTCGGCGATCACCTGGAAGTACCCCAGTTGTGTGCTCCAGGGCGCCGATTCGGTCGGGGAGTTCTATTCGGTGGCTCTCACCAACAACAGACAGCAGGCCGACACCGGCACCAAGATGGTGCATGTGGGTCCGCGCACCCGCTCCACGATCGTGAGTAAGGGCATCAGTGCCGGCCACTCCAGCAATAGCTACCGCGGGCTGGTGCGGATCGGCCCCAAGGCTGTGGGGGCTCGCAATTACAGCCAGTGCGATTCGATGTTGATCGGTGATCAGGCCGCCGCCAACACCTATCCCTACATCCGCTGTCAGCAGCCGGATGCGGCGATCGAGCACGAGGCCAGCACCTGCCGCATCTCCGCAGACCAGCTCTTCTATCTCCAGAGCCGTGGCATCGGCTTTGAGGAGGCGGTCTCGATGATGGTGAGCGGCTTCTGCCGCGACGTGTTCAACCAGCTGCCGATGGAGTTTGCGGCCGAGGCCGACAAGCTCTTGGCCCTCAAGCTCGAGGGCTCGGTGGGCTGAGCTTCCTCCGCAGGCGGCTTCGAGCCCCGAACCCTGAACCGTTCCGGTTTCCCATTCACCTCCGCTTTCTTCTTTCCTCTTCCCCGCCGTGATTCGCCCCGACGCCCCGGTCTTGCTTGACATTCGCGACCTGCAGGCCGCGGTGGAGGATCAGCCGATCCTCAAGGGGGTGAACCTCACAATCCGTGCTGGCGAGATCCACGCGGTGATGGGCCGCAATGGCAGCGGCAAGAGCACGCTCTCCAAGGTGCTCGCCGGCCATCCCGCCTACACCGTCACCGCTGGCAGTGTGCTCTACAAGGGGGAGAACCTGCTGGAGCTAGACCCCGAACAGCGGGCCCGCATCGGCCTGTTTCTCGGGTTCCAGTATCCGGTGGAGATCCCGGGGGTGAGCAACCTCGAATTCCTGCGCGTGGCCACCAATGCCCGCCGGGCAGGGCGCGGCGAGGAGGAGCTCGACACCTTCGCCTTCGAAGATCTGGTGCGGGAGCGGCTGGCGGTGGTGCAGATGGACCCCGCGTTCCTGGAGCGCTCGGTGAACGAGGGCTTCAGCGGCGGTGAGAAGAAGCGCAACGAGATCCTGCAGATGGCGCTGCTGGAGCCGCTGGTGGCGATTCTCGATGAAACCGATTCCGGCCTCGATATCGATGCCCTGCGCATCGTGGCCAGCGGTGTGAACCAGCTGGCCAGCCCGGATAACGCAACCCTGCTGATCACCCACTATCAGCGGCTGCTCGATCTGATCACCCCCGACTACGTGCATGTGATGGCGGCAGGCCGCATCCTGCGCAGCGGCGGCAAGGAGCTGGCCCTGGAGCTGGAGCGCACCGGCTACGACTGGGTGGACGAGGAGCTGGCCCGGCTCGGCGAAGAGCGCCAGCCCGTGGAGGTGGGCTGATGCTGGCCGCTGCCGCTGCTCCCCCCGTGGCTGAGGCCACCGCCTGGCTGGCATCCCTGGCCTGCGCGCCCCTGCCCAGCCGCCGCCAGGAGGACTGGCGCTTCACCGATCTGGCCGCGCTCACGGCGATCGCACCCCACCCCATTGCCGTTGCCGATCCGCTGGCTGGGGTTGAGCTGCCGGCTGGGGTGGAGCGCCTCAGCCCTGCCGCCGCCCAGCCCTGGCTGGGCCAGGCCCTGGCGGCCACCGGCAGCAGCGACCACTGGCCGGTGCGGCTCAATGCCGCCGCCTGTGCGGAACAGGACGCTGCGCTGGTGGCCCTGCGGGTGAGCGGCGACGCCGGATCCCTGGAATTGCCCCTGGATGCCGGCCACGCCGGCGGCCTGGCCGCCTTCCGGCTGCTGCTGGTGCTGGAGGCCGGCGCCAGTGCGGAGCTGCTGCTGCGGCCGAGCTCCCGCGGCAGCAATGCCCTCAGCCTGGTGAGTGAGGTGATCCTCGAGCCTGGAGCCGAACTCAAGCTGGGCAGCCTGGCCCTCGGTGCCCCCGGCAGCTGCCTGTTTCAGCACACGGCCGTGCTGCAGGCCGCCGGTAGCCGGCTGGAGCACACGTCTGTGAGCGGAGGCTGGGCCCTGGCTCGCCAGGAGCCGCGCATCCTGCAGCAGCAGGGGGCGGCCTGCACGCGCCTGCGTGCCCTGCAGGTGTGCCGCGATCGCCAGCTCGCCGACACCCACAGCTGGGTGAGCTTCGACGGGCCCGAAGGGGAGCTCGACCAGCTGCACAAGGCCGTGGCCGACGACCAGGCCCGCAGCGTGTTCAACGGGGCCGTGCGGGTGCCCCGCGCCGCCCAGCGCACCAACGCCGCCCAGCTCAGCCGCAGCCTGTTGCTCTCCGACCGCGCCCGGATCGATACCAAGCCGGAGCTGGAGATCGTGGCCGACGACGTGAAGTGCGCCCATGGCGCCACCGTGAGCCGGCTGCAGAGCGAGGAGCTCTTCTACCTGCAGAGCCGCGGCATCGCCGCCGACCAGGCGGCCCAGCTGCTGCAGCGGGCCTTCTGCGCGGAGGTGCTGCGCGAGCTGCCCGCGGCTGCCGCCGCTCACCAGCCCCTGCTCGCCCTGTTGGGGGAGGCCTGATCGCCATGACCGCGACCCCTGCCCTGGATCCCAGCCTCATCGCCACTGCCAGCGCCACCGCCGTATCCCTGAACCAGCAGCCGGCTGGGGCCGAGGATCTCGCCTCCCTAACCCGGCCCGACTTCCCCCTGCTGGCCCAGACGGCCTGCCTGGGCCAGCCGCTGATCTACCTGGATCACGCCGCTACCAGCCAAAAGCCGCGCCAGGTGCTGGCGGCGCTGCAGCACTACTACGACCACGACAACGCCAACGTGCACCGCGGCGCCCACCAGCTGAGCGCCCGCGCCACCGAGGGATTCGAGGGAGCCCGGGCCAAGGCGGCGGCGTTCGTGGGGGCGGCCAGCCCGCGGGAGATCGTGTTCACCCGCAATGCCAGCGAGGCGATCAATCTGGTGGCCCGCAGCTGGGGTGAAGTCAACCTGCACCAAGGCGAAGAGGTGCTGCTCACGGTGATGGAGCATCACTCCAACCTGGTGCCGTGGCAGCTGCTGGCCCAGCGCACGGGCTGTGTGCTGCGCCATGTGGGTCTCACCGACAGCGGTGAGCTGGATCTGGAGGATCTGCGCAGCAAGCTCAACGAGCGCACCAAATTGGTGAGCCTGGTGCAGGTGAGCAACACCCTCGGAGCGCTCAACCCGATCGAGCAGGTGGTGCCCCTGGCCCACGCCGCCGGTGCCCTGGTGCTCGTGGATGCCTGCCAGAGCTTGCCCCACCTGCCTGTGAACGTGGCTGAGCTGGGCTGCGATTTCCTGGTGGGCAGCTCCCACAAGCTCTGCGGCCCCACCGGCATGGGCTTCCTCTGGGCCCGGGAGGCCCTGCTGGAGGCGATGCCGCCCTTTCTGGGTGGTGGCGAGATGATTCAAGACGTGTATCTCGACCACAGCAGCTGGGCCGAGCTGCCCCACAAATTTGAGGCGGGCACGCCGGCTATCGGTGAGGCGATCGGCATGGGCGCCGCCCTCGACTACCTCACCCACCTGGGACTCGATCGCATCCACGCCTGGGAGCAGGTGCTCACCCGTCAGCTGTTTGATCGCCTGCGGGCGATCGAAGGCGTGCGAATCCTGGGTCCCACGCCTGAGCAGCAGCCTGATCGCGGCGCCCTGGCGGCTTTCACGGTGGATGGGTTGCATGCCAATGACATTGCTGCCCTGCTGGATTCAGCCGGCATTTGCATCCGCAGCGGCCATCACTGCACCCAGCCCCTGCACCGCCTCTACGGCATCCCAGGCTCAGCCCGCTCCAGCCTCAGCTTCACTACCACCCCTGAGGAGATCGACCGCTTCGCAGGCGAGCTGGAGGGCACCATCCAGTTCCTGCGCGAGCACAGCTGAGCGATCGTCAGGCGGGCGTGAGCACTGCCATCGCCTCGGCGTTGTGGCTGCCCTGCCAGGCCCAGTGCCAGCGCCAGCCGCAGGCCTGGGCGGTGGCAGCGATCGCGTCGCGGTCGGCGGGGATGTCGAAACTGCTGAGGTGGCTGATCACGTGCTCCTGCTGCTCAGGCGTGAGCGGCTGCCAGCCTGCTCGGATCCGCTTGACGTAACGCGCGATGTAAGCCATGCGGCTCTCCCCGGGCTCGCGGAACACATCCACCCAGAGGAACAGGCCATCGGGGCTGATGCGCCGCCGGGCCTCCTGCAGAAAGCGGGCCTTGCCGCCGTCGTCGAGGTGGTGAATGGCGAAGGCCGAATGGAGGATGTCGGTGCTCTGCGCCGCCGACTCCTGGGCCCAGGCCAGCAGATCGCCCTCCTGCCAGCGGGTTGGGTAGGGCACCGCGCCAAGGGCCGCCTGGGCCAGGGGTAACACCATTGGTGCCAGGTCGAGACCGGTGTAGGAGCCCAGCGGCAGGCGCTGCAGCAGCGGTGCCAACAGGGCCAGATCCCCGCAGCCCAGATCCAACATGGCCGGGGCAGGGGCATTGCCGCTGCGGGCGGCCAGCCAGCGCTCGAGGGCGGCGGCGGTGGCGGCGGCAACGGCCCGATGCTCCATCAGGTCGTGCTCCACGATCGCCCGGTAGGAGCTCCACTGCCGATCGAAGAAATCCATCACCTTGGCGCCCACCACCCCATCCTGCAGGACCATGCCGTGATGCCCTGGCATGCCTATCCGCCGGTGACATCTGCTGCCCCGTTGCTGTTTCTGGTGGTGCTCGGTGGCCGGGCGCCCGGCTGCCACATCGAGCTGCACGACGTGCGCTTCGTGGCCGGCGCCACGATCGATGAGGCCATCCCGGCGCTGCGGCGCCAGTGGTTCGGGAGGCGTGAGGGCCTGCACCTGGATGCCTTCATGGCGGTGCGGGCGATTGATGGCTGGGCGGTGAGCCTGGGGCTCGAGCCCGCCGCGCCCGGGGGCGAGCGGCTGTGGTTCGTGAACCTGGGCGCCTACCGCCCCGATTCCCTCGCTGAGCTGCACCACTTCGGCCTGGTGGTGGCCCGCTCACCCCAGGCTGCCAAGGCCTCGGCTAAGCGCCAGTGGCTGCGCGGCGCCCTGCAGCCCCACAAGGACGACCTGGCCGCCGTGGACGACTGCCTGGCGATCGAGCAGCTGGAGCTGCTGGGCGGCGAGCGCTGGCATGTGCGGCTGGAGCCCCATCCCGAGGCCCTGAGCCAGAGCCAGGTGCCGGATTGGTTCGGGTACAGGCGCATTGACCGGGGTGCGGCATGAGCGGCCGGCAGCGGTTTGCGGCCCTCCTGGGCCTGAATGGCCTGCTGCTGCGCTGCGCTCCGCCAGGGATGATCAGGGCGGTCGCGGCGCCCACTTCCCAGCCATGAACACTTCCCAGCCATGAACACGTCCCAGCCATGAACATCGACGGCAAGCCCTGGCGAACGATCTGGCTGGAGCCGGACGGGACCCAGGGGAGGCACACGGTGGGTGTGATCGACCAGACACTCCTGCCGCATCACTTCATCACCAGGACTTTGGTGAGCTGCGACGAGGCCGCCGAGGCGATCCGCTCCATGGTGGTGCGGGGTGCTCCGCTCATCGGCGTCACCGGCGCCTACGGGCTGATGCTGGCGCTCCAGGCCGACCCCAGCGACGCGGCCCTGGCGGCGGCCTTCGAGCAGCTCAACGCCACCCGGCCCACGGCGATCAACCTGCGTTGGGCCCTGGAGCGGGTGCGGGCAAAGGTGCAGTCCCTGCCGCCGCAGCAGCGGGCCGAAGCGGCCAGGGTGGAGGCGGGGGCTATCGCCGACGAAGACGTGGCCATGTGCGAGGCGATCGGTGAGCACGGCCTGCAGCTCCTGCAGCAGCTGGCTGAGGCAAGGCCGCCTGCGCGCCAGGGGGAGCCGCTGAACGTGCTCACCCACTGCAACGCCGGCTGGGTCGCCACGGTGGACTGGGGTACGGCCCTGGCGCCGATCTACAAGGCCCACCGCGCTGGCCTCAAGGTCCACGTGTGGGTGGATGAGACCCGGCCGCGCAACCAGGGCGCTTCACTCACCGCCTGGGAACTGGGCCGCGAGGGGGTGCCCCACACGGTGATCGTGGACAACGCCGGCGGCCACCTGATGCAGCACGGCCAGGTGGATGCGGTGATCGTGGGCACGGACCGCACCACCCGCACGGGTGATGTGTGCAACAAGATCGGCACCTACCTCAAGGCCCTGGCCGCCCGCGACAACGGCGTGCCCTTCTACGTGGCCCTGCCCGCCTCCACGATCGACTGGACGGTGCGCGACGGCGTGGCGGAGATCCCGATCGAGGCCCGCAGCGCCGACGAGGTGACCCACATCCAGGGGCGGTTGGTGGGAGGCCGTGGCGCCGATGGGGCGATCACCAGCGTGCAACTCACCCCCGATGGCAGCGCTGGCTTCAACCCGGCCTTTGATGTCACTCCCGCCCGGCTGGTCACGGCCCTGATCACCGAGCGGGGCGTGGCGGCCGCCAGCGAGGAGGGGCTGCGCAGCCTCTACGGGGATACGGTCTGAAGCCCCTTCACCTTGGCTTCCCGCAGGGCACGGATCCGGTCCTCCAGGGGAGGGTGGCTGGCCAGCAGGCCGAGCAGCTGGGGCGGGGCGCTGATCTTGAGGTTGTCGAAGGCGGGTCCGTCGCGGCGGTCGCTGAGCTGCATGGCACCGCCCAGCCGCTCCAGGGCTCCCACCATGGCGTCGGGGCCCACCAGGGCGGCGGCGCCGGCATCGGCCCGGTATTCGCGATGGCGTGAGAACCAGGCGGTGATCAGGGAGCCGCCGAGGCCGAGCAACACCTCCAGCGGCTGCACCAGCACCAGCGAGGGGGCGCGCACGCGGCCCTGCTCGTCGGTGCTGCGGGGCATGGCCATCCACAACAGCCGCACGAAGAACAGCACGAAGGCGTTCACCACCCCCTGCAGCAGGCTCATGGTCACCATGTCGCCGTTGCCCACGTGGCTGAGCTCATGGCCGAGCACGGCCTCCAGTTCAGCAGGGGGCATGCCGCGCAGGATGCCGGTGGATACGGCCACCAGGGCGCGATCCGGGGAGGGGCCGGTGGCGAAGGCATTGAATTCCGGGGCGGCGTAGATGCCCACATCAGGCATGGGCAACCCCGCCTTCTGGGCCAGGCCGGCCACGGTCTGCACCAGCCAGCGGGCTTCCGGTCCGCTGTTTTCATCCACCAGCTGCACGCCCATGCCGTTGATCGCCGACTCGCGCGACATCTGCAGCGCGATCCAGGAGCCCACGGCCCCCCAGAAGAAGCTGCCGATCAGCAGGGGGGTGAAGGGCAGATCGGGCGGCAGCAGGCCGATGGCGGTGGCCAGGCCGAGCAGCACGGCGATGGTGGCCACCACCGCCAGATTGGTGAGCAGAAACAGACTGGTGCGCAGGGGCATGGTGCAACGCGCCAAGGGCTATGGGCATTGCTAGCAGCGGCATGGCCGTCCGTCAGGTGGCCTGGAGCTGCCCCGTCACCTCTGGATCGCCTTCCAGAGCCACCACAGGGCGATTGCGACGATCACCCAGGGCAGCAGGGAGCGGAACAGCAGCAGCGCCGCCAGCACCACTGCGGCGGAAACGGCGCTGCGCTTGGTGAGGGCCTTGGCCTCGTCGGTCATGTAGCGCCAGCGGGGCAGCAGGGCCATGGAAGGGTCGGGTCGCGTGGCCTGAGTCTGCCTGTGCTGCATGGCGCGGCCAGCGGGGGGTGGCAGAGTTGCGTGCCCCGCCGGCCCGAGGCCCTGTGTCGTCGTCCTCCGAGCCCCCGCCACCGGCCGCTGCTGAGCAGCACCTGCGCCAGCAGCTGGTGGCGGCGGCACGGCGTCTCGGTGCATCCGGCCTGAACCAGGGCACCGCGGGCAATCTCTCGGTCCGCTGGGGTGAGGGCCTGCTGATCACCCCCTCCTCCCTGCCCAGCGAGGCGATGGAGCCCGAGGATCTGCTGGCGATCGACTGCGACGGCCATCCCCTGGCGCAGGCCGCTCCCGGCCGCAGCCCCTCCTCCGAGTGGCGGCTCCATGCCGACGTGCTGCGCAGCAGGCCGGAGGTGGCGGCCGTGGTGCACAGCCACTCGATCCATGCCACGGCCCTGGCCTGCCATGGCCGCGATATTCCGCCTTTCCATTACATGGTGGTGCAGGCCGGCGGCCCGGACATCCGCTGCGCCGGCTATGCCACCTTCGGCAGCCAGGAGCTCTCTGACCTCACCCTGGCCGCCCTCCAGGATCGCCAGGCCTGCCTGCTGGCCCACCACGGCCAGGTGACCGTGGGTGCTTCCCTGGCGCAGGCCCTGGCGCTGGCGGTGGAGGTGGAAACCCTGGCCCATATGTATCTGCAGGCCCTGCAGCTGGGCGAGCCGCCCCTGCTCAGCCTCACTGAGATGGAACGGGTGGCCGCCCAGATGCAGCTGCGCCGGTACGGGGCCCTGGCTGCTGGTCCAGCCACAGGCGCAGGCGCGGTGGGGTGAGCCGGCGCAGCCAGTGCTCCAGCAGCGGCACTAGAGGGCGATCGATCACCGGCGCCAGCCCCAGACCGTCGTAGAGCCCAACAGTGATCAGACCCAGCGGGATGGAGCCGCACAGGATTTCGGAGAGCCAGTGGGCGCCGCTCATCAGCCGCGGCAATGTGAACAGCATGGTGCCGGCGGCGGTCGCCCAGCGGGCCCGGGGCTGCAGGAAGCGCCAGCCATAGAGCGTGGGCGTGAAGAGCACCAGGCCGTGGTCGCCAGGGAAGCTGCCGCGGGAGGCGTCCTTGCTGCGGATCTAGGTCACCAGCTGGCTGAGGCGCTGGCTGCCCTCCACCTGCAGGGTTGGACTGGCGCGCGGCAAATCGAGGAATTCATGGATCAGCCCCTGGGCCAGAAGCCCCAGCACGGCCCCGATCAGTGCCCGCACCCACAGTTGGCTCCAGCCGCCTGGCCGGCTGGAGAGCCCTGACCAGATAAACACCGCTGTCATGCCCAGGGCGACCACCAGGTCGAACAGCCGGTTGTTGCTCACCGCCCAGAGACCATCCCAGAGGGGGTTGAGTCCCAGGCTGGAATTGCTGAACGTGAAGAACCACTGGTCGAGCTGATCCCAGAGTGGCGGGATCGGACCTCCCAGCCAGGAGGCGAACAGGAGCAGGCCCTGGGCCAGGCGGCACCAGCCCTTCAGACGCCTGCCGGTCGGTCCGGGAATGCGGGTGGATATTCCCATCGCAGCTGGTGATTCCGTTAAGAAATCATTAGGGCACAGGCGCTCCTCTGCTGCTGCTCCCCTGCCGGGCGAGGGCCAGGCCGAACAGAAGCGAGGCCAGGGTGAGTCCCAGGGCCAGGGCGGTCCACAGCGGCAGGCCCATGCCCTTGAGGGCGATCGGCGCGAAGGCCGTGACGAGGCCGCCGCCGAGAAAGGGTTCGAACACCAGTTGCTTGAACGAAAACGCCTCCAGCGCTCCGCTGCGGCCGTAGGGGTCGGCCATGCGCAGGAGCAGCAGTCCGGTGGCTGTCACCCCCGTGCCCTGGCCGAAGTCGGCGATGGCTCGCTCGAACCAGGTGTCGGCGAACAGGCGGGGCGCCAGCCAGAGGAAGGCGGCCAGGTTCCAGGCCAGGCCCACCACCGCCAGCACCACCAGTGGCAGCCAGGCCTCCGCCAGCAGGCTGAGGTTGAGGCTGGCCATGGCAGCCGTGATCAGCAGGTCCATCGCCAGCGAGCCGATGCTCTGCTGCTGCTCCACCGCGGCCAGCTTGGGTTGCCCCTGCCACTGGAGCAGCTGCTGCACCAGCAGCCCGCCCACCATCGCCAACGGGAACAGGGGCACCGCTTCCAGCAGGCGGGCCGCTCCCTCGCCGCCCAGCCAGCCAGCCAGCAGCACCAGGGCGTGCTTGAGCAGCACCCCCAGCCCCACCGCCCCGCCGATCAGGGCCAGGTTGAGGGTGAGTGAGTCGAGGGTGGGGGAGGGCTGGGCCGGACGCCGCCGCCGATCCTCCGTCTCTTCCCTGCGCCGGGCCTCCAGGGCCGCCATGGCATCGGGATCGCCGGCGGCCAGCAGCCACTGCCGGCGGCGGCCGATCACCACCAGGCTGCTGCCGATCAGCACTGCTGCCAGTACCCCCACCGTGGCCATCGCCAGCCCCAGGGCCTCACCGCTGGCCAGCCCCAGGCTGCGGAACGTGGGCCCCATGCCCGCAGCCGTGCCATGGCCCCCCTCGAAGCCCACCTCGATCAGGCAGGCCATCAGCGGGTTCACCCCCAGCAGGGGCTGCAGCACCAGCAGCACCACCAGACCGCCCACCAGGTACTGGCCGAAGCCCAGCACCATGCCGAAGGCCGTCTGGCTGGCGGCCCGCTGCCAGATCACGGAGCGGCTGGGCAGGGTCTGGCCCAGGAACAGGGTGGCGAAGACCACGCTGATCAGCGCCCCTGGGATCTGGTTCCAGATCGTGTACACCTGCTCGGGAAAAATCCGCAGCGGGCTGAACGGGCCGATCAGCAGTCCCAGGGCGCCGGCGATCAGGGCCTCCGGCAGCCCCAGCCTGCGCAGCCAGCCCACCCGGTTGCGCAGGCTGGCGGCCAGCAGCAGCAGCAGGCTGAGGGCCACGAAGGCGATCAGCACGTCAAACACCTTCATGGCCGATTGCCGGGGGTGGCGGTCAGCTGCCCGTGCGGGCGAGCAGCAGGGCCAGTGTGATCCAGAGGACCGTAAATCCGAGGCACACCCCGCCCCACACCGGCAGGCCCCAGGTCTGCACCGCCAGGGGCGCGGCCACCGTCACCACCCCTCCGGCCAGCACCGGCTGCAGCAGCAGCTGTTTCACCGAGAAGGCGGGCAGGGCGCCACTGCGGTTGTCCGGATCGGCCATCCCCAGCAGCAGCAGCCCGCTCGCGGCTACCCCCGTGGCCTGGCCGAACTCGATCACGGCCCGCTCAAACCAGTCGATCGGCAGGATCCGCCGCGCCAGCACCAGCACCACCAGCAGGTTCCAACCCAGTCCGGCCACTGTGAGCACACTCAGGGGCAGCCAGCTGCGCGCCAGCTGGGGCAGATCCAGCCCGGCCATCGCCGCCGCGATCAGCAGGTCGGTGGCAATGCCGCCGATGCGCTCCTGCTGGCTGGCCTGCACCAGGGCGGTGCGGCCGCTGCGCTCCAGGGCCAGCCGCACCAGCAACGAGCCCGCCAGGGCCAGGGGGTACACCGGCAGGGCATCGATCACCGTGCGCCAGGTGCCCTGCAGGGGCTCGGCGGCCCATTCCAGCGCCGCCAGCAGCCCCACGCCCACGGCCACGGCGACTCCCACCAGCCCCAGGTTCACCAGCCAGGTCCCCGGGCCGGCAGGCAGCTGCCCGTCCTGAGGCTCCGGCAGCGGGCAGCTGGGCTGGTGGGCCAGTGGCGCTTCGGCCACTGCTTCCGCGACCACCGGCAGGTGCACCATCAGCCAGCCGCGGCGCTGGGCCAGCACCACCAGCGCCCCCCCCAGCAGGGTGGAGCTGAGCAGCCCCACGGTGGCCATCGCCAGGCCCAGGTCGGCCCCCTCGCTGAACCCCAGGTCGGCATAGATCGGCCCCAGCACCGCCGCACTGCCATGGCCCCCCTCGAAGCCCACCTCGATCAGGCAGGCCATCAGCGGATTCACCCCCAGCCAGGGCCCCAGCACCAGCAGCACCGCCAGGGCGCCCACCAGGTACTGGCCAAAGCCCAGGGTGAGGCCCAGCAGGGTCTGGGCGGCTGCCGGTCGCCAGAGCTGGCCGATCGCCGGCAGGGGGCGACCCAGCAGCAGCGTGCCGAACACCAGGGTGAGCAGCACCGTGGGCAGCCGCGCCCACAGCGCCTCGATCGGGGCCGGCATCACCGGCCAGGGCCCGTAGGGTCCGAGCAGCAGGCCCAGCAACCCCGCCAGCACCGCCGCCGGCAGCCCCAGCCGCTGCAGCCCCAGCGCCGGGCCGATCGCCCGCCCGATCGCCACCAGCAGCCCCAGCACGGCGAAGGCCGCGGCGATCAGCGCCAGGGCGGAGAGCGCGGTCATGGCGGCGCCAGCTGGAAGTGGCGGCGGAAGAAGGCCTCGCTGGCCTCCAGCACCCGCACCTGCACGCCGCCATCCCGGAAGCCGTGGCCCTCGCCGGCGAAGCGGTGCACTTCCACCGGGATGGCCCGGGCCGCCAGGGCGGCCGCCATGCGCTCGGTCTGCTCCGGCGGCACCACCGTGTCGTCCAGGCCCTGGAAGAAGATCACCGGGGCGGAGATCCGCTGGGCGTGGGCCAGCGGTGAGCGGGCTTCGTAGCGCTTGGCCGCCTCCGGCCAGGGGCCGATCAGGCCGTCGAGATAGCGGGCCTCGAAGCGGTGGTCGTGCTGGGCCAGGGCGGCCGGATCACTCACCGCATAACGGCAGGCGGCCGCCTGGAACGTGGCGGTGAAGCAGAGGGCGGCCAGGGCCGTGAAGCCGCCGGCGCTGCCGCCCTCGATCGCCACCCGCTCCGGGCTGGCGCGGCCCGCCGCCACCAGGGCCTCGGCGGCGGCGGCGCAGTCGGCTACGTCGGCCACGCCCCACAGGCCCTGCAGCCGCTCCCGGTAGGCCCGGCCGAAGCCGGTGGAGCCGCCGTAGTTCACGTCCACCACCCCCCAGCCACGGCTGGTCCAGAACTGGATCCCCAGCTGCAGCCCGCGCCGGGCCATGCCGGTGGGGCCGCTGTGGCCCTTCACCAGCAGCGGACTCTCAGGATTGGCGCCCCCCCGCGGCGGGTAGTACCAGGCATGGGTGGGGGCGCCGCCGTGGCCGGCAAACCAGAGCGGCTCCGGTTCGCTGATCGCCGCCTCCGGCAGGGGCAGGGCGCTCACCGGCGCGTGCTGCCAGCGGCCGCTGGCCAGCTCCAGCTGCAGCAGGCCGGACAGGCTGGTGGGGGAGCTGGCCACGCAGGCCAGGTTGCCGTCGGCCGCACTCAGGTAGGCCAGGTCGTCGAACGGCTGGGCGATGGGCCGCCAGGCCGCCGCCGTGCCCAGCAGCGCCGGATCGAGGCTCACCTCCCCCAGCTGCCAGGCCCCCTGGCGGCAGGCGGCCGCCACCAGCCGCTCGCCGTCCCAGGCGGTGGTGCGCATGCCATACACCCACTGGGGCAGGGCGAATTCCGCCTCCAGCGGCAGCAGGGTTTGCCACTGGCCGCTGGCCGTGTCCAGCCGGCGCAGGTTCCACCAGCCGCTGCTGTCGTCGGCCACCACCAGCGCCTCGGGGCCGATCCAGAGGGGCTGGAACAGCGACACGGCCTGGTCGCCAGCGCCGGCCAGGCAGCGGCCGTGGCGGAGGGCTCCGCCCTCGTCCAGCTCCGCCAGCCACAGCTCGCTGCGCTCCCAGGGCATGTGGGGCTGCTGCCAGGCGATCCAGGCCAGCCGCCGGCCGTCGGGGCTGAGGGCCGCGTAGCCGCAGAAGTCGGCCGGTTGGTGCAGCAGCTGCGGCTCGCCGCCGGCCAGGGGCACGGCCACCAGCTGGTCGCGCCCGCCGGCCTCCATCACGCCGATCCAGCGCTGGCGCGGGACGTCGATCAGCCCATCGGCGAACCCCCGCTCCTCGGCGGGGTCCACCGGGGTGGTGAGCCGGCGGGGGGTGCCGGACTGGTGTGGATCGAGGGCCCAGAGGCAGCGGTCACCGTCGTGGACGAACACCACCCAGCCGCCGCCGCAGCAGGTGCTGCCGCCGCCGTAGGCATGCACCCGGCTGCGCAGGTTCCAGGGGGCCGGGGTGAGTTCGCTGGGGGTGGCCTCGGGCTGCCCGGCCGGGCGGCGCAGCAGGGTGGTGCGGCCCCCTTCGGCGGGCCGCTGCTCCAGCCAGTGCAGCCAGCCATCGGCGAAGCAGGTTTCCTTCAGGCTCGGGGTGCGCCCCACCACCAGCTCCGCCGGCAGGGGAACTGCCAACCCGTCGTCCACAGGTCCGCCTTAAACTTGCATCAACGTAGAGAGGACTGCCCCTTGGCCCGCAGCTTCGCCCAGATGGCACGCACGGCGGAGCAGTCCAGCCGGCAAGTGCAGGTGCCCAAGCAGGGCGGTGGCGAGCCTGCTCTCGCCATCCACACCCTGGGCCATAGCGCGCTGCGCACCCCGGCCAGGCGGATCAGCAAGGTGGATGAATCGGTGCGGGACTTGGCCCGCGACATGCTGCGCGCGATGTATGCCGCCAACGGCATCGGCCTGGCAGCTCCCCAGGTGGGCGTGCACAAGCAGCTGCTGGTGATCGACCTCGATCCGGAGAACGCGGCGGCGCCGCCGCTGGTGCTGATCAACCCCGAGATCCGCTCCTTCGGGCCTGGCCTCGACACCTATGAGGAGGGCTGCCTCAGCATCCCCGGGGTATACCTCAATGTGGTGCGTCCCACCACGGTGGAGGTGGGCTACCGCGACGAGCTGGGCCGGCCCCAGCGGCTCAGGACCGATGGCCTGCTGGCCCGCTGCATCCAGCACGAGATGGACCACCTCAGCGGCGTGCTGTTCGTGGATCGCGTCACCGATGAGCTCAGCCTCAACGCCGAGCTCCAGGACCACGGCTTTGCCCGTGGTGATGTCCAGTCGATCCGCTGAGGCCTGCTGCACATGCCGATGAAACCGCTGGCAGGGCTGTTCCTGGCCCTCGCCTGTCTGCTGGGCATCGCCGCCACAGGGTCGGTGTTTGAGCTGGCCTACGGCGAGCCTGATCTGGGGGTGGGCCCTACCCGCTGGATCCTGGGCCTGAGCCTGCCCGGCACCGTGGCTGCCCTGCTGGTGGCGATCCGCATCAACAAGCCGGTCTGAGCGGGCCGGTCGACCAGTGCCTAGTGCCGACGCTTGCCTGAGTGTCCAGTTTCACCCTGGCCTGGCCCCGAACCCCTGCATACGATTGGCGCCATCCCGGACTTCGCCGCCATGGCCCTCTTCCCCCTGCAGCGCGCTGCCCTGGCGGTCAGCGGCACGATCGCGGGCCTGGGGGCCATTTGGACTGGGCCCGTCGCTGCCGGTTCCCTGTTCCAGATCGCCGAGCTCAACCAGCAAAATTTTGTGCTGGTGTCCGCCCCGATCGGCGATGGCACCCGGGCCCAGCTGAACATCTACGAGCAGCTCAACAACCGCCGCCCCTGCTACGCAACCCAGGGCAGCCAGCCCGCCCAGGTGAATCCGCTGCTCACCACGTTTGATTTCACCGGCATCTGTGGCCGCTTCCTCGACGCCAATGGCTACTCCGTGCGGGTGGGTGGCACCGACCTGGCTCCCACCTACCGGTTGAGTGTGATCCGCCGTGCCGACGACAACGTGTTGCTGGCCGTTCCCACCACCCCGGGAGCGGGGCCCGAGATGGTGGTGGCCCGCACCCAGGGGGCAGGCGACGGGTTCCTGCAGCTGGTGCTGGAGCCGGGCTGGGAGCTCAAGCGCCGCGCCTACAACGGCCGCAATCTCGGCCACGTGTATCTGTATCGGGCCGACTGGCCCGCTGGCGGCGAGGCCGTGGCTTCACCCGTCCTGCCCAGCCTGCCCGAGCTGCCTGGCAATGGTCTGCCGGTGCAGTCCTTCGGCAGTGGGTCGTGAGGGGTGGGGCAAGGTCAGTTGCTAGGGTGAGCAACTCATTGACTGCACCTTCCGCTTCATGACCCAGGTCACCGTCGGCGAAAACGAAGGCATCGAGTCGGCCCTGCGTCGCTTCAAGCGTCAGGTGTCCAAGGCCGGCATCTTTGCCGACCTCAAGCGTCTCCGCCACCACGAGACCCCCACCGAGAAGTACAAGCGCAAGGCCCAGCAGCGCCGCCGCCGCCGCTGAGCACGCTGCACCAGTCTGGCCCTAAGCGCCGTGCTGCAGGGCCGGTCCTGGCCATGCCCTCCCTTGTGGAGCCAGCCTTCAGCTCTGCTGGTTCTGCTGATCCATGCAGCGAAAGAGCAGGGCTTCAGCAATGGCGTCCGCGGTGATCTGCCGTTCGCCGCTGAGGTCGCAGATGGTGCGGGCCACCCGCAGCAGCTGTTCGCCGCCGCGAGCGCTGATCCGGTGTTGGGCCAGGGCCAGTTGCCACAGCCGCAGTGCTTCCCGATCCGGCTGGGCCAGTTCCCTCAGGGCCGCCACGGGGAGCCGGGCATTGCCCACGCCGCCGGGATTCCGCCGGGCCATCCGTCTGTGGGCCCTGGCCACACGCTGGGCCACGACGGCGCTGGCCTCAGGCGCTGCTCCCGTCTTGCTCGCCAGTCGCCCCGCCTCACCGCCCGCCTTCACATAGGGCGCCGCGAGCTCCCCGGCCTCGGCCCGGCGCATCACCACCTGCAGGTCGATGCGGTCGAGCAGCGGGCCAGACAGGCGCCCCCAGTAGCGCCGCCGCTCTGCCTCGGTGCAGCTGCAGGGGCGGCCCGGATCGCCATACCAGCCGCAGCGGCAGGGATTGGAGGCGGCCACCAGGGTGATCGCGCAGGGGAAGCGCAGGCGCTGGCGGGCCCGCTGCAGGCGGATCTCGCCCTCTTCGAGGGGTTGGCGCAGCAGGTCGAGCACCCCAGGACGGAATTCGGCCAGTTCATCGAGGAACAGCACCCCGTGGTGGGCCAGAGCTAGCTCCCCCGGCCGCGGACTGGCGCCGCCGCCGATCAGGGCGGCGCCCGTGCAGCTGTGGTGCGGGGCGCGGAAGGGGCGCTGCAGCAGCAGCTGGCCCGCTGCCGGCAGCAGGCCCGCCACCGAGTGAATGCGGGTGAGCTCCAGGGCCCCCCTGCGCTCCAGGGGCGGCAGCAGCGAAGCCAGCCGGCGAGCCAGCATGGTTTTGCCGCTGCCGGGCGGACCCACCAGCAGCAGGTGGTGACCGCCGGCCGCGGCAATCTCCAGGGCGCGGCGGCCCAGCATCTGTCCCTGGATGTCGGCAAGATCGCAGCCGGCGCTCTCTCCAGGGGCCTGGGCAGGGGTGGGCGGCGCCACTGCCGGCCAGTCGTCGCCTTCGCCTGCCAGTCGTCCCAGCAGATCCCTGAGGCTGTTGGCAGGCCAGAGGGCCAGCCCGTCCACCAGCGCTGCCTCGGGGCCATTGGCGGCCGGCAGCAGCAGGGCCCGGGCACCGCAGGCGCGGGCCTGGAGCGCGATCGAGAGCATCCCCCGGATCGGCCGCAGGGTGCCATCCAGCCCCAGCTCACCGGCGCTCCACACCCCCGCCAGCCGGGCCGGCTCCAGCTGGCCGCTGGCCAGCAGCAGGCCCAGGGCCACCGGCAGATCGAAACCCGGTCCCTCCTTGCGCAGGTCGGCCGGGGCCAGGTTCACCACCACCCGCCCCTGGGGCACCCGGCAGCCGCTGTGGCGCAGGGCTGAGCGCACCCGTTCACGCGCCTCCAGCACGGCCGCATCGGCCAGCCCCACCAGGGTGAGCGCCGGCAGGCCAGGCCCCAGGTCCACCTCCACCGTCACGGGCTGGGCCTCCAGCCCCTGGAGGGCCGCCGTGGTGCACCGTGCCAACATCGCCTGGGGAGAGCACGCGGCTCAGTCACTGCTCAGCAAGTGCCACCTCCTGTCCCATCCGCTGTCTGGATCCGTCGCCATGGCCCCTGCAGACGACTCCACCGGCGACACGACGCACGCCTCCGGGCAGGACACGATCTTCGGCCGCATCCTGCGCGGTGAGATCCCCTGCGACCAGGTGTATGCCGACGACCTCTGCCTGGCCTTCCGCGACGTGGCCCCCCAGGCGCCGGTGCACGTGCTGGTGATTCCCCGCGAGCCGATCGCCCGGCTGGATGAGGCGGGCGAGGAGCATGCCGCCCTGCTCGGCCACCTGCTGCTGGTGGCGGCCCTGGTGGCCCGCCAGGAGGGCCTGCAGGGCTTTCGCACCGTGATCAACAGCGGCGTGGAGGCCGGCCAGACCGTGTTCCACCTGCATGTGCACGTGATGGGTGGCCGATCGCTCGCCTGGCCGCCGGGTTGAGCGGCAAGAATGGCCGCTTGTCGAGCCGTTCCATGAACCCGCTCAAGGCCTTCCGCAGCCAGCTGGGCAAGCTGCAGCGCCTGGCCCAGCCCTATTTCCTGCCCGTTGAGGACACCCAGCCCTGGCAGTTCCTGCTGCTGGTGGTGGCCCTGGTGGCCGTGGTGGTGGGGGTGACCCTGCTGCTGCTCACCGGCGCGGTGGCCCTCAGCGGTGCCCTCATCCCCGACCTGCGCAGCCGTTTCCTGCCCGGGGTGCCCGAGCAGGTGGCTGCCCTCTGGGCCGGGCCGGGCGGGCCGGTGATCACGGTGCTGATGGTGGCCGGCCTGAGCTGCTTCGGCGTGATGCGCGCCAAGTTGCGCCAGGGTCGCTGGCTGCCCTGGGTGTTGCTGGGGGTGATCCTGTTGCTGATCCTGGTGATCAACGGCATCAACGTGGGCATCAGCTTCATCGCCCGAAATGTGGATAACTCCCTGGTGGCCTACGACCAGGACGGCTTCTGGAAGATCGTGGCGATCTACGCCTTCTGCCTGATGCTGGCGTTGCCGATCCGGGCGTTGCAGAGCTATCTGATTCCCCGGCTCGGCCTGCTATGGCGCGAATGGCTCAGCGGCAGACTGCTGAATCGCTATCTCAGCAATCGGGCTTACTACGTTCTCAATCCGAACGATGAAACGGCCGAGGAAATTGATAACCCCGACCAGCGGATCTCCCAGGACACGGCCAGTTTTACTACCACCAGCCTGAGCGTAACGGTGGAGATCCTCTCTGCCCTGCTCACCTTCTTCAGTTTCATCATTGTACTCTGGAGCATCAGCTCCACGCTGGCGCTCTGGCTGCTGATCTATTCCGTTGTCGGAACGGCGGTGATTGTGTTCGCAAGCCGCAAGTTGGTGGCCTTGAATTATCAACAACTCAAGCTGGAGGCCGATTTTCGCTATGGCCTGGTGCACATCCGTGACAACGCCGAATCGATCGCCTTCTATCGCGGAGAGCAGCAGGAGTCCCGCGAGGCCGAGCGCCGCCTGGATGGGGCGATCACGAACTACAACCGCCTGATCATCTGGGAGGCGCTGATCAGTGTGATCCAACGCTCCTATGACTACTTCTCGCGCTTCCTGCCCTGGCTGGTGATCGCACCGATCTACTTCGCTAAAGCAGTGGATTTCGGGGTGTTTGGCCAGGCCAGCATCGCCTTCTCCCAGGTGTTGTTCTCGGTGAGCTACATCGTGAACAATATTGACCGCCTGGCGGCCTTCTCCGCGGCCATCAGCCGCCTGGAGGGCTTCCAGGGCAAGGTGGAGGAGATCGGCGGCGAGGCCGCAGCCCAGCTGGCGCGAGAGCAGGCCGGGGTGAGCTCCGGCGCAGACGCCATCGTGGTGAGCCACGTGGATCTGATGCCGCCCCGCACCCAGCGCCTGCTGATCCGCGACCTCAGCCTCAGCATCGACCGTAGTCAGCGCCTGCTGGTTGTAGGCCCCTCGGGCTGCGGCAAGACCTCCTTCCTGCGCATGGTGAGTGGTCTCTGGCCGCCGGCCGCCGGCCAGGTGCAGCGCCCGGGGGCCGGCGAGCTGCTGTTCATCCCCCAGAAGCCTTACATGCTGCTCGGCAGCCTGCGCGAGCAACTGGCCTACCCCCTCCCCCCCGACCGCTTCAGCGACGACCAGCTGCGCCATGTGCTCCAGCAGGTGCGCCTGCCCGATCTGGTGCAGCGCTACCCGGACCTGGACATCAAGCAGGACTGGCCGCGGCTGCTCTCCCTCGGTGAACAGCAGCGGCTGGCCTTTGCCCGGCTGCTGCTCAATGGCCCGCGCTTCGTGGTGCTCGACGAAGCCACCAGTGCCCTGGATGTGAGCACTGAGCGCCACCTCTACGACCTGCTCAGCGAACGGGAGATCGCCTTTGTGAGCGTCGGTCACCGCCCCACGCTCACCGCCTTCCACGACACCGTGCTGGAACTGGATGGCATAGGCGGCTGGCGGCTGCTGCCGGCCGCTGGCTATGCCTTTGGCCAGGAGTCCTGACCAGCCCAGCTTTCGCCTCACGCGTTGATGTCCGCCGCTTCCTGTCCCGCATCCCTTCTGTTCTGAACCATGGCTGCCCCCTCTTCCACTGAATCCGCCGGTCCCACCAACGACGCCAGTGCCAGTCCGGCGACCACCAGTGCCACCACCCCGGATGTGCCGGCCTTCGGCTGGAGCGCCTATGCGGAGCGGGTGAATGGCCGCTTCGCGATGGTGGGCTTCGTGGCGGTGCTGCTGGTGGAGGCGATCAGCGGCGACACTTTTCTGCGCTGGGCGGGCCTGCTGCCCTGAGCTCAGGGAAGGTTGAGCAGGTCCAGCTGCCAGAGGCCGTTGCGGCTCACCTCCACGGCCAGCTGGCGGCCATCGGCCCGCAGCTGAACCCGTCTCGGCACCCCGGCCGGCTCCAGCGGCAGGGGCTGGAGCAGACCCTGGGAGCGGCGGTAGAGCAGAAGTTCCGTGCGACCGCCCAGCTGGCGCACCAGCGCCAGCCGTTCTCCCCGCTCATCCACGCTCACGCTGATCGGCTGGGCATCGGCCCGGTTCAGCCCCGGCAGGGGGCGCAGCAGTCCCTGCTCCAGATCCAGCAGCTGCACCTGCTCGCGGCCGCCACGGCCGCTGATCAGGGCCAGCCAGCGGCCAGCCAGTGCCGGTTCGCGGCCACTGCCGTTCTGCTCCAGCCGGCTGTTGATCGGCAGCAGGGGCGGGGCCTGGGGGTCCATGCAGCCCGCCAGGGACAGCACCGTGGGTAGGAGCAGCAGCAGGTGTGGCCGCCGCAGCATCCGCCGCCCAGGGGTGCTCATCGCTCCGCGCTCATGGGCCCAGGCCTCCGCCCAGCAGGCTGCGGCCGGCAGGCTGATCCGGCTCCAGCACGCCATCCAGGGCGAAGACCTGGACCTGGCGCTGGCCGTCCCGCAGCACCTCCACCGCCAGCCGCTGACCGTCGGGGGCCAGGCTTAGCCGCTGCGCCTCCCCTCCGCCAACCAGGGGCAGGCGCCAGAACCTGCCGCTCAGCCGGTCATCCACCACCACCCGCCGCTGGCTGCCCTGCTGCACCAGCCCCGCCAGGTAGCGGCCGTTCCAGCTCAGGGCTGGGGAGCCATGGGGGGTGTGGCCCCGCCAGTGGCGCAGTGGCAACTGGCGGCCGCTGTCCTGCTCCTGCAGGATCATCCGCAGCCTGCCGTCCTGCTCGATCAGGGAAGCCAGCAGGCGGCCATCCCCGCTGAGGGCGGGGTCACTGCGGTTGGCCGCTGCCAGGCCGGCGGAGGGGGCGGCCCGCCGGTTGCCCAGCCCCAGGGCGTCGCAGCTGCCAAGCATCAGCGCCAGCGCGGGTACCGCAACTGACACCAACAGTCCCTGGGGCGTGGCGATCGGACGGCTCAGTCGTCGAATCGGGAGGTGTTGTCACGGCCCCGGGAAGGGGCTGGGTCGGGACCGGCCGGTGGCCGAATGGGGGTGAAGTCGGCGTCGCTCACGCTGTCCGTGCGGGCGCTCTCACTGCGGGGATTGGCCGGCCCTTGGACCCGGCTGGTGCGGATCGGCGAGCCCTTGGGAATGCCGGGACGGCCGCCATCGCTCGGGGCTTGGCTGCTCTGGCCCCCGAGGGGGCGGCGGCTGGAGCGTGGCATGGCCTCACTGCTGGCCGTGGGCCGGCTGCCGCGGCGAACCTCCGGCTGACCATCGCGGCGTCGGGCGCCGAATTCAGGGGTGTCGGGGCTGGGGCCGGCGGAATAGCGCCGCTGGCTGGCAGGGGGCTCCTCCCTCTCGCTGGATGGGCCATCCCAGTCGGTACCGCGGCGGCTGGCGGCTCGCTCTGGGATTGCGGCCCGGCTGCTGCGGCTGGGACGGTAGAAGGCATCAGCGTCCTCGCCGTCGTCAGGCCGAGAGGGAATGCGCCTGCGCACCGGCTGGGGTTCATCGAAGCGCTCCCGCTCGGGTTCATCCCAGCTGCGGCCGCCCATGCGCGGGCGGAAGGGGCCTGGTGGCGCCGGCAGGGGCTCGTCGTCGTCGAAGTAGGAGGAGCGCCGGGCCTGTTCGGTGGTCACCCCGCGCAGCCGAACGCTCTCGTAGGCGAAGAACACGGTGGTGCCGGCCAGCAGAAACTGGCCGAACTGCAGGATCGGGTCCAGCCGCCATCCCTGGAAGAACAGGATGCCGCCGCAGAGCAAGCCCACGGCGGCGAAGAACACGTCGTAATCGCGGGCGAGCGCGGGCTTGAAGCTGCGCATGAAGTAGAGCAGCGCGCCGCCCACGGCCAGCACGATGCCCACGATGCTGGCCCAGTTCAGGCTGGCATTAACCACTACCCATCACCCTCGGTGCATGGCCCCACTCTAGGGGCGCTGCGCCTCAGAGCTTGCGATCGAGCCGGTCGTTTTGGCTGATCAGTACCAGGGCCACGGCGATGGGGACCACCACGATCACCGCTCCCCACACGAGGCTGCTGAGAAAGTTGGCGAGGGAAGGGGTCATGGCGCGGCCGCTGCTGGGCGTCACGGATGTGGGCGGATCTTAGGCAGACGCGTTGGCTGCCTACGCTGGTGGGCCCCACTGCTTAGAGCTTTGTGACGGCGCTGCCCGCCTCGCCGCTGGCCTGGACCCACCTGCTGCTTGGCCTGGCCCTGGCGGCCTGGACCCTGCTGTTCCTGTTCCGCATCGTGCTCACCTGGTACCCCCAGGTGGATCTCAGCAAGGGGGTGATGCGCCTGGTGGGGGCCCCAACCGAGCCCCTGCTTGCTGCCACCCGCCGGCTGATTCAACCGATCGGCGGCGTGGACGTGACCCCGGTGGTGTGGGTTGGGCTGATCAGTCTGGTGCGGGAGCTGCTGGTGGGCCAGCAGGGCCTGGTGACCCAATTGATGCAGCGCTCCACCTCGATCGGCTAGGCGCGCGGAAGCATCTCCTGCTCCACGAATTTGGTGTGCACGTCGCCGGCCTGGAACTCGGGCCGCTCCAGCAGCTGCAGGTGGAACTCGATTGTGGTGGGAATGCCCGTCACGGCGCACTCGGAGAGGGCCCGGTGCAGGCGCTTGAGAGCGTGCTCCCGGTCCACGCCCCACACGATCAGCTTGCCGATCAGGGAGTCGTAGAAGGGGGGGATCTCGTAGCCCGTGTACACGTGGCTGTCGAAACGAACCCCCGGGCCGCCCGGCGGCAGCCAGCCGGTGATCCGGCCGGGGGCCGGCCGGAAGTTCTGGCGCGGGTCCTCGGCGTTGATCCGCACTTCAATGGCGTGGCCGCACAGTTTCACCTGGTCCTGGCGCAGGGAGATCGGCTCGCCGCCGGCGATGCGCAACTGCTCGGCGATCAGGTCCACCCCCGTCACCATCTCCGTCACCGGGTGCTCCACCTGGATGCGGGTGTTCATCTCCATGAAATAGAAGGCGCCGCTGCGGTCCACCAGGAACTCCACCGTGCCGGCGCCCTCGTAGCCGATGGTGCGGGCCGCGGCCACGGCGGCATCGCCCATCTGGCGGCGCAGGTCGGCGTTGATGGCCACGCTGGGGGCCTCCTCTAGCAGTTTCTGGTGGCGGCGCTGGATCGAGCAGTCGCGCTCACCCAGGTGGATCACGTTGCCGTGGCGGTCGGCCAGCACCTGCACCTCCACGTGGCGGGGCCGGTCGATGAATTTCTCCATGTAGAGCCCTGGGTTGCCGAACGCCGCCTCCGCCTCGCCCTGGGCCGCCTTGAACAGGCTCTCCAACTGGTCGCCGCCGGGCACCAGGCGCATGCCACGGCCTCCGCCGCCGGCCGTGGCCTTGATCATCACGGGGTAGCCCATGTCATCAGCCAGGCGCCGGGCCTCCTCCACCGTGGCCAGCAGGCCTTCACTGCCCGGGATGGTGGGCACGCCCACCCGCTGCATGGTGGTCTTGGCGGTCGACTTGTCGCCCATCGAGCGGATCGCCTCCGGCGAGGGCCCCACGAAGGTGAGGCCGTGGTCGGCGCAGATCTCGGCGAAGCGGTCGTTCTCCGCCAGGAAGCCGTAGCCGGGATGGATGGCGTCGGCACCGCGGGAGGTGGCGGCCGCCAGGATATTGGGAATGTTCAGGTAGCTCTTGGAGCTGGGCGCCTCGCCCACGCACACGGCCTCATCGGCCAGCTGCACGTGCAGGGCGTTGCGATCCACCGTGCTGTACACGGCCACCGTGGCGATGCCGAGTTCGCGGCAGCTGCGCAGGATTCTCAGGGCGATCTCGCCACGGTTGGCGATCAGCAACTTGCCGATGGGCATCCGCGGCGTCTCGCTTGGCGTTAGGCCAGGGCGGACTGTATCAGCGCTCACTGACGCTTCTGGCAGCCGGGAGGGCGGCAGGGGCTATGGGTATATTGCGGGACGGCCACGCCAATGGCGGGTCGTCCCACCCGGTGCGCCCTGGCGCACTGCGTCATCTTGCGGATGTGGTGGAATTGGTAGACACGCACGTTTGAGGGGCGTGTGGCTTCGGCCTTGCGAGTTCAAGTCTCGCCATCCGCACTTTTTTCTTTCTCCCCTCCCTGCGCCAGCGTCACCCCGCGCCCGACACCTCCGAGGGAGCACTGTTCACCGCGGCTGACAGCAACGCGGCTGACAACAGCTCTGTTGCGGAGCCCTACGCGGTGGTGCTGGTGAGCAATGGCCCCGGCGAACTCACCACCTGGGTGCGGCCGCTGGCCCTCTGTCTGCACCGCCGCCTGGCCCTGGCGCCGCGGCAGTCCGCTGGCCCCGGCGAGCTGAGGCTGGTGCTGGTGCCCTGCCCCAACGGCACCGGCCAGGAGCACCGGGCCGCTGCCACCTGGGACCTGTTCACACGGATCACGCCGGCCCGCCGCTTCTGGGGACTGCTGCTACGGCCGGGGCGCTTCGGCCCCTGGCCCCGCCGCGGCGTGGTGGTGTTCCTGGGCGGCGACCAGTTCTGGACGGTGCTGCTCTCGGCCCGGCTGGGCTATCGCCACCTCACCTATGCCGAGTGGGTGGCCCGCTGGCCCCGCTGGAGCGACCGCATCGCCGCCATGGGCCTCCGGGCCGCCAACGCCCTGCCCCCCCGTTGGCGCGGGCGCTGCAGGGTGGTGGGCGACCTGATGGCTGATCTCTCCGAGCAGGCGCGGCGTGAGGCGCCGCTGCCACCGGGGTCCTGGCTGGCGTTGTTGCCGGGCTCCAAGCCCGCCAAGCTGAGGGTGGGCGTGCCCTTCCTGCTGGAGACGGCCGACCGCCTGGCCCGGCGCGAGCCCGGCCTGGGCCTGCTGCTCCCCCTGGCCCCCACCGTGACCCTGGCGGAGCTGCGGGCCTACGCCGGGCCGGCCAACCCGATCGCCCGCTGCTACCGGGCGGGCTCGCCGGCCGTGGTGCCCAGTGACCGGCTCCAGCCGGATGGGCTGGCCCTGGTCACCGCCGCCGGCAGCCGCATCGAACTGGTGCAGCACAGCCCAGCCCATGACGTGCTCAGCCAGTGCCGCCTGGCCCTCACCACCGTGGGTGCCAACACGGCCGAACTGGCGGCGCTGGGGGTGCCGATGCTGGTGCTGGTGCCCACCCAGCACCTGCATGTGATGCAGGCCTGGGATGGGCTGGTGGGGCTGGTGGCGCGCCTGCCCCTGCTGCGCCGGCTGTTCAGCGTGGCGCTGACGCTCTGGCGCCTGCGCCATCGGGGCCTGATGGCGGCCCCGAACATCGCCGCCGGCCGCCAGTTGGTGCCCGAACGGGTGGGGCCGATCACCCCGGAGCAGATCGCGGCGGAGGCTGCCCAGTGGCTGGCCCAGCCCTCCCGCCTGGAGGGGATGGCCCAGGATCTGCGCAGCCTGCGTGGCAGCCCCGGAGCCGTGGCTGCCCTGGCCGATCTGGTGGGCGAGTTGCTGCCCGGGTCCCAGCGCCTGCCCCCGTCGGATTCCTAGGGTTGCGCCATCCTTCCCTCCCGGCAATGACCGAGTCCCAGCAGCCCCTGTCCGCCTGTGGCGTGGAGAGTGGTCTGCCCCGCGATCAGCGCGAGGAGATCTGGCGCTCCCGGCTCACGCCGGAGCAGTTCCGCATCGCTCGCCAGGGTGGCACCGAGCGGGCCTTCACCGGCGCCTACTGGAACCACAAGGGCAGCGGCAATTACCACTGCATCTGCTGCGACGCGCCCCTGTACAGCAGCACCACCAAGTTCGACTCCGGCACCGGCTGGCCCAGCTTCTGGGACGGCGTGGATCCGGCGGCGATCAGCACCCACGTGGACCGCAGCCACGGCATGGTGCGCAGCGAGATTCGCTGTGCCAACTGTGACGCCCATCTGGGCCACGTCTTCAACGACGGGCCGGCACCCACCGGCCTGCGCCACTGCGTGAATTCAGCCTCCCTGGCGTTCAGGGAAGGCTGAGCCACTCACCAGGGATCGTCCAGATCCTCGGCGTCCACGTCCAGCGGTTCGCGGCTGGCTGGAGCCGGTGGGCGTCGGCGCAGATTGTCCACCGGCTGGGGGAAGCGCGGTTCAGGGGGTGTCTGTTCGCGCCGAACCGGGCCGCGGTCGGGCTCATCGTCTTCCAGGTAGCGGCGTTGGCGCAGGGGCTCCCGTTGGCGGCGCTCCTCCACCTCCACGTAGTCGTACGACTCCTCCGGCTCGAAGGCCCGGGCCGTGGCGGGCTGGATGCGCCGCTGCTCCTGCACGCTGGGCACGCCGGCGGCCAGCTGGTTCTCCACCGGCACCATGGCGCCGCGGTAGCGCTCCCGCTCTTCCTGTTCCCAACTCGGGCCACCGATGCCCAGCTTCTCCAGCAGGCCGGTGCCCAGTTGCTTGAGTTTGTCCTCGGCGCCTTCGTACACGATGATCCGGTCGGTGCCGCTGCTCACGATCTCCTCCACCGGCAGCTCCCAGGTGCTCAGCACCCCCTCGCCCAGCAGGGGCACCCCCAGGGCCCCCAGCACCAGGGTGGTGAGTTCGCCCGTTTCGATGTCGAAGCTGAAGCCGAGCACCTTGCCCAGCTGCTCGCCCGCCTCGGTGACCACCTGGCAGTTGATCACCTTGCTGTAGCGCTCCGGGTTGAACGTCTCCGCCAGGGAGTCGGCCGAGTCGACCAGGATTACATCGCCCACCTGGCGGATCCGATCCAGGGGCATCCAGCGGGGCAGGCCGGGCAGAAAGCGGGTGAGGGGGTTGTCGCGCAGACCCAGGGCCACCACTTCCCGGCGGTCGATGTCCACCACCACTTCGCCCACCACGCCCAGGCGGCGGCCGGTGTCGCGGGTGATCACCTGGGTGCCCATCAGCTCCGAGCGCAGCCAGAGGCGGTCGCTGGGGGGATCGGCGCCGGGATCGGTCGTGCGCGCGAGGCGGTCGCTGCCGGGCGGGAGGCTGGTCATTAAGGCATTCTCTCCCAGAGCACGGCTTTACGCCGCTGGCGGTAAACCCACCACCTGGGTGTGGGCACCGCGGGCCTGGGTCACGCCGATCGTGCGCTGGGCCGCGGCGATCATCGGCCGGCGGTGGCTCACCACCATGAACTGGGCCGCATCGGCCTGGCGGGCGATCAGGGCCGCCAGCCGCTCCACGTTCACCCCGTCGAGAAAGCTGTCCACCTCGTCGAGGGCGTAGAAGGGCGAGGGGCGGAAGCGCTGCAGGGCGAACAGGAAGCTCAGGGCCGTGAGCGATTTTTCGCCCCCGCTCATGGCGTTGAGGCGGCGCACCGCCTTGCCCTTGGGATGGGCCACCAGGGTGAGGCCCCCCTCCAGTGGCGCTTCCGGGTTCTCCAGCTGCAGGTGCCCCTCGCCGTCGGAGAGCTCGGCGAAGATCGTGCGGAAGTGGCCGTCCACGGCCTGGAAGGCCTCCAGGAAGGCCTCCTGGCGCAGGGTGGCCACGGTTTCGATGCGCAGCAGCAGCTCTTCGCGCTCCTTGGCGAGCACGTCCAGCCGCTCTTCCAGGTCGGCCAGGCGCGTCTCCAGCTGGGCCAACTCGTCGAGGGCCAGCATGTTCACCGGTTCCAGGGCCTCCATTCGGGCCTGCAGGCTGCGCAGCTCCGCCTGCAGCGCCTCCAGGCCCTGGGCGCGCACCTCCTCGGGAATCTCCGGCAAGGGGTCCGGCAGTTCCCGCCGCAGCTGCTCCAGCCTCTGCTGCTCGCTGCGCCGCTGGCTCGCCAGCGACTCCAGCTCCTCGGCCAGCCGCTGCAGCTCCCACTGCTTCTGCTGCACGGCCTGGCGCTGGGCGGCCAACTGGGCCTCGGCCGCGTCCCGGGCGCGGCGGCGCTCGCCGAAGCGGGCCTGCAGCTCGCTCTGGCGGGCCTCCAGCTGCTGGCGCTGCAGCTGATCGGCCTGCTGCTGTTGTTTCCAGGTGTCCCGTTCGGCCACCAGGCCCTGCACCGCCGCCACCAGCCGCCGCTCGTCGCCAGCCAGGGCCTCCAGCTGGCTCTGCAGCCGTTCTGCCACCAGAGCCCGCTCCCGGCGGGCCGCCAGCAGCTGGTCGCGCAGCAGGCGTGCTTCCGCCAGGGTGCGGTCGGCGGCCTCCAGGTCGTGCTGCAGCGCCTGCCAGCGGGCGGCGTCGCGGGAGGCCTCCTGGTGGGCTTCAGCCTGTTGCAGGGCCTGCAACTGCTGCTGCAGCGGCCCCAGCTCACCCTCCAGTTGCTGCAGCCGCTGGCGGTCGTCCTGGAGGCCCTGCTCTAGCTGCTGGAGTCGCTGGCGCTGCTGCTGCTGCCGCTGCCGCAGGGGTTCCAGGTTGCGCAGGGCGCCGCTGTGCTCGGCCTCCAGGGCCGCCTGGCGCCGCTGCAGCTGCTCCAGCTGGGGCCGCTGGGCCTCAAGCTGGCCGGCCAGCTCCGCCTCGCGCCGCCTGCAGGCCACCAGGCTCTCGCCCAGTTCCAGCAGCCTGCGGCGCAGGGGCTCGGCCTCATCGCCCTCGCTGCTGCGGCCGAAGCCAAGCTGGCCGCCGCGCTGTTGGAAGCTGCCGCCGGTCATGGCACCGCTCTTCTCCAGCAGCTCGCCGTCGAGGGTCACGGCGCGGTAGCGCCCCAGCTCCCGCCGGGCACTGGCCAGGTCGCTGAACACCAGCGTGTCGCCGAACACGTAGCGAAACACCTCGGCGTAGATCGGTTCGTGGCGGATCAGCTGCACGGCCGGGCCCATCAGCCCGGCCCCCCCCGCACCCGGGCCGCCAACGCCAGGGCCACTGCCCCGCTGCAGGGCGCCTGCGGCCGTTGCCGTGCCGCTGCCGCCCCCGCGGATCTTGTTGAGGGGCAGGAAGGTGAGCCGACCGGCCCGGCGGCTTTTGAGCAGTTCAATCGCCCGGGCGGCGATCCGGTCGTCCTCCACCACCACCTGGCCCAGTCGACCCCCGGCTGCCACCTCCAGGGCCAGCCGGTAGCGCTCCTCCACCTCCCCTAGGTGGGCCACCGGCCCGTGGATCCCCTCCAGCCCCGCCTCCAGCAGCATCCGCAGGGCGCCGGTGCCGCGGCTTTCCTGCAGGGTCTCGCGGCGGCTGTCGATGCGGGCGATCTCCCGCTCCAGCTGGGTCTGCTCCTGCTCCAGGCGGCTGCGGGTGCGCTGCTGCAGGGCCAGCTCCTCCGCCAGCTGCTGCACCTGCCCCTCCCCCTGGCGCAGCTGCTCCACCAGGGCCTGCCGTTCCCGCTCCGCCGCCTCCAGCTGGGCCAGGGCCCGGGCGTCGTCGCTGCCATCGCGCTCCAGTTCGGCGCGCAGCTCGCCGATCCGCTCCTCCCCCTGGCGCAACCGCTCGCCCCGTTGCTGGCGCTCCGCCTCCAGGGGCCCGATGGCCGCGCTGAGCCGATCGCGCTCCTGGCTGCGCCGTTGCTGCTCCTCCAGCCAGCTGCCGGAGCGGCCCGCCACCTCGCCCAGCCGCCGGCGTGACATCTCCACGGCGGCTTCGGCACTGCGGCAGGCCTGTTCGGCTGCCTCCAGCTCGTTCTCGTCGCCGGCGGACTGGCCCTGTTGCTGCTGCTGGCGCAGCTCCCCCTGGCGGCTGGCCAGCTCCTGGCGCTGGCGCTGCAGGTCTTCTGCCCGCTGCTGGTGCTGGTCGGCCTGGCGAGCCAGTTCGCGGGCGCGGGCCTCCAAGCCCGCCAGTTCGGCCTGCACCGCCAGCAGCTGGTCCTCGCCGAGGGCCTTCACCTCCGCCTGCAGCTGCTCCAGCGTGCGGGCGGCTTCCGCCAGGGTGCGTTCCGCCTCGGCCACGGCGGCGCGGTCGGCCTCCTGCTGGCTGGTGAGGGCCCGCTGGCGGCTCTCCAGCTGGGCCAGGCCGGCCTCGGCGGCCTCGTAGGCCAGCACCTGCTCCTGCAGCCGGCCGCTGTGGTGGCGCTGGCGCAGCTCCTGGTAGGTGCGGGCCTTGGCGCAGTCGCGCTCCAGCTTGGCGCGGGCGGCCAGAAGCTCCTGCTGCACGATCGCGCAGCGCTCCTGGCGATCCTGCACCTCGTCGAGCTTGGTGCGGGTCTGCTCGATGCGCGAATCGAACAGGGCCACGCCGGCCAGCTCGTCGATGATGCCGCGCCGGTCGCGGGCACCCATCGACACGATCCGGGTCACGTCGCCCTGCATCACCACGTTGCTGCCCTCGGGATCGACCCGCAGGCGACGCAGTTGCGTCTGCAGCTGCTGCAGGTTGCAGGGGCTGCCGTCGGCGCTGAAGCTGCTGGCGTAGGTGCCCCCGGGGGCCACCCGCAGCCGCCGGGTCACGGTCCACTCCGTCTGGCCGGGCCGGATCCAGGGGCCTTCCTCGGGGGGCTCCAGGCCGGCTTCGGCCTCGTCCGGCTGCCAGTCGCCCAGGTCGAAGCGCACGCTCACCACGGTTTCGGCGGCCTTGCCGGCCCGCAGCATGGCGCTGTTGATCAGGTCGGGCAGCCGCTCGGCGCGCATGCCGCGACTGCTGGCCAGACCCAGGCAGAACAGCACGCCATCGAGGATGTTGCTCTTGCCGGAGCCGTTCGGGCCGGTCACCACCGTGAAGCCCTGTTCGAGCGGGATCGTCATCGATCCGCCGAACGACTTGAACTGGTGCAGTTCGACCTGATTGATGTGAACCAACAGGCCCGTCCGCCGAGCCACCGAAATGTAGCGGAGGGTTTCCGAAGCTCAACCCCATTCCTAGGTTGAGGGCACGAGCGTGTTTCCTGCCGGTCCCAGCAGCGCTTGCCTGCCAGGGCCAGCCCACCCGAATCAGCCCATCCCGCCAAGCTGAACCATGACCACTGACACCAGGCCCGCGGATCGCCCCGCAGTCGGCCCCGACGACCACCGCCAGGATGGCCCCGCCACTGGGCATGCTCCTGCCGCCCCTGGCTTTCGCGAGCGCTTCGACAGCCTGCTGCCCGAAATCCAGCGCCACTGGCCCGATGTGGCCCGCCAGACCCTGGAGGCCACCCGCGGCAGCTTTGATGACGTGGCCCATGTGATCGCCGAGCAGAGCGGCCGCACCGTGACCGCCGTGAAGCAGCAGCTGCTGGAGTTGGTGGATGTGGCCGGCGACCAGACCCAGCGCCTCGGCCAGACCCTGCAGCCCCTGGAGCAGCAGCTGGAGAGCCTGCTCGATGAGCTCAACGCCACCCTGCGCCCGCGCATCGAGAAGCCGGTGCGCGAGCGGCCGCTGCTGGCCATCGGCCTGGCCGCCGGCGTGGGCGTGCTGCTGGGCCTGCTGCTGGGATCGGGGCGTCGCTCGGCATGAGTCCGTTCAGCGACGACGACCGCTACCGGGGCCAGCCGGCCGATCGGGCGGGCCCTGGCCGGGTGGCGCTGGGCCGGGTGGGCTCGCTGATGACCTCGGTGATGGACCTGCACGTGCGCATCGCCCTGCAGGAGGCCGACCGGGAGAAGCGGCGGCTGATCAGCGGTGCCCTGCTGCTCAGTGGCGGCCTGGTGATGCTGTTGCTCGCCCTGATCGGCGCCCAGCTGGCCCTGCTGCTCTGGCTGCACCAGGGGCTGGGCTGGAGCTGGATCCACAGCGCCCTGGCCGTCTCGGCCCTCAACGTGGTGCTGGCCGGCGTGTTCCTGCGGGTGGGCGGCCAGCTCACCAAGGGCCCCTACCTGCCCCAGACCGCCGCCGGCCTCAGCAAGACCACCCGGGCATTGTTCGGGCGCTGATCCTCAGCGGATGTCGTAGCGCAGCCAGCGGCAGTCGATGCCGCCGTTGCTCACCGGCACGCGGCGGCTGGCCTTCATGCGCAGGGCGCCGGTGAGCTGTGGGTTGCCGCTCAGCAGCCACAGCGTCCAGCCGGAGCAGCGCTCCTTCACCATGGTGCCCAGATCGGCGTAGAGGCCCTCCAGGGCTTCGGGATCGCCGATGCGCTCGCCGTAGGGCGGGTTGCACACCAGCAGGCCAGGGCCGGCCGGAGGCTGGAAGTCGCGGCAGTCGCCCTGGTGCAGGCTGATCCAGGGAGCCACGCCGGCGGCGGCGGCGTTGTGGCGGGCCTGCTCCAGCACCAGGGGGTCCTGCTCCAGTCCCAGCAGCGGCGCCAGGGGGCGGCCGTCGGCCAGCTGCTCGCGCTCCAGACCCCGGGCTGCCGCCACTTCCCGCTGCCAGAGCGCGGTATCGAAGTCGGGCCAGCGCTGCAGGCTGAAGGGCCGCTGCAGCCCCGGCGCCCGGCCCAAGGCCAGGCGGGCCGCCTCGATCAGCAGGCTGCCGGAGCCGCAGAGCGGGTCGGCCAGGGGCACCGACCCATCCCAGCCGCTGAGGGCGATCAGGCCGGCGGCCAGGTTCTCCTTCAGCGGCGCCAGGCCCATGGCGGGCCGGTAACCGCGGCGGTGCAGGCTGCTGCCGCTGCCATCCAGGCTGAGCACTGCCTGGGACGTCTGGCCGGGCCGGCCGGCGCTCAGGTGCAGATGCAGGCAGAGGTCCGGATCCTCCAGATCCACCGCCGAGCGGGCGCCCCAGTGCTGGCGCTGCAGGTCCACCAGGGCGTTCTTCACCTGCAGGGCGGTGTAGTGGCTGTGGTTCAGCCCGGGCAGGCTGCCGCTGGCCTCCACCTTGAGGCTGCGCTCGGGCGGCAGCCAGCGCTCCCAGTTGGCGGCGGCCTGCACGCCGGCATGCAGATCGTCGCGGCCGCGGCAGGGGAAGGCCGCCAGCTGGCGCAGCAGCCGGAAGGGCAGGCGGGCCCGCAGGTGCAGGCGGTAATAGGTGGCCAGATCGGTGTGGCAGGCCACCGCCCGCCGCAGGGGCCGCACCTCGGCTGCACCGAGGGCCAGCAGCTCGGCGGCGGCGGGCTCCTCCAGGCCGGGGGGCACCACGGCGGTGACCCGGAAGTTGGTGGATACCGCTTCGGCTGGCGGGGCGGGGCGGGGGCTCATCGCTCCACTGTGCCCCGCCGCTCAGAGACGGCAGCTGCCTGCACCTGAGATGAGGTGATCCTGGGCTCAGGCGCTGAGCACCCCCACGCCGGCTGCCCACGCCGCCTCGGCCAGAGCATCGTCGCGGGTGGCGATCGGCAACTGGAGCCGCAGGGCGAGGTCCAGGTAGGCCGCGTCGTAGCTGCTGAGCTGGAAACGAAGCGCCAGGCTCAACAGGGTGGCCGGATTGGCTGGTGCGGCGTCGATGCGGATCGGCAGCCGGGCTACCTGATCCACGATCTCGCGGGCCCCGGCAATCGCCAGAGTGCCGCGACGGCATGCCGTGCGCAGCACATTGGTGAATTCCAGCTGCAGCAGCGGTGGGGCGTGGGCATCCACCACGCCAAGCAGTTCGCCCACAGCGTCGCTGTAAGGGTTGGCCTGGTTGGCCAGGATCCAGCCGCAGAGCACGGAGTTGTCAAGCACGAAAGGGGCGGTGGCCATCGTTGCGTTCAATCCAGGCCCTCACGGGCGATCACCCGCAGGTCCCCCTCGAGCACAACGCCGGCCTGCAGCTGGCGCAGCCGCTCCAGCGCCGCGGCCACCCGCTTCGGACGCTCCGCTCGCCCTTCGTTCCTCCCAGGGTCTGGCACTAACCGCGCCACCGGAACCCCTCGACGGGTGATGGCGATCTCCTCCCCCTGCTCCACCCGGGCCACCAGTGCGGAGAGCTGGTTTTTGGCTTCCGCCAGGGGGACAGCATGGCGAAGGTGATCCCGCTCAGTCCTTGTGGATGGGTCAACCATGGACCTTGGCTAGCTTGCTGATGTTTCAGGCTAGCCATGGTGGGGCCTCGGCCAGGCTGAACGGTCATCCGTTCGGGAGCCGCTCCAGGCGTGAATCCCGTGGCCCCTGGTTCGGCCATCACCCCTGGCCTGCGTCCATGCGCCCATCCGATGGGAGTGCCATGATTCAAGGGTCCGGCTTTGGCCGGACTAGGTGGCTCACACCAGTGTTTCGGACAGCGGTTCGATTCCGCTCAGCTCCATTCCCCCGCTTCCGGTTCTGCCGGCAGCGCCCTGGGGCTGCAATGGTTTCGACGGGGCATGAGGAGAGTGACTGAAGCCTGCTCGGTGAGAGCAAACCCGTAACAGCGAACAACATCGTTCGTTTCTCCCGTCAAGCCGCCCCTGTGGCTGCCTGACATCTCTAAGGGAGATGGGGTGAGGTCAGCCTTATCACCCAAATGACCCATGGGCCCTGGAAGGGGCCTTCAATTTTGATTCGGCGAATCCCCATCCAGTGGCGAAGCCCGGTCAGGGCTGCTGTTGCCCCGGCGATGGCGCTCCATCAGCGGGGATGCTGATCCAGCTGATGCGGTGCTGCTTCAACCCGGCCTGAATCTGGGGCGGTGGAACCTGATCGCCGGGTAGCCCCCGCAGGGCCAAGCCGTAAAGCAGATCAAGGCAGAAGCGGCCGCGGAAGTAGCCGCCATGGCTGTCGATCTGGCCGATGCCCAACGGGGCCAGCAACATCAGCACCAGGGTGGCGGCGTAGTTGAAGGGCCGCAGCAGGGCATTGCCGGCGGTGAAGGCACTGAGATGGCGTCCCTGGTCGGTGTAGTCGGTGCAATCGATCACGTTGAGCGGGTAGCCGATTCCCGGAGGACAGCGGAACGGTGGTTCGCATAGCGGTTTGGCTCGCAGCACCCCATGCAGTTCGAGGTCCTTCACATCCGAGACGCGCCAGCCATAACCACCGTCCCGGCCCCGCCCGACGATGCTCAGGTTGCCCAGCCGGTAGCCCCCCATGCGGGTGCCGGAGGGAAACACGAAGTAGTTGGCCAGGGTGGAGGCCAGCCGCAGCACCATGTCGGCGTCGTTGACAAACAGAAAGGTGTCGCGGAAGCGGCGCAGACAGCTGGCCAGGTAGTTGGAGCGACCTGTGGTGATGGCCCACACCGGAATATCCGCGGCCACCAGGATCAACCGGTCGAGGATGAACAGCTCGCCGATGTTGGCCCGCTGGCGGCGCAGCTGCTCACGCAGCTCCGGCCCAGCTGGGGCAGGGCAGCTTGGGCCGGCGAAGGGGCCCAGCGGGTTGTCGTTCCAGAGGTGGCTGTCGGCATCGGCGTCGAACACGTTGCTCAGCACCCGGATCAATGCGGTGGTGAGGAAGGTGCCCATGCTGTGACCCAGGAAGCTGAGGCTGATCCGCTGTGCCTCCCCCCGTTGCAGGCGGTTGAGGAAGCCGCTCGCCGCGCCGATCTCCTGCACCAGGTGATGGAGGGCCCGGATCATTTCCACCGCGTCGAACACGCCGAAGGTGCTGGCCCGGTCGCGGTCGCGGAAGTACACCACCATCCGCAGCAGCGTCAGGGTGATGCCGATGCCCAATAGCAGTTGGCCCAGCACGGCAATCACACCACTGGCTGCCATGCCGAGCACGCCGCCCAGCACCAGCAGAACCACAAGCCCTACGGGCATGGCCCGGATCCAGCGCAAGGGGCCGCCGGCGCCGATCCGCTCGGAGGGCCAGGCGTAGTGCACGAACAGCACGTAGTCATCCGGCGGAGCCGTGGCCAGCCGCTGGGCATCGTTCTGGAATTTGCGCTCGGCCTCGGCGTACTCCTGCTCAACGCTCGCCAGCGGCACGTTGTAGCCGTGGATTCGCACCACCAGACGCAGGCGTTGGTTGCCGCTGCCCGCACCGGGCTTGCGGAAGAACTGCTCGAGATGCTGGCGCAGCTCCAACAGGTGCTTGGCACTGCCTTCAAAGTCCCCGGCTTCGAGGCCCTTGCGGTAGGGCCGCTCCGCCTCCAGCGGGGCGGTGCTGCAGATCAGCAGGTGGCTGAAGCAGGGGGTCTGCGCCGAGGGATAGGCGTGATAGCGCAGCAGGGCCAGCTGGCCAGGTGTGATTGCCGTGCTGACCATGGGGAACAGCGGGTGTCGCAACCCTTTGCTAGCCAACCCAGGCCTGACTGCCCAGGGTGGTGTCCTGCGCGGCGGCGCGGATCCGCTTCAGGGCTGGAAGCCGCTCCAGCGGGCCAGCTCCTCCACGCTCTGCACCCCCACCAGCCGCGGCTTGCCGGGCATGTCCCAGGTGGGGAAGGCGCGAACGCCGGCGGCCGAGCAGATCTGGCTGCCCTTGGCGTCCGTGCACTCCACGTAGGGCAGCCGTGCCCCGGCCTCCTTGCCGAACAGGGCCTTCTGCTGGGTGCAGGCCGGACACCACCAGGCACCGAAGAACTGCGCGCCCCGGGCCTTGAGATGGTTGGCGAGCGCCTGCTGCTGGGCGCTGGAGGCCGCCGGGGCCGCCTTGGCCTGGGCCAGCTGGGGCGCGGCCCGCTCGCCGGTCTGGGCACTGGCCGTGGCCACCACCCCCACCAGGCCCAGGCTGCAGGCGATCAGCAGGGCGGCGCGCCGCGATCCGAGAGGCAACATCAGTGAGAAGCGGGCGAAAGAATTGAGCTGCTGATCCGAATCCGAGGCTAGGAGGGCTCGCGTCCGCCGGCAGCGGGCGTGGACTGAGAGAATGGCAGGCCCGGATGGGGTCTCCGGTCCGCCTTTCGGGGCCACTCCCTTCCGTTCAACTCCCGCCCGTTCACCCCCGCCGATGAGCGCCAACGGCTATCGCGATTACTTCAAGGTGCTGGGTGTGGACCGGGGTGCTGACGCCGACGCCATCAAGCGGGCCTTCCGCAAGCTGGCGCGCCAGCACCACCCGGATGTGAATCCCGGCGACAAGGACGCCGAAGCCCGCTTCAAGGAGATCAGCGAGGCCTATGAGGTGCTCTCGGATCCGGATAAGCGGCGCCGTTATGAGCAGTTCGGCCAGTACTGGAGCCAGGCCGGCAGCGGTGGCATGGGCGGCATGGACGTGGACTTCGGCCGCTACGGCAACTTCGACGATTTCATCAACGACCTGCTCGGCCGTTTCGGTGGGGGAGCCGGTCCGGGCGCGGGCGGCTTCGGCGGCTTCGGCACAGGGTTTCCCGGCGGCTTCGGCGCTGGCTTCGGCGGGGCAGGAGGCGGCCGTGGAGCGGCGGCCAACCTGGATGCCGAGGCCACCCTCTCGCTCAGCTTCTCCGACGCCTTCCATGGCTGTGAGCGCACCCTGGCGGTGAATGAGGAGCGGGTGCAGGTGCGGATCCCTGCGGGTGTGAAGGACGGCAGCCGCCTGCGCCTCAAGGGCAAGGGCAACCTCCAGCCCGGCACGGGCCGCCGCGGCGACCTCTACCTCAACCTCAAGCTCCAGCCCCATCCGGTGTGGCGTCTGGACGGCGACCAGCTGCGGGCTGACCTGCCCCTCAGCCTCGACGAGCTGGCCCTCGGCGGCGAGGTGGTGGTGGCCACCCCCGATGGCGAGGCGAAGGTGCAGGTGCCACCCGGGATGAAGGTGGGCCGCAGCCTGCGCCTGCGCGGCAAGGGCTGGCCCGCTGCCGCTGGCCGCGGCGATCTGCTGCTCACCCCGACCCTCCAGTTGCCCGAGGCCTTGAGCGATCGGGAGCGGCAGTTGCTGGAGGGCCTGCGCGAGGCCCGCAGTGTCGATCCACGCCAGGGTTGGGCCGCCGCAGCCCGTCTCTAGCCAAGCCATGGCACACGCACCAGGAGTATGTCGCCCGCCTTTCTCCGGCGCCCTCCTGCTGGCCCGGGTCCTGTCGCTGCTTCTGGGCCTGCTGGTGCTGCTGCCGGGCTCGGGGGCAGGTGCAGCGCCGGCCGATCCGCTCACGATCAGCGTGGGGATGCACGTGCGCAACATCTACGGGCTGTCTTTGGCCGATCAGACATTCAAGGCAGAAGGCTGGTACTGGCTGCGGGTGCCGGTGGCGGTGCAGACGCTGATGGAACGCCGCGGCATCCAGCCCTCGGAGCTGGTGGAGTTCGTCAACCAGGTGGACAACTGCGATGGGTTGATCGAGGAGGTGGACAGCGATGAGCCCCCCGACGCCGACGGTTCCAGGTTGTTCAGTTTCCGCTTTGCCGCAGCGTTCTACGTGAATGAGATCGATCAGCGCCGTTCCCCCTTCGAGTTGATCCGCTTGCCCCTGATCCTGGAAACCGCAGCGGACGCCTTTGCCGATCCGGCGACGCGAGTGCTGCTGCAGCCCGAGGCCTCCGGGGGCAAATTGCTGGGCGATTACAGCAGCCTCTACGGCTACGAGCTGGAAGGGGCGACGCTGCGCGCTTCAGAGCATCGCTATCCCACCAGCTTCGGTACGGCCCGCCACGACACCCACAGCAGGCTTGAACTGATGGTCACCTACGCCCCCGACACCTGGGCGATGGTCATGCAGTGGATCCTTCCGTTTCTGCTGGTGCTGTCTCTGGTGTTGCTGGCACCGAGCCTCGAGGGTTCGCTGGGGGATGCCAGGCTGGCAATTCCTCCCACCGCATTGCTCACGCTGGTGTTTCTCCAGCAGACCTACAAGGCTGAGATGCCTCCCACCTCCTATCTCACCTTCCTCGATCAGCTTTACACCTACGGCTATGCCGTTTCGGTGGGGCTGTTCGTGCTCTTCCTCTGGGGCAGCAACCAGCTGGAGGCTGCCCCAGAGGGCCAGCGCGGGCGGGTGATGCGTCGCATCAACCAGGTGGATCTGCGCTGTCAGATCGGGGCGGTGATCGGCCTGGGGCTGGTGGCGCTGTTCGCCTGGATCAGCTGAGAACCGGGAACCCGCTCCGTAGGATCCGCCCCAGCCATCGCAACACCATGGAGCTCAGCTATCGCCCCCGCCGGTTGCGCCGCACCCCGGCCCTGCGGGCGATGGTGCGCGAAACCTCCCTCTCCCCGGCTGATTTCATCTACCCCCTGTTCGTGCACGAGGGGGCAGCCAATGAGCCGATCGGCGCCATGCCGGGCTGCCAGCGCTGGAGCCTGGAGGGGCTGGTGCAGGAAGTGGGGCGGGCCTGGGATCTGGGCATCCGCTGCGTGGTGCTGTTCCCCAAGGTGGCCGACGGCCTCAAAACCGAGGACGGCGCCGAGTGCTTCAACGAGCACGGCCTGATCCCCCGGGCCATCCGCCGCCTCAAGGAGGTGCATCCCCAGATGGCGATCATGACCGATGTGGCCCTGGATCCCTACTCCTGCGACGGCCACGACGGCATCGTCAGCGACGAGGGCGTGGTGCTCAACGATGAAACGGTGGCGATCCTCTGCAAGCAGGCCGTGGCCCAGGCCCGGGCCGGCGCCGACCTGATCGGCCCCAGCGACATGATGGATGGCCGCGTCGGCGCCCTCCGCGAGGCCCTCGATGAGGAGGGCTTCGAGCACGTGGGCATCATCAGCTACACCGCCAAATACGCCTCCGCTTACTACGGCCCCTTCCGTGAGGCCCTCGATTCGGCCCCCCGTGCAGCGGCCGGCAAGCCGATCCCCAAGGACAAGAGCACCTACCAGATGGATCCGGCCAATGGCCGTGAGGCGATTCTCGAGTGCCAGCTCGATGAAAGCGAAGGGGCCGACATCCTGATGGTGAAGCCGGGCCTGGCCTACCTCGACATCATCCATCGCCTGCGCGGAGAATCCGAGCAGCCGATCGCGGCCTACAACGTGAGCGGCGAATACGCCATGGTGAAGGCCGCCGCCGAGAAGGGCTGGATCGACGAGCGGGCCGTGGTGCTGGAAACCCTGCTCTGCTTCAAGCGGGCCGGCGCCGACCTGATCCTCACGTATCACGCCTGCGATGCGGCGGCCTGGCTGCGCCAGGGTTGATGGCCAGGCTGCGCATCCACCTGCACGGTCCCTGGATCGTGGCAGTGATCGTGGTTCTGATGGCGCTGCATCTGCTCCGTCTCGACCGTTTCGCGGCGACGAGCGGTGCCTGGGGACTGCTCGGCAGTGCGGCCATCTGCTTCTCGATCGGCTGCGTCTGCCGCACCTCCTGGCACATCGCCCGGGGTCGCGGCCCGAGCTGATTCGGCACCCCCTGCGCCCAGTCGGCGGGGGAGGGGATCCTTGCTGGAGAATGCAAACAGTGCATTCCCCCGCCATGGCGCCGGCCGCCGATTCCGTCAGCTCCGCTCCCGCCGCCTCAGGTTCCCCGGCGGCCGCTGTGCATCGCCTCGGCCATGTGGCCCTGCGGGTCACCGACATGGAGCGGGCCAAATCCTTCTACACCGCCCTTGGGCTGCAGCTCACCTGGGATGCGGCCGACTGGGCCTACCTCCAGTCGCCCGTCACCGGCGACGGCGTGGCGCTGCTCAGCCCCGACTACAAGGCCGCCGGCCCCCACTTCGCCTTCCACCTCGACAACCGTGCCGCGGTGGATGCGGTGCACGATCAGCTCGCCGCTGCGGGCCACCGGGTGGGCCCGGTGCACGACCACCGCGATGGCACCGCCTCCTTCTATCTCCAGGATCCGGAGGGCAACTGGCTGGAGGTGCTGTACGAACCGCCGGCCGGCATCCCTTCCAACACCGGCGCCGCGGCGATTCCCGCGCCAGCACGGCCTGACGGGGCCTCTCAGGGGTGAGCGAGGCGTTGCAGGCATCGGGGGCTGAGGGCGACACGCCACCCGTGGGAGAAACCGCTTCGATCGCCAGCGAGGCCCTGGAGCTTCTGGAGTGGCCCCGCCTGTCGGGCCAGGTGGCCAGCTTCGCCAGCATCGAGGCCGGCAGCCGCCATTGCCAGGCCCTGCCCCTGCCCCACAGCTGTGCGGAGAGCCGCGATCTCCTGGCGGAAACCACCGAGCTGCTGGGTCTCGATGGCCTGCTGGAGGGTGGGCTGAGCTTCCGTGGCATCGCTGCCATCGCCCCCACCGTGCTCCGCTGCGCCAAGGGCGGCATGGCCGGCGGCGAGGAGCTGCTGGCGGTGGCCGGCACCCTGGCGGCGGCGCGGCGGCTGCGGCGACAGATCGAGGATCCGGCCCTGCGGCCGGTGTGCTCGGCCCTGGTGGCGGACCTGCGCACCCTGCCGGAGCTGGAGCAGCGGCTCCACTTCGCGATCGAGGAGGGAGGTCGGGTGGCAGATCGGGCCAGCCCCGAGCTGGCGGGGATGCGCAGGCAGCTGCAGGCGGTGCGGGCCGACCGGCGCGACCGGCTCCAGGAGCTGATCCGCCGCTGGGCCTCCCTCCTCCAGGACACGGTGGTGGCCGAGCGCAACGGCCGGCCGGTGCTGGCGGTGAAGGTCGGCGCCGCCACCCAGATCCAGGGCCTGGTGCACGACAGCTCCGCCTCGGGCAGCACCGTGTTTGTGGAGCCGCAGGCGGTGATCCCCCTGGGCAACCGCATCCGCGAGCTGGAGGGCCGCGAGCGGCAGCTGGAGGAGGCGGTGCTGATCGAGCTCAGCGCCCTGGTGGGCGAGGAAGCGCAGGCCCTGGGACACCTCCAGGCTGTGGTCACCCACCTCGATGCCGGCGTGGCCCGGGCCCGCTACGGTGCCTGGTTGGGTGCCGTGCGGCCCGAGCTGCTGGAGGAGGGCGATGCCCCCTTTGAGCTGCGCGAGCTGCGCCACCCCCTGCTGCTCTGGCAGCAGCGCCGCGAGGATGGCCAGTCCGTGGTGCCGGTGAGCGTGGCCGTGGGCCCGCAGCTGCGGGTGGTGGCGATCACCGGCCCGAACACCGGCGGCAAGACCGTGACCCTCAAGAGCGTGGGGCTGGCGGCGCTGATGGCCCGCGCCGGCCTGTTCCTGCCCTGCGCCGGCACGCCAAGGCTGCCCTGGTGCGCCCAGGTGCTGGCCGACATCGGCGATGAGCAGTCGCTGCAGCAGAACCTCTCCACCTTCAGTGGCCACATCCGCCGCATCGCCCGCATCCTGGCGGCCCTGCCGCCGCCCGCCGCCGCCGCGCCCACTTCTGCCCCCGCTGCCCTGGTGCTGCTCGACGAGGTGGGCGCCGGCACCGATCCCACCGAAGGGGCCGTCCTGGCCACGGCCCTGCTGCAGCAGCTCGCCGAGAGGGCCCGGCTCACGATCGCCACCACCCACTTCGGCGAACTCAAGGCGCTCAAGTACGCCGATCCCCGCTTCGAGAACGCGTCGGTGGCCTTCGATGAGCAGACCCTGGCCCCCACCTACCGGCTGCAGTGGGGCATCCCCGGCCGCAGCAACGCCCTGGCGATCGCCCGGCGTCTCGGCCTGGAGGAGGGGGTGCTGGAGAGGGCCGCCGCCCAGCTGGCCCCCCGCGGAGAGGGCCAGGTGAACCAGGTGATCGCCGGCCTGGAGGAGCAGCGCCAGCGCCAGCAGGAGGCCGCCGAGGAGGCCGCCGTGCTGCTGGCCCGCACCGAGCTGCTGCATGAGGAGCTGCTCTCGCGCTGGCAGGAGCAGCGCCAGCAGAGCGCCGAACTGCAGGAGCAGCGCCGCCAGCAGCTGGAGCGCTCGATCCGCCAGGGGCAGGGGGAGGTGCGGCGCATCATCCGCCGCCTGCGCCAGGAGGGGGCGGCGGCGGGCGGCGAGGGGCGGCGCCGGGCGGGCGAGACGGCCCGCCAGGCCGGCCAGCGGCTCAGGCGGCTGGAGGAGCAGCACCGCCCCCTGCCCGAGCGCCGCGACCACGGCGGCTGGATGCCCAAGGTGGGCGAGCGGGTGCGCCTGCTCGCCCTCGGCAAGGCGGCGGAGGTGCTGGCGATCAGCGACGACAGCCGCGAGCTCAGTGTGCGCTGCGGCGTGCTGCGCAGCACGGTGGCGCTCGAGGCGATCGAGGGGCTGCACGGCGAAAAGCCCGTGCCGCCCGAACCGCGGGTGCAGGTGCAGCTGCGCGGTCGCAGCTCTTGCGCCAGCCGCGGCCCCCAGGTGCGCACCGAGCGCAACACGGTGGATGTGCGCGGCCTGCGGGTGCATGAGGCGGAGGCCGCGGTTGAAGAGACCCTGCGCGGCGCCAACGGGCCGGTGTGGGTGATCCACGGCATCGGCACCGGCAAACTCAAGCGCGGCCTGCGCGACTGGCTGGCCACGCTGCCCTGGGTAGAGCGGGTGGCCGACGCCGACCAGAGCGACGGCGGCCCCGGCTGCAGCGTGGTGTGGCTGCAGTGACCTGGAGGCGGGCAGGCGGACACTGATCATCAGCAGGTCCAGTCGCTGCCCACGCCGGCCTCTCGCACGCAGGGGGATGTTGATGTGCGGAGCGAAGGAGGCCACAGCTGCAAGCCATGGTGGAGGTGCAGGACCTCCTTCCTCCTCCTCTTGCTGCTGTTTGGCGGCTGAGCGGTTCTGCATCGCCGCAGCACGGGCCCCTTCAGGTGCTCTGCTCAGGCGCCACCGAGCGGGCGAGGCGGATGCGACGCTTCAGTCGCCGGCTGGCCCCGAAGGCGGCGGCAGCACCAAAGATGGGGAGGGGGCCTGGAACTTCCGTTGTATTGGTGTTGTTGGCGATGGTGAAGGAAGTGGTGACGCCAAAGTCAAAAAGAACTGCGTAAAGTGTATTTTCCCCGCTTGGAAGATTTGCGTTTCCAGCTATGCTGTAAAAAGTATCAAAGCCTGGAGCTTCCCCGAGCTGGTTGCCGCCACTAATTGTTGGAAAGAATTCATCGGTGAAGTCGATTGATCCATTGGCAAATAGCGTGAGGCCATTGTCGGCGCTGGCAAGGAAGTCAAACGAGTAAGCTCCAGGATCGGCGATCGTAAATGTTTGGGCAAAGATCCAATTGCCAGTGATTGCCTGGGGATCGCTATCTTGATTTAAGGAAATAGGGTTGAAAGTTGTTCCGTTAATGGTCAATGCGGGCACTGCGTCGGCAACCACATAGGAAGCGTAGGGAAAGCTTTGGCCATCAGGAGGCATGAATCCTGTCGGCCCAGCAACAACCTTCCAGCGGTTATCGCGATCGCCAAGACTCAGATTCTCCCCGGTACCGAAGACCGGAGCCGGAAGCACTGTAATAGCGCGAGCGCTGCCGCTGTTAAGGGTCAGGATTATGGAGGCTGTAAGGGCTACAGCTGATGCAAAGTGGTTGACTGGCTTCATGGGAAAATCCCTTGGCAAGGGATGGCATGGCTCAACAAAATTACTGAAAAGCCCTGCTATGCATTGATGGAGTGTTGTCCTGGCGTCCACAGTATTTTCACCTGACGTCCGGCGGTGGCGGTTATGCCTGAGAGCGACTGAGCCGTTGTACGGCTCTGTAATAGCGCTGCGTTCCTTCCCTCATAGCGTTTTCGTCCTCCGTGGCTGGTGCTGGCTGTGTCTGGCTCCTCGCACTCTGCCGGGCCTGTTTGGGTGGCATGCCCCAGCGCGCGTGGAAGGCTCGGCTGAAGCTGGAGACGCTGCGGAAGCCGAGTCTGATGGCGAGCTGGCTGATGCTGAGGCGCGGATCGGCGGATTCCTGTGTGTGGCGGGCTATGTCAAGCCGGCGCGCCTGTAGATAAGTGCGTATGCCACCCCAGGGCTTGAACATCTCATACAGCGTGGATCTCGACAGGTGAAAGGCGGCAGCGATGGTGCTGGCATCCAGATCGCTTCGGTGCAGGTTGTTGTCCAGCCATTGCTGGATGCTGCTGATCAACGCGTGCTGCTGGGCTTCAGGTTCAGCACTGAGTGCTGAGCCCGGGGCAGAGAAGTAGATACGGGTCAGGCTGGCCAGTCCCAGGCTCAGCTCATTGGTGGCGCTCATGGCAGCGGTGCCTGAGACCTGCTGTTGCCAAATGGCGATCAGGTGCTGGCGGAGGAGATCGGCTCGGGGATCGCCATCGTGCAGCAGGGCCGTACGCGGCTCAGGCCAGCCGGCAGCGGTGAGCAGGTCGCGAGGCAAGGCTGCGTAGAGCTGTTGGTGTTCGCTCCAGTCGCTGCGGAAGCTTTCGTGTTGATCCAGGAGGAAGAGATTACCAGCCTTCACCTGAAACTGGCTTTGCTCACCGGCCCAGTGCATCGAGCCGCTTTTCAGCAGCACCAGCAGAAAACTGTCGATATGATCCCGCCGGATCATCATTGCGGTGCGCTCGAAATGTTGTGGGCTGGATGTCATCTGTCCCATCACGATCTCCCCCAGGCTCAGGATCTTGGCCCGCACCATGAGGCTGGCTGGTTCCTGATAGCGCTCCTGGGCTGGCCGCTGGACCAGGGAGCCGACATCGTGCCAGAACGGGAATCGTTCCCGGGGATGGATCCACGACAGGTCGAAGTCAATCTGTGGCTGCTGTTGCTGCAGCGGCTCCATTGGGGCCCTGTATGGATGTTGCTTGTGAGACTAGCTTGATTTTGCTATTCAGATGTTGCTTTGATCACCTGGTGAATCACTGGATCGGGCTTTAACAACCTGTGTGGTCCGCTGGTAAGGCAGTAGTGGGGATTGGTGAGGATTGTGTATAGATGCACATTCTCCGCCACGGCGGCTGTGGCTGAAGTGAGGCCGGCGAGGGCACGGTCAGAGCAGCCGCCACCAGGGCGCCGCCAGCACATCGGCCGTGAGCCTTTCGACGCTCGTGCCGGGATGCAGCAGCAGGCCTGCAATGGGAAGCAGGGCTGTCGATCGAGGTGTTGCAGGGCAAAAAGCGCCTGCCGCCCTCACACCGAGCGCCCGCAGAGCACCCGGAAGCCGGCGAGGTAGGCCAGGGCGATCAGCAGGGTGCGATCAAACCACCTCAGCCCAAGGCAGGCAGCTGGGGTTCGGCCTTCGCCGCAGCTGGGCCGGGGGGCAGCGGCAGGGGCAGGGCGTTGCCGTCGCCGTCGAACAGGCGCCAGCCGCTGGTCTCCACATCGAGGTGCACGGTTTCCCCCGGCACCAGTTGGCGGTCGGGATCGGCGCGAACCTGCACCAGGTGCTCGCCCTCGGCCAGGCGGCAGGTGAGCAGCTGCTCGTTGCCCAGGGCCTCGCTGTGGCACACCTCCGCCGCCAGGTTGCGGTTGGTGGCCGGGGCCAGCCGCAGGTGCTCCGGGCGCAGGCCGGCGGTGAGGGTCTGGCTCACCCTGGTGCTGGTGGCGCCGGCCAGCGGCTCCTCCAGGGCGAAGCGGCGGGAGCCCAGCAGCAGCTGGCCGACCGCCGGGATCTGTACCGGCAGCAGGTTCATAGGCGGGCTGCCGATGAACTGGGCCACGAACAGATTGGACGGCCAGTGGTAGAGCTCCATCGGCGTGCCCAGCTGCTGCAGCCGGCCGGCGTGCAGCACGGCGATGCGGTGGCCCATGGTCATCGCCTCCACCTGGTCGTGGGTTACGTAAAGCGTGGTGGTGCCCAGCCGCTGCTGCAGCTCCACGATCTGGGTGCGGGTGCCGGTGCGCAGCTTGGCGTCCAGGTTGCTGAGCGGTTCATCCATCAGGAACACCGCCGGCTCCCGGGCGATCGCCCGGCCCAGGGCCACCCGCTGCTTCTGGCCGCCAGAGAGTTCCTTGGGAAGTCGCTCCAGCAGGGGCTCCAGCTCCAGGGTGGCCGCCACGTCGGCGATGCGCCGCTCGATCCGCGCCTCCCGGGGCGAGCTCAGCCGCAGGCCGGCGGGCAGGGGGCGGCTGGCCTGGTGCAGGCCATCGCGCAGCTGCTGCAGCGGCGTGCGCGGCTGGCTGCGGCGCAGGCCGAAGCCGATGTTGCCGGCCACCGTGAGATGGGGGTAGAGGGCGTAGCTCTGGAACACCATCGCCACGTTGCGCTGGGCCGGCCGCAGGTCGGTCACCAGACGGTTGCCCACCAGAATCTCGCCGCTGCTGGGTTGCTCCAGGCCTGCCAGCAGGCGTAACAGGGTGCTCTTGCCGCAGCCTGAAGGCCCCACCAACACCAGAAACTCGCCGTCGCGCACGTGCAGGTCGAGCTGGCGCAGCACCGGCACCGGCTCGCCGCCGCGGCGGCCTGGGTAGGTCTTGCAGACCTGCTGGAAGCGAACGTCAGCCAATCTCCTTCGCTGCCTCGGGCCCTGTGTGCGGCGCGATCCTAGGTTTGCTGCAATGCAGTTCATCGATCAGGCCCGCATCGCGGTGAAGGCCGGCCGCGGCGGCGACGGGATCGTGGCGTTCCGCCGCGAGAAATATGTGCCCGCCGGAGGGCCCGCCGGCGGCGACGGCGGCCGCGGCGGCGACGTGCTGCTGCGGGCCGATGCCAACCTGCAGACGCTGCTCGATTTCAAGTACAAGCGCCTGTTCGCGGCCGACGATGGCCGCCGCGGCGGCCCCAACCGCTGCACCGGCGCCAGCGGCGAGCACCTGCTGATCAAGGTGCCCTGCGGCACCCAGGTGAGCGATGCCCGCACCGGCATCCTGCTCGGCGATCTCACCGCCGCCGGCGATGAGCTGCTGGTGGCGGTGGGCGGCCGCGGCGGCCTGGGCAATGCCCACTACCTCAGCAACCGCAACCGGGCGCCTGAGAAGTGCACCGAGGGCAAGGACGGCGAGGAGTGGCTGGTGCAGCTGGAGCTCAAGCTGCTGGCCGAGGTGGGCATCATCGGTCTGCCCAATGCCGGCAAGAGCACGCTGATTTCCGTGCTTTCGGCGGCCCGGCCCAAGATCGCCGACTACCCCTTCACCACCCTGGTGCCCAATCTGGGGGTGGTGCGCCGCCCCAGCGGCGATGGCACCGTGTTCGCCGACATCCCCGGCCTGATCGCCGGGGCCGCCCAGGGCGCCGGCCTGGGTCACGATTTCCTGCGCCACATCGAGCGCACCCGGCTGCTGCTCCATCTGGTGGATGCGTCTTCAGCTGCGGTGCTGGAGGACGTGCAGGTGGTGGAGCGCGAACTGCAGGCCTATGGCCATGGCCTTGCGCAGCGGCCCCGTCTGCTGGTGCTCAACAAGATTGAGCTGCTCTCGGCAGAGAACCTGAACGACCTGCTGGCCTCGCTGAATCATCATCTTCTCCACTCACCCATCGGAACGGGGACTGCTCGAGGAGGCTTTGAAGGGTCTGAGTCCATCGATCAGCAGCAACAGGTGCTGGCGATCTCCGCGGCCACCCGGGCCAACCTGAACCAGCTGCTGGCGGCGGTGTGGCAGCAGCTGGGCATCCAGGCCTGAGGACTCGCGCCACTCAGTCGTCGTAGACGAGGCACTCGGGGGCCTCGGGGTTCATGTCGCAGAACACCTCGAGGGGGGTGGGGTCGTGGCTGTCCTCGGGGTGGTGGGACTTGTACTCCTCCAGACCCTTCAGTTCGCCCTCCAGGTGGCGGACCTTGGCGTCGTCGCCAGCGGCCTTGGCGGCCTCGATCTCGCTCTTGTCCTTCTGGATGTGCTCGTCGATGGTGCTCATGAGGTGCCGGCCCACAGGGCCCGGAACGAATCGGGCCCACCATACGGGCGCTGCCAGGCCGGATGGAATCCTTTTTGTGCGCCTGGCGATCCGGCGCCGCAATTGGACACGCTTGTGTGTGCAAACGCCCATCAATCAGCGTCTATTCGGCCAGTTCGCTCAGCTCCAGCCAGCGCTCCTCGGCCGCCTGCAGCCTGCCGCTCAGCTCGGCCAGGGTCTGGGTGAGGCTCTCCAGGCGGGTGTAGTCAGTGGTGGCGCCGGCCAGCTCCTGCTCAAGGCTGCTGCGTTCAGCTTCCCAGCGGGGCAGATCCGCCTCGATCTGGGCCAGCTCGCGCTTCTCCTTGGTGCTGAGCCGGCGGGGGCCCGCCTGGGCCCGGCGCTCAGCTGGGCGACCAGCCGCCTTTGGCGTGGCCGCGGGGGCCTCGCTCCGGTTGGCCTGCACCTGCTCCAGATAGGCGCTGTAGTTGCCCTCGAACCGCTTCAGTTCCCCGTTGTTGAACGCGAACAGGCGGTCCACGGTGCGATCGAGGAACCAGCGGTCGTGGGACACCACCAGCACGCAGCCGCGGAAGTCCTCCAGGAAGTCCTCCAGCACCGCCAGGGTCTGCACGTCGAGGTCGTTGGTGGGCTCATCCAGCAGCAGCACATTCGGGGCCTCGATCAGCAGCCGGCAGAGGTGCAGCCGCCGCCGCTCGCCGCCGGAGAGCCTGCTCACCGGCTGGTGCTGCTGGGCCGGCGGGAACAGGAAGCGCTCCAGCAGCTGGCTGGCACTCAGGCTGCTGCCGTCCACCACCACGCTGCTGGCGGCCTCCTGCACCACGTCGATCACCTTGCGGGGCCGCCCGGCCGCGTCCCGCTCCTGCACCAGCACATCGCTGTGCTGGTCGAAGTAGGCCAGCTTCACGGTGCTGCCCAGCTCCAGCAGGCCGCTGTGGCTGCCGGCCTCGCCCCCTGCCGCCACAGCGGCGATCCGGTTGAGCAGGCTGCTCTTGCCCGAGCCATTGGGGCCGATGATGCCCACCCGGTCCTCCGGGCTGAAGGCATAGCTGAACCCGCGCAGCAGGGGCTCCTGCCCTGCGGCACGGGCGCTGTCACTGGCCCAGATGCAGAGATCCTCGGCCTCGATCGCCCGCCTGCCCAGACGCCGCTGGTTGCTGGCCAGGCTCAGTTCCCCTCTGGCCTGGCGCTTCGGCATCTCTTGCAGGGCCTCGATCCGCTGGATGCGGGCCTTCTGCTTGGTGCTGCGCGCTTTGGGGCCCCGGCGCAGCCACGCCAGTTCCCGCCGCAGCACGCCGCCCAGCTTGGCCGCACCGGCCTCGGCAGCGGCTTCCTCCTCCGCCTGGCGGGCCAGATAGGTGGCGTAGTTGCCGGCGTAATGGCGCGCTTCGCCCCGGTCCACCGCCACGATCCGGTTGGTCACCCGGTCGAGCACGTAGCGGTCGTGGGTCACCAGCACCAGGGCCCCGGGGAAGCGGCCCAGAAAGCCCTGCAGCCACTGCACCCCATCGGCGTCGAGGTGGTTGGTGGGCTCATCGAGCAGCAGCACGTCGGGTTCGGCCACCAGGGCGGCCGCCAGGGCCAGCCGCTTGCGGTAGCCGCCCGAGAGGTCGCCCACCCGGCGCTGCCCATCCCGCACCCCCAGACGCTCCAGCACTTCGCGCACCTGCTGCTCCAGGGCCCAGGCCTGGGTCTGGTCCATGCGGGCGTTGAGCTGGCCCAGTTCGGCCAGGAGGCTCTGCTGGTGGGCGCCGCCGCCGGGGGCATGGGCCAGGGCGTCGCTCACTGCCGTGTAGCGGGCCAGCAGGGCCATTTTCTCGCCGCTGGCCGCGAACACCTGCTCCAGCACCGTGCGCTCGGGGTCGAGCTGGGGCTCCTGGCTCACCAGCACCACCCGGGCCTGGGGCTGGATGCGCCGCTCCCCGGCTCCCACCGGCTCCTGCCCGGCCAGCACCCGCAGCAGGGTGCTCTTGCCGGCTCCATTGGGGCCGATCAGGCCCAGCCGGTCGCCCGGCTCCACGTGCAGGCTGAGATTGTCGAAGAGAGTGCGGATGCCGAAGTCCTTGCGGACCCCCACCAGGCTGATCAGGCTCACGCGGTTGTGGCTCGGCGCTGCTCCTCCAGAAAAGCAAACACGCTCTTGTCCCCCACGTCGGCCGCGGCGGCCATCGGGAACTTGCGCAGGCAGAGCACCAGCAGCAGGGCCGCCTCCAGCGCCAGCAGCCGGCCCACCAGCGGCGGCGGCAGCAGCCCGCTCAGCTGGCCGAGCAGGGCCAGCGGCAGTAGCAGGGTGACACCGATCGCCTCCGGGCGGCGGAAGCAGAAGAACTCCTTGAAGCCGATGCCGGCCAGGGCGGCGCCCAGGGGCCCCACCGCCCAGATCCAGCGGCCGTCGGCCGCCAGGGTGGGGGCCATCGCCGCCGGACCCACCCGCCAGGCCAGCAGCCCCAGCCCCAAGCAGCCCAGCAGCCAGAACAGCTGCAGGGCCCGGTGCAGGGGCCGCAGATAGATGTGAATCCAGTGCAATGCCAGGCCGATGCCCGCCGCCAGGGCCAGCAGCCAGGGCCATACCGCCGCCCCCCCCAGTAGCTGCCACTGCAGCAGCAGGGCGGCCTGGGCGAGAGCCGCTGCGAGCAGGCTGAGGCGGTAGGCCAGCACCTCACGTTGGTCGCGCTCGGTGATGCGGAAGGGGCCGTACACCCCCTCGATCAGCGGGCCAACACCTCCGGCATCAAAGGGCAGAGCCATGGCTTGTTTCGCCGGGACAGGCACCCACCAGTGTGGCCAGCTCCGGCCCCGCCGGCACGATCCCCGAGGGATGGAGGGGGAACAGGGCGCCGAAGTAGTCACGCCGCCAGGCCTGGGGCCAGCAGCTGGCGGCCACCCCCGGCAGCGCATGGAAGCGGCTGCGCCAGCGCCACAGGGCCGGCAGCTGCCAGAGCGGACGGCGACTCACGCCGAACAGGGGGGCATAGACCAGCTCCAGGCGGATCAGGGTGGTGAACAGCTGCACGTCCGCCAGGCTGGGCTGGGCACCGCTCAGCCAGGGGCTGGACGCCAGGCTCTGTTCGGCCTCCTCCAGGGTGGCGAACAGCTCCGCCTCCGCGTGGTCGTAGGCCGCCTGGGTGCGGGCGAAGCCGCAGCGATACACCCCGTCGTTGACGCTGTGCTGCAGGCGCTGCCGCCAGGCGACCGTGCTCTGCCGCTGCTCCGGCGGATCGAGATCGGGGGCTGCGGCCGGCGTGGGCCAGTGGTTGAGCAGCTCGATCAGCCGGGCGCTCTCCCCCACCAGCACCTGGCTGCGACTGCGGGAGTAGAGCAGGGGCACCGTGGCCCGCACCTGCAGACCCGCCCCGCAGCGGCGGTAGAGCTCCAGCAGGCTGGTGCAGCCCTCGAACGGCGGCGCGAACCGCCAGCGTCCGGCCTGGGGATCGGGCTCCACCACCACCAGCTCAATCGTGGCGCCCAGCTCCCGCAGGCTCCACACCAGCCAGGCCCGGTGGGCCCATGGGCAGCTGCGCCCCACGATCAGCACGTTGGCGCCGGGACTGGCCGCATCGTCGGGCAGGGGCGGCAGGCTGGTGAAGCCCGCCTCCGGCCGGCGGTAGTGCCCCTCGGCATCCGCGGGGCCGAGGCCCCCCATCAGCCGCAGCCACTGCCAGTGCCAGCCCTGCCGCACGCCGCGCACCAGCCAGGGAGGGGGAGCCAGAGCGCACACCGGGAGCGGTAGCGGCAATCTGGGCCAGATCCGGTTGAAAATCCAGCTCTGCCGCATCCAGGCCATGGATTCCCTGCCCCGGGCTGCTGCCGTGCTGGTGGTGGCCGGCACCCATGGCAACGAGCGCAATGCCCCCTGGCTGCTCCAGCATTGGCAGCGGCAACCCGCCAGCCTTGCCAGCGCCGGGCTGCGGCTGGAGCTGGTGCTGGGCAATCCCGCGGCCCACGGCCGCAACCAGCGCTACCTGGAGCGGGATCTCAACCGCAGCTTCCGCCCCGACCTCCTCGCCGATCCCCAGGCCCAGGGGCCGGAGCTGGAACGGGCGCGGCAGCTGCTGGCCCTGCACGGTCCCGAGGGTGAGCGCCCCTGTGCCGTGGCCTTCGACCTGCACAGCACCACCAGTGCCATGGGCAACTCCCTGGTGCTCTACGGCCGCAGACCCGCCGATCTGGCCCTGGCAGCGGCGCTGCAGGCAAGGCTGGGGCTGCCGATCTACCTGCATGAGGGCGACCCCAGCCAGACCGGCTTCCTCGTGGAGTGCTGGCCCTGCGGCCTGGTGATTGAGGTGGGGCCCGTGCCCCAGGGGGTGATCCAGGCGCCGATTTGCCGCCAGACCCAGCTGGCCCTGGAGGCCGCCCTGGCGGTGCTGGCGGAGGCGCGACAGGGCTGCCTGCGGTTGCCTCCACGGTTGTGGGTGCACCGCCATCTGGCCAGCCTGGACCTGCCCCGCAGCGCCGATGGCACCCCCCTGGCCTGTCTCCACCCCCTGCGTCAGCACCGTGACTGGCGGCCGATCGCCCCAGCCGATCCCCTGTTTCTGGAGCCGAATGGGGCCGTGATCCCCTACCAGCCGTCCCCCCAGCTGGAGGGGCTGGCCGCCCGGGGCGAGCTGGTGCCTGTGTTCATCAACGAGGCGGCCTATGGGGAGAAGGGCATTGCCCTCAGCTTCACCCAGCGCCAGGTGCTGGTCTGCGAAGCCGGCTGGGTGGAGGCCCTCAAGGCAGTGGCCGCCAGGCTGGATCTGGCCGCCGGCTAGGGGCGCCTGGGCCCGTTGTAGATCACTTCCACCACCGTGCGGCCATCCCGCGACACCAGGATTTCCGTCTCGGTGGTTGGGGGTAACTGCAGTTGCTCCCAGCCCGGGGCACCCCCCTGGAAGCGGAACACGAAGCCGCGCTCCTCCCGCCTCAGCAGGCAGGGGTTGTCGCTGATGCCGGCATACATGCAGCTGGCAGGGCGGTAGACGCTCAGGCCACCATTCAGGCGGATGGCGGTATCCCGGGCCAGATTCAGGCCCCGCTGCAGCCCCTGGGAGTCGGCCAGGATGGCCTCGATGCGCTCCATGGCCCCGGAGGTGCGCGGCGCGCTCGGACCCGTGGGTGTCTGGGCCGGGCTGGCGAGGGCTCCCAGGGCCACCAGGGCAGGGGCCAGCAGCAGTGGGCCCAGCCGCTGGAGTGGGGAGGGGATCGGCGGACGAGCCATCGGCTGTCTGGAAACTGTCCATCAGCAGATCCCATCCCCCCAGCGCTGTCAAGCGACGGTCAACCGCACACCAAGGTGTTCTGTTCCTGGGTGCAGGGCAGGTCGCTGCTGCTGCCATCGGCCCAATAGATCCGCAGCCTGTCGTCCTCGGTGCCGGTGCGCAGCGTCAGCGACTTCACCGGGCCGGCCGGAGGTTTGCCGGCACTGTCTGCCCCGTTGCGGGCGGGAATCTCGTTCAGCCGCTTCTCCAGTTGCTGCAGCTTGAGGTCGAGCTGTTCCTGGCGTTGCTGCAGGTCCAGCACGGCTTCAGACGGCTTGCTCTTCCTCGGATCGCAGCCCGCAAGCAGCAGGGCGGCGCAACAACCGAAGCCGCTCAGCAACAGGGTGGCCCGGGGGCGATGCGCCGGGGTGGGGCAGGGCAGGGCCATACGGGCAGGGTTTGCTGGAATCTGCACGTCTAGCAGTGGCAGCTCTCGCTGTCAGGCGGCGGCAGCCAGCCGCTCACTCCAATACACAACCGCTCCCAGCCGCTCCAGTTCCTGCCGGCGGCGGCGGGCCCACTGCACGGGAATCCGTTCCTCGAAGCGCTCGCCGTTGAGATCCCAGCGCAGCAACACCATGGTCTGAGACCTGAAGAGGATTGCCCGAGCCTGCCGGCGGCCTTGGCGAGTTGCGCGACCCGGTGGGCCAACCCTGACCAGCGGCCCTTTGGACATCCCCCTTCACAAACCCCGCAATGTTCCGTTACAGTCGCGAGTAACGGGATTCCGTCCCCGACGGTTCCCCCAGGGTTTTTCCCCGCAGGGTCCCGTCCTACTTACCCCGGCTGAGCGGGGCTCCTGGGTCCTCCAGGGGCATCCACCAGGCCACCACCCTTTCTCGTTCTCATGACCACCACTCTCCAGCAGCGCTCCGGCGCCAACAGCTGGCAGCAGTTCTGCGAGTGGATCACCTCCACCAACAA